>Ga0157363_1000217_pt1 | contig 44260 bp, 39 predicted proteins | sample AttsexASBM1_FD_111477 | JGI IMG/M metagenome (GOLD analysis project Ga0157363, IMG submission 111477) | Fungus gardens microbial communities from leaf cutter ant in Ribeirão Preto, State of São Paulo, Brazil - Atta sexdens ASBM1 | ecosystem: Host-associated > Fungi > Mycelium > Unclassified ... | reverse complement strand
CGGGGTTTTGGTGGCAAGGGCGTCCAGCACCTCGCTCGCGCTGTCAAAAGTGGCGCAGCTTAAACCGGCTCCAGTGCGCGCGCGTTCAAGCACCCAGCGGATGGAGCTATCGTCATCGACGATCCAGACTATCCCTCGTTGCATGGAAACCTCACTGGCGAATAGGCAGGAACACCGAAAATTCGGTATGTCCTGGCCAACTGTTAAATTCTATTTTTCCTGAATGTTGGTCAATCAGGCTACGGGCAATGGATAAGCCCAGACCGGTACCACCTTCCCGCCCGCTGACCATTGGATAAAACAAAGTATCCTGCAGCTGCTGGGGGATCCCCGGTCCGTCATCTTCCACATCAATTCGCGCCACCAGACGGTAGCGAACACCATGCAGCGTTAGCTGAAATGCGGTACGGGTCCGCAGGGTGATTGTGCCTCCAGCTTCGCCTAACGCCTGTAACGCATTACGTACTACGTTCAGTAAAACCTGTTCAATCTGATCCGGGTCATGCGGCAATTCAGGCAGACTGGGGTCGTAATCTCTGACCAGAGTGACGTTATCCGGCAGCTCCATCGACACCAGGTTAACAATGCGTTCCGCGACCTGATGAATGCTCTGGGTAACGTGCATGCCAGGTTGTTGAGGCCCCAGCAGCCGGTCGACCAGATTACGTAACCGGTCGGCCTGTTCGATAATCACTTTGGTATATTCATTTAATGACGGGTCCGGCAGGGCTCTGGAAAGTAGCTGGGCGGCACCGCGTAATCCGCCGAGCGGATTTTTAATTTCATGAGCCAGACCGCGCACTAAATCACGGGCGGCAACCTGCTGTGCGTGCTGGATCTGTTCCTGACTAAGACGACGTTGGTTATCCATCGGCGCCATTTCCAGCAGAATCTGTTGATCAGGATACTGCTGAGCGGTAAGAGACATGATATGCGCCCGGCCATCAACCACAATGGTCACTTCACTGTCGGTAAAACCCAGACCGGCTTGCAGACTTTCCAGCATCACCTCAATATTTAAGGAAAAATAGCCGGTGAGTTCCGGGAGCGGCGTACCAAACAGTTTACGGGAACTCTGCGCCAGCAATTGCTGTGCCGCCGGGTTCGCGTAATGGATCACCAGGTTGTTATCGACGACTAACACACTATTGATGAGAGAGTTTAAGATCTGCACTGCATCGGGCTGTGTGTTGGATATCATGTATAATTCTCCGCGTTTACCAGTGAAATACGCTGCTGTTGACTGTGAGATGAGTTGGCGACTCGCTGGTGTTTTCGCTGTATTCGGACAATAAACCGGCAGTAAATCTGAGCTGACTGACCGAAATATCTCTCTGAATGCTGAATTTGCGGAGAAAAAAGCCCATCCGGAGATGGGCTGAAATTTTCCACGGCAACAAAACTACAAGAGAGATTAAACGCTGTAGTAAAGTTCGAATTCCACCGGATGCGGAGTCATACGTACGCGATCATCATCTTCTTTGCGCAGTGCGATATAAGCATCGATAGTATCGTCAGTGAAAACACCACCACGGGTCAGGAAGCTACGGTCTTCGTTCAGTGCGTTCAGCGCTTCTTCCAGAGATCCTGCTACTTTTGGAATTTCAGCTTCTTCTTCCGGAGGCAAGTCATACAGGTTCTTATCCATCGCATCGCCAGGATGGATTTTGTTGATGATACCGTCAAGGCCGGCCATCAGCAGTGCCGCAAACGCCAGGTATGGGTTAGCCGCTGGATCCGGGAAGCGAGCTTCGATACGACGTGCTTTCGGGCTGGCAACCACCGGGATACGGATTGACGCAGAACGGTTACGGGCAGAGTAAGCCAGCATGACCGGGGCTTCATAACCCGGGACCAGACGCTTATAAGAGTTGGTGGTTGGGTTAGTCAGGGCGTTAATCGCTTTAGCATGTTTGATGATACCGCCGATGTAGAACAGAGCAGTTTCAGACAGGCCGCCGTATTTGTCGCCAGAGAACAGGTTAGTACCGTCTTTCGACAGTGACATGTGGCAGTGCATACCTGAACCATTATCACCAAACATTGGTTTTGGCATAAAGGTGGCAGTTTTGCCGTAAGCGTGCGCTACGTTATGTACCACATACTTATAAATCTGAATTTCGTCCGCTTTTTTCACCATGGTGTTAAAGCGGGTTGCCACTTCGTTCTGACCAGCAGTAGCCACTTCGTGGTGGTGAGCTTCAACAACCAGGCCCATTTGCTCCATAGTCAGGCACATAGCAGAACGGATGTCCTGAGCTGAGTCGACCGGAGGCACCGGGAAGTAGCCGCCTTTAACGCCCGGACGGTGACCCTTGTTACCGCCTTCGTAGGCTTTACCTGTGTTCCATGCCGCTTCGATATCGTCGATAGCAACATGAGAACCAGACATGGTAGCGCCAAAACGCACATCGTCGAACAGGAAGAATTCAGGTTCAGGTCCGAACAGTACAGTGTCAGCAATGCCTGAAGAACGCAGGAAATCTTCAGCGCGTTTCGCGATTGAACGCGGGTCACGGTCGTAACCTTGCAGTGTACCTGGTTCCAGGATATCACAACGAATGATCAGGGTTGGATCTTCGAAGAATGGGTCCAGAACAGCGGTAGTTGCATCCGGCATCAGCACCATGTCTGATTCGTTAATGCCTTTCCAGCCGCCGATGGAAGAACCATCGAACATTTTACCTTCTTCAAAGAAGTCTTCGTTAACCTGGTGAGCAGGGATGGTTACATGCTGTTCTTTACCTTTACTGTCGGTAAAACGCAGATCAACAAACTTAACTTCATGTTCGTTCATCAATGAGAGAACGTGTTCAACGGACATACTAACTCTCCTGAAATATTCATTGTTGTCGTGGGTAGAGAACCTGTACTGGTAAAGGATCACGAGGCGCCGCGCATTTTCCGGTCAATGTTCCCGACAAGCTTCCAACCGTTTCAAACTGTCGTTTTTGCTTAGATAATACAAAGCGAAATTTGTGCCAACTTTTTATTTTGTCTGAAAACGGTGTTATGGCGGCCTTTGTGCCCCGTTTAGGGGAGGCACCGAACCGGAGCTATGCACCATTATGATCCAAATCCTGCCATCATATAGCACCATTATAGTGCATAACGTCGCAGCAGGGATAATATTGCACTAAAAATGAACGTAGTCTGCCTTGATAATCAGCGGTGGCAAAAAGTCACTGAGAAAGTTTCAAGGAATACTGTGAACATATTCAGTCTTTCGACTAATCCGTGTACAATAGCGCGCTATTTCTAATGCCTGAGGCAAAGCTGTGATCGAAAATTTGCGTAATATCGCCATCATCGCGCACGTTGACCATGGAAAAACGACCCTGGTTGATAAGCTGTTACAACAGTCTGGTACTTTTGACGCCCGTACCGAAGCAACTGAGCGTGTGATGGACTCCAACGATTTGGAGAAAGAGCGTGGGATTACTATTCTCGCTAAAAACACTGCAATTAAGTGGAACGACTATCGAATCAATATCGTCGATACTCCGGGACACGCCGACTTCGGTGGAGAAGTTGAGCGTGTAATGTCGATGGTAGACTCGGTTCTGCTGGTAGTGGATGCGATTGATGGCCCGATGCCACAGACGCGCTTCGTGACCAAAAAAGCATTTGCTCATGGTCTGAAGCCTATTGTTGTTATTAACAAAATTGACCGTCCGGGCGCACGCCCTGACTGGGTCGTTGATCAGGTTTTTGATCTGTTTGTTAACCTGGATGCGACCGACGAGCAACTGGATTTCCCGATCATCTATGCATCGGCAATTCAGGGGATCGCCGGTGATGATCATGCAGATATGGCGGAAGACATGACGCCACTGTACGAAGCCATCATTAAGCATGTTCCTGCACCAAACGTTGACCTGAATGGTCCATTACAGATGCAGATCTCTCAGCTGGATTACAACAACTACCTGGGTGTTATCGGGATTGGCCGCATCAAACGCGGTAAAGTCAAACCGAACCAGCAGGTCACTGTGATTGATGCTGAAGGTAAAACCCGTAATGGTAAAGTTGGTAAAGTACTGGGGCACTTGGGTCTGGAGCGTATCGAAAGCACTGAAGCTGAAGCTGGCGACATCATTGCTATCACCGGTCTGGGTGAACTGAACATTTCTGACACTATCTGTGATCCACAGAACGTGGAAGCGCTGACTCCTCTGTCGGTTGATGAGCCTACCGTGAGCATGTTTTTCTGCGTAAATACCTCACCATTCTGTGGTAAAGAAGGTAAATACGTCACTTCACGTCAGATCCTTGATCGCCTGAAGAAAGAACTGGTGCACAACGTGGCACTGCGTGTTGAAGAGACCGAAGACGCAGATGCTTTCCGTGTGTCTGGCCGTGGTGAGCTGCACTTATCTGTGCTTATCGAAAACATGCGTCGTGAAGGTTTTGAACTGGCGGTTTCCCGCCCGAAAGTTATCTTCCGTGAAATTGACGGACGTAAACAGGAACCTTACGAAAACGTTACTCTGGATATCGAGGAACAGCACCAGGGTGCGGTGATGCAGGCGATGGGTGAGCGTAAAGGCGACCTGAAAAACATGGACCCGGATGGTAAAGGTCGTGTGCGTCTGGATTACGAAATCCCAAGCCGTGGTCTGATTGGTTTCCGTAACGAATTCATGACCATGACTTCAGGTACGGGTTTACTGTACTCGACTTTCAGTCACTACGGTGATCTGCGTCAGGGTGAAGTGGGTCAGCGTCAGAACGGTGTACTGATCTCTAACGGTCAGGGTAAAGCGGTTGCTTTCGCACTGTACAGTCTGCAGGACCGCGGTAAGCTGTTCCTGGGGCACGGTGCTGAAGTTTATGAAGGCCAGATTATCGGTATTCACTCACGTTCTAACGACCTGACCGTGAACTGCCTGACCGGTAAAAAACTGACCAACATGCGTGCTTCCGGTACTGATGAAGCCACCACTCTGGTTCCTGCCATCAAAATGACTCTGGAGCAAGCTCTGGAATTCATCGATGATGACGAACTGGTAGAAGTGACTCCTCAGTCTGTGCGTATCCGTAAACGTCATTTGACTGAGAATGATCGTAAACGTGCTTCACGTGGCAGCAAAGAGTCTTAACTGACAGAGAGTTAGCTGAACAGTGATACTGATTAAAAAGCCGTCCCTCCGGGGCGGCTTTTTTTATAGTTCAGCTTTGCAGGGTTTCCTGAAGATGTAACCAGCGAACTATTTCTCCTTCACGACTGAACACGGCTGTCGCCCAACGAATATTTTCCGGAGCATCCTGTTGGCTCTGTTGTTCCCGGTAATACACGACAGCCCCCTGTGGCCATTCATGAATTATCTTTAGCTGATCGAAAGTAATCCGTAGCCCGCGGCGGCTGGCCTGTTGTGCCTGAAGGAAACTCCTCAGTCCCGTTTTATCCAGAGAGCTTCCTGCCGGGGTCATCATGGTAAATCCGTCAGCAAAACGGTCGGTTAAACTGGCGATATCTCCCTCACCCTGACCCAGCCAGAGTTCAAGGGATTTCAGGGTACGTTCCACTTCATTTATATAGTCATTCATGGTTTCGGTTCTCTTAGTGAATCATTAACAGGGGGGAGCGGGCGGAAACTGAGCCTCCTGCTGGCCAGCACGGGTAGGCAGGTCACGCAGGCGGCCACGATAAAACAGGCTCTGTAGGCAGTCAGCAGACTCACGGTTTGCAGTAACAGGCTCAGCAACAGACTCAGCAGGGCAACACCAAAACAAAAACTCAGCTGACGATTGATATTCCACAGTGCACTGGCATCCGCCAACTCCGGGCTGTCAATCTCCTGCATAGCACTGTTTTGTGCGGTTGAACTGCACAACGACCCACCAAATCCCATCAATGCATAGCACAGACTGAGGACCAAAGGTGAGGTGGCCTGGCTGATACCCGCGAGCCAGACAATACCCGTCGCCTGAATCAGACAGCCGGTAATGATTAACGGCGCGGGTCCGTAACGCTGAAACAGCTTACCGCTGGTATGGATGGCGAAAAAAGCAGCCACAGACCAGGCCATCATCAGGGCACCATTCTGCGCCGCGCTCAATCCGGCAACTTGTTGCAGCCAGAATACGGCAATGATGCTGACGCCGATAAAAAAACCGGGGGTACAAAGATAGACCAGCATCGAAAACCGCAGCAGTGGGCTGGACAATAAATGCAGTGCCAGTAGCGGATTTGCCTGACGGCGGTTACGACGGACAAACAGTAAGGTCAGCATGATGGCCGGAACCAGCCACAGCAGGCCGCTCAACAGATGGTCTTTGTCACTCAACAGGGTGAGACTCAGAAGCAGGCAGAACAATGCGCCACCACTGGTCAGTATTGCTGTTGTATCCGGCGCAGGCAGTGACTGACGGCTGTGTCGTTCGTCTTCCTGTAACCAGCAAAAAGCAAAACACAGGGTCAGTAAAGATACCGGCAGACTGGCCAGTAAAACCGCATGCCAGCCGGCATAGCCTACCAGCAATCCTCCCAGTGCGGGCGACACTGCCGGAGCAAGTAACGCGACCATCATGACCAGGGTGGAAATGCGGGTGCGTTCTTTGCCCTGATAAAAATGCCAGGTTAGCGCCTGGCCCACCGGAATTAATACTCCGCCCCCTAACCCTTGCACAAACCGCCAGGTGACCAGCTCACCGAGGCTGTTGGCTTCGGCTGTGGCCAGTGTCGCCAGGCTAAACAGGGTTAATGACAGCAGAAACAGACGGCGTGGGCCGAAGCGTCGGCTTAGCCAGGCGCTAAGCGGCATGATTAGGGTCAGGCCAATAATATAACCATTGCTGACCCAGGCCAGATGAGCGACAGGGGCTTGCAGACTGACTGACATGTCAGGAAAGGCTACCGCCGAAATAAACATATTAATCAGGTCAAGGAACAGGCTCAGTAAATAGACTGTCGCCACTTTGCCGCGATAGGTCATGATTGTCTCTCCGTGAAGAGCAAACAATTTACCGTTTGAACTCCACGGGATAAACGCTGCTGGCGGTGATAAACTGTCAAAATTATTTTGACAATAATGAGGGAATAAATGCTGAGCCTGCAGCGTGTCGCGATGTTTATTGCAGTGGTGGAATCCGGCAGTTTTACGGCGGCAGCGACGACGTTGCGCCAGACGAAAGCGGTCGTCAGCTTTAATATTCGTCAGCTGGAAGCTGAGCTGGGGGTTTCATTGCTGCTGCGGACCACACGCCGGCTGGCATTGACGGAAGCCGGTGATGCCTTTTATCTGCGCGGCAAGCAACTACTGCAGCAGGCAGAAGTGCTGGCGAGTGATGTGCGGATGGTTCACAGCGGCTTCAGCGGTGAATTACGAGTCACCAGTACTCCTGAGTTTGGTCAGACGCAGGTAGTGCCTGCTCTGGCGGCATTCTCCGGTCAGCATCCACAGCTCCGCGTACATTTTTCCTCTTCATCGCAACCGGCAGATCTGATTGCTGAACGCTTCGACGTGGCTATCCGGCTGGGAACCCTGGCTGATTCACGTTATCGCGCGGCACTTATTGATCGTTTTGCGATTCTGGCGGTAGCCTCCCCACGCTGGCTGGAAAGCCACTCAATCAACACCTTAGAGGTACTGGCTAAAGCCGACTGGATTATTCATGACGGATTAGCGGATGCTCTGCACTGGACATTAGAAGGTTCCGGAGGGCAGCAGGTTCCGCTGACTATTGAAAACCCGGCAAAATTGTCGGCAGATAATTCCTCCGCCTTACGGGCTTTTGCGTTGGCAGGGTGCGGGATTGCGTTGTTGCCGGAATGGCTGGTCAGAGAAGACCTGGCTTGCAGGAAATTATCAGTAGTACTGCCGGAGTGGCAGTTTCCTGCACAGGGGGTTTACGCTGTCTACCCTGACACCCGGTATGTTCCGGCGCGCGTCCGCGGGTTTATCGATTTCTTACGTCACTTTCAGGCCTCAGCCGCTGCAGAGGAAAACCAGCAACCTACAGGGTTGCTCTGAACAGACGTGACTGGCTTGCCTGCCCTTACGCAGTAATCAGCCTGAGTCTGTCAGCCACCTTCTGTTGTGCCTTTTTAAACCAGCAGGTAATGCTACGCCCGGTCTGCCATGCATATTGTATGAGATGATCGACTGATGGTATAAGGCCAGAATGCACAGGTCACAAGCACCACCGGTTGATGAAAATATGTCACGGTTTACGGTGACCCGTTTTGTTGAAATTGTACCGGATGGACTACTATTGTCCTGAAAAGGTTATTTCAGTGACTCGATTTGCCGTGTGAATTGCGAATGTTACATGGCCGGTCACAGCGCAGTTGGCGGACCCTGTTCTTAACCGAAATCTGAAACCTTTTTTCCGGACTGTCTTTTCTGTCAACCCGGACAATTTGCCGCTACATTGAATAGATCACTCGTGACCAGGGAGGCGACTATGCTCTACATCTTTGATTTGGGTAATGTCATCGTTGATATCGATTTTAATCGTGCACTGGGCGTCTGGAGCCACTTAAGTGGGGTGCCTTTGGCGCTGCTGCAAAATCGTTTTACCTTCGATGACACTTTTGAACAGCACGAACGTGGTGAGATATCCGATCAACAGTTTGCAGAACTCATCTGCAAAACACTGGAAGTGAATCTGAGTTATGACCAGTTTGCCGCAGGCTGGCAGGCGATTTTTGTCGGTGTGCGGGATGACACCCTGGCGCGGATGAATGCATTACGCGCTGCGGGCCATCGGGTGGTTATTTTATCGAACACCAATAATCTGCACTGTGAATTCTGGCCTCAGCAGTACCCGGAGGTTAGCGCTGCAGCAGATGCGATTTATCTCTCTCAGCAATTGAAAATGCGTAAACCTGAACCCGGGATCTACCAGACCGTGCTGGAAAAAGAAGGGGTGACTGCCAACGAGGTCGTATTCTTTGACGATAATGAAGCCAATATCGATGCGGCCCGTCAGGCCGGAATCCACAGTGTGCTGGTGACCGGACCAGAGACTATCGGGCAATGGTTTGCCTCATCGGCTGTACATTCCTGAAAATCCTCACGGGGGCTGGGTATTTTCTGCCGCCCTGTGTCTCTGTAGTCAGCAGGGAGCTCAACAGCATGAGATTACCGATGAAGATTCCACTCAGATGGCTGGCCGTTCTGTGGCGACGGATTGATGAAGACAATATGACGGTACATGCCGGTAATCTGACCTTTGTATCGCTTCTGGCTCTGGTCCCGCTGGCCACTGTAGTTTTTGCGTTGTTTGCCGCGTTTCCGGTGTTTTCAGAAGTTAGTGTGCAGTTTAAGCACTTCATTTTCAGTAATTTTGTGCCGGCAGCCGGCACGGTGGTGGAAGACTATCTGGAACGGTTTGTCAGTAATGTGAACCGGATGACCGCGGTCGGGGCTATCGGGCTGATTGTCACGGCTTTACTATTAATGCACTCCATTGACAGCGCTCTGAATACCATCTGGCGTAGCCGGACCAAGCGGCCTTTGGTTTTCTCCTTTGCCGTTTACTGGATGGTTTTAACACTCGGGCCATTACTGGCAGGGGCCAGCCTGGCATTGAGCTCCATTCTGCTTTCCGCTCAGTGGATCAATGACAGCGGTGTTATTCGGCTACTGGAACCGGTATTACGAGTGTTCCCGTTACTGCTGTCGGTTCTGGCTTTCTGGCTGCTTTACAGCATAGTTCCGACCCGTCAGGTGGCTGCACTGGATGCCCTGACCGGGGCAATGGTAGCCGGGGTGTTATTTGAAGCCGGTAAGAAGGCATTTTCGTTATATATCACGATGTTTCCTTCCTATCAGATGATCTATGGTGTGTTGGCGGTAATCCCAATATTAATTCTCTGGATGTATTGGACCTGGTGTATTGTATTACTCGGCGCTGAGATTACGGTCTCTATTGAGCACTATCGCCAGTTAAAACAATCTCCAAAAGAAGGGTCTGACGCTTCATGATCGCATTAATACAGCGGGTTACCCGGGCCTGCGTCACTGTAGAGGGTGAAATTACAGGGCAGATAGCTGCCGGTTTGCTCGTTCTACTGGCAGTTGAAAAAGATGATGATGAAAAGAAAGCACAGCGTCTAGCTGAGCGGGTTCTTGGCTACCGGGTATTTAGTGACGACCAGGGGAAAATGAACCTGAGTCTGCAACAGGCAAATGGCAGCCTGCTGGTGGTGTCCCAGTTTACCCTGGCCGCCGATACACAAAAAGGTATGAGGCCATCATTTTCAGGTGGCGCCACTCCTGAACTTGCACGGCAGTTATACGATTATTTTAGCGACTGTTGTCGCGGGCAGGGTGTGCACACTGAAAATGGTCGGTTTGCGGCAGATATGCAGGTCAGCCTGGTTAATGACGGACCGGTAACCTTCTGGTTGCAGGTATGAATGAACCTCTGGCCGTCGCTCCGCCGGCGAATCTATCCGGCAACAGGGAGAATCAGTTTATGTACCATTTACGCGTCCCTCAAACGCCACCGGAACTGGAAACTTACTTTCATTTTCGTTGGGAAATGCTGCGTAAGCCACTGAAACAACCCGAAGGCTCCGAACGTGAAGCCTGGGATGCCACAGCACATCATCAGATGGTGGTGGATGAAAATGATCAGCCGGTTGCAGTCGGAAGGCTGTATATTAATGCCGATAATGAAGCTTCCATCCGGTTTGTGGCGGTGGACCCACTGGTCAGAGGAAAAGGCCTCGGCACTCTGCTTATCATGACTCTGGAATCCGTCGCTCGTCAGGAAGGGGTAAAACGGGTGACCTGTAGTGCCAGGGAGGATGCCGTCGAATTCTTTGCTAAACTCGGCTATGTGAATCAGGGCGAGATCACAGCGGCGCAAACCACCCCGATTCGTCACTTCCTGATGATTAAACCGATAGTGACGATGGATGATATTCTGCATCGTGCTGACTGGTGCGGGCAGTTACAGCAAGCCTGGTACGATCACATTCCGCTCAGTGAGAAGATGGGGGTTCGAATACTTCAATATACCGGCCGGAAATTTATTACCACCATGCCGGAAGCTGGCAATCAAAACCCTCATCACACCTTATTCGCCGGTAGCCTGTTTTCACTGGCAACTCTCACTGGTTGGGGGCTGATCTGGTTATTGTTGCGTGAACGCCACCTTGGCGGCACGATTATTCTGGCGGATGCTCATATCCGTTACAGTAAACCGATAACCGGGCGTCCCGGTGCTGAGGCGGATTTGGGGTCACTGCGTGGTGATCTGGACCGTCTGGCCCGCGGTCGCAAGGCCAGAGTCCGGCTGGATGTTTCCCTTTCCGGGGACGATGAAACCGGTGCGGTATTTGAAGGTGTCTACATCGTCCTGCCTGCCGATCCGCTGCGGACCCTGGAGCAGGGTGGGTCAGGGATTGATTAAGTTGCCCTGTTCACGGTGAGACTCTCCACGATGGAGAGCTTCACCGTGATACAGTTACTGAATGCTCCCGCTCTGCATGGTTTGTTGAACCGTACCTGCATCCGAAGCAATACTTAGTGAACCATTCACCGTCGGGGCCAACGGTTTGCCAGCCTGCAGACTACCGGTGGCATTCAGAGTCAGGTTACCCAGGCCGGTCACGCTGGTTACCGGCCATCCCCAGTCCGCAAACATGTTCACCGGAACTGACTGCCCACGCAGATTCACACTAAAGTTACGTGTGGGTTGCTGGGAGATCTGCGCACTACCTACCATAGGCCCTTTATTCACCAGCATTTTGAAGTCATTGATACTAATCCCCCTGGCATCTGCGTGTAATTTTAACCAGGGTGCACGAATATCCTGACGGTTAAAGGTCGCTTCAGCGGCCTGCCACTCACTATCCCCTGACCAGATTCCCCATTGGTGATTTTGAGCCAGCAATAACTGATTTCCGGAGGCATGCAAGGCCGTCATCTGGAAAGGGAAGTCAGGGTTAATATCAATGACCAGTGAGTTGTTAATCGTGAGGTTACGAATCAGTACCGAATCCAGCCAGTCAGGCAGAGGAGCCTGCCAGAACTGTCGCCAGTCTTCTGGCAGCGTATATTCAAGCCCTGTCAGTGAAAGATTATCCACCGCCAGTTGCCGGCTGTCTGAGGACCACGTACCGTTGGCGGTCACGGTGCCGTTAACCCAATGGGTAGTGAAGTTACTGATATTCAACCCCTGAGCCGTTTGTTCCATCGTAGCCTGTGGCTGGGCGAATTCCTGGGTTCCCCAGACAAAGTCACTGGCCTGTACTGAGAGTTTTCCGCCCCCGGCCAGAAATGTGCTGTCGGGAATTTGCGAATTATTCAGTTGCAGATTCAGATCGGTCACGGCCCAGTCCGGGCCTACAATGGTGGCATGGCTGACCGACACCTGGCCCGGTTGAATATTGTGTTGTTCCAGCGGGGCCAACAACTCAGGCAGGCTTTTCGAGGTCTGGAACCGGGTGTTCTGCAGATTCAGTTGCAGGATCTGCCAGCGGTCTGCTTCGTGAATAGCCGAACCCGAGAATGTGCCTCGTTCAGCATCACCGTTAACATTATCCAGCATCAGTTTCTGTGGCGAGACTGAACCACGGGCACTGATATTTGCCAGATGCTGCTGCCCCAGCATCAACTCACCGATGCCAATATGGAAACTATAATTGTTGCCCAGCATTTGAGACTGTGAGGGTTTCCACGGGGTAATTTCCGCGGTGGTTTCATTAGCCTGATAGCTGTTACTGACATCCGGTTGAACAACGTTGATGTTATTCAGATAGAGATGATTGGCCTGTAATGGGAAACCGGTGCCAGGACGAATGTTCCCCAGGTCGATTTCACCGTCGCTCAGTTGCAGGCTGTCAAAATGCGACGGATCACTGAATTGCAGTAAAGAGAGTCCCAGCGTCACTTTACTGGCAACTACCATGGCCGGTTGCCCGTCATTGCCGAAGGTAAAATCCTCCAGAGTAACAACCAACGGCGAGCTTAAAGAATGCCTTATTCTGCCAATAGACAGATGATAAGCAGTATCGTCGCTAATCCAGCGGCTGAGCGTGCCTGCGCCCCAGGTGCTTTTCAGTGCAAACCAGGCAGCAACGAGTAACAGCAACAGGATGAGCAGCAGTATCAGGAAAAATTTTCCAATAAATTTCATGTTGTCTGTCCTGAATCCTGAGAATGAGCTACTGCCTGTTATGCCTGAATTTCTGACAGACCTCAATGTTGAACATGCATAGTGGTGTTAATCAACCACTAAAAAGTTTATCTGACTTGCAGATACCAGATTAACTCCCTGAAGAGGAAGTTTTCACCCGAAGGGTGATCGGTGATGATACTTCCCTGATGGCCAGTACTTATCAGCAAATGTGCTTACTGTACGGAACTCAACCCACAGGTAAAGCCGGCTGGGATAATACCGACCTTTAGGCCATCAATAAAAGATATAAGGTAACATCCAACCACTTAGTGAACAATCGACTCTTCGGAGAGGACAGCGGCTAAACATATCCCGTTATTCATTACAGAAGGATTGTCCTGGTTTATCTGGCAATCGTTTGCTTTTAACCAGCAGATAATTACAATCGATTTTTTTCTGAAATCAGGAATGTTGTTCATGTCTGCCGATGCACCGCTTAACCGACAATCTGCCACTTCATCCCGCAGTGAATTAGTCTACCGCCTGGATGATCGACCGCCGTTACCCCAGGCTCTGTTTGCTGCATTGCAGCACTTACTGGCAATGTTTGTTGCTGTTATTACGCCGGCATTATTGATTTGTCAGGCCCTTGGACTCCCGGCTCAGGATACCCGGCATATCATCAGCATGTCACTGTTTGCTTCAGGCGTTGCCTCGTTATTACAGATTAAGACCTGGGGACCGGTTGGCTCTGGTTTACTCTCCATTCAGGGTACCAGCTTTAATTTTGTTTCGCCGTTGATCATGGGAGGATTGGCATTAAAACAGGGCGGTGCTGATGTGCCGGACATGATGGCAGCCTTATTTGGTACCCTGATGTTGGCTTCCTGCACCGAAATGCTGCTTTCACGAATCCTGCCCTATGCCCGCAGAGTAATAACACCGCTGGTTTCGGGGATTGTAGTCATGATTATCGGCTTATCGCTGATTCAGGTCGGATTGACGTCGATAGGAGGAGGATACAGTGCACTGAACAATCATACGTTTGGGGCACCGAAAAACCTTCTGCTGGCGGGAGCGGTGTTGATAAGTATTATTTTATTAAACCGCCAGAAGAATCCGTATCTGCGTATTGCATCGTTGGTTATCGCCATGGCAATTGGTTATCTGTTGGCATGGTGTATGAATATGTTACCGGTCAGTGCACCAGACTCAGGCAGTCAACTCATCATGATCCCGAAACCCTTCTACTACGGACTTGGAATAGACTGGAATTTGCTGCTGCCTCTGATGCTGGTCTTTATGGTGACTTCACTGGAAACTATTGGTGACATTACGGCCACATCTGATGTATCAGAACAACCGGTCAGTGGTCCTCTGTATATGAAACGTCTGAAAGGCGGGGTCCTGGCTAATGGCCTGAATTCCTGCGTATCCGCATTGTTCAATACGTTTCCAAACTCTTGTTTCGGGCAGAACAATGGTGTTATTCAACTAACCGGAGTTGCCAGCCGCTATGTCGGATTTCTGGTAGCCCTGATGCTGATTCTGCTCGGTCTGTTTCCGGCCGTCAGTGGGCTGGTTCAGCATATACCCGAACCCGTTTTGGGGGGCGCAACTCTGGTCATGTTTGGAACTATTGCGGCTTCCGGCGTACGTATCGTCTCTCGCGAGGCAATGGACCGCCGGGCAATTATGATCATTGCCATATCTCTGGCTGTTGGATTGGGTGTTGCTCAGCAACCTTTAATTCTGCAGTTTGCGCCGGAGTGGTTAAAAACATTGCTCTCATCGGGTATAGCCGCCGGCGGGATCACCGCAATTATACTGAATCTGATTTTCCCTGACACATCCAACGAAAAGTGATTCCTTTTCAGATGCTGATAAGGCAGTGCTCACAACTGTCTTGAGGCTCATCTCCCTACCCGGGGTAGCCTGTCATTAGATCAGGTTACCCGGGCATGACGAAAACTGTCCGGATAATAATTTCAGGAATATTTTCTTATGAAAATTTAAAACGCTTATCTTTCTGATAATAAGAAATAATGACCAGATTTGTCAGCGGAGGTTTGGGGACACAAACCAGTTACCGCGACCAGACAGACCCGGGATTGTATCAATACTTATCGCTTCACTAAACAATAACTATGGTATGGCAAAGTGATGTTGAGATAACCTGATATCTCAAAAAGTTAATCATAGGTTTTTTAAACTGATATTGAGGTCATCTGTAGAGGTAATATTAATAAGTTTTAGTTAGTACAGCATTCCCGATATTAGTGATGTTATTTTTAACTTCTGCGTTTCACTTCATGCAGGATGTAATTTATCCATAGTGGTACCGACTGTGCGATAAAATTAATCCTGCTTTCATTCTTCAGGTTATATATAAAGATAACACTATTCTGAGGGATGTTGATGAGGCTGGCAGGAGGTTATATTAATGCAGTTAACCAGTTTTTCTGATATCAGTCGCGTATCATCTGCGGATAGTGTGTAATTTTTCTTACCCTGCTGGTTTAATAGACGATCTGGCTGAGTTCAATTTCCTTGAATTTGAGTGTGACTGTGAGTGCTCAGGATATCGCATATCAGCGGGATTATCATTGATTATAAACCCAGGAGGGGAAGTTCAGGTTAATTATGGCCATGTAAATAATCGGGGGGTTATTTATAGTAATAATATTAATATCTTCTTTGAAAGCTATGACAGATGTTTTTGATGAGGGTTTGGTTGATTATAACCCAGCGTAATTTAACAGAAATTGTATTTACATGGAAATTATATAGGATTAGAGATGAGTCAAGGTTGCGGATTTTATTTTATATATTTCTTTCACCGTGAATATTATTGAAATACTATTACCGCATCACGGTAATAAATCAGATAAAAGGTAAACCATGCTTATTGTACAAAAAAAGACCCTGTCATTTAACGGTGATGATGTTGTTCTGACAAAACATGAATATCGAATGTTTGAATTCCTGCTTATCAATGTGAAACGAGGTGATGCCGATTATAACACCATGATAAGTTATGTCTGGGGAGCAAGAAAATGTGTCGTCTCTTTAAATACTGTATCACAACTGGCTTACAGAGTCAGAGCGAAATTAAAGAGTATAGGTATACCTGTGACAATTAAGATATCTCAACACCAAGGCCCGGGTCTGATAGCTGAAAAGAGACTGGTTGTTATAAAAAAGGGAAATGGCATATTTGACTGGCGTTTTTATTTTTTAAGCTGAGCTAATTTATTTAGAAAGGTGGAATTGTAAATTGTTTTTTATAAATGTGAGGTTCTTCGGTGGAATAACAGGGCCATATAATAACCAGGTGAGTAAAGGTCATAAGCTTTCGTGTGTTGTACCATGTCGGAATCTCTTCTTATGTAAAAGTTCATGCCCGTTATAATTATCTGAAAGGTAATTATATTTTGTGTTTCAGGGTTCGCTGTGATCAATAATGTTCATGTAATCGGACTCTTCATTTCGATAAAGTGATTATCATTCATTATCAAAAAGTATAATGGAATATGAGTTTAATTTTTCCTGTGAAATCCTTAGAGTTTAGTCCTCAGCAGGATTTCGGCAGAGATATCCTCTGAGTTTTTTGAAGATTAAATTTTCAAAATAAATCTTCTTATAATCTTATAATCTAGAGGTCAGAAAATTATGTCTAAATTGATTAAAACGGACAGCGCAACTGAAACAAGTTATAAAATGGATGGATTTATAGCAGCAACCGACACTGAAAAATTCAGTTATACATCGGCACGTGTGACTAAACCGGTTTATAACCAATATAAAGGCAAGAATAAGCCTAAGGTTATTGGATACTATACTGACTGGTCACAATATGATGCCAGGATAGACACGCCCACGGCCGAAAAATCTCAACGAGGGCGTGGTTATGACCTGACGAATATATCGCCGACAGCATATGATAAAATTATTTTGGGATTCCTGGGTATTGTCGGTAACGCTGCGGAGCAAAACGCAGAAGCAGATAATAAGCATAAAGGGCAAACCATTCAGGTTGCGGCAGGACAAGTCGGAGCAACCCTTTTTGAGCCAATTTTTCTTGATACCTGGGGTGACTTTCAGTCCTACCGAAACTGTGGATTTACCGAAAGTGGCTGGAATCTGGACCCCGCAACAGTCACTCAGGAAACAACCAAAGGAATTGTCGGCGGACTGCGTGATTTACAGAAAAAGGCGAAAGATCTTGGACATAACCTGGTACTTTCCATGAGCATTGGTGGATGGACCATGAGTAATCTGTTCCATGACATGTCCCGTGATCAGTCCTCACGTGAACGCTTTGCTTTAGGTCTGTGTAAGCTGTTCCAGCAATTCCCTATGTTCAGTGAAGTGGACATTGACTGGGAGTATCCCGCCGCGAATGGTTTTGATAACCCACAAGGCCCGGAGGACGGTAAAAACTACGCGCTGCTTATTGCTGAAGTGATCAGACAGTTGGCAAAAATTAATCGTAGTGACGTCAGGGTTTCTATCGCTTCCTCTGCCGTCATTAAAACTTTCGAAGGTTCGAATGTAAAAGAGTTATTAAAGGCGGGTCTTTATGGCATTAATGTCATGACCTACGACTTCTTCGGGGTACCCTGGGCAGAAATACTGACACATCATACTAATCTTAATGCCTTAGCGCAGGGTGGTCTGGGCATTGATACCATAGTGGATTATCTGATTTCAGAAGGTTTCCCTTCTGAACGTATTAATATTGGCTATGCAGCTTATTCACGTAATGCACCCTCAGTAAAAATTGACAGTTTCTCACCATTAAGTGGTTCTTATCAGTGTAAGACTATTAGCGACTGGCAGGGTATGCAAGTTGTTCCGACAACGGGGACTTTCGAATCAGGTTGTACTGAGTGGTATGACCTGATTTACAACTATCTGGATTTAGAGGGCAGGAAAGGGCGTAACGGGTTCAATGTTTATACTGATATGGTCGCGAACGCTGACTATCTTTATAACCCGGATAGCAAACTATTCATGTCAATCGAAACCCCTCGTTCGGTGAGAGAAAAGGGTCGCTATGCTGCCGAAAGAGAACTTGGCGGACTTTTTACCTGGACGATAGACCAGGATAACGGGGTATTAGTAAATGCCGCGCGGGAAGGGCTTGGGTATGAAGTCGCTAATGAAATCATCGAGATGGACCCATTGTATTTCTACGGAATTAACATTGATGATAACGGGGATGACGAGGATAACGGAGACAATGGAGGGGATGATGAAGGGAATGGGGACGAAAATGGGGATAGTGAAAACCGTCCTCCGGTTGCTGTTATTAATATGGGAGTCATCGCGGAGAGCCGCATTCAGCTCTCTGGCTCGGGTTCTGCAGATGAAGAAGACCAGGTCTTAAAATTTCACTGGAATATCCCAAATGGCATTAACGTAGAGAATGAAAATGCGGAAATAATCATCTTCAGCGCACCTGTAGTTTCTGAAATGACTAAGTATCCGTTTACTCTGACTGTTGAGGATAGTCAGGGAGCACAGTCTACCTCAGATACTTTTATTCTGACGGTTTATCCGGCTCAGGATTCGATTCCGGATCCAACGATTCCGGAGTGGAATGCGAACACCATTTATGGAGCCGATCCGAAGAATTTTGAGAAAGTCAGCTGGAAAGGGGCAGTCTATCAGGCTAAGTGGTGGACAAAGGGCGATCGCCCTGACTTAAACTCCGGAATAAATGATGTGTGGAGATTATTAGAGAGTAAATAATTATTCAAATATAGAATGAGTGTTATTTTATATATATAAGTGAAAATAAAACAGGCTGTTTTTTACAAAACAGTCCTGTTTTAAGTGCTGAGCACTTATGGATTATGGTTTTTATTTATAATTACAGATATTGGCAGGTAGGATTTTATGAATCCCTGCGTATATCAGAAGTGGCCAACAGTGATATCGAACATCATCCAGTGGTGGTTGGGTAAATATACTGTCTTATTTCGATGGAATGGAGGTTGTAAATGTACATTGAATATTATTCTGCTTTGATAAGTTCTCTTGAGGGCTGGTGGTCATTTGATGAGGATGGTATCGCAATAATTATATCAGCGGTTATTTCAGGGTTGAGAATGGCCTGTATAAACAGCAGTTGGAAGCTTCTTTTACTTGAATCATTACTCTGTAGTTTGTTGACGTTTACTATTCTCTCTTCATTTGAATATTTTTGTGATCTCAATAACAAATCGCTATCAATTGCTATTGGCGGTTGCGTTGGGCTTATAGGGGGATCAACTATTCGGACAATCATAATGAGTGTGATTCAGTTGAAGACTCAAATAAATGATAAAACAAAATTAGATTAATGAATGTTGAAGTGCAAATGAAAGCAATCTTATAGAGTTACTATTATTATGAGAAAAATAACGAGAGGCATTAGAAATAACAACCCCGGAAACATACGGTGGGGTGATGAATGGCTGGGGCTTGTTGAAGCTTCAGAGCGAACGGATACAGAATTTTGTCAGTTTATATCTCCTCAGTATGGTATCAGGGCGATGATTGTTATTTTGAGGAATTATCAGATAAAATATGGATTGAATACTCTGTTTTCGATAATCAACCGATGGGCACCCCCGGATGAAAATAATACCAGTGATTATATTGATAATGTTTCCAGCATGGTAGGTGTAGATAAGTTTTATATCCTGGATCTTACCCGGAAACAGATGGTTATTACAATAACAAAGGCCATTATTTTTCATGAGAATGGGAGTCAGCCTTACACTAAAGATATATTCTGTGAGGTGCTTAGAATGTTATAATGAAATGTTTCCCCACAGACTTGAATACTATTTTTCATTGGTTATCGCTGGTGATAACAAGTGTATAGTAATATCATTATCATCAATACATTAATGAATTGCCAAAGTGTGGTTATCAATGAAAATTTTGTATATGCCGGGCTGCCCGATATAAAGGTATATTTTAGAGTTTTAATAATTTATTGACTCAATGATGAGTATAATCAAGGCCATAAAGATATTATTTATCTGCTTTAAAGTATGGGCTGGTATATTCCGGTATGTAGGATTGTTCCAAACATCTGACTGAACAAGCTGGCAAGGGAAAAAGCAGCGTGATGTCCAGTATAACTGCCTGTATGTCAACAGGCTTTGTATTTAATCAGAAATCATGTCAACGGCACTGGTTGTCAGCAGACATTCACTTTTGGGTGAATTGTGTCAGACATTGGTAAAGCGTTCGGTCGCCGGGAGCCAGCGGTCAATCAGCGCGGCAGCCTGCTGCGGGTATTTCTGGTGAAGATGCCGGGCAGTGCGCTGTATCCCGGGGATCATTGCCTGATCACGCAATAAATCAGCGACTTTAAATTCGGCATTTCCGGTTTGCCGGGTACCAAGCAGTTCGCCCGGCCCACGAATTTCCAGGTCTTGCTGGGCGATGACAAAACCATCATTACTGTCACGCAACACCTGAAGCCGTTTTTGGGCAGTATGGCTAAGGGGGGCTTTGTATAACAATACGCAGTGGGATGCGACTGCTCCCCGACCAACACGCCCACGCAACTGGTGCAACTGAGCCAGCCCCAGTCGTTCAGGATTCTCAATAATCATCAGGCTGGCATTCGGAACATCTACCCCGACTTCAATTACCGTCGTGGCGACCAGCAACTGCAGTTGATTTTCTTTAAACTGCTGCATCACGGCCTGCTTTTCTGCAGGTTTCATCCGGCCATGGACCAGGCCAATTTTCATGTCAGGCAGTGCCAGTTGCAGCTCCTGACAGGCCGCTTCCGCCGCCTGAGCCTCCAGTTGATCAGACTCCTCAATCAGGGTACATACCCAGTATGCCTGACGTCCCTGCTGACAAGCCTGTTCCACACGACGAATAATCTCTTCCCGCCGGGTATCAGGAATGGCCACCGTGGTCACTGGTGTGCGTCCGGGGGGGAGTTCATCAATGGTTGAGGTATCCAGATCAGCATAGGCTGTCATTGCCAGGGTACGGGGGATGGGTGTGGCTGTCATAATCAACTGATGAGGATGGAACCCCTGTTGCTCACCTTTCTCACGTAACGCCAGACGCTGATGTACCCCGAACCGGTGTTGTTCATCGATGATCACCAATGCCAGCGAATGAAATTTCACCTGTTCCTGGAACAGAGCGTGAGTTCCGACAATCATCTGCACTTCACCGGAAGCAATAGCTTCCTGTTGTGCCTGACGGGCTTTTCCTTTTTGTTTACCCGCCAGCCAGCCAGCCTCAATTCCAAGCGGGGCCAGCCAGTGTCGGAAATTAGTGGCATGTTGCTCTGCCAGCAGTTCTGTCGGAGCCATCAGAGCGACCTGATGACCACTGGCAATCACATTCAGCGCTGTCAGCGCAGCCACCAGGGTTTTCCCTGAGCCCACATCACCCTGAACCAGCCGCAGCATCGGGTAATCGTGCGATAAATCCTGCTCAATCTCTTTGACAACACGTTGCTGAGCACCTGTTGGGCTGAAAGGCAATGAGGCAAGAAAACGTTGAGTTAGCGGGCGGTGGGGAGGGATTGACAGCGCATGGTGACGCTGAGCCCCGGCACGAACTGCCAGCATACTCAGATTATGAGCCAACAGTTCTTCGGTAATCAGCCGTTGCTGAGCGGGATGTTTTCCATACTCCAGATCGGCGAGCTCCATTTCCGGTGGTGGACGATGAAGAATTTTTAACGCCGCAGTTAGTGACATCATTCCGCTGTTGAGTTCCGGCGGCAAAAGCTCACTCACCGGGCAATTTTCCAGCAGCTCCAGTGCCTGATCGGTCAGTTTACGCAGCGTAGCCTGGCGTATCCCTTCGGTCGTTGGATAGACCGGTGTCAGGGTTTCCTGCAATTCAGTGACATTTTGCTGACCAGTGATCCGGTACTCCGGATGGATAATCTCGGCACCGCGCTGGCCGCGTTTGATTTCACCGTAAGCGACCACATGACTGCCGGTCGACAGATTATTCTTCATGCCGGCATTGAAGTTGAAAAATCGCAGGGTCACAATTCCGCTGCCATCACTGATCTGGCACACCAGCATCCGCCGTCTGCCAAACGTAACCTCGGTGGACAATACTTCACCTTCAACCGTGGCATAAATCCCGGGCAGCAAATCATTAATCCGGTAGAGGCGGGTACGGTCTTCATAACGCACCGGCAGATGCAGTAACAGGTCCTGCAAAGTATGCAGGCCCAGTTTGGCGAGTTTAGCCGCCTGGCTGGCGCCGACGCCGGTCAGGGTATTCAGCGGGATGGCGTCGAGCAGGCGGCCTTTCATAGTTTCTGTTTTCGGCTACGTTCGGTGGCCTGCATAGCGGACCACCAGTCATCGGTCGCTTCAATTTCTCCGTCACGATTAATGTGAGGATAGGGCAAACGTTTCTGTTTCGCCACCCGCGCCAGCACCGGATAACCACCTTCAAACAACAGCCGTTGTTGTTCTTCTTCGTCCAGCAGGCAGTGATCTCGTTGGTACATGCCGGCAATCTGTCGCTGTCGCTGTGCTTCATACAGGATAAGTGCTGAAGCGACCGACACGTTCAGAGACTGCACCATGCCGAGCATCGGGATAATAATATCCTGATCGGCCAACGCCAGAGCTTCGCGGGTAATTCCGGTTTTTTCCTGACCCATCAGAATGCAGGTTGGGCGGGTATAATCAATCTCGCGGAAATCGATGGCTTTGTCGGACAGATGCGTGGCCAGCACTTGCATTCCCCGGGCTTTGACAGTATTTACCGCATCCCCGATGGTGCGATGAGTGATCACTTTCACCCAGCTGTTACTGCCGGCCGATGACGATACCATTGTCCGCATCCGCTCGCCCGGCCATACCGCATGAACATGATGAATGCCCACCGCATCTGCTGTGCGGATCACTGCCGAAACATTGTGAGGTTTGTGCACCTGCTCCATGCAGACTGTCAGGTCGTGCTGGCGGCGAGCCAGCATTTCTGAGATCCGTGAAAAACGTTGGTTGTTCATGCCACTAATTACGATTCCGGTGTACTTTTATAACATCCGGCATGACACGGATTTTCCGCATAATATCTGCCAGATGGATACGGTCGCGGACCGTGAGACGCATATAGGCGCTGTAGACCCGGCCGTCACGTTCCTCGGTATTCAGGCTCTGAATATTCGACTGGCTGGCATTGATTGCCGCAGTCAGATTAGCCAGGGCTCCCTGATGATTCAGCATATCGACTTTAATTTCGGTGACGAAATCCTGAGTGACACCGCTGTCATCCCATTCGACCGGCATAAATTTCTCGGCCTCTTTCTGGTAGCCACGAATATTCCGGCAGGAGTCGTGATGCACTACCAGTCCTTTACCCGGACTGACGTGGGCCACAATAGGGTCACCAGGGATAGGACGGCAACATTTAGCGAAGGTAATCAGCACCCCGTCAGCGCCTTTGATCGGCAATTTATGCTTTTTGGACGATGCCTGCGGCATGGCTTCCGGGGCTTCTCCCGGGAGCAGATTTTTAGCCACCACCACACTCATGGCGTTACCCAGACCAATTTCTGCCAGCAGATCGTCCAGACTGGCCAGTTTCATCCTCTCCAGTTCCTGTCGGATATTTTCCTGCGGAACTTCGGCTAGCTTTTTACTGCCCCCCAGCGCATGACTCAACAATCGGCGGCCCAGGCTGACGGACTCTTCGCGTTTCAGGTTTTTCAGTAACTGGCGAATTTTAGCGCGAGCTTTCGAACTGACGACAAAATTTAACCATGCCGCATTCGGTCGGGCACCCGGGGCGGTGATAATTTCTACCGTCTGACCGCTGGTCAGTGATTGTGATAGCGGATAAGGTTGGCGGTCTACCCGCGCACCGACGCACGCGTGGCCGATATCGGTATGCACGGCATAGGCGAAATCGACCGGAGTGGCACCTGCAGGCAGCTCCACGATGCGACCTTCCGGGGTAAACACATAAATTTCGTCGGGGAACAGATCCGATTTAACGCTTTCGATAAATTCAAACGAGTTTCCGGCGCTTTGCTGCAGTTCCAGCAGGCTCTGCAGCCAGCGTTGCGCGCGAACCTGAGCCGTGGTGGTGCCACTTTCGCCTTGTTGCTTATATGCCCAGTGTGCTGCCACACCCATCTCTGCCATCTGATCCATATCTTCGGTACGAATCTGTACTTCTACCGGCACACCGTGTGGGCCAATCATTGAGGTATGCAGTGACTGATAGCCGTTAGCTTTGGGAATAGCGATATAATCTTTGACGCGACCCGGCCGGGGTTTATACAGACTGTGCATCTGTCCCAGTACACGGTAGCAGGTGTCCACATCTTTCACGATCACGCGAAAGGCGTAGATATCCATAATGGAATGAAAACGCTGCTCTTTAAGATGCATTTTCTGATAAATCGAGTAGAGATGTTTCTCGCGGCCACTGACGCGGCAGTCAATACCGGCTTCCTGTAGCCGGCCGTCGATTTCGGCCAGGATTTTCTGAATCATCTCTTTACGGTTACCGCGTGCGGCTTTCACCACTTCTTTAATGACGCGGAAACGATTTGGGTACAACGCCTCAAAACCAAGTTCTTCCAGCTCGGTTTTCAGGTGATGAATCCCCAGCCTGTGGGCTAACGGGCTGTAAATCTCAAGCGTTTCTAAGGCGATGCGCCGCCGTTTGTCCGGACGCAACGAACCCAGGGTCCGCATGTTATGTGTCCGGTCTGCCAGCTTGATCAAAATAACCCTGATGTCCTGCACCATGGCCATAATCATCTTGCGGAAGTTTTCTGCCTGAGCCTCTTTCTTGTCGCGGAATTTCAGTTTATCCAGTTTGGATACACCTTCGACCAGCTCTGCAACACTGGTACCAAACAGCTGTTCCATATCCTGGAAGGTTGCCGGGGTATCTTCAATAACATCGTGTAGTAACGCGGCCATCAGTGTTTCATGGTCGAGTTTCATTTCTGCCAGGATACAGGCAACAGCAACCGGATGCGTAATATAAGGTTCACCGCTGGAACGGGTCTGGCCCTCATGAGCATCACGAGCAACAAGGTAAGCCTGCCTGAGACGTTTTATTTGGTCTTCAGGCAGATATTTTTCAATCAGTTGATTGAGGCTTTCAAACAGATACAAGGGCGGCCTGCACAGTCAGATTAACGACGACCTTCAGCAATGGCGGTGACGGCCTGAAGTTCGGCTGCTTCCTGCTCATGCTGTTCCTGACGATCACGGACATCCAGAATCTGGCTGGTGATCAAACCTTCTTCGATTTCACGTAATGCGATAACGGTAGGTTTGTCGTTCTCTTCCGGAACCAGGGCATCTTTACCACCTACCTGCATCTGACGCGCACGACGTGCAGCGACCAATACCAGGTCAAAACGGTTTCCAACTTTTTCTACTGCGTCCTGAACGGTTACGCGTGCCATAAGTGTGCTACTCCACAGATGAGGAAATGACTGGGCATAATACTGAAAGCTGCTTCAGTGTGCCAATAATTTGCTGATTAATGCATCATGACGGGCTTTCTGACGCCCCATTCGCAGACGTTCTGCACGAATGATGGTTTTCAGATCCGATAGCGCCAGATCAAAATCGTCATTAACAATCAGATAATCGTACTCTGCATAATGACTCATTTCATCTACCGCTTTTGCCATACGTTTTTCGATAACTTGTTCGCTGTCCTGACCACGGCCTCTCAGACGACGATCTAATTCATCTTTTGATGGCGGCAGGACAAAAATTGACCGTGCAGTGGGCATGTGCTGGCGGATTTGCTGTGCTCCCTGCCAGTCAATATCCAGAAACACATCGACCCCGGTAGACAATACCTGCTCGATTGCTTTACGGGACGTGCCGTAATAATTCCCGAACACCTCAGCATACTCCAGAAAGGCTCCGTCAGCGATCATGGCACGAAACTCATCCTTAGAGATGAAAAAATAGTGATCACCCTGAACCTCGCCAGGACGCATATCCCTGGTGGTATGGGAAACAGAGACCTGAGTGTCATACAGAGGCTGTGTTTTTAACAGCGCCTGAATCAGGCTGGATTTACCCGCACCACTAGGGGCGGAAACAATAAACAGTGTACCTTGGGCCATGATTATCTTGAATTGAGTAAAGAGCGGGGACAATATCCTGTCTATTATACACGCCCTGTGGCACTGGCGCAGCGTTTGCATGCAATTAGCCAGATATTTCTTTCAGCACTGTTCGCAAATCGTTTGATCGTTCCTGGTAATCTTTCCACTATTTCCCGATGAATTCCCGATAAAACAACAACACTGATGGCACCGCTGTACCAGACATAACATTATGAGGGCATCAGGAGGTGGCCGATGTGGCAGAAACTCAGTGCAGTTGTTCTTATTAGCTATCCACTGACAGGTCTGGCTGAGTGTCCGCCTTGGAGTACAGGTCAGGCCCGCCAGGAAACCCGTCAGTTGACACAACAATTACAGAGCTGGGATGACGCCTATTACCGGCAAGGAATTTCCCGGGTCAGTGATTCTGACTATGACCAACTGCGCCGGCGTCTGGCAGAGTGGCAACGCTGTTTTTCCTTACCGGCAGCCCCGGAGTCGGAGCGCTGGAGGACTTCAGGACGCCAGATACATCCGGTCGCCCATACCGGGGTCAGAAAAATACCGGACCAGGCCACACTGGCAGGATGGATGTCCGGGAAAACAGATCTCTGGGTACAACCCAAAATTGACGGTGTGGCAGTGACGTTGGTGTATCGTTACGGGAAGCTGGCGGCAGTGACTAGTCGGGGCGACGGACGGCAGGGGGAAGACTGGCTGGTGAAAGCTGCTTCAGTAACGGCTATTCCCCAGCATATCGCCACATCAGAAAACGAAGTGGTGTTACAGGGTGAACTGTTTATGCCACGACAGCACCATATTCAGAGGGTACAGGGAGGGCGTAATGATCGTGCCAGAATCGCAGGTCTGATGCGCAGGCAGGGGCCTCTTCGTTCTGAGGAGTCTCCCGGCATTTTCATCTGGGCCTGGCCGGCAGGGCCGCCCTCAATTGCCGCCAGACTGGCACAACTGAATCGCTGGGGATTTCCACTTACCGCCCGCTGGAGCCAGCCAGTCAACAATGTACAACAGGTCGCAGAATGGCGTGAGCGCTGGTTTAATGAAGCGCTTCCGTTTGCCAGCGATGGGGTAGTGGTCCATAGTCTGCCTGCAGCACCGCAAGAGTGGTTGCCCGGTAAAAACCGTTGGTCCGTTGCCTGGAAGTATCCACCACCGGAAAAAAGCAGTCGGGTGACAGGGATACGTTTTGCAACAGGGCGTACCGGGAAAATAACTGTCATCATGGATGTGGAACCTCTGTTGCTAGGCGATAAACGGGTTGCGCATATCAGCCTCGGATCGCCTGCGCGCTGGAAGCAACTGGATATTGTTAGCGGAGATGAGGTGGAAATCCGCCTGGCAGGACAGGGTATTCCGGTCATCAGCCGGGTGATCTGGCGGGTGACCGAACGCTTTTACCCGTCTTTTCCCGGCAGCGGGAAATATGATTCACTTAGTTGTATGTTTGTATCGAAGCGGTGCCACGAGCAATTTTTAGCACGACTGGTATGGCTCAGCCACCGGAAGGTCTTTGGATTCCGGGGAATACAGCGCTCTCGCTGGCAACAGTTAATGCTTACCGGGAATTTCACGCATCTGTTTTCCTGGCTGGAGTTTACGACTTCCGGACTGGCAGAGGAGGCCGGTTTCAGTGACGAAACAGCTCAGCAGATTATTGAGCAATTTCAGCGGGCGAAACGCTTACCGGTCAGACACTGGTGGCTTAGCCTTGGGCTGCCGTTACCGGAACGTGCTGCAGAAGAGTTATCATGGTGGCACTGGCAGGCACTTTCGTCCGCATCGCTGTCAGAATGGCTCAAATTACCAGGTATTGGCAGGGGAATGGCGCAGAAAATTGTGACTATTGGCACGGACCCACAAACGCAGGCATTAATAGCTTTCCTTGCGGAGCAGGGAATACCACCACCATCGGTAAACAACCAGACAGAGCCGGTATCTGTAAAGCTGTCAGAACCCTCGGCGGCGGAAGAAATTTTGCCGAACTGAAAGCAAAAAAGGCAGCCTTGCGGCTGCCCCTCCTGGCAATTCCCTTTGCAACCATTCGGTGGAGTCTTTACAAAATAGCGACAAAATACCTGATAGTTCAATTCGTTATCGCTGCGTTAAGCACATAGTAACAACCGTTACTATTAGTATAGTTGCAAAAAGTGCTATCGGTGTTTCCCGCCTGTAAAGCTTCCTTTTAATGAAGAGAGCTGTTCAGAGCCTGTTATTCGGTAGTTTGACGAGAGCTTTTGGTTTGTCATAAAACTGTCATATATCGTACATATTACTGTCACCAAACTGTCCTATTTTGCCTCGTGCAGCAAGACGAACTCATTTAAAAATGGCACTGAGCCTGAGATTAACTCCCCCGGAGGGAATATGACACTGATGCGTAATACGGTAGCCCGCATACTGGCAGCAACAATGGCTGTAGGTACTGTTTCTGCTTTTGCAGCAACAAATCTGACCGGAGCTGGCGGTACATTCCCGGCCCCGGTTTATGCCCGTTGGGCCGCAGATTACCAAAAAGCCGACGGTAGCCAGGTGAACTACCAGGGTATCGGTTCTTCCGGTGGTGTGAAACAGATCATTGCTAAAACCGTTGATTTTGGTGCTTCTGATGCACCTCTGAGCGATGCAGACCTGGAGAAGAACGGTCTGTTCCAGTTTCCAACCGTGATTGGTGGTGTGGTTCTGGCGATTAACCTGCCAGGGGTGAAATCCGGTGAACTGACCCTGGACGGGAAGACTGTTGGTGATATCTATCTGGGTAATATCAAAAAATGGAATGACCCGGCTATCGAAAAACTCAACCCTGGTATCAAACTACCTTCCACTAACATTAATGTGGTGCGTCGTGCGGATGGTTCAGGAACATCTTTTGTGTTTACCAGCTACCTGTCAAAAGTGAATGACGAGTGGAAAAGCAAAATTGGTAAAGGCAACACCGTTAACTGGCCTACCGGTCTGGGCGGTAAAGGAAATGACGGCGTTGCAGCATTCGTACAACGTCTGCCTGGTTCAATCGGTTATGTTGAATATGCCTATGCTAAGCAGAACAACCTGACTTATACCAAACTGGTGGATGCTGATGGTAAATCGATTCTGCCTTCAGAGAAGAGCTTCAGTAACTCTGCCAAAGGTGCCGACTGGCAGCAGAGCTTTGCTCAGGACCTGACATATCAGAAAGGTGATGATGCCTGGCCAATTTCTTCAACCACCTTTATCCTGGTCTACAAAAAACAGGCTGATGCCGCCAAAGGTGCTGCAGTGCTGAAATTCTTTGACTGGGCCTATAAAAACGGCGGAAAAACAGCCGAAAGCCTGGATTACGCTGCGCTACCAGAGTCTGTCGTAACTCAGATTCGTTCAGCATGGAAAGCGAATATCACAGACAGTAACGGCAAAGCCCTGTATCAATAAGCATATACTCCGTAAAATCTGCGTATCCCCCGGGCGGCTGATGCCGCCCTGTTAATCGTGAAGACAGAGACTCTTATGGCGGAAATAAAGCCGACATTCAAAGCCCCGGGAAAACAGGGCGATATCATTTTCAGCGCATTGGTGAAAATCTCTGCGCTGGTAGTGTTGTTGCTGCTGGGCGGAATTATTGTTTCCCTGATTATTTCTTCCTGGCCAAGTATTCAAAAATTCGGTTTCTCGTTCCTGTGGAATAAAACCTGGGATGCGCCAAATGAGCAGTTCGGGGCTTTGGTACCGATTTACGGGACTGTTGTGACGTCGATTATCGCTTTGCTCATTGCGGTGCCTGTCAGCTTCGGTATTGCGTTATTTCTGACTGAACTTTCTCCCGGTTGGCTGCGGCGCCCGTTAGGCACCGCCATTGAGTTGCTGGCGGCTATCCCCAGTATTGTTTACGGTATGTGGGGATTATTTGTTTTCGCCCCCTTATTTGCTGAATATTTCCAGACCCCGGTAGGCGATCTGCTTTCTAATGTACCGATTATTGGCCAGCTGTTTTCCGGCCCGGCATTTGGTATCGGGATTCTGGCGGCCGGACTTATTCTGGCCATCATGATCATTCCCTATATTGCTTCGGTAATGCGTGATGTTTTCGAACAAACCCCGGTGATGATGAAAGAATCAGCCTATGGTCTGGGATGCACCACCTAGGAGGTCATCTGGAATATCGTACTACCGTTTACCCGTAATGGCGTGATAGGTGGTGTGATGTTAGGGCTGGGGCGTGCCCTGGGTGAAACCATGGCCGTGACCTTTATCATCGGGAATACCTACCAGCTCGACAGCCCGTCTTTGTATATGCCGGGAAACAGTATTACCTCAGCACTGGCTAACGAATTTGCTGAAGCGGAATCCGGATTACATATTGCAGCATTGATGGAGCTTGGCCTAATCCTGTTCTTTATCACTTTTGTGGTATTAGCCATTTCCAAGCTGATGATTTTGCGCTTAGCCAAAAATGAGGGAGCCCGCTAATGACTCAGATGGACCATAAAAGTAGTGCTGAGCTGCAGGCTTCACGGCGAAAAATGCAGGCCAGACGTGGTATTAAAAATAAGATAGCCATCTTTTTATCACTGCTGACGATGGCCTTTGGCCTGTTCTGGCTGGTGTGGATCCTTTGGACTACCGTCTCCCGGGGGATTGGTGGTTTAAACATAGACCTGTTTACCCAGATGACACCTCCGCCGAATATGGACGGCGGCGGACTGGCCAATGCCCTGGCGGGAAGCGGCTTACTGATTATCTGGTCAACACTGGTGGGAACTCCGCTGGGAATTATGGCGGGTATTTATCTGGCAGAATATGGTCGCAAGTCTCTGCTGGCGGAAGTGATTCGTTTTATTAACGACATTCTGCTATCAGCGCCATCGATTGTCATAGGCCTGTTTGTCTACACCCTGGTGGTCGCTTTTATGCATCACTTTTCCGGGTGGGCAGGGGCACTGGCATTGGCTCTGTTGCAAATTCCGATTGTTATCCGTACTACCGAAAACATGCTGAAACTGGTGCCGGATACGATGCGCGAAGCGGCCTATGCATTAGGTACCCCCAAGTGGAAGATGATTCTGGTGATTACGCTGAAGGCTTCAGTGTCCGGCATCATTACGGGGGTGCTTCTGGCGATTGCCCGCATTGCCGGTGAAACGGCACCCTTACTGTTTACGGCGTTATCGAATCAGTTCTGGAGTACCGACATGATGCAGCCGTTGGCTAACCTGCCGGTGACTATTTATAAGTTTGCCATGAGTCCGTTTTCTCAATGGCAGAGCCTGGCCTGGGCAGGGGTGCTGATTATTACCCTCTGCGTATTATTGCTGAATATCCTGGCACGGGTCATTTTTACTAAGCGTAAAAACTAATTTTTGCGGCGTGGCTATTGGCGACGCCGGAATAAGAGAGACGAACAATGAGTATGGCAAATCTTAATGCAGCACCGGCTAAAATCCAGGTCCGTGATCTGAATTTTTACTACAACAAATTCCACGCGCTGAAAAACATTAATCTCGATATTGCCCGTAATCAGGTGACAGCCTTTATCGGTCCCTCAGGCTGCGGTAAATCGACTCTGCTGCGTACGTTTAACAAGATGTTCCAGCTCTATCCTGAACAGCGTGCAGAAGGCCAAATCCTGCTGGATGGCGATAATATTCTCGATATCCAGGATATTGCATTGCTGCGTGCGAGGGTTGGCATGGTGTTTCAAAAGCCAACGCCATTCCCGATGTCGATTTACGATAATATTGCCTTTGGTGTTCGCTTATTTGAAAAACTCTCGCGGGCTGAAATGGATGAACGTGTTCAGTGGGCACTGACCAAAGCTGCTCTGTGGACCGAGACCAAAGATAAACTCAATCAGAGTGGTTACAGCTTATCTGGCGGCCAACAACAGCGTCTGTGTATTGCCCGTGGCATTGCTATCCGCCCGGAGGTACTGCTGCTGGACGAACCTTGTTCCGCACTGGATCCCATTTCTACCGGACGGATTGAAGAACTGATCAGCGAGCTGAAACAGGATTACACCGTGGTGATTGTGACTCATAACATGCAACAGGCGGCACGTTGTTCTGATCATACCGCGTTTATGTATCTGGGCGAACTGATTGAGTTCAGTGACACCGACACCTTGTTTACGAAACCTGCACGCAAACAAACCGAAGATTATATTACCGGTCGCTATGGCTGATGTTTAGCCTGCATCCTGCGGTGCTAAATTTTGCCACCCCCTTTTCGCTGCCAGTGCGGTCGCGATACTGGAGAACATGATGGACAGTCTTAATTTAAATAAACATATCTCCGGTCAGTTTAATGCTGAGCTGGAGCATATCCGTACTCAGGTCATGATTATGGGGGGGCTGGTAGAACAACAGCTCACCGATGCCATCAATGCTATGCAGAATATGGACTCAGACCTGGCTCAACGGGTTATAGACGATGATCAGAAAGTCAATATGATGGAAGTGGATATTGATGAAGATTGCGTCCGTATTATTGCGAAACGCCAGCCGACGGCCAGTGATCTCCGGATGGTGATGGCCATCATAAAAACCATTTCTGAGCTTGAGCGTATCGGGGATGTGGCAGAAAAAATCAGCCGTACAGCCCTGGAAAAGTTCGGTCAGAAACATCAGCCACTCCTGGTCAGCCTTGAGTCCCTGGGGCGTCATGCGGTGCAGATGCTGCATGATGTGCTGGATGCTTTTACCCGAATGGATCTGGAGGCGGCAGTACAGATCTATCGTGAAGATAAGAAAGTGGATAAAGAGTATGAAGGGATTGTCCGTCAGTTAATGACCTATATGATGGAAGATCCACGTACTATTCCGAGCGTGCTGACAGCGTTGTTCTGTGCCCGCGCGATCGAAAGGATCGGCGACCGTTGCCAGAATATTTGCGAGATCATTTTTTACTTTGTCAAAGGTCAGGACTTCCGTCACCTGGGCGGAGATCAGCTGGACAAGCTGCTGGCCGGTGACGAACCTGCCGGAGACGTAACCCCGGAATAACCTCTCACTCTCAGTCTGCCGTTGATTTGGGTGGCAGACTGACGTTCCTTCTGCCTGCCCGGATAACCGTGGATTGTTAGCGCCGCTCTTTTTATACTTTGTCAGAGGGTAGTCTTCCGACAAATCAAGGAGCAGGCACGTGCAAAACAAAAAAACAGTCACCCCGGCAAAAGCGATGCTGGCGGCGGTGAGTGGCTATGCTATGGATGGTTTCGATTTACTCATACTCGGCTTTATGCTGCCGGCCATTAGTATTTCATTATCACTTGACCACTCGCAGGCAGGCTCGCTGGTAACCTGGACGCTGATTGGTGCAGTGATCGGCGGTATTATTTTCGGGCATCTGAGCGACCGGTATGGCCGGGTCAGGGTGCTGACACTGACCATTTTAATGTTTTCAGTGTTTACCGGATTGTGTGCCATTGCTCAGGGATATACAGACCTGCTGGTTTACCGGACTCTGGCCGGTGTCGGGCTGGGGGGAGAATTTGGCATCGGTATGGCGTTAATTGCTGAGGTCTGGCCAGCCAGTAAGCGTAATCGTGCTTCTGCCTGGGTTGGTATTGGCTGGCAGGCCGGTGTACTGCTGGCCGCATTTATTACCCCGTTGTTACTCAATATTATCGGTTGGCGAGGTATGTTCCTGGTAGGTCTGATACCTGCATTAATTTCCTTTGCTATCCGGCATGGTCTCAGTGAACCTGAGTCTTTTATCCGCCAGCCGAAAACTGAACAGCAGCTCTCTTTTGCCTCACGCCTGAAACTATTATGTAAAGACAGTACGACGACTAAAGCCAGTTTAGGGATCTTTATTTTATGTTCGGTGCAAAATTTCGGTTACTACGGCCTGATGATCTGGATGCCCAGCTATCTTGCTTCATCCTTCGGTTTCAGTCTGACAAAATCCGGAATATGGACCGCAGTAACGGTGATTGGAATGACGGTGGGTATTGGGTTGTTTGGTGTGCTCGCTGACCGTTTTGCCCGTTGGAAAATTTTTATTCTTTATCAACTGGGGGCGGTTGTGATGGTGATTGTCTATGCGCAGTTAACTGACCCTGTAATGATGTTGTTAGCCGGAGCGGTAATGGGGATGTTTGTGAACGGGATGATTGGAGGTTATGGTGCACTGATTTCCGATACCTTCCCGGTGGCTTCCCGGGCTACGGCACAGAATGTGTTATTTAACCTCGGCCGGGGAGTGGGAGGATTTGGTCCGTTAGTGATCGGTATGCTGGCGACTGAATGGTCGTTTACCGCGGCAATCACGCTACTTGCCTCTATCTATTTACTGGATATTATTGCCACCCTATTTTTACTTCCACGCCATCAGGGTGAAGATGATGCTCTGGGTGCAATAGGATAATGAAATGAGCAGGCAGAGCATGAACTGTTCGGTCTGCTTAATCACAAACTTTCCTCGTACTTACAGACTTAAACTATTTTTACTGTAAATATTCCTCATTGAATTATTCTGATAATTTCAGAAGAATTTGTATTTTAAAGGAAACTCCGGAGCGAATAACTGTTTTTGAGAATATTTGTTATCTGTTGATTATGCTGTTTTTTTTGTGATTATTAGATTTGGTTTTGGATTTTTTGGAATCTTTGAAGCGCTGTGTTTGCTTATTTACTCCGGGTTTTTTCATGTCAGAGTATTGAAAAAAGAAAGTTGCAATGTATATTTGTATCCGACAGCTATTATGGATAAATAATATTCCATGATGAGTTTTTCTTTGTTATATCCAGGGATTTTTCATAAAAGGAACTATTGATGAAAGTATTAACACAAACTGAAGTACAAACCGTATCTGGTGCTGGTAAAATTGCAGATTCGCTGGGAACTGTTGGCGGAACGTTGGGAACAGCGTTGAATTTCTTCGGAATGAAAAATGCCGTAGCAAATGCTACTGCACTGGGTACCAGTATCGGACTGGTGGTTGAATCTGTTTATGGGGCTATCACCGCTTCGTACAAATTCTTCTTCGATAAAGCATAATTAGTCTTAATTACAAGGGTGCTGTCATTCTCAGCACCCTTTTTTATCTATGGTTTATTTTAATAACGATACTCATCATTTCAACCGGTTAATATTTAAATGTGATGGCTGAAAAACATGGAAGGACATTCAATTTTCAGAAAGGAAGTGTTAGAAAATCAAAAAATAAAATGGTTGGGGAAGGCATTACTGGTTTCAGGGTATCCTTCATGGTTGGTAGGGTTGTTATCTGCATTTTTTTTTATTCTTATCTTCACCGGCATCATTTTTGGTCAATATACCCGCAGAATTGAAGTTGATGGTGAGATTATCTCTCGCCAGCAAGCGATTACCCTGTTTTCACCACAACAAGGATTGATAACCCGTGCTTTTTTACAGGCTGGTCAACGGGTAAAAAAAGATGATCCTATTTATGAAATTGATGTCAGCCGCACCACCAGTAACGGTAAAGTGAGCCAGCGTGGGGCGGAAGCAATTAATCAGCAGCTTTTCCTGACCAGTCAGATTATGGAAAAAATAGCGCAAAACAAGCAAACCTCGCTCAACAGCCTTCGTCAGCAATTAACCCGGTACCGTGAAGCCTATGCACAATCTCAGAAATTAGTCAGCAGTTCCACTCGTGGACTGAAGGATATGCAAAATAGTATGGGAAATTACGATGATTACCTGCGACGAGGACTGATCAATAAAGAGCAGTTTAACAATCAGCGCTATTTGTTTTATCAACAGCAGTCGTCATGGCAGAGTCTGAACACTCAGCTGATTCAGGAAAGTCTGCAAATCATTAATATCGAAACCGAAATTGCGACTAAATCGGCGGATTTCGATAATCAGTATGCGGAATATGCAGTTAAACGCAGCGAACTACAACGCCAACTGGCTGAAGTTAACGCCAGCGGAACATTGATTATTACCGCGCCTGAAGACGGAAGTGTTGAAAATATGGTGTATACCGAGGGACAAATGGTCAGTCCGGGAGACAGCCTGGCTCAGCTTATGCCAGGAGGAAAACCCGATTTTCAGTTGGTGCTATGGTTGCCTGACAGCAGTGTTCCTTACGTTTCCTCAGGAGATAAGGTGAACCTGCGCTATGAGGCTTATCCGTATGAAAAATTTGGGCAGTTCCCCGGACATATTCAGTCGGTATCACAAATTCCTGCCAGCATAAAAGAGTTATCGATGTACAGCAGTATTGCGCCGGCAAACCCCGCAGCGCCCGGTCAGGCATATTATAAAACGCTGGTGGCATTGGACCGCGAAAGCTTAACTCATCCTGATAAGGCGCTGAGCTGGTCTAATGGAATGAAGGCTAAAACCACGTTGTTTCTCGAAAAACGCCCGTTGTATCAATGGATACTGTCTCCTTACTACGATATCCGGCGCAGCCTGAAAGGACCAGTCGATGACTAATGAATTTTTGCAAAATATCAACCGGAGGATTAGTTTTAGCCTGTGGCGCAAAGTTCCTGCCATATTACAGACCGAGGCCGCAGAATGCGGACTGGCTTGCCTGGTCATGGTCTGCCGGTATTTTGGAATGGATATTGATCTTCTGAATTTGCGACGTCGCTTTGGCATATCCTCTCACGGAGCTACACTCAATACCCTGATCCATATTGCCGGGCAACTGGCGATGAATACCCGTCCATTGTCGCTGGATCTGGATGAATTATGTCAGCTGAAAAGACCAGCCCTTCTGCACTGGGATATGAATCATTTTGTGGTATTGGTGGCGGTCAGGCGATCGCGTTTTATTATTCATGACCCTGCACTAGGCCGCAGAGTCGTGGGAATGCGGGAAATGTCAGAACATTTTACCGGGGTCGCGTTGGAAATCTGGCCGGGGAATGAGTTTACTCCCATGAAAGCCAGGTCCGGGGTGAGCCTCTGGTCGATGATGAAAAACATTTCCGGACTCACCGGATTTCTGGCGAAAATCTTTTGTCTTTCGCTGGTGATTGAAGCCGTCAACATTCTGATCCCCATCGGGACGCAACTGGTGATGGACCACGTGCTGATTGCGCGGGACCATGATTTGCTCAGCCTGATATGCCTTGGGTTATTAACCTTCATCCTGTTCCGTACCTTTATCAGCATGTTGCGTGCCTGGAGTTCTCTGGTCACGCAGTCACTGATTGATATCCAATGGAAAACCGGACTGATGGATCATCTGCTACGCCTTCCTCTGATCTATTTTGAAAAACGGAAAGCTGGTGATATACAGTCGCGTTTCGCATCGCTGGATACTATCCGCAATACTCTGACCAGTAGCCTGGTGAATGGCATCATTGATGTGATTGTTTCTGTCAGTGTGATGATTATGATGTTCCTGTATGGGGGCTGGCTGACATTTGTTGTTCTGGGGTTCACATTGTTATATATGGTTCTGCGACTCGCGACCTATCAGCGTTATCGCCAGGCGCAGGAAGAACATATAGTTAAAGGTGCCCGATCCAGCTCTCATTTCATGGAGACGCTGTACGGAATTAGCACCCTCAAAGTATTAGGCCTGTCAGGTACCCGGTCTCAATACTGGCTGAATCTGAATATTGATACGACGAATGCCGGTATCAGGATGAACCGTCTGGATATGTTATTTGGCGGGGTGAGTTCACTGATTGCCACGCTGGACCAGGTGGCTATTTTGTGGCTTGGCGCTTCAATGGTCATTGATGGCCAGATGACCGTTGGTATGTTTGTCGCTTTTAATGCCTACCGCGGCCAGTTCTCTGAGCGGGCATCTTCGCTGATCGATATGTTATTGCAGCTACGGATGCTGGCACTGCACAATGACAGGATTGCTGATATTGTACTGCATGAGGCTGAAGATTTTCAGCCGGCCAGGCGCCTTTGTCAGCCTGATGAGGCCGCAGACCTGGAAGTGCAGGGTCTGAGTTATCAGTATGACAAACTCAGTCGCCCGGTGCTGGCAGATGTCAGTTTCTCAGTTGCGGCGGGAGAAAGTGTGGCCATTACGGGGCCATCCGGAGCCGGAAAAACCACACTGATGAAGGTGATGAGTGGTCTGTTGTCAGCGGAACATGGGATAATCCGGTGTAATGGCATTGATATCAACGGCGTGGGAATTAATAACTACCGGGATGTGATTGCCTGTGTTCTGCAGGAAGATAAATTGTTCGCTGGTTCAATTGCAGAAAATATTGCCAGTTTTAGTGCAGACAAAGATATCCAATGGGTGATTGCCTGTGCTAAAAACAGCCACATTCATGAGGAAATCATGCAGATGCCAATGGGGTATGAAACTCTGGTATCTGAACTGGGTGGTAGTCTGTCCGGTGGACAAAAACAGCGTTTACTGATTGCCCGTGCCTTATATCGTCGGCCTTCGCTGTTATTTCTTGATGAGGCGACCAGCCATCTGGACCTGGATAACGAAGCCCGTGTCAATGCTTCTATCCGGCAACTGAAAATCACCCGCATTTTTATCGCCCATCGCCCCTCAACTATCGCCTCAGCCGATCGTGTCATTGAATTAACCTGAATCTCTCAGACTGCGCAGACTGCGGTGCTTTCCGCCAAAGTCTGCAGAATTTTCCCTTTCTGATTGCTAATTTCCGTATGGATTGCTGGTGTTTTATTCTGCCGGAATATGTTATTGATTCTGTATGATGTGTGATTTTTGAACCCGCAGGATCTTCTGTGGATCAATACCGGAAAACAACAGGAAAGTTAACTGGCCTGAGTGGCCGGACAGAGGAGCCCCGATGGAAATAACCGGAGTATTTTGGTTCTGGATTGCGATTGCCGCAATTTTTGCATTGATTGAGATTTTCACCGTGACTTTTTTTGGGCTATGGATGGCGATAGCTGCTCTGGTCCCGGCAATCCTGGTCTTTATTGTGCCGTCCTTCCCAATAGCGGGCCAACTGCTGATATGGGTTGTGGCATCACTGATCTGTGCCTGGATTTGGGTTCGCTGGATACGCAGTAAACCTGAACCCTGGATAGTGGAGCCTCTTATTGGCCAGCAGGGAGTATTGGCTTCAGCCCTGACGCCTCCCCAAACCAGTGTTCTGTTACTGAGTAAACCGGTGCAGGGGCGTCAGGAGTGGCCTTGTCTCAGTGATCAGCCGTTAGCCAGACAGACGCGGGTTAAGGTTGTGGCAGTGATTAGCGATGATATCGTGAAAGTCGAAGCCGTTTAATTATTCAGATTTTTTTAAGGAGGAAATCATGTCACCAGGACTTATGGCATTAGCGTTAATTATTATTTTACTGGCAATCAGTTTTTTCAAATGTGTGCGGATTGTTCCTCAGGCCGATCAATGGATTGTGGAACGATTAGGCAAATATCACAGTACACTGAATCCCGGCCTGAATATTCTGATCCCGTTTATTGATGTTGTGGCTTATAAAATGTCGGCCAAAGATCAGTTATTTGAAGTCAAAGGGATAGAAGGGATCACCAAAGATAATGCTACCGTCGGAGTTAACGCGATCTGTTTTATCAGGATTGCGGATCCGAATAAAGCCGCTTACGGTGTTGACAGTTACAGTGCTGCGGTACAAAACCTGGTGATGACGACCATCCGTAATGCTGTCGGTGGGATGAACCTGGATGATACGCTGTCGAATCGTGATCAGTTGGCGATTACTCTGCGAGCCAATATGGAAGAGCAGATGAATGACTGGGGACTGATCCTGAGAACGGTTGATATTCAGGATATTACTCCGTCGGACTCGATGCGTAAATCTATGGAACAACAGGCTGCGGCTGAGCGGGAACGTAAAGCGACAGAAACCCGGGCCGAAGGGAATAAAAATGCGGCGATCCGCGAAGCGGAGGGTAAAAAGCAGGCAATGATTTTAGATGCTGAGGCTAAACTGGAGGCTTCGCGTCGTGAAGCCGAAGCTATAGAAACACTGGCCAGTGGTCAGAAAAAAGCGACAGAGCAGCTTGCTGCGGCACTGAACGTTACCGGCGGCCATCAGGCAATGTCCTTCCAACTGGCGAACAACTATGTGATGACACTCAGCGAATTGTCGAAGAGTGATAATGCAAAAGTAGTGGCGATGCCAGCAGACCTCGCGCAGGCAGTGGGAGGATTACTTAATGCCGGTGCTCTGATGTCGGTAGGTGCTGAGGCAGTGTCCGGTAATGGCAGTAGCCGCTGATACTCTGCAGGTAAACGATGACCGTGGCAAAGCACGGTCATCATCGCGGAGTGTCAGATCGGGCGTCGGCTAAATCCTCTGTGACGTTTAGCCGTTACTTCCCGATACAGAAACTGGAAAAAATGCGTCCCAGCAGATCATCGGCGGTAAACTCGCCAGTGATTTCGCTCAGTGCCTGCTGTGCCAGACGTAATTCTTCCGCCAGCAGTTCCCCGGCCCGGGCTCCTACCAGTTGGTATTGTCCCTGAACAAGGTGAGAACCTGCGGCTTCCAGGGCTTCAAGATGGCGACGGCGGGCAATAAAACCACCTTCAATATTCCCCGAGAAACCCATGCTCTGCTTTAAATGGTTGCGAAGCAGGTCAATCCCCGCACCGGTTCGGGCTGATAATCGGATGAGCATGTGTTCGCCATTCTGCTCAGCCCCGAGAGTCTCCCCGGTGATATCCGCTTTGTTACGAATTACTGTGACTGGCAGGGCAGGCGGCAGGCGCGCAACGAAATCCGGCCAGATCAGCTGAGGGTCGGTAGCAGTGGTGGTGGTACCATCTACCATAAATAGTACGTGATCAGCCCGGACTATTTCCTGCCAGGCACGTTCGATCCCAATTCTCTCTACCTCATCACTGGATTCACGCAATCCTGCGGTATCGATAATGTGCAGTGGCATTCCATCAAGATGGATATGTTCGCGCAGAACATCGCGGGTAGTCCCGGCAATATCTGTGACAATAGCCGCTTCTCTGCCAGCCAGCGCATTGAGCAGGCTGGATTTCCCGGCATTGGGACGACCGGCAATCACCACCTTCATGCCTTCCCGTAACAGGCTGCCCTGACGGGCTTCACTGCGTACGTTATCTAAATCCTGCATTACCTGTTGCAACTGCGCTTCAATCTTGCCATCGGACAGGAAATCGATCTCTTCATCCGGAAAGTCAATGGCTGCTTCGACATAGATACGCAGATGGGTGAGTGTTTCAACCAGATGATTAACCCGTTCTGAAAAAACACCCTGTAAGGAGTTAACGGCAGAGCGCGCGGCTTGTTCTGAACTGGCATCTATCAGATCGGCGATGGCTTCGGCCTGAGCCAGATCCAGTTTATCGTTCAGAAAAGCACGCTCGGAGAACTCTCCAGGTTTTGCAATACGCAGACCCGGTAATGCGACGATCCGTTTTAACAGTAAGTCGAGAATGACCGGACCACCGTGCCCCTGTAGTTCCAGCACATCCTCGCCGGTAAAAGAGTTCGGGCCAGGAAACCATAGCGCAATGCCCTGATCAAGCACCGTACCATCAGCATCTTTAAACGGCAGGTAGTCGGCATAACGTGCTTTCGGCAGTTTACCTAATATCTGTTGTGCGACCCCTGCCGCTTTTGGACCGGAAATCCGGAGTATACCTACTCCGCCGCGACCAGGTGGAGTTGCCTGGGCGACGATAGTATCGCTGTGGCTCATAGCTGTTCTCTCTTTACCAATAAAAAAAGGCGGTCCTTAGACCGCCTTATCATATCCTGAGTGATATTCACAAATCACGCAGCAGTGTTGCTGCATGAAAAGTTATCAGGCTTTTTTCTTACGACTGTGCAATCCGCGTTTTTCCAGACCACGGTAAATCAGCTGTTGCTGAATAATGGTGACCAGGTTACTCACGATATAATACAGTACCAGACCTGACGGGAACCACAGGAAGAAGACCGTAAAGATAACCGGCATAAAGGTCATGATCTTCTGCTGCATTGGGTCAGCAACGGTAGTAGGCGACATCTTCTGGATGAAGAACATAGTGACGCCCATCAGAATTGGCAGAATGTAGTACGGGTCTTGCGCAGACAAATCGTGAATCCACAGGATAAACGGCGCATGACGCAGTTCAACAGAGCCCATCAGCATGTAATACAGAGCCAGGAAGATTGGCATCTGGATTACCAGTGGCAGACAGCCCCCAAGTGGGTTTACTTTCTCTTCTTTGTACAGCGCCATCATCTCCTGACTCATACGCTGCTTATCCTCGCCCATACGTTCGCGCATGGCCTGGATTTTTGGTTGCAGCATGCGCATTTTAGCCATTGAGGTGTATTGCGCACGAGTCAGCGGGTACATGATTCCGCGGACAATAAAGGTAATTACGATAATGGAGAAGCCCCAGTTACCGATAAAGCTGTGGATAAACTTCAGCAGTTTGAACAATGGCTGAGAGATGAACCACAACCATCCATAATCCACGGTCAGATCCAGGTGCGGAGAGACTGCGGCCATCTGGTCCTGAATTTCCGGACCGACCCACAGCGTGGCGTTCAGATTCTGTTCTGCACCGGCAGCAATAGTGACCGGAGAAGATTTATAGCCAACTGCCGCCAGACCGTTACCCAGGTTGCTGGTATACAGTGTGTTGCTGCCGGAAGTCCGGGGAACCCAGGCGGTAGCAAAATACTGTTGCAACATGGCAACCCAGCCATTATCGGTATTAACGTTCAGGTTCTCATTTTCAGCAATGGTATCAAACTTATATTTCTCATACTTTTCATTGCTGGTGGAGTACGCTGCGCCACGGAAAGTATGCAGTGCGAAGTTATTGCTACCGGTATCACGGGATTTTGGCAACGTGATGGTTTGTTTCAACTGACCAAACATGGAAACTTCCAGCGGCTGGGCTGATTTGTTATCCACATGATAGTCGACGTCAACAGCGTAGCCGCCACGCTTGAAAACAAACGTTTTGGTATATACCACACCGTTCTCACCGGTCCAGGTGAGAGGTACACGCAGTTCAGTCTGGCCATCTGCCAGCTGATAGCTGTCCTGGGTGGTGGTATACAGAGGACGCGCACCATTCGCCGGGTTGTCTGGTCCATTACGGCCGGTTAAACCACTTTGTGCCTGATAAAGAAAATCAGGAGAGGTTTCCAGCAACTGGAAAGGACGGGAAGAACCCAGTTTATCAGGGTAAGTGAGTAACTGTGCCTGTTCTACATCGCCACCACGGGTGTTAATTTCAACAGACAATACGTCTGTTTTAACAGTAATCGTTTTGCCCTGACCACTGGCCGGAACGCCCTGGTTTGCGGCATCACCTGCGGTGCTGTTCGTATTCTGAGTGGTCTGGGTTTGCTGTGGCTGTGGATTGTGGTCCGTCTGCCAGGCTTGCCAGATCATAAAAGACACGAACAGAAAAGCGATGAAAAAAAGATTGCGTTGCGAATCCATCGTTAATTTTCTCTGCTATCAGTGTTTTTTTGGCGGCACCGGATCGTCACCGCCCGCATTTAACGGGTGGCATTTTAATACGCGTTTCACCGTCAACCAACACCCTTTTATCACCCCGAAACGACGTAAGGCTTCGATCCCATACTGGGAACAGGTTGGATTGAATCGGCAATGAGGCCCCAGCAGAGGACTTATTGCCCGTTGATAAACACGAATCAGTACAATCAGGAGCCGCGCGCCAGGCGACAATGACGACGCCATAATTTCTCCAACACTTCCGTCAATGCAGGGTTATCCAGTTCCGCAATCCCTTTTTTAGCAACGATGACAAAATCCATCGCCGGAAGCTCGTGCTGGCGCAGTCGAAAACTTTCCCGGGTCAGACGTTTGATCCGGTTACGTTCATGAGCGCGTTTGACGTGTTTCTTAGCGACGGTAAGACCGATGCGGGGATGCCCCAGCGAATTCTGGCGGCCGAGAATAGTTAATTGCGGCGTGCCAGCTCGTTGTGGCTGCTGGAAAACGAAAGTGAAATGATTGGGAGTTAACAAACGTAACTCCCTGGGAAATGCGAGCTTACCCACCAGGGTTCGCTTTATTACTTAGAAACGGTCAGACGAGCACGGCCTTTAGCACGACGACGTGCCAGAACCTGACGACCATTTTTAGTAGCCATACGAGCACGGAAGCCGTGAGAACGGTTGCGCTTCAGTACAGACGGTTGAAAAGTGCGTTTCATGGCGATT
>Ga0157363_1000216_pt1 | contig 44281 bp, 49 predicted proteins | sample AttsexASBM1_FD_111477 | JGI IMG/M metagenome (GOLD analysis project Ga0157363, IMG submission 111477) | Fungus gardens microbial communities from leaf cutter ant in Ribeirão Preto, State of São Paulo, Brazil - Atta sexdens ASBM1 | ecosystem: Host-associated > Fungi > Mycelium > Unclassified ... | reverse complement strand
TGTGTTTATCTGCACCCCGGAATGGCTCTGTAAGCACCACTGGCTGCCAGAGCTGATGCGGCATACGCTTCTGGTACGTAAATACGATCTGGATGAGATCAAAAAGACCATCACCGATTATATCAATCAGTGCGAAGGTAAAGACTGGATGGAGATAGCGCAAAAACTCTCCCGCGTTTTTGCCTGGGAATTTGAAGACTACCAGCCATAAGCGATAAACCCCGTCTTTTATGGGGTCAGTTCAAGCTGTCGGGATCTTTACCCTGATTTCTTCACAACCAGGCAGACAAGATGTGTTTTTGGAGTACCGCCTTACGGCAGGCCTCTAAAACACCCAGGTCAGGGCGATGCCCCGACACCCCAGGGAAGGGATTAGCAGTAAACTATGATTTTTCGTGCGCACGAAAAAAATGCTCCGTAATGTGTTGCTGTAAAAGTTCCAGTCAGGGCAACCACTGACAGAAGGCCAAAAGCAAGATCTGGCTGGATTACTTAACCAGTATGGTTATGAACTTCAGTCTATGTACGGATATACCCCACAACGAGCGGCTGACGCTATTCAGTCTCTGCTTGCAGGCAAGGCGTTTGTTGCCTCAACAGGAGATACCAAAGCATACAACGAGGCGCTGAGTTATCTGAAAGGGTATAGCGTGCAATCCGGCCAAGCTGCAATAGGAACCGATGCTTTACTCGCTTTGCCGGGTGCTCCGGGGATTATTGCACGTTCAACGCTGGCAGCTGGTGGGGGCTGTCAAGCCGGTACTGGAATCGGCCAGGTCATTGATGGTAACTATAGCAACGGGGCATTAAACATAGGTCTTGGTACGGCTGCTATATTTGGTAGTATGGCTGCGCAAAGTGCCATATCTAAGCCGGGCGGAACAAATTTTATTTCTGGTGATACGAGTTTATCGCGGAACAGCACTATCGGTAATGCTGAAGCTGCTGCGGCTGATAATGTTGGAAATGCTACAACCGGTTCTCTAAGCGGTCAGCCAACTAAGCTACCGCCGAATGCATCAGCAGAAAATATACGTTCACTACAACGAGAAAACGAAGGTGCTGTGATCCTGTCTCAAAATGGTTATCATGTTGAGCAGAATCCCGTAACTGCAGGGGTTAAAAACCCAGATTATAAAAATAATGGTGAGGTGTTCGATAATATCGCCCCTAAAACAAACTCGGTTCGCAATATCTATGACCGGGCTTTAGAAAAAGTGAATAGTGGTCAAACAAACAATGTTGTTATCAACTTGGCCGATACAAAAGCAAGTGTCAGTGATTTGCAAAAACAATTTAGTGATTGGCCAATAAAAGGGTTAGAAAAGGTTATTGTGATCGACCAGTCAGGAAAACCAATAAGAATTAAGTAAGGCGGGTAAATGTCAATTGATATAGCGTGTTACACATCAATAAGTATTGATGATCTGAGGGAAAGATTAAGTGTGGTGAAGGAAAAGTACGGCCATCTCTTTGATGGCCCATATCTTCTTTTTGAACCACATATAATCTTAAGTGGTCAGCAGCTTGCGTTGCTTGATGATCGTGTTAAGAAGTACAATCATGAGACTAAGTTATCAATTGCTGAAGAGTATGGACTAAAAGAGCCAAAATCTTATTTTATGATTGCAGTGAATGACAAATCCTTTCCTGAGTTGAATACTTCTGGAATAGCAGACGTGTTCAGGCAAGAGTTAGGGCAAGGAAATATCATTGTGCTTTTAAATGGTGAAGATCTAATCTAGACCTTGTTGTAAGCACAGCCGTTTTAGCTCCAGGTGCTTTTTGAGGTTTTCGGGGAATGACCTTTCCCCAAAATCAATGCAGTGATAAATCAGAGCTCTTCGCCATTCTGACCCAAAGAAAATGGTTGTATTATAGTAGCGGTAGGCAAACCCGGCTTTGAGAGAGGCACTAAAATTCCGCCAACCCAAGTGATTATTATTAGGCCGGAAAGTAAAAGGGAGTAACTATGTCAATTGAAGAAGTAAATAAGGTCGATTTTATCAATGCATCGGATGAAGATGATGAGCTTGTACTTTTGGGTATTACAGATCATTTATCATGGGAGGATGATATTAATGGGCATTTGCTTTTGCTTCAAGATAAAGTAAATGCTTACTTAAACTTCATTCTTAGTGATCAAATGAGAGAGTTATCTCCCGCTTTATGTGGGAAAAGTAAATTCTGCATTCAGTTTTTTTTTTAAATTTTTACCGCCGAAAGAAGTTGATGATTTTGTTTCTAAATTTCAAGTGGCATTAAAAGAGTACAATATTGATTTGATTAGTCACCATGTTGGTTGATTTTTAAAAAAAGATTTTTATAAAATTGCATGCTATCGTTTTTATTTGAAGCTATGGGGCATTAAGCCATCTTATAATTTTTTTTTGATGCTTAAGTTGAGTTTTTTGATGGAAATGATTAAGAGATTAAAGAGACTTGCTTGCTTTTTAGAATGTTTGTCTGCTTGGCGAATTGATAGCTTTCAGATGTTTTGGATGAAAATATACATAATTATATTTTTTGAACGTTGATTTTGTTATGAACATAATTGTACAGAAGATTTTATATATTTAAGTTGAAATTTTTAGCGACAGAGCAATCTGTTACGTCTTTTATATGCGCCTTTACGAAAGAATGGCAAAGCGGCTTTTTTTAAAGTTCAACACTATATAGGTTCAGCATTATTGCATAACCTCACCATTCCAACGCCCATCCTGAAACCTCCCCACCACCCGCTCCCTCAACCACCTGTGCCCCAAATCCCGGTGCGATCGCGCATGCCACAGCATCACCAGCTCAAAGCCCGGAATCGTAATCGGCGGTAGCACGGTCATTAATCCCGGCATCATCGCCGCCACTCTCTCCGGCATCAACGCCACTAAATCGCTGGTGCTCAGCACGGTGCCCATCAGCAAAAAGTGGGGTACAGAGAGTACCACTTTCCGGCTCAATCCTCTGGCTTCCAGCACGCTATCCGTCACCCCACGAAAGCCGCCGCCGTCTGGCGACACCACCACATGCTCCAGCGCGCAGAGCGCTTCGGCGGTGATAGCAGAATGCAGGGCGGGATGACCCTGACGGCCTGCTACCACATAGCGCTCCTGAAACAGTGGGCGGACATGCAGCCCGTCAGGCACGCCGTCACGCAGATGAAGCACCAGATCGACCGTGCCTTTTTCTAACTGCTGTGCAATCAACGCCGGTTTCATATCCAGAATGGCAAGCCGGGTGCCCGGTGCTTCCTGACGTAAGGTATTCATCAACGGCATCAGCGCCGTCTGCGCACCATAATCCGTGGCGGCAATGCGCCAGGTGATGTCTGCCTCGGCGGGCACAAAGGGGCCCGGCTCGGCTACGACTTCATCGATCCTGGCAACCAGTTCTTCAAGCGAAAGACGTAATCCTTCGGCCCGCGCCGTGGGACGCATACCATGGGAAACCGGAATCAGTAGCGGATCGTTAAATAAAGTACGCAGGCGTTCCAGCCGGGCACTGACGGAAGGCTGGGAAAGGTTTAACCGTTCAGCGGCACGGCTGACGCTGTTTTCCTGTAGCAGGACGTTTAACGTGATCAACAAATTCAGATCGGGCTTCATGGTATCAGTCCTGTCTATAGCGACTATCCGTTCCTTTACTTTTACTGATAGCACAATCAGGCGCAGGCTACCTGTCTCTTTTATCAACACGGGATAGTTTATGAATGTGTTAATCGTTGTTGCTCACCCTGAACCCCGCTCGCTTAACGGTGCGCTGGCGCGTTTTTCCGTCAGTCATCTGGAACGGCTGGGCCATCAGGTGCGCGTTTCCGATCTCTATGCCATGAACTGGGAGGCGCGCGTATCGCCTGCCGACACACAACATCGCCAACATGCCGAACGGTTTACTCCCTCACTGGAATCCACTCAGGCTTTTGAAGGTGGTTTTCAAAGCGAAGACATCCAGCAGGAACAGGAAAAACTACTGTGGGCCGATGCGGTGATTTTGCAGTTCCCGTTATGGTGGTTTTCGATGCCCGCCATCTTGAAAGGCTGGATCGATCGTGTTTATGCCTGCGGGTTTGCCTACGGCGTAGGCGAACATTCAGATACGCACTGGGGCGATCGCTACGGTGAAGGTACGCTGGCAGGGAAGCGCGCCATGCTGGTGGTCACGATGGGCGGATGGGCGTCGCATTACAGTCCGCGCGGCATCAATGGGCATATTGATGACATCTTGTTTCCCATTCAGCATGGCATTCTGTTTTACCCCGGCTTTGACGTGCTGCCGCCGTTCACGGTTTACCGTACCGGCCGGATCGATAGTGTACGTTTTGATGCGCTCTGTCAGGAACTGAGTAAGCGGCTCGATAACCTGTTTATTACTGCACCTGTTGGCTATTATCGGCAAAACGGCGGGGATTACGCGATCCCCGAGTTAACCTTGCGTGACGATCTGGCAGCCAGTGAGCAGGGCCACAGAATCCACATTCGCCAAGGCTGAGGGCAGAACAGGGCAGAGGCACCGCGTCTGGCTTATCTGCCCTGTTTGCATCGATTTCAAAATAACCCTTGCATGCAACGCGAGGATGTGACCTAATGAATCGTCGGTTTGATTAACAGACGCTATCAAAGTAAGTATCTACAGCAGTTCTCATCTCTAAGCCTGTCGCGAGACATTCCTTCTTTTTGAGTCTTCTCTTACGTTCTGATTGAAATCTGTTCTCAGGCCATTACGCCGGAAGGCTCAATTATTTAAGGAATTAAACATGTCTAACAAAATCCGCGGTACCGTTAAATGGTTCAACGCTGAGAAAGGCTTCGGTTTCATCTCTCCTCAGGACGGCAGCAAAGATGTATTCGTACACTTCTCTGCAATCCAGGGTACTGATTTCCGTACTTTAGATGAAGGTCAACAAGTTGAATTTACAGTAGAAAATGGTGCTAAAGGCCCAGCTGCTGCAAACGTTGTTGGTCTCTAAGGACTGAAAATTACGCGTTTCAAGTGTCCTCACTGTAATGGCTCGCAGTACCGTACATCACATTTCGATGTGACAAGAGCCAACCCGCATGGAGCAAAATGCATTTTTTGCAAAACGGTCGTTGTTCAGATTAACGCGACAAGGATTGCAACTCAGAGTCAGCCACAGGCGCTCTGAAAAGGCTAAAGAGCGTTATAGCGTTGTGCATTTACCGTAATCAAAAAGGCTGCCAGTGGCAGCCTTTTTTCATTCCCTTTTCGCGAAATGTAGAAGCCGTTTTCCAGGCTGCGCTTATACCATCAGCACAAGAACGCCGGCCCAGAACGCCAGACAGGCTATCACCATTGCAATCCAGCTCAGCTGACGTAAACGCCCGCGGAACAGGGGCTTACGTACGACAGGAAGCGCTTCACTCTGCATTTTCATAGTCTCATGTATTGAACGTTCAGTGACAGCAGGGCAGGGTTGTGCTGCCCGCTACGTTTTAGCTTGCGGCTTCCAGCGCTTTGAAAATGACATCCGACAGTTCGTTTAATTCGAACTTGGCAACATAGCCATCAGCCCCGACTTTGCGAACGTGATCTTCGTTAGCACTGCCCGAAAGTGAGGAGTGGATCACGACGGGAATATGACGCAACGTGGTGTCGCGCTTGATATTGCGCGTGAGCGTAAAGCCGTCCATTTCCGGCATTTCCAGGTCGGTTAACACCAGCGCGATCTTGTCGTGAATGGATTCACCCTGCGACTGAGCCTGCTGGTGGATCGCTTTGATTTTTTCCCACGCTTCCAGGCCGGTGTTACACATGACGGCAGGAATACCCATGCTCTTCAGGCCCTGCTCCAGCAACTGGCGGGCAACTTTGGAGTCTTCAGCCACAATCGCGACGGAACCGGGCTTCATTTTATACTGACGCTCTTTCGGCGCTTCAGGCTCCACGCCACGAACGGACGGGATGATGTCATAGAGAATCTGTTCGACATCCAGCACCATGGCCAGATTGCTTTTTTGTTCGTCGTCATCCAGGCACGCGATACTGGTGATGTTACGTCCACCGATACCGGCTTCAGCGGTATGAACCTGGCTCCAGTTAAGACGCACGATGTTTTCAACGGATTCGACGGCAAACGCCTGCGTGTTACGCGCGTATTCGGTCACCAGCAGCAGGTTCAGGCCCGTTTCAGGCACGCAACCGGCTACCGCAGGCAGGTCAATAACAGGAATGAACTGTCCGCGAATGCTCGCCATGCCCAGCAACGGCGAACGCATACCCGCAGCTTTCGTAATCGGCGGCATCGGAACAATTTCACGCAGTTTAAATACGTTTATCCCAAACAGCTCTGATTTACCTTTTAACTGGTCAGAGCCAAGGCGAAACAGCAGCAGCTCAAACTTATTCGATAAGGCGAGATTCGCTCTCTCATCGATCTCTTTCTGAAAATTATCCATCGTTGCCTCAGCGTCAGCGCAGCAGGTGAAAAAGGGTGTGATGAAGTTATCGGCAGCCTTCGGAAAAAGGTGAGAGGGGAAAACGCACGTTAAGCGATTATTGTGCCAGGCTTAACAGTGAGAACGCAGCATGGATACTTTTCCCTATAAAGGAGTAAGCGATGAAAAAATTAGTACTGGCGACCTTACTGGCGGTAGCGACCACAGGGGCTTACGCGGAAGAAGGTGGCTTCAAGGCAGGTGATACGCCGCCGCCACAGCATAAACAGGATGCAGGCTACAAAGGGTCAGAAGACACAGGACAGACGCACATCGATCAGATTCGTGACTTTCGGCAGGGCGGTTACGTCACGCTGGAAGGTTATATCGTAAAAAAAGTCGCGGACAATAATTATCAGTTTCGTGACAGCACCGGCACTTTAACCATTATTGCGCCGAAGAAAACGTTCGATGGCAAAACCTATTCCGCTGACGACAAAGTTCGCGTCAGTGGTAAAGTGCACGGGAAAGGTGACAAAACCACGCTGCACGTTATGCGGATCGATGAGCCATAATCGGCAGGGCGAGAATGATTCTCGCCCTTTCTTTTAGTCTTTCAGCAGTACAGCCCGGCAGGTTTTGCCTTTGATTTTGCCCTGCTTAAGTTTGACCAGCGCAGATTTTGCCTGGGCCGCTTCAATCGCTACATAAGCGTGCGTCGGGGTGAGATCAATCTTACCGATCTGATCGGCGCGATAGCCTGCTTCTCCTGTCAGCGCACCCAGAATATCGCCGGGCCGAATCTTGGCCTTACGCCCACCATCAATGCAAATCGTCATCATGGCTGCCGGCAACGGCTTACTGCTTTTCCTGAGCGCACTGGCGGCAACCCATGGCAGCTTCTGCTGCAGGAAATCTTCTAACGCATGCGCGCGCGCCATTTCATCGGCCGCGACAAAACTCACGGCAGCGCCTTCTTCGCCCGCCCGCGCGGTACGGCCGATACGATGCAGATGCACTTCGGGATCCCACGCCAGCTGGTAGTTCACCACCAGCGACAGCGACTTGATGTCCAGGCCGCGGGCCGCGACGTCTGTCGCCACCAGCACGCGACCACTGCCGTTAGCAAACCGGATCAGCACACGTTCGCGATCGCGTTGTTCGAGATCGCCATGCAGGGGCAGGGCGCTGATATCGCGGGCGTTAAGCGCGGCGGCAATATCATCACATTCGCGTTTGGTGTTGCAGAACACCACACAGGACGATGGCTGGCGTTCGCTGAGCAGGCTAATCAGCAGCGACAATTTTTCGCCGTGCGTCGCTTCAATAAATTGTTGTTCGATTGCCGGCAGTTCGCTGACCTCTTCCGTCACGACGCTCAGCGCATCACGTTGAAAGCGCTGGCTCAGTGTTGCAATGCCGTCTGGCCAGGTGGCAGAGAACAGCAGCGTCTGACGCGCGGCGGGCGTGGCGGCGATAATGGTTTCCATATCATCACGAAAGCCCATTTCCAGCATCCGATCGGCTTCGTCCAGCACCAGCGTGCGCAGACTGTCGAGCTGCAGCGTTTCGCGCTTGAGATGGTCAAGAATACGGCCCGGCGTACCGACCACAATCTGCGGCGGATGCACCAGCGAATCGCGCTGCGCACTCATGGGCTGGCCGCCGCATAAGGTCAGGATTTTGATATTGCGCGTGAAGCGCGCTAACTGCCGCAGAACGTTGCTGACCTGATCGGCCAGTTCTCGCGTCGGACATAAAATCAGCGCCTGAGTCTGAAAACGCGCACTGTCGATATGATGCAACAGGCCAATACCAAATGCGGCCGTTTTGCCGCTGCCGGTTTTTGCCTGCGCACGAACGTCGCGTCCGGCTAAGATAGCGGGCAGTGAGGCGGCCTGGACCGGCGTCATGCGGGTATAGCCCATCTCGCGCAGGTTATCGAGCTGACTATCGGGAAGAGAATTAAGCGAGGAAAAAGCGGTCACGGGTGCGGCCTCTGCGGCTGTAAGTTGGGGCATCATTGCGAGCGCAAGTCTGTCAGAAAGCGTACACAACAGCAATGTTAACCTGCAAACCCTGCGCCGGGCGGCGCTTTTATCTAAGAATAAACTGAAGATGAAAAAGATTAGTTGGGAAATTTTAATCAATTAAAGCGTTAGGTGTGAAACCGCTTACATAGACTAAGCCATTAAGATTAAGAATGTTTTTTCTAATATTTTCTTTGTAATACACAATTTAAAGTTAATCAGATTATTCCGCATTTGCGACGGAATTAACGCATTAATAATGCAAAAGTATCGCCAGAAGAGAAGATGAAAACGACTTGTAAACGCCTTTATATTGAGGAGGATACATCGATATCACTACTGGCAGAGGATTTTTTCATTGAATAATATCCCGCAGATCTTGCATGAAGACGTACTTAAAATCGTAGGTCGTGCAGTCCTGACATTGCATCTCTATGGGGAAAGCTTATCGGCAGATAAAGTGGCCTCTATGATTGGATGTTATGCCGAAGACGATCCGGTGGCTTCTGATGGCGCCCATCTCTATACGCTTGCGATGGCGTTAATGTCACAGACGAGGGAGGCTCGGGTTTAGCGTCGCCTTCATTCGGCTGTCCGCGCCCCATGCCAGCTCTGTGACAGGGGGCGCGTCCGCATCTGCACGCGGTTTCTGGTTTTACAGCGTCCTTTTCCACTGCCTGTCAGTGAAAAACTCACTGCCAGTGCAGATCGGCAAATGTCACCAGTGCCTCTGCCAGCTGGCGCTGAAGCGCCTCATCCGGCTGGCGACAAAACAGCGCCAGCTCAAAAGTGTCAATCACCGGCAAGCCCTGCTGGTCGCCCAGCACACGATGTGCAGGCAGACGACAGCTGGCAGGCAACAGCGTAACGCCCAGGCCCTGGGCACTGGCGGCAGACAGGGCCACAAGGCTGGCACTGCTGTAACCGATGCGCCAGCTGCGGCCCAGCCCATCCAGCGTCTGACAGATCTCCTCGCGATAAAGTCCCTGTTGAGGAAACAGGACCAGCGGCACCGGCGAATGCTCAAAGCAGGGATATGCGGCGCTGTCCAGCCATAACAGCGGCTCGGGTCGGGAAGCCAGCGGGCGTTCACCGTAAGGTTGCTTAATCAGCATGATATCCAGTTCCTCCCGCTGCCAGGCCCGACGTAGTTCTACCTGCATCCCGCTCATCACATCCAGCCGCATATGGGGATGTTCGCGACTGAACTGCGCCAGCAGGGCAGCCGTGGGGGCCGCAAAATCTTCCGGAACGCCAAGCCGCAGCACACCATCGCGCCACTTATCGCTCAACACATCGAGTGCTTCGCCATTCAGGGCAATGATACGGCGGGCATAACCCAGCAGCTTCTCGCCTTCCTCCGTGACGGTTACCTGATGTGATGAGCGGGCCAGCAGGGCTTTTCCCACCCTCTCTTCCAGTCGCCGCACCTGCTGGCTCACTGTTGATTGCGACAGGTGCACGCGATCGGCGGCACGGGTGAAGCTGGCGGTTTCGCAGACCGCAACAAAGCTCAGAAGCTGCTGGGGCGTGAACATAGGCTGGCGATTCATTTTTCCACTGCCTGTCATGATGATATTCCATTTCCAAATAGTAACCACAGCTGTCAGGCTGACAAGGGTTACTTCCAGGATGGCCCATGAAAAAAGAGAATATTGTGATCGTTACCGCCCTGGTGCTGGCGGGACTGAATATGCGTCCACTGATGACCTCCGTCAGTCCGTTGCTGGATCAGTTACGCGAAAGCATTGGGCTCTCCGCCTTGGCAGCGTCACTGCTGCCTGCGATTCCCATGATGATGATGGGAGCGATAGCGTTAATCAGCGCACCACTTATGCAGCGTGTTCAACTGCGCGGACTGCTGTGTGGCGGACTGGCGCTGTTAGTGTTGGCGCTCCTCAGCCGCCTTTTTGTGGCGCAAGGCGAATCGCTGGTAGGGAGCACGCTACCGGGCGGCATTGGTATCGGGATAGTGCAAATGGCGATGCCGGGCTTTATCCGCCAACGCTTTCCACAACGCAGTGCGATGATGACCGGGCTGTGGTCTGCGGCCCTGATGGGCGGGGGCGGACTGGGTGCCGCATTAACACCGTGGTTAAGTGCTCACTTGAGCTGGCAGATGGCCCTCAGCAGTTGGGCCGTGCCTGCGCTGCTGGCCATCCTGCTTTGGGCGTGGATGCCCGGGGTGACGTCGCCAGCGCGCGCGTCGGTCGTGATGCCTTCACTATGGCGCAACGCGCGCGCCTGGATGCTGGCGCTCAGCTTTGGTTTAGTGAATGGTGGTTATGCCATTTGCGTGGCCTGGTTGCCTGATTTCTACCATCAGCTCGGCTGGAGCGCACAGGCGGGTGGAAGCCTGTTGGGCGTGATGATTACCTGCCAGGTCGCCGGAGCGATGGTGTTTCCGCTGTTGACGCGCGGCCCGGATCGACGGCCGCTGTTGCTGTTAACGCTGATTTTTCAGCTAAGCGGTATGCTTGGCCTCCTGTTTGCACCGCTTTACCATCCATGGCTGTGGGTGGGAATGGCGGGCGTGGGGCTGGGTGGTGCTTTTCCCCTGGCGCTGGTGCTGGCGCTGGACCATCTGGCGCATCCGCAGGCGGGCGGACGACTGGTGGCGTTCATGCAAGGGATTGGCTTTATTATTGCCGGCAGTATGCCGTTTATCGCCGGTCAGTTGCATGCACTGACCGGCGATTTCTCCACGATCTGGTGGCTCCAGTGCGGCGTTACGATTGGGCTGGTCGGGTTAAATCTGCGTTTTCATCCGCAAAGTTACAAATATGCCTTTCCACAACCGTGATTGGTCCGACCAAAACAGCTAAACCTTTTCAGTGCTTCACATAACGTTAAAATTAAAGCCGTAACTGTTGCCTTGGGTTAACAGCGGGTTAAGTATCTGTAACGGATAAGCCCTAACTGGCAAAATTGGTAGGACCAATAAGCAGAGCGGGCGTGACAGATGCGCCCTGTGTTTATGCCCGTCGCGCATCGCTCTCATCACCTTTCTGGAGATAACGGCATGCAGGTCTGGCAGCAAAATTATGATCCGCTCAATAACATCTGGCTCTCCAGCCTGATTGCATTACTGCCTGTTCTGTTTTTCTTTTTTGCGTTGATTAAGCTAAAGATGAAAGGCCATCAGGCTGCCACCATCACTGTCATGCTGTCGCTGGGAGTTGCGCTGCTGCTGTATCATATGCCGTGGCAGCAGGCGCTGGCCTCAGCGGCCTACGGCTTCCTGTACGGCCTGTGGCCCATTGCCTGGATTATCGTGGCCGCGGTCTTTGTCTATAAAATCTCGGTCAGGACGGGACAGTTCAATATCATTCGCGCGTCCATCTTGTCGATCACGCCGGATCAGCGCTTACAGATGCTGATTGTCGGTTTTTCCTTTGGTGCCTTTTTAGAGGGCGCGGCAGGTTTTGGTGCGCCGGTGGCGATCACGGCTGCGTTGCTGGTAGGGCTGGGTTTTAATCCGCTTTATGCCGCAGGGTTATGCCTGATCGTGAATACCGCGCCGGTGGCGTTTGGTGCGATGGGTATTCCCATTATTGTAGCCGGGCAGGTTACCGGTCTGGACAGCTTTGCCATCGGTCAGATGGCCGGACGCCAGCTGCCTTTTTTAACCGTCATCGTGCTGTTCTGGATCATGGCGATCATGGATGGCTGGCGCGGGATGAAAGAAACCTGGCCGGCGGTGATGGTTGCGGGTGGGTCGTTCGCGATAGCCCAATTCCTGAGTTCAAATTTCCTGGGCCCGGCGTTACCCGATATTATCTCTTCGCTGGCATCACTGGTTTCCCTGACTCTGTTTCTGCGCGTCTGGCAGCCGGTTCGCATCTTTCGCTTCAGCGATGCCGAAAATCAGACGACGACGCAACCCGCACGTCAGCAGACGTATACGACAAAGCAGGTCATTCGCGCCTGGATGCCCTTCCTGTTTCTCACCGCAACGGTAACGCTGTGGAGTATCCCGCCCTTTAAAGCGCTGTTTGCCAAAGGGGGGGCACTGGCCAACTGGGTGATGAGCATTCCCGTCCCTGGCCTGCATGACTGGATTACCCGGATACCGCCGGTTGTGGCACAGCCCAGTGCCTGGCCCGCCATTTTTAAACTGGATCTGCTGTCTGCAACCGGCACCGCCATTCTGATTGCGGCAATTGTGGCGATTATCTTTCTGAAAATGAAACCCAGAGCGGCAGTCGGGACATTTGTCGAAACACTGAAATCCCTGATGTTGCCCATCTACTCCATTGGTATGGTGCTGGCCTTTGCCTTTATCTCGAACTACTCGGGTTTATCAGCCACGCTGGCGCTGGCCTTGGCGCACACGGGCCATGCCTTTACCTTTTTCTCCCCCTTTCTGGGCTGGCTTGGCGTGTTTCTTACCGGTTCGGATACCTCCTCCAACGCGCTGTTTGCCGCGTTGCAGGCCACCACGGCGCAGCAGATTGGCGTTTCCGATATCCTGCTGGTGGCAGCGAATACCACGGGTGGCGTCACCGGTAAAATGATCTCTCCCCAGTCGATCGCTATTGCCTGTGCAGCGGTCGGTCTGGTCGGCAAAGAGTCCGATCTGTTCCGCTTCACCGTAAAGCACAGCCTGATCTTCACCGGCCTGGTTGGGGTGATGACCACGCTGCAGGCTTACGTTTTTCCCTGGATGATCCCATGACACCAAACGATCCCTTACCGATGCGGCTTAAGCACTATATCCGCGATCATCAGCTTGAGCCGGGCATGCGTTTGCCCGCCGAGCGTCAGCTGGCGGCCGCGCTGGGCGTTTCCCGTTCGTCGCTGCGTGAAGCTATTCAGCAACTGATCAGTAGCGGCGTTTTGATGAGTCGGCGCGGTGACGGTACCTGGCTGCGTCAGCCGCAGGAGCCCTGGTCTGAGCAGCGCATCGTCGAGCCCATTCGTCAGCTTCTCGCCAACGATCCAGACTACCGTTACGACATTCTTGAAGCGCGCCATGCGATAGAGGGAAGCACGGCCTGGCATGCGGCGCTACGGGCTACCGAGTCAGATAAAGAGCGTCTGCGGTACGCCTTTGATGCCACGCTGGCGATGAAAGAGAGTGACGATCCCCATCTGGCCGGGCAGGCCGATCTGCGCTTTCATCTGGCCATCGCAGAAGCCTCACATAACATCGTGCTGCTGCAAACCATGCGGGGGTTATTCGATTTACTGCACTCGTCCATGCTGCACAGTCGTAAGCTGATGTACATCAGACCCGTGATTTTTGACCGCCTGACCGATCAGCACCGGGCGATGCTCGACGCGATTTTACTGGGCGATGCCGAGGCTGCCCGGTCAGCCGCCATGGATCATCTGGGTTTTGTTCACACCACGATGAAAACACTTGATGAAGACGAAGCCAGGCAGGCGCGAATTACGCGTTTGCCGGGTCATGACCTGCCCAATCACAAGGAAAACCGCTGATGATCATCTCTGCCGCCAGTGACTATCGCGCCGCCGCGCAGCGCATTTTACCGCCTTTTCTGTTTCATTATCTGGATGGCGGTGCCTATGCAGAGCATACGCTACGGCGGAATGTTGCCGATCTGTCAGACGTGGCGCTGCGCCAGCGCATTCTCCGGAATATGTCGGCGCTCAGCCTGGAAACCACGCTGTTCAGTGAAACGCTGTCCATGCCCGTCGCGCTGGCACCAGTTGGGCTGTGTGGCATGTACGCGCGTCGTGGGGAAGTGCAGGCCGCGCGCGCTGCGGCGGGCAAAGGGATTCCGTTTACCTTATCGACCGTCTCCGTTTGCCCGATTGAGGAAGTGGCACCGCAAATCAGTCGGCCCATGTGGTTTCAGCTGTATGTGCTGCGCGATCGCGGCTTTATGCGTAACGCCCTTGAGCGGGCGAAAGCGGCGGGCTGCACCACGTTAGTGTTTACCGTTGATATGCCAACGCCGGGCGCACGCTATCGCGATGCGCACTCGGGCATGAGCGGCAAGCACGCGGCCCTGCGCCGCTACTGGCAGGCTGTCACGCACCCACGCTGGGCACTGGATGTTGGGCTACAGGGCCGACCACACGATCTGGGCAATATTTCCACCTATCTGGGCAAACCGACCGGGCTGGAAGACTATATTGGCTGGCTGGCAAAGAATTTCGATCCGTCGATTTCCTGGAAAGATCTGGAATGGATCCGTGAGTTCTGGGACGGGCCAATGGTGATTAAAGGCATTCTGGATCCGGAAGATGCCCGCGATGCGGTGCGGTTTGGTGCCGATGGCATTGTGGTCTCAAACCATGGCGGACGCCAGCTGGACGGCGTGTTGTCTTCGGCTCGTGCCTTACCGGCCATCGCGGATGCGGTGAAGGGGGATATGACGATTCTTGCCGACAGCGGCATCCGTAATGGGCTTGATGTGGTGCGCATGATTGCGTTGGGCGCAGATACTGTTCTGCTGGGACGGGCCTTTGTTTACGCGCTGGCCACACATGGCCAACGTGGCGTCGAACATCTGCTGACGCTGATTGAAAACGAAATGAAAGTCGCGATGACCTTAACAGGCGCGAAGTGTATAGCCGATATCAACCAGACGTCGCTGGTGCAGGCGAATGCGTTGCTGGGCGAAGTGGCCCTGCATCCGGCCTCATGCCCGGCAAACTGAGCGACGTTGTCTATACTTACCTTCTTTACCAACAGGAGGAATGATATGACCATTCATAAGAAAGGTTCGGCGCATTGGGAAGGCGATATCAAAGGCAAAGGCACAGTCAGCACAGAAAGTGGTGTACTGAACCAGCAACCTTACGGCTTTAACACCCGTTTCGAAGGGCAGAAAGGCACCAATCCGGAAGAGCTTATCGGCGCAGCACATGCCGCCTGTTTTTCAATGGCACTGTCGCTCATGTTAGGTAACGCAGGCCATAAACCTGAAAGCATTGATACCAGTGCCGATGTGTCGCTGGACAAAAAAGGTGAAGGCTTCGCGATTACGAAAGTGGCGCTGACCAGCACCATCTCGCTGCCGGGCATTGATAACGACACCTTTGATGAAATCATCAATAAAGCTAAAGCCGGCTGTCCGGTTTCGCAGGTGCTTAATGCAGAAATCACACTCGATTACACGCTGAATAACTGATTGCGTACCTGAGTCGCCTTCTGGCGGCTCCCGCAGCAATCTTGCAGCATCCGGATGCGCCTCAGGGCGCATTTTCGCTTTCTTCAGAGGGACACTGAAATGGCAAAAAAGACGGAAAGGGGGGCGGGTTTTGCTGAGCATGGGTGGCGGACTGCTGCTGATCCACAGGGCCGCAATGCTATGGGGCTGAAAACCTGGCTGTCGCGCCACAAACCCGGCGTGTTGCTGATGGTGGTACTGCTGCTGGAGGTAATCTGTTTCCTTCTTACCGCCTCGTGGCTGCCATGGAATGCATGACAGCAATCAGGCGTAAATCTCTTCACTCCGCTTCACACGTACATCCGTGCGCGCAATACGGTACGCCTTGCCGGGATCGCCCGCGACAAACTCAAACGTAGGTGAGTAGTAAAACGGCAGCCAGCCACCGTATCCGCTTTCCCATTCCCAGCGAACCGGACAGGGCCACAGAATGCCTTCATACAAAATGTAATAAACCCAACGCCCGGTAGGACGGCGGGGACGACTACTTTTCATGGGATTCACGACTGTGTTGGTGTAGAACAGCTTATATTTTGAACGTTAAGCGGCAACCTTGCAATGTCATCGGCTACTTTTTGTGCCATTCGCCCTGTACCGCTTTCTTAACGATGCACTTCGCCACATATCAGCACGACGTTAGGACGCACTTTATGGATACGATTTGCCATGACTTCACAGGCGGTTTTCGTCGGATAAATGCGTTCTGATACCGGTAAAGCTTCACAGGCATCGTGTCCACACGCGCTGACCAATAACACAAAACCAATTAACATAACCGACTCCTTATCCCGGTCCGCGTACTGCGAGAAGGGTGAGTGTTCCTTTATATATCACCAGTATAGCTAATTGCCGCCGGACGCCCGTGTTACGGCAGTCGGTATCGGATTGCTCTGAGCAATTATACGCGTTACCCGCTTATCAGGCAGTGAATTCTTACCCATCACTGCGATGGACAGCGCCGACGATATGGCTGAGTGAACCGCTGTTTTATTGCCTCAGCATGACGAGAAACGGGCTTCCTGATAAGGCTTATCCAGGTGTTTATTCGCCCCGAACCTCTTTAATGCTCGCGTTTTGATATTTCTCACACTTCTGATACGCAAATCTGAAACCGGTTGCAGAAAATTTTCACCCTGTGTATTCGTTAATCATTCACCACAAAGAGGAATACACCATGACGAAGATTTTACTGTGCTGTGCTGCGGGCATGTCCACCAGTATGGTGGTGCAGAAAATGGAAAAGGCGGCGCAACAGCAAGGGCTGGACGTCGAGATAAAAGCTGTGGGGATTGAAGAGTTTAGAGACGATATCGCCGATTACGACTGCTGCCTGCTCGGGCCACAAATCAAATACAAGCTGGCCGATTTTCAACCGATCGCCCAGCAATACAGCAAGCCGGTTGCGGTCATCAACAGTATGGATTACGGCATGATGAATGGTGAAAAAATATTAAGCGACGCACTAAAGCTTATTCATACCTGACACCAGGGAGGTCCGGGATATATCACGCGAAACCCGCACTGCGTCAGGCAGGTTATTCTCTTTTGCCTCAGCAAGGAGTCAGGCAATGAGCCACTTCAGTGAATCTCTATTCGGCGTCATCGAAAACCGTATTAGCCCACTGGCGGGCCGTCTTTCCAGCCAGCGTCATGTCATCGCTATCCGGGACGGATTTATTGCCTCCATGCCGTTTCTGATCGTGGGCTCGTTTATGCTGTTGTTTGCTCATCCGCCTTTTTCGGCAGACAGCAGTTGGGCGTTCGCACAGTGGTGGCTGGGCATGGTAAAGGCGCATGAAGAACAAATCATGATGCCGTACAACATGACGATGGGCATTATGGCGCTCTATATCGCCAGTGCCATCGCCTATAACCTCGCAAACAGTTATAAGATGAATGGCTTTATGGCGGCCAGTCTGTCGCTGATGGCGTTTCTGGTGGTGGCGGCACCGCAGAGCGGCAAAACGTTGCCGGTTGGTTCGCTGGGCGGGGAGGGCATTTTTACCGCCATTCTGGTCGCGCTCTTTGCGACGGAGCTGATGCACGTTCTGCAGAAATACAACATCGGTTTCAAACTGCCCGAGCAGGTGCCGCCGAAGATCCGTCAGTCGTTCGATCTGCTCATCCCGATTATCACGATTTTTATTACGTTGTTTCCCCTGAGCCTGTGGGTACAGGCGCAGTTCGGCATGTTGCTGCCTCAGGCCATCATGGCCATTTTCTCGCCCATCATCTCTGCCTCTGATTCGCTGCCTGCCGTGCTGGTGGCGGTACTGCTGTGCCATCTGCTGTGGTTTGCAGGCATTCATGGGGCGGTGATTGTCGGGGGCATATTGCAGGCTTTCTGGCTGACCAATCTCGGTCTGAATCAGCAGGCGCTGAACGCGGGAGAACCCATCAGCCACGTGTTTATTGAACCCTTCTGGCAGTTTTTTATTGTTATCGGTGGCTCCGGTTCGACGATGGGGTTGGTGTTGCTTTACTTGCGCAGTCAGTCAGCACATCTGCGATCGATTGGAAAACTGAGTGTGGTGCCCAGCATGTTCAACATCAACGAACCGGTCATTTTTGGTTCACCGGTCGTGATGAACCCCATTCTGTTTATCCCTTTTATTCTTGCCCCGTTAGTCAACGCCGTCATTGCCTGGATCGCCACCAAAACGAACCTGATTAATCACGTGATCTCACTGGCTCCTTGGACGACGCCTGCCCCCATTGGGGCCGCCTGGTCAACCGGCTGGGACTGGCGCGTCATTGTGTTGATTGCCGTGCTGGTCACTATTGCCACGCTGATCTACTACCCGTTTTTCAAAATGTACGAGCGTCAACTGCTGCAGCAAGAGCAACCCTCTGCCGCAGCGCAACCGGTTAAGGAGTAACCCATGGAAATTGATGAAAGCACGGTAATCGAACTGATTATCCAGGCAGGCGAAGCTCGCTCCTGTTCAATGGAGGCGTTGCGGGCGGCGCGGCAACAAAACTGGGCGCAGGCGGACAGTATGCTCAGTGCCGCAACCGCGGCGGCCAAAGCAGCCCATCAAACGCAGACGCAGCTCATTGGCGCTGATGAGGGCAGCGGAAAGATTCCGGTCAGTCTGATTATGGTCCATGCTCAGGACCACCTGATGAACGCAATGCTCTGTCGCGAACTGGCTGAGGAGATCATTCAACTGCGCCGGGAGTTAGCCGCACGTTAAACAGGAGATTATATGCAACATTCGACATTGCCCGCGTTTCCCAGGGACTTTCTCTGGGGCGCGTCCACCTCAGCTTATCAGGTTGAAGGGGCCTGGAATGAAGAGGGCAAAGGGCCTTCCGTCATTGACCAGGCAACCTTCCATCAGGACCTTACCGATTTTACCGTTTGCAGCGATCACTATCATCGTTTCAGAGAGGACATCGCGCTGCTGGCGGAGATGGGATTAAAAACCTACCGCTTTTCCATTGCCTGGAGCCGTCTTTATCCCGAGGGCGATGGTGCGTTGAACCCGGCGGGCGTGGCTTTTTATCAGCAGGTGATCGATGAACTCTGTCGGTACGGCATTACGCCGCTGGTCACCCTTTATCATTTTGATTTGCCCTGGGCGTTGCAGCAGGCGGGCGGCTGGTCTTCACGGCGTACAGTGGCGGCCTTTGAGCGTTTTGCCATCACCTGCTTTGAGCACTATGGTCGTCAGGTTAAGTACTGACTGACCATCAACGAACAGAACATGATGATCCTCAAGGGCGATGTGATTGGTACGTTGCCACCCGGCACCGCCGATCCGCAGAAAACGCTGTATCAGCAGAATCACCATATGATGCTGGCACAGGCAAAAGCGATGATCGCCTGCCATGAACGGTTGCCGGATGCCAAAATTGGCCCGGCACCCAATATCTCCTGCGTCTATGCCGCCAGTGCGCGGCCGGAAGATGTGCTGGCAGCCGATAATTTCTCTGCAATTCGCAACTGGCTCTATCTGGATCTGGCGGTCCATGGTCGCTATAACGCCGTGGTCTGGGCTTTCCTGAGGCAGCGCGGCTGGTTACCGACGATCGAAGACGATGACATGGCTATCATCGCCGCAGGCAAGCCGGATTTTATCGCCTTTAATTATTATGCGTCCGCGACGGTGGGAGCCGAAGGCGAGGGTGAGCAAAGCGAAAATAAACCTCGGCCCGATCAGCAAATGGCGGGCATTGATCGGTCGGTTTATGTGGGATGTGACAATCCGCATCTCCGGCAAAATCAGTTCGGCTGGTATATCGATCCGGTGGGTTTTCGCATTACGGCGCGCCAGATTTATGCCCGCTATGCTTTGCCGCTTATCGTGACCGAAAACGGGTTAGGTGCCTTTGATCGGCTGGAGGCCGATAATAAGGTACATGATGATTACCGTATTGCGTATCTGCGTGAACACATTGCGCAACTGCAGCTGGCACTTGCCGATGGTGTGAAACTGTTTGGCTATTGTCCCTGGTCGGCAATAGATCTGGTAAGTACGCATCAGGGCATCAACAAGCGTTACGGCTTTATTTACGTCAACCGCGATGAAAAAGATTTAAAGGATCTGGCACGTTACCGTAAGAAGAGTTTTTTCTGGTACCAGAAACTGATTCGCAGTAATGGCGCAACGCTGAACGACTCAGTCGACTACTGATGGTGCGCGGCAGGGATGCCGCGCCTTACTGTTTATAAGGCCCGTCAGTGACCGAGGCCCGTTCGATCAGGTGACCGCTAAACGGCGGCAAGGCCGTGACCGCTTCCCCTTCCAGCATCGCCACCAGCTGCGCCAGCGTATGCTGAATCATCTCTGCGACTGGCACATGTACCGTGGTGAGCGGCGGCAGAAAAAATTCCGCCATACGAATATCATCAAAGCCCAGCAGGGAGACATCCTCCGGCAGCCTTTTGCCCGCAGCGTTTAGCGCCAGCGCGGCCCCAATAGCCATATCGTCATTACTGGCCATCAGTGCACTAAATGGCATGTCCGATTCAAGCAGCGTTTTTGCCGCCGCCATGCCGCTGGCGGGCGTCCATGCACCCTGCACGATCAGCGCACGGTCCGCTAAGCCATGCTCGTCAAGCGCCTGCTGATAACCGGCCAGGCGGGCCGCAGCGGTCGGTGAGCCTGCCAGACCCGTAATGAAAGCGATGTCGTAATGGCCGCGCGTAATCAAATAGCGGGTGGCCTGAAAGGTATTCTGCTGATGGGTGGCCCAGACGCAGTGTGCCGGATGACGCTGCAGCTGACGATTCACCACCATAACGGGAATGGCGTGCTGCTCAATAATGGCATCCAGCGCCGCGGTATCCAGAAAACGGGGATAGATAATGATGGCGTCACAGCGCAGGTCGAGCAGAAACTCAATGGCGGCACGTTCATCGTCAGCGCTGGTTTTACCATCCGCCAGAATAAGCTGCCGGCCATAGTTATTCGTCAACGTAGCAGCCTGAAACAGCAATTCGCTGAAGTAAGGCCCATTGAATAAAGAATGGGTAACGATAAGCCCGATATTCTGGGATTTCTGCGTCGCCAGGCTACGTGCCAGCAGGTTAGGGCGATAACCGGTTTCCGCCACAGCCTGAAAGACCTTCTGTTGCGTACTCTTACTGACGTAGCGATTTCCCGCCAGCACGCGCGAGACGGTGGCTTTAGAGACGCCGGCCTTGCGGGCCACATCCAGCATGGTAATCATGGGCTTTCTGACCATCCCTCCCTGTTAGTAAAAGATACACGCTGATTTTACGCAGGTTAGTGATGACCCGGTAACAAAAGGTCAGCGGGATCAGGCGAAATACCAGGCAGGCAGAATCGCAATCAGATTATTCAGCGTATGCAGAAAGACCGGCAGGGCCAGCGTATTGCTGCGCAGCCGGGCGTAGCAAAGCAGCATAGAAAACAGCGTCAGCGCCACTACCGTTTCCCAGTGGACATATTGCGTATGCATGAGCGCAAACAGTAACGAGGTCAGTAATACACAGGCAAAACGGCTGTTAGGTGCCCACAACAGAAATCCCTGTAATAAAAAGCCGCGAAACAACACTTCCTCAAACACAGGAGCCAGTAAGACGGCGGTCAACAGCAGGATAAGCATCGAACTGGGCCCCTGCTGAGTTTGTGCGACCAGCCAGCCTTCCGGCTGCAAATACTGCGTTTGTGCCACCATTAAAATAAACAGCGCGCCAATAAACAGTAAAGTCTGACCGGAACGCAAAAAGCCCAGAGGAATATCGGTACGACGCTGGCAATAAAAGCGATACAGCGGATAGATAACGGCAAATTCAAACAGGCAAAGCACAGGCACCAGTAAACCGTCATTACGCAGAATACCGTAATTAGGAAACAGGGTAATCAACATGGTAACGAGGTAATAAACAACAAAGCTGCCGACATAAAACAGTGTCAACGTCACTCTGTCGGAATTGGTGTTCATAGGCGACCCAGCCAGCGAAGATAAGCGCATAGTAGCAATGCCTCAAATCGCTGTCGAGAGAGCCGATCACACAATGTTAGCTGTTTATTACGCTACGTAAATGAGTCTGGGTTAATTAGTTAAAAATCAGTGCTTTGCCTGCGTTACACTTTGTCGCCTGTCAGGTCGCCCAGCCTGTCAGGCGTCAAACCGCACCCGCGAACGGGCCGCTTATCGCACCCGAACCGCAATCAGTGTCATCACAACGGCAAAGCAGATAAAAATCACAAGTTCCATAGTAGCCTCCTAAGATAATTCTTAGTAAGGTTAGCGTCTTGTATTTGAAATTCTGAACGGTAAGTGCCTTTACACTGGTTATCTGGCAATAAGGCAGCATTTAATGCTTAATAATGTGTGAATCGCTTGATTTTAACGATTCAACCCGGTGGTGGGGCTTGTTACGCTTCAGGTCAGGGTTTAACACGGTTACAGGAGAACATACGTGAATCATTACGGAAAAGTGCTGGTGGCAACCGGCTTCTTACTGCTGACGGCCTGTCAGTCCACCACGCAGCCTGATACGGCAGCCGTCCCGCCCGGCAAGGAAGCGGACAGTTGCGGTGCCTCTCATTACCAAAACTTTGTCGGCAAACCGCTGTCCGCCCTTGAGCAACAGCGTTTCAGTCAGAAGGTGCGTGCCATTCCGTGGAATTCTGCCGTCACGATGGATTTTAATTTCGCCCGCCTGAACTTTCTGGCAGACAAAAGCGGTACTATCACCCAAGTCTATTGTGGTTAAGCGTTAAATAAACCGCGCATTGTCATTGAGGTGTCATGGGAACAGAGGAAGATAAGGCCGGTATTCTGCTGTCTTCAGCCTGTGGTCGTCTGGTCGCACTGAGCCAGCAGGATCGGGATTTCCTCGTCACATCAATTTGCAATGCTCGTCTTGTTTATTCCCGCTCTGGCGGGAATTTTTTTCTGGCTCAGTCTGGAAGGAGCAACGCATGTACTCTCGTCCACGCCTCTCACTGTCATTACTGTTGCTGATCAGTCCGGTCGCACTGGCTTCCAGCCCGACGGCATGGCAGGAAAACCAGCAGGTCATGCGGCAGGCCTGTATTAATGCCAGTACGCTAAGTAAGGTAAAAATCGTGGGGCAGCCCATCGACTATGATGACAGCGTGGGTTACAGCGCCTTGTTACTTGAGGGGCATTACCCACAGAAGCAAATGAAAAACCGGCGTGGGCGTGAACTCTGCCTGTTTCAACGCAGCAGCGGCCGTGCCAGTGTAAGTGAAGCCCGTCAGCTCCGTTGGGTGAAATAGCATAAAGGCGGCCTACTCACGTGGCCGCGCTTCCATCAACTGGGCCAGTAAACCCCGGTAACGCTGCAGGCGCTGCTCATCCCCTTCAAACTCCAGTTTATTAATGACGCGTGCGATTATTGCCTTATTCGTTGTCGGCTGGCCTGCTTCCATCAGTTCACGCAGGATAACGGCCAGCAGATCGGACTCCGGCAGCACGTTCCAGTCCGGGCTGTTGAAGTAATCAGTGATAGCACGACTGGCACTATTAGATTGGACGCTCATTCCCCGTCTCCGCAAACAGACCCTTTGCCCGGTGCGCAACGGCGCAGCAGGCAGAAGCTACTGAATGATGGGCTCCCGGAAAGAACGGCAAGGGTTTTATCGGGAGCGTTTCGTTGGTCAGAACAGCCAACGTCCCGCCCGTACCTGGCGGTTTTTTAAACATAGGTGGGCCAGAGAGGATTGTCAGTAACAGCCTGAAATATTTTTCAGATGTGATGAGTGAAAATCGAATAGTGCCAATATGCAATAAGGCATTTTTTCAGATTACCTTGATGAAAGACAAGCTGTTGCACTGAATCAGGTGCGTTTTTGGCGCAGCCAAAGGGCTGAGTAGCCCGTCATTATCGGGCCGTGATGATCCTGTTGTCCGGGTGGAAGGTTAAGGAACAGGGGGATCGACTGCCCGCAATCGCGGGGAGATTTTTCTCACGTTAACGGGAATGAAAACGGCCGTTATCGCTTGTAAGAAAAGAATCTCTGCTAAAAAAAGCCAGCCGGGAATCTTTATTTTATTTCGACTGAGTGAGTCAGCGTGTTATTTCATTGCGATAACAACGTTTCGTTTTCCGGCAAAATAAATGCAATAAAACCGTAGCGACAAAATGGCCTGAGTCGGGCGCAAAGCGGGCTGAAAAATCACTTTGTTTTTTAATCTGACGAATGCTAATTTTTATTTGTCTTACACGAAGGGGCCCCGGCATGAAAAACCTGATTGCTGAGTTGCTAATCACCCTGGCAGAAAAAGAAGAGGCGTCAAAAGAGCAGGTTGCACAGATCGAAGCGCTGGAAATCGTGGTTACCGCGATGCTGCGTTTTCTTCCACCCGAGCAGCATCACGCTATCGTCAGCAGTATTGAAACCGCCATGATGAATGCCGATGTAGATCATAATGATAAAAATACGGTCCTGCTAAAACGTTATGTCACGCGCTTACTTAATCGTCCGCGTATCTGAAAAGTGCCACCGACAATTCAGATTTGCGATCTCTGCCTTATTCCCTGATAAACGTATTCCGTATAGCGTGTAACGTGCCAGAATTAATCTGTTTTCATCAAGAGGGAGTGAATACAATGAAACGCGGTTTAATGATGCTAGTGTTAGCAGGCTTACTGGTGGGCGGCAGCGCCAGTGCGGCTGAAAAAACGCCACAACAGCAAAAAATGGCCATGTGTAATGAACATGCCACGTCACAAGCGTTGAAAGGCGATGTGCGAAAGAAATTTATGAGCGATTGCCTGAAAAAGGACAGTAAGGTCGCCGACATGTCGCCGCAGCAGGTAAAAATGAAAACCTGTAATCTGCAGGCCGGTGATAAAAAGCTGACGGGGGAAGCACGCAAAACCTTCATGAGTCAGTGTCTGAAGAAAAGTTAACGTTCGGTCGGCCATTTCGGTGGCCGCTTTAGTTTTCTCCTGCCTGCGATGTCACATCCTCACGTATTTTTAATTTCCGCTTAAACAAACAGTTAGAAAAAAATCCTGACGTTAAAACCGGAGTCTGGCCGATCCTTTGCCACACTTACTGTTTACAGGCATTTGCGCAGAAGCCCTGTTGATCTGCGCGTTCAGCCGTGACAGTCGGAGAAGGAGCTATGTCGTGAACTATCAATTTGTGGTCGCTCTGAAGGATTTACCGCACCGCCAGCCGGTTAAAAAAAAGCTCGGGGAAACAGAGCTGCTGTTAATTCGTGATGGCGACAACGTACACGCTTACCAGGCGAAGTGTCCCCATGCCGGCGCACCCCTTGAGCAGGGTGCCATTTGTGAAAACCGGCTGATCTGTCCCTGGCATAAAGCCACTTTTGAACTGGACAGTGGCAAAATGTGTGAGCCGCTCGCGCTGGCCGATCTCAAACAGTATCCCGTGCGCATTGAAAACGAGGCGGTTCTGGTGAATCCCAAGGCCATGTCGCCTGCGACTGCGATAGGCAGTGGAGCCGCTGCGCCGGTCTTTGTCGTGCTGGGTGGTGGCGCAGCCGGGAGTGCGGCGCTATGGCGGTTACGTCACGAGGGGTTTAAAGGGCGGCTGATCCTGATTGAGCAGGAGCCTGATGCTCCCTATGATCGCACGGCGTTAACCAAATTTGTCCCCTCGGGCAAAATGGACATCGATGAGGTACCCTCACTGCTGGGTGAGGACATCATGGCGCACGTTGAACGCCTGCAAAAGCGCGTGGAGCGGATTGATAACCATCAGCACCGGATAATATTTGCTGACGGTACGACGCTGCAATTCGATAAGCTCCTGATTGCCACAGGTGGCGCGCCCGTCAAACCTGCGCTGGCCGGGCGCGATCTTGCTGGCGTTCATATCCTGCGCAGTAAACAGCACACCGCAGACTTACTGCAGGCGGTCGATGACACTCAACAGATTGTCATTATCGGCAACAGCTTTATCGGCATGGAACTGGCCTCCTCACTGCGTAATCGCGACATTGATGTCACCGTCATTGCGCGTCATCCGCTGCCGTTTGCGAAACAGTTTGGCGAAGCCGTGGGGCGCTATTTTTATCAGCTCCATCAGGCGAACGGCGTAAAGTTTATCGAAGGCGAGATCGATGCCCTGCTGGGCGAAGACCATGTTAACGCGGTACGACTAAAAACGGGCAAGCATATTGCCGCCGATGTGGTGCTGTTTGCGACCGGCGTTAAACCCGCCACACACTTTATTCATGATTTGCCGCTGCTGGAGGATGGCAGCCTGCAAACGGACGAACAACTCCGGGTGGCCGAGAATGTCTGGGTGGCAGGCGATATCGCCACGTATCCTTCTCCCCAGGGGCCGTTGCGAATCGAACACTTTCGTGTTGCCGAACAACAGGGACAGACTGCGGCCATCAATATGCTGGGCAATACCCGTCACTTTGATCGGGTGCCGTTTTTCTGGACCGCGCACTATGGTACGCGCTATGAATATCTTGGCCATGCGGCGGACTGGGATGACTACCAGTCGGTAGGCTCGCTGGAAGAAAAGGAATTCATGGCGTTTTATGGCAAAGAAGGGCAACTGGCGGCGGTTTTCTCCTGTGGCCTTTACACTCTGACCGCCGCGCTGGTTGACAACATGCAGCAACCCATGACGGTGAAGCAGGCGCTGGCGCTTTATCAGGACTACCGTTCCGCCGGCTAGTGGGGATGCGCCTGGCAACGCGCACTGCCGTTGCCAGACGCCGCGGGTTAACTGCGGCTCAGCTTCTCTGATTTCGCCATGCACTGCTGCATCGCCTCAATCACGGCGGAGCGAAAACCTTTTTCTTCCAGAACTTTGACCGCTTCTATCGTGGTGCCGCCCGGCGAGCAGACCATATCTTTTAACTCGCCCGGGTGTTTGCCGGTCTCCAGTACCATCTGTGCCGAACCTTTTACGGCCTGTGCCGCAAACTGGTAGGCCTGCGCCCGCGGCATGCCACCTGCCACCGCAGCATCGGCCATGGCTTCAATGAACATAAACACGTAAGCCGGTGCCGAACCACTCACGCCCACCACGGAATGAATCAGGTATTCATCCACTACCGCCGCCTGGCCAAAGCTTTTAAACATTGCAACGACCTCATCGAGTTCGCTCTGTTCAACCAGCGCATTGGGCGTGACCGAGGTCATCCCTTCTCCCACCAGAGACGGGGTATTCGGCATGGCCCGAATGATTTTTCGATCGTGTCCCAGTACGGAGGCCAGATTGTCCAGGGTAACGCCTGCCGCAATGGAGACAACCAGCGTCTCTTTTTTCATGCAGGTGGCGAGATCATTCAGAACTCTGAGGATGACATTCGGTTTTACCGCCCCAAACAGGACATCAACATGCTGCGCCAGCGCTTCTGCGCTCTCAGCCGCATGGATACCGTACTGTTCGGCCATTTCCTGATTAGTGCTGGCTTTACGGTCATAAATCCAGATCGCTGACGGTGCAACTTGCCCGCTGTTTATCAGGCCGCCAATGATGGCTTTGGCCATGTTGCCTCCGCCAATAAATCCGATTTTCTTTTCCTGCATCACCGTCTCCTTCGCTGTTTACACATATCAACGATGTAGCTTACTGCAGACAGGATTAATAACAAGTTAGCCCTGTGCTGAACGACCTGCTGTCACCCCGCTGACCGGAGGCGTTTAACCGTGCCAGGGCATGGCGCGGTGCGCATTAAGGCGCAGTGGCGGTGCAGCCAGGTCGGATAAAGCAGGTTCTGCGTTAAAGAGGGCTGTGTTTTTCACTCAACCCGATCAGCAAAACAGGTTACCATCGTCACTCTTTTGCAGAACAAGGAATAACGATGGCTATCTGGGTTGATGCTGATGCCTGTCCTAACGTGATTAAGGACGTGCTGTACCGGGCAGCGGACAGAACGCAAACCGTGGTGACCTTTGTGGCTAACCAGTCCCTGCGGGTGCCACCTTCGCCCTGGCTGCGAACACTGCAGGTGCCTGCGGGATTTGATGTGGCGGACAATGAGATTGTTAAGCGCGTAAACGTCGGCGATCTGGTGATTACGGCCGATATTCCGTTGGCCGCGGAAGTGATTGAGAAGGGCGCGGCAGCCTTGAATCCACGCGGGGAGCGCTATTCACCAGCAACCATTCGCGAACGACTGACCATGCGCGATTTTATGGACACCATGCGCGCCAGCGGTGTTCAGACAGGCGGCCCCGCCGCATTAAGCCCACGGGACCGCCAGCAGTTTGCCAATGAACTAGACAGCTGGCTCCGACAACGCCAGCGCTAAATCAGACGAAGTTGTCGTCGTCGTCGAAGTCATTGCCGCCAAAATCATTCAGGTCGCCGTTGTCGGCGTAGGAATCACTCCAGCCGTTACTTTGATCCAGGAAAGACTGATTATCCGCCCCGTTCTGGTCAAGGAACGACTGATCGTTGCCACCGTTGAAGGTATTCAGACTGTCGTCCACCTGCGGCAACGGCTGCTCGTTGATGATGTTAACGATCTCCTGCGGCTGAGAATGATGGAACATGCTGGTCAGCATATCGGCCATGACCACACCACCTGCCACCCCAACGGCGGTTTGCAGGGCGCCGCCCAGGAAGCCGCTGCCACGTGGCGCCGGGGCGCTGGCATAAGATTGCTGCGGTTGCGGTGCCTGTTGCGGCGCACTGTTCCACTGCGGCTGAGCTGGCTGCGGTTGGGCGCTGCCGCCGCCAAACAGGCTGGATAAAAATCCACCACTGCTCTTCGGCTGCTGCTGCGCCTGTTGTTGCGCCAGCTGGTTTTCCAGTTCCTTAATACGTTCATTAAGTTTTTTAAGGGCCGCTTCCTGAATCAGAATGGCCTGCGCCATGTAGTAGGGCGCGCCTGGTTGTTCCTGCAGGTGTTGTTTGATTAGTTGTTCGGCAGCAGCATCGCGCGCCGCTGTCTGGCTTTCCGCTTGTTTCAAACGGCTGAACAGATTTTCAATCAGTTGTTGTTCTTCGCGTTGCATGATTACTCTCCCGTTGCGACTGTAAACAGTATATGGGGGCGATGAGCAGCAATGTAAATTCGTGGCGGTAAGCAAATGTTGCAGAGACAAAAATACGGTGTTCATGCACAAAATGTGCATGGTTAATTCATTGTTTATAAAAAGCTTAATGTAATGCGTTGTCTGACTGTGCGTAAAATACGCTCAATGGGTAGAGGCCGCCATCATTTCCCGCTATGATGCGCGTATTATTTAAGCCAGACCTGCAGCTGTTATGGGCTGTACGGCGGAGGAAGTGCCCAGATGTCCTTGTCCATTTTTTTGATTGGTGCGCGCGGCTGCGGAAAAACCACCATCGGTGAAGCCCTGTCTCATGCGCTGGGTTATGCCTTCCGCGATACCGATCACCACCTGCAATTCACGACCCAGCGTACCGTGGCTGAAATTGTCGCGGCGGAAGGCTGGGAAAGCTTTCGTGCGCGGGAGACCGAGTCGCTGAAAGCCGTGACGGCGCCCTCAACAATCATCGCGACCGGTGGTGGCATGGTGCTGGCAGAGGTCAACCGCCGCTATATGCGCGAACATGGTCAGGTTATCTGGTTAAGTGCGCCTTCTGAGGTGCTTGCCCGACGTCTGGAAAGCCAGCCTGAAGCTGCGCAGCGCCCGACGCTGACCGGACGGCCCATCGCAGAAGAGATGACAGAGGTGCTGCGCGCCCGTGCCCACCTGTACCGTATGGCCGCTCATCATGAAGTGGACGCGATGCAGCCGCCGGAGCGCGTTGTTGAGCAAATTCTGCAGTCGTTATCGCTGGCACGCGCCAGCTAACCGTCAGATTTATCTCCTTCCCGCCGCGATTTACGCCTTTTTGACTATACTTATTCCATGACGGGCAACCGCCTGTCGTGTGGAATGTCATTCAGCCAAGAGGGACAAATGATGCCGTCAAGACCTCCTTACCCCAGAGAAGCGCGCGTTGTGACCGTGGAAAAAGGCCCCGAAGGTAAAAAAGTCACGTCCTGGCAACTGCGAGCCGATCATCCGAAGCCGGATTCACTCATCAGTGAGCACGATTCAGAGCAGGAAGCGCATGATGCGAAACAACGTTACGAAGATGTAGAAAAAGAGTAAGCCGTCGCGCTGGCAAGGATGCCGTCGATGCGCGCCCGTCTTATCCCCGCCCCTTGTCACCGCCAGCGATCACATTCGCTCATTATTTCGCGTGACAGATCAGCAAGTTCGCTTCTACACTGCCAGTCACCCTAATGTGCTGTGAGGAAGATTTATGCTCAACGTAAGTGAGTATTTTGACGGAAAAGTTAAATCCATCGGTTTTGACAGTGCGAGCACCGGTCGTGCCAGCGTTGGTGTGATGGCAGAAGGCGAATACACCTTTGGCACTGCCCAGCCGGAAGAGATGACCGTGGTCAGTGGATCAATGAAAGTGTTGCTGCCGGGGGAAACAGAGTGGAAATGGTTCGAGGCGGGATCGGTATTTAACGTGCCGGGTCACAGCGAGTTTCATCTGCAGGTAGGCGAGCCCAGCTCTTATCTTTGCCGCTATCTGAAAGACTGAAAAAAACGGCCGCATCTTTTGCGGCCGCCTGTTTTACCGCTGAGCCTCACCACCCAACGCTTCAATCAGATTACTGGTCAGGGCGGCCAGTTCGCTGGTCATCAGGATAAAGTCGGCATCGAAGCGCTGAGCAAAATCCTCCCGATCGATATTGTCGTTCTGATCACGCAGCGTATCGCTGAATTTCAGGCGCTTCACAGAACCATCATCCGACAGGACGAACTGAATCCGTTCCTGCCAGTCGAGCGCCAGTTTTGTCACCAGCTTGCCAGCCTCGATATGGTTGGCGATTTCGTCGCATACCAGGTCCTGTTTTTTACAGCGAATCACGCCGCCGTCTTCCAGAATCGCTTTCAGCTCGGCTTCATCCATCAGGGCAAAGCCTGCGGGCAGATCGCCGGAACGTACCCACTCGGTCAGCGTCAGTTCAATCGGGCTTTCCAGCGTCAAAGGTACGACCGGCAGTGAACCCAGGCTTTTACGCAGCAGGGCCAGCGTATCTTCGGCTTTTTTCGCGCTGGCGCAGTCCACCATGATCAGATTATTAACGGTATCGATCCACATAAACGTCTGGCTGAAACGGCTGAAGGCACGCGGCAACAGGCTGTGCAGCACTTCATCTTTGAGCGAATCTTTTTCGGTTTTTTTCAGCTTACGGCTCTGTTCTGCCTCAAGCTTGTCAATTTTGGCTTCCAGCGCCTGCTTCACCACCGGTGAAGGCAAAATTTTCTCTTCTTTGCGCGCGCAGATGACAATCTGACCGTTATTCACATGGGTCAGCGCATCGCTGCGATTTCCCATCGGTGACACCCAACCGGTCTTGCTCATGTCCTGGCTGCCACAAGGCGAGAAGGTGAATGCCTCAAGCTGTTTTTCCATGTCGTCTGCGGACAACGGAATGTCACGATTCAGACGATAAACCATCATATTTTTAAACCACAACATCAGGATTCCTTACCGTGGCGCGATCGGGCGCACAAATCTCACTAAGTGTGCGCATGATAGCGAAACATCGATGCGGTTTCATTGCCTTTAAGGGCATCGCCTTTTAGTGTAAGAATCCCCTAACGAATAATGAGGAATAAACCGTGCGCATCGGCATTGATTTGGGCGGCACCAAAACAGAAGTGATTGCGTTGTCCAGCGAGGGAAGCGAGCTGTTTCGCCATCGGGTTTCCACGCCCCGAAACGACTATGCCGCTACGGTACAGGCTATTGTCGATCTGGTGCGTCTGGCGGAAGAAAAGACCGGACAGACGGGCACGGTAGGCCTCGGTATTCCCGGCACGCTTTCGCCCTACACGCAGCGGGTAAAAAACGCGAACTCAACCTGGCTTAACGGACAGCCGCTGGACAAGGATCTGGCGCACGCGCTGAATCGTGACGTCCGCATTGCCAACGACGCGAACTGTCTGGCCGTATCCGAAGCCGTTGACGGCGCGGGTGCCGGTAAGCCGCTGGTCTTTGGAGTGATTATTGGCACCGGTTCGGGGGCGGGCGTGGCGATAAACGGCGAATCCCGTATCGGTGGTAATGGTAATGCGGGCGAATGGGGCCACAATCCGCTGCCGTGGATGGACGAAGATGAACTGCGCTATCGCGCTGAAGTGCCCTGTTATTGCGGATTACAGGGCTGTATTGAAACCTTTGTATCGGGCACCGGCTTTGCCACTGATTACCAGCGTTTAAGCGGCGTTGCACGCAAAGGTGCCGAGATTGTTCACCTGCTGGCACAGCAGGATCCGGTGGCGGAACTGGCTATGAGCCGCTACGAAATGCGCCTGGCTAAATCGCTGGCCCAGGTGGTTAACCTGATCGATCCGGATGTGATTGTTCTGGGCGGCGGTATGAGCAACGTGGATCGTCTGTACCAGACCGTCCCCACACTGATGAAAAAATGGGTATTTGGCGGCGAATGTGAAACGCCGGTACTGAAAGCCGTACACGGGGATTCGAGCGGTGTGCGCGGAGCCGCCTGGCTCTGGCCTGAGTAATCCGTTGTGGACGGTGAACCGCCAGTTTTCAGGCTTGATCACCGTCAGGCTGCACCGCCGGTTCAGGACTTTCCGAAAGGGCGCATCTGCATTTACGTTCAGGCCGCGATGGCGCGAGCTGCCGCGTTATGGTTACGGGGCAAAAGCAAATACCCATTGCCGGGGCGCGCCCTGAGGCGGAAGGGGCATATCACGCGCGCTACTCACGCTCTGCCAGGCGCTCAGGCATAACGATTCATTTCCTTCTGTGCGCATGACGTTATAGCGGCCGTCCGCGCGGCGTTGTGCCGTCACCAGGCAGCGCTGGCCTGTGTAACGTTGCGCGTGATGAAAATTGCGCATCACCACGGCATTCACCTGCGCGATATAGTGGTCGACGGCCTGGCACTGAGTCTGCGTCATGTTCGGCGCGCAGTGCCTGGCATCAGCGCCGTGCGGCTGGCTGCAGCCTGCTAAAAGCAGCAGGGCAACCGCGAAAATACCGGTCCATCTCAACATGGTTAACCTCTTACTGGCCGGGGATGTCAAGGGTGCTGTAACCCAGGCCATTCATTTTGCGTACCTTAATCTGAACGGGAATGCGCTCTTTCATGGCTTCAACATGGCTGATGACGCCAATAGTTTTGCCACTGGCGTTAAGCGCATCCAGGGCATCCAGAGCGGTGTCCAGCGTTTCGGCATCCAGCGTACCAAAGCCCTCATCCAGAAATAACGACTCAATGCGGGTTTTATGGCTGACGAGGTCAGACAGTGCCAGCGCCAGCGCCAGGCTCACCAGGAAACTTTCTCCGCCGGACAGCGTGCGCGTATCGCGGGCGCTGTCGGCCTGCCAGGTATCCACCACATCCAGTTCCAGCACATCGCTGGCACGTCGCTGTAAAAGGTAGCGACCGTGCAGGCGATCTAACTGACGGTTGGCCAGGGCCACCAGGTGATCGAGCGTAAGCCCCTGGGCAAAGCGCCGGAATTTATCGCCCGTTGCTGAGCCAATAAGATCGTTAAGCAGGGTCCATTGCGCTAACGCCGTCTCATCCTGTGCAATACGCGCCAGCAGCGTTTGCTGCTGGTTTCGCAGGCTGGCATCGCTGTCTAACTGCTGCTGTACCTGGCCCTGCTGGTTTGCATTTTCACGCAGGGCCTGCTGTAAGCGCGCCAGTTCTGCCGCCAGCACGTCCGGTGAATCCGGCATCAAAGCCGGTTTTTGCTGCTGATGTGCCGCCAGCCGCTGCTGCAGTTCTGCCAGGCGTGCCTGCTGGTGCAGACGGTGCTGGTCAATCTGCTGAAGCTGCTGACGCAGTTGCTGCGCCGCCTGTTCATCCAGCAATGCCGCGCGCAGGTGCGTTTCATCAGCGAATTCGGCCGCCGCCAGCGCGGCGCTGAAGCGTTGTTCTGCTTCCGTGACGCGCCCGGACAGGCTCTGCAGTTGGCTTTCCAGCAGCGTCAACTGGCCATTAAGACGGCTGACCTCTGCCTGTGACTGATGCAGTGCGTTGCGCTGCTGCGTAAGTTGCGCCTCGTGCTGATCGACGAGCGCCTGCATCTGCTGGCGCGCCTGAGCCACATCGCGATCGCCAAACAGGGCCTGACGCTGCTGCTGTTTTTCACGCGCCTGCTGCTGTAACGCGGTGAGCTGCTGCCGCTGCTGATCCAGGCGTTGCTGCTCAAGCTGTAACTGCTGTTGCAGCGCGTCAGCCTGTGTTTCCGCCCGTGCAAGTTGCGGCTGCAGGTTAGCAAGCAACCGCTCACTCTCTTGCCAGCGCTGCCAGCGCTCTTGTTGGGTTGCCAGCCAGCTGTCGCGCGCCGTACGTTCAGGTAAAGATAACGCCACGTCGCTGAACTGCTGTGCAAGCGCGGCTTCAAGCTGCTGGCCGTTTTCTGCGGCCTGACGCTGCTGTTGCTGTAACGCCTGAAGCGCCTGGTGCTGGCTTTCCAGTTGCTGCTGAGTCAACAGTAGCGTTTGCTGATGCTGTTGTAATGTCTGGTGCTGCCGCAGGTGGTGATCTTTGGCCGCCAGCACCGCGCGCTCGGCTTGCTCCAGTGCGTCAAGCCGGGCCGTGAGCGTCTGCTCGTGGCGATTTTGCGCCTGCTGCCACGCGATCCTTGCATCCGTATCTGTCAGCGGGAAGGTGAGCGCCAGCTCACTGCTCAGTTCCTGCCATTGTTGAGAAAGGGCATCAAGTTGTTGGGTCAGACCCGTGATTTCTTCGCGCAGGGATTGCTGTTGAGCCTGTAGCTGCTTTATCTGCTCCTTCTTTGCCGTCCCGGTTTCACTCAACGCGTCTACCTGTTTTTGCAGCTCGGCTTTACGTTGTTGGTTAGCACTAACTTCCAGAGCACGATAGGTTTCGACCGCAGGATGCTCGCAGGCGCCGCACAACGGGCAGGGCTGCCCGGCTTCAAGCCGGGCGCGGTACTGTTCCAGGTCAGCAATCTGGCTTTCGAGCTGGCAAATTTTCTCTACGTCGCTGAGCTGCTGTTTTTCCCGTCGCCAGGCTTCTCTTAACGTCAGCAGTGCGCTTTCAGCCTGCTGCTGAGCCGTCTCAAGTTCATGCAGGCGTTTTTCGTACTGGGTGCGCTGCTGATGCAGGGGTTGCCACTGCGCGGCCACTATCGTCAGCGCATGGCGCGCCTCGCGCTGTTGCTGATGCTGGCTCAGTGCCTGACGTAAGGCTTCAGGTGGATGTGCGTTCTGAAGGGAAGTTAGTGCTTGCTCAGCCTGAGACAAGGACTGCTGCGCCTGCTGTGCGGCCTGATCCAGTGGCGTGAGTTGCTGTGCCAGCTGCTCAATATCCCCCTGGCGCTGATGGATGTGGCGCTGTTGCTGCTGTATCTGCTGATCCAGCTCAGCCTGTGCCGCTTCATAGCGGGTCAGTTGGGCAAAACGCTCTTTCCAGATCGGAAGGTGTTCACCCCATTGCGGCATGTCAGCTAACTGCTCACGTAGGGCATGCTGTTGGGCAATCGTCTCTTGCAGGTGGCGCACCTGGCGGGCTTCGCTGTGTAACGCGGCTTCGCGCTGAGCGCAGTGTTGCTGTTGCCGTTCGGCATCCTGCTGTAGCTGCTGAATGTGCTCGTATAAGGCGGAGAGAGACTGATCAAGCGGAATGACCTGCCCGGTCAACAGCGTTTCCTGCTGCTGCTGTTGCTGTCGGCACTGTTCGTGCGCCGTGTCCGTTTCCGCATAGCGTTGCTGCAACACATGATGCGCCTGTGTGACCGTGTGCATCTGTTGGCTGAGCTGCTGCTGACGTTCCCGAATCGCGTTGCGTTCGGCCAGCAGACTGTCACGTTGCTGCAACGGACCGCGCAGTTTCTCCGCCGGTTCACTGCGCGCCAGACGTTGACGATCCGGCTCTGCCGCCTGACTGGTATGCTCTGCCGCAGCGAGGGCCGCGGTTGCCTGCTCTGTATCCGCAATAGCCTGCTGATGCTGTTGCTGCCACTGTTGCTGCGCCTGCGCCACGGCAAGCGCGGCAGTCAGCTGGTGTTCAGCGTCGCTGAGGGCCTTTTTTTGCTGGTGCAGTGCAGTACGGGTTGCCTCATCAAGCAGCGCCATGCCGCCTGCCCGACTGCGTAACAGTTCCAGCGCCGTTTTGGCCGCTTTGTGGCGTTCGAACACGGCCATGGACAGACGACCATAAATTTCGGTTCCGGTCAGTTCTTCCAGCAGTTCTGCCCGCTCATTGGCTTTGGCGTTAAGAAACGCCGCAAACTGGCCTTGTGACAGCATCATTGAGCGGGTGAAGCGCGCAAAATCCAGCCCGCTCAGCGTTTCCGTAAGTTTGAGCTTATCGCTCACTTTATCTGCCACAATCTGATTATCGGCGCAGCGTGCCAGCTCAACGCGGGGAGCCTGCAGTTTACCGTCAGCGGTGCCGCGCGCGCGGTTCTGGCTCCAGAATGCCCGCCAGGCTTCCCCTTTAATTTCAAACTCGACCTCCGCCAGGCACTCGGCACAGTCGCGTGTCATCAGGGGGTTATGCCCCTGAGAGATGCCGCCCAGGCGCGGCGTCTGGTGATACAGTGCCAGACAGATGGCGTCCAGCAGCGTGGTTTTACCGGCGCCCGTCGCGCCGGTAATCGCAAACAGCCCGTTGCTGGCAAACGGCTCGGTGCGAAAATCAATAAACCACTCACCTTTGAGCGCGTTAAGATTTTTGAAGCGCAGCGTCAGAATTTTCATGGCTGTTCCTCCAGATCCGCCAGCGTCTGTTTAAACCGCAGGGTGGTCTGGGCAATCTGATCCGCGTCCAGCGCGTCATCCAGCGCCAGTCGTCGGGCAAACACTTCTTCCACATTCAGTTCGCTCAGGGTTTCTTTATCCAGCTGTGCCAGACTGTGCTGGCGCTGTTCACGGCTGCGGCGCAGCAGCAAAACGTCTACGGGCAGGGAAGCTGTCAGCGCTTCTACCTGACGCTGCAAATCACTTAAATATTCCTGCGTGGTCACTTCAATATCCAGCCAGACAGGTTTGGTCCCGTCGGGCGCAGAAAACTGGCTGAGCTGCCGGGTGATTTGCGCCAGCGAGCCTTTCAGGACCTGCATTGGCTGGAACAGGGGAATGGTCAGGGGCGTGACCGTCAGGCCTGACGGGCTGAAATCCAGCAGGAACACACTTTTTTCGCTGCCCAGTTCATCGAAGCTGAGCGGAATCGGCGAACCGCTGTAGCGAATATGATCGCTGTCGGCCACGCGCTGCGCACGATGAATATGCCCCAGCGCAATATAATCCGCAGGCGGAAAGGCCGAGGCCGGAAAGGCATCCAGTGTACCAATATAGATGTCGCGCACTGAGTCGCTTTTGCTGACGCCGAGGGCGGTGAGGTGGCCGGTCGCGACGATGGGAAGCGCCAGATTCAGCGCCTGCGCGGCAGCAAAACTGCGCTGATAATGGGCGGTAATGGCCTCCAGCAGGCTGCGCTGTTTATCGCGTCCTGACTGGCCGGCCTGGCTGCGCATAATATCGCGTGGCCGCAGATAAGGAATGGCGCACAGCAGCGCGCCCGGTTCGCCCTGACGCGTCGTTAACATCAGCACATCGTCCCCGTCCTGCGGCGTGGTAATCACGCGGGTATTCAGGCAGGCGAGCAGTTCGCGCGACTCGTTCAGCGTCGCCACCGAATCGTGATTTCCGGCCAGCACCACCAGCTGACAGCCGCTGGGTTGTAACGCCACCACAAAGCGGTTGAACATTTCACGTGCATAGCTGGGCGGTGTGCCGGTATCGAATAAATCACCCGCCACAATCAGCGCATCCACCTGATGCTCTTCAATTCGGGCCAGCAGCCAGTCCAGAAAGGCCTGATGCTCAGCGGCCCGGCTTTTGTTGTAAAAGAACTGCCCCAGGTGCCAGTCCGCGGTATGGATAATGCGCATAACACTCCCTGCCATAACAAATCGCCCGGCGATTATACTGGCTCCATCACTAAAGCCACAAAACATGTCGTCATGTTGTCATAAATGGTTGTTGCAGGCCGGTTTTTATGGCTAACTTTTTCATAAAAGTGTCACAAAACTGACGCATAATGGCGCCGCAAATATCAGTGAAAGCCGTCCTACCTGCAGGAGTCATAATGGCTAAGCGCATTTTAGTTGTGGAAGATGAAGCTCCAATCCGTGAGATGTTATGTTTCGTTCTGGAACAAAATGATTATCAGCCGATTGAGGCAGAAGATTATGACAGCGCCGTCAGTAAGCTGATTGAACCCTGGCCTGACCTTATCCTGCTGGACTGGATGTTACCTGGCGGCAGCGGCATTCAGTTTATCAAACACCTTAAACGTGAAGCGATGACGCGTGATATTCCGGTCATGATGCTGACCGCACGTGGCGAAGAGGAAGATCGCGTGCGTGGCCTGGAAGTCGGGGCCGACGACTACATTACCAAACCGTTTTCCCCGAAAGAGCTCATGGCCCGTATCAAAGCTGTGATGCGTCGCATTTCGCCGATGGCGGTCGAAGATGTAATTGAAATGCAGGGCCTGAGCCTGGATCCCTCCTCGCACCGGGTGATGTCGGAAACCACGCCGCTGGAGATGGGGCCGACAGAGTACAAGCTGCTCCACTTCTTTATGACCCATCCTGAACGTGTTTACAGCCGTGAACAGCTACTGAATCACGTCTGGGGCACCAACGTCTATGTTGAAGATCGTACAGTTGACGTGCATATTCGCCGTCTGCGCAAAGCGCTGGAACTGACCGGTCACGATCGCATGGTACAAACCGTCCGCGGAACAGGTTATCGTTTCTCTGCCCGCTTTTAAACGGAGCTTTAACCGTGCTGGAACGCCTCTCCTGGAAGCGATTATTGTCCGAACTGGTGCTGGCGTGTTTGCCTGCGCTGGTACTCGGCCTGTTGTTCGGCTATCTGCCGTGGCTGTTGTTACTCAGCGTAGTCGGTATTTTACTGTGGCATTTTTATAACCTGATGCGGCTGTCGCACTGGCTGTGGCTGGATCGCACGATGACCCCGCCTTCCGGTCAGGCAAGCTGGGAACCGCTGTTTTACGGTCTGTATCAAATGCAGCTGCGCAACCGACGTCGGCGGCGTGAGCTGGGTCATCTGATCAAACGGTTTCGCAGTGGTGCAGAGTCGCTGCCGGATGCCGTTATCCTGACAACGGAAGAGGGCACCATCTTCTGGTGCAATGGCCTGGCACAGCAGCACCTCGGGCTGCGCTGGCCCGAAGATAACGGGCAAAATATCCTTAATCTGCTGCGCTATCCTGAATTTTCACGTTATCTGCGTCAGCGCGATTTCGACAAGCCGCTGACGCTGGTGCTGAATAACCAGCATCACATGGAATTTCGTGTTATGCCCTACAGCGAAGGCCAGTGGTTGATGGTGGCCCGCGACGTAACGCAAATGCACCAGCTGGAAGGTGCACGACGCAACTTCTTCGCCAACGTCAGTCACGAACTTCGCACGCCGCTAACGGTGCTTCAGGGTTATCTGGAGATGATGAATGACTCGGTCATGAATCAACGTTCGCGTGACAAAGCGTTGCACACCATGTCAGAACAAACCCGCCGAATGGACAGCCTGGTGAAGCAGCTTCTGACGCTGTCGCGTATTGAGGCGGCCCCGGTCATCAATATGAAAGAAAAAGTCGATGTGCCGGTCATGTTGAAACTGCTGCAACATGAAGCGGAAACGCTGAGCGGCGGGCGACATCAAATCCATTTTCACACCGATCCGCATCTGAAAGTGTTTGGCAATGACGAGCAATTGCGCAGTGCCATCTCCAACCTGGTCTACAACGCGGTCAACCATACGCCAGACGGCACACGAATTGATATCAGTTGGTTACGCAGCAAGCAGGGCGCGGTATTTAAGGTCTGCGATAACGGTCCCGGTATTCCCGCTGAGCATATTCCGCGCCTGACCGAACGCTTTTATCGTGTAGACAAAGCGCGTTCACGTGCGACCGGCGGCAGCGGGCTGGGGCTGGCTATCGTCAAACATGCGTTGAGTCACCATAATGCCCGGCTGGAGATCACCAGCATCCCGCATCAGGAAACCTGTTTTACATTTACCCTGGCGCCAAGGTTGATTGTCAGTAACGGGATGCAGGAGAATGCCGTTCATCAATCGTGAACGGACCGGAACGATGCGCGCTTTTCTTTTGGTGTCCTTTTCGCTGTTGCCAGCCCTCGGGCAGGCGCAGCCCGTCATGCTGTCCGGAAATCTCAGTAGCGCCGGCTCCGACACGCTCGGCTACCTGATGACGTTATGGGGAGATGACTTCAGCCGTCAGGCGCCTGGTGTGAACGTTCAGGTTCAGGCTTCGGGGTCGTCTACCGCGCCCACTGCGTTGACCGCCGGGGCCGTTCAACTGGGCGCGATGAGTCGTCCGATGCAGGCTGATGAGCGCCAGGCCTTTGAGGCGCGCTATGGCTATCCGCCGCTGGCCGTGCCGGTGGCAATGGATGCGCTGGTCGTGGTGGTCAATCAACGTAACCCCCTGCGTGAAATCGATCCGCGTCAGCTCGATGCGGTTTTTTCCATCACCCGGCTTTGCGGCGCGCATCAGGTTCCGCAACGCTGGGGCGACCTGGGACTGCACCAGACAGAATGGCAGCAGCGTCCCATCCAGCGCTATGGCCGTAACTCCGCCTCGGGAACATGGGGCTTTTTCAAACAGCAGGCGCTGTGTCAGGGCGATTTCCGCAATGACGTGGCCGAGTTTCCCGGCTCTGCCGCCGTGGTACAGGCCGTAGCCGGTAATCCCCGCAGCATCGGCTATGCCAGTTTTGGTTTCCATCTGAGCGGCGTCAGGTTGCTGCCCGTGGTGACCAAAAACGGCGACGCGGTGGCACCGGATCCAGAGACTATCCGTACCGGCCGCTATCCATGGTCGCGTCCGCTTTATCTCTATGTGAATAAAGCGCCAGGTAAACCTTTACCGCCACTGGTCGATGCCTTTTTACGACAGGTGCTTTCCAGTCAGGGGCAACAGCGCGTCAGCGAGGCCGGGTATTTGCCGCTCTCTGCGGCGCAGATTGCTCAGGCTCGCGCTTCGCTCGAATAACGCCCACCTGCCCGTCAACAGACGCCGGTAGCGTCACCGTGAAACAGCCTGCCTCCGGACCCGTAAGCCCCATCAGGCTGTCTGTGCTGCGGCCGCTGACAGAAAAGCCGACGGCGACGATGCAACATGAATTTTTTTCAGGCGACGTGAATTTTATTCGTTTGCCGCTGAGAGAACAGCATGTCACTCTGCATTTAGACGTTTAGCCATCCAGAAGGCTAAAATAACATTATGTAACTATTCCCGGCCGAAATTATCTGGCCGTGACAAGGAGTGATCATGCAAAGACAAACCGCCCCGTTTCGTGCCGACACCGTTGGCAGCTTTCTTCGTCCTGCCGCGATCAAACAGGCTCGCGAGAAATACCAGGCGGGGGAAATCAGCGCTGACGAGTTGCGTGAGGTTGAAAACGAAGCCATCCGTGATGTGGTGGCAAAACAGCGTGAAAACGGCCTCAAAGTGGTCACGGATGGGGAATTCCGTCGCGGCTGGTGGCATTTTGACTTTTTCTACGGCCTGAAAGGCGTGGAACATTTTGAAGCCGATCAGGGCATTCAGTTCAACGGCGTACAGACCAAAGCGCACGGTGTCAAAGTGACCGGCAAACTGGGGTTTGACGGGCATCCGATGCTGGATCATTTCCGCTTTTTGCAAGGCATCGCAGGGGATGCCGTGGCGAAAATGACGATTCCCAGTCCCAGTGTGCTGCATTTCCGTGGCGGACGTAAAGTGATCGACGCGGAGGTGTATCCCGATCTAGATGTGTACTTTGACGATCTGGCACAGACTTACAAAGACGCAATCGCCGCCTTTTATGCGGCAGGCTGCCGCTATCTGCAACTGGATGATACGGTGTGGGCGTACCTGTGCTCGGACGAGCAAAAGCGTGAGATCCGCGAGCGCGGTGACGATCCCGAGCAGCTGGCCCGAACCTACGCCCGCGTGCTGAATAAAGCGCTGGAGGATAAACCGGCCGATCTGACCGTCGGTCTGCATGTCTGCCGCGGCAATTTCCGTTCGACCTGGATTTCAGAAGGCGGCTATGAACCTGTGGCCGAAATCCTGTTTGGCACTGTTAATGTCGATGCGTTTTTCCTGGAATATGATAACCACCGTTCCGGCGGTTTCGAACCGCTGCGTTTTATCCGGCCGGGTCATCAGCAGGCGGTGCTTGGTTTAATTACCACCAAGTTCGGCGAACTCGAAGACGTGGATCAGGTAAAAGCACGTTTACAGGAGGCGACGCAGTATCTCAGCCTTGACCAGATCTGCCTTAGTCCACAGTGTGGCTTTGCCTCAACGGAAGAGGGGAACAGCCTGACCGAAGCGGAACAGTGGCAGAAGATTCGTCTGGTTGTGGATGTGGCGAATCAGGTCTGGTAAGCGTCAAAAGTGCGCAGTGTGGCGCAATGTATGCGCCACTTGTGCATAAAAAGACGTCAGTATGCTGGTATTTCCCATGGCCTGTTTATTATTAAGGCACATCATCTGATGTGCTTGCTGCTAATATTGATGTGATCCACTAATTTTGACTTAAATCACGAAATAAGCCTCTGGTTTTCCGATCTCGTATTGCCTTTCTTCGCTATAAACGTTTTACTTACGGCCGTTGTCGATTTATCCCTCTGTGAACAGAAAAAAAGCAGCTCAAATCACCTGCGCTAAACCGGACGCTGCGCATAATGCGCTGCTGTCGTCTGATCAGCCGTTTTCATAGCGCAGCGAGGGGGCAACGCAAACTTATCTTTCATCGCAACATCAGTGACAGGCCGTATGACACATCGTTTAACCGTTAAAGACATTCTCGCGCTGGGCTTTATGACGTTTGCCCTGTTTGTTGGTGCGGGTAACATTATCTTTCCTCCTATGGTCGGTATTCAGTCAGGCGAGCATGTCTGGGTGGCCGCTTTAGGGTTTCTGCTTACCGCTGTGGGATTACCCGTCATCACCGTCATTGCGCTGGCGCGCGTCGGCGGCGGGATTGACGCGCTGAGTACACCGATTGGTAAAATTGCCGGGGTGGTTCTGGCCACTGTCTGCTATCTGGCGGTGGGGCCACTCTTTGCCACGCCGCGCACCGCCACGGTGTCGTTTGAAGTCGGGATCGCGCCGATCACCGGCGACGGTGCACTGCCGTTGTTCATCTACAGCCTGATTTACTTTGTGCTGGTGATGGGCATTTCGCTCTATCCCGGCAAACTGCTGGATACGGTCGGGCATATTCTGGCACCGCTGAAAATTGCCGCCCTGACGCTGCTCGGCGTTGCCGCCCTGCTGTGGCCCGCAGGCGGCACTATTCCGGCCACCGCCGACTACCAGCGCGCTGCGTTTTCCAGCGGTTTCGTGAACGGCTATCTCACGATGGATACGCTGGGTGCCCTGGTATTCGGGATTGTGATTGTGAATGCGGCCCGTTCACGCGGTATTGATAACGCGGCACTGTTAACCCGTTATACGGTACTGGCGGGGATTATCGCGGGTGTAGGGCTGACGCTGGTCTACCTGAGCCTGTTTAAACTGGGCGCAGGAAGCGGGGCGCTGGTCGATCAAAATGCTAACGGCGCCGCGATTCTGCATGCCTACGTACAGCACACCTTTGGCGATATGGGCAGCTTCTTCCTTGCCGCGCTGATTTTTATTGCCTGTATGGTGACAGCCGTGGGCCTGACCTGTGCCTGCGCCGAGTTTTTTGCCCAGTATCTGCCGTTGTCATACAAAACGCTGGTGTTTGTGCTGGGGCTGTTCTCCATGGTGGTTTCCAACCTGGGGCTGAGTCATCTGATCCAGATCTCGATTCCGGTGCTGACCGCCATTTATCCGCCGTGCATCGTACTGGTTGTGCTGAGTTTTACCCAGAATATCTGGAACAAAAGCAGCCGAATCATTGCTCCGACTATGCTTGTCAGCCTGCTGTTTGGTATCCTTGACGCAATCAAAACCACCGGGTTTAAAGAGGCGTTACCCGCATTCAGCCAGCATCTGCCATTAGCCGACCAGGGGCTTGCCTGGTTGCCGCCCTCACTGGTGATGTTGCTGCTTGTGGCGTTGGTTGATCGGTTAAAAGGGCCGGAACAGGTGACAGTTCACTCGTAACGGCTAAGATTGATTCTTCTTTAACCACGGGCTTGCCCGTGGTTTTTTCATTTCACAGGTACAGGTTGTTATGCAAGAAACCAACAAGCTCAAACGCGGACTGAGCACGCGCCACATCCGTTTTATGGCGCTG
>Ga0157363_1000214_pt1 | contig 44490 bp, 44 predicted proteins | sample AttsexASBM1_FD_111477 | JGI IMG/M metagenome (GOLD analysis project Ga0157363, IMG submission 111477) | Fungus gardens microbial communities from leaf cutter ant in Ribeirão Preto, State of São Paulo, Brazil - Atta sexdens ASBM1 | ecosystem: Host-associated > Fungi > Mycelium > Unclassified ... | reverse complement strand
GCGCAGCATAATTAACGTAATAAGGTAGTCAAGCATGGGATTCAAATGCGGTATCGTGGGCCTGCCAAATGTCGGTAAATCCACTCTTTTTAATGCACTGACGAAAGCAGGTATCGAAGCGGCTAACTTTCCGTTTTGTACCATTGAACCGAATACCGGCGTGGTCCCCATGCCTGATACTCGTCTCGATCAACTTGCTGAGATCGTTAAACCTCAACGTACCATCGCCACCACCATGGAATTTGTTGATATTGCAGGGTTAGTTAAAGGGGCCTCCAAAGGAGAAGGTCTTGGTAACCAATTCCTGACTAACATCCGTGAAACTGAAGCCATTGGTCACGTTGTGCGTTGCTTCGAGAACGATAACATCATCCACGTTTCTGGCACGGTGAATCCCGCTGACGATATTGATGTGATTAACACTGAGCTGGCATTGTCTGATCTCGATACCTGTGAGCGTGCGATTCAACGTCTTCAGAAGAAAGCGAAAGGTGGCGATAAAGACGCGAAAGCAGAACTTGCCGTCCTTGAAAAATGTCTGCCGCATTTAGAAAATGCCGGTATGTTACGTAGCTTAAATCTTGATGCTGATGAGAAAGCCGCGATTCGTTACCTGAGTTTCCTAACACTCAAGCCAACGATGTATATTGCTAACGTCAATGAAGATGGTTTTGAAAATAATCCGTATCTCGATCAGGTCTACGCTATAGCTGAGCAAGAAGGCTCTGTCGTTGTACCCGTCTGTGCAGCCGTCGAATCCGATATCTCTGAACTGGAAGATGACGAGCGTGATGAATTTATGGCCGAACTGGGTATTGAAGAGCCAGGCTTAAACCGTGTGATCCGTGCGGGATATCGCCTGCTTAACCTACAAACCTACTTCACTGCCGGTGTAAAAGAAGTGCGTGCTTGGACAATCCCTGTCGGTGCGACGGCGCCACAAGCTGCAGGTAAAATCCACACTGATTTCGAAAAAGGCTTTATCCGTGCGCAGACCATCGGTTTTGACGACTTTGTTGCCAACAAAGGTGAGCAAGGCGCGAAAGAAGCCGGCAAAATGCGTGCGGAAGGAAAGGAATATATCGTGAAAGATGGCGATATTATGAACTTCCTGTTTAACGTCTAAATTAAATTTGTTGTCTCATGAGGTTTCGCTGAATCTCATAAGAATCGCAAAAGGTAAAACCCACGTAATTGCGTGGGTTTTTATTTCATAGAATAAACCGCGACACTAAGTTAATTAAGACTATCATTGATTGCCTTAGTGTCTTTAACCTATCACCGATACACTAATAACTGATTGATCTGACAAAAAAGCGATATAGTCATAAGTAAGCTCCACAAAAATCCCCGCGTGAAATATATCCTCCAATGCGTGCTTAGCTACTGGACCTTATTATCACAAAATAATAAAAATATATCCTTTCGAATATCCCGTTATGAATGAACATATAAGATAAGACTGTCCAAATTGGAAATGTATTGCTTTTTGTGCATACTGAATAGCCCGATGGCAATAATCCAAGCCGTTTACATTAGCAATTTACATCAAGGAGTTAACATGTCTGGTTGGTTCGAATTGAGTAAAAGCAACGATAATCAGTTTAGATTTGTGCTTAAAGCCGGTAACGGAGAGATCATTCTCACCAGTGAGCTTTACACTACAAAAAGCGCTGCGGAGAATGGTATTCATTCCGTTCAGACAAACAGCTCGTTGGATGAAAGGTATGAAAAGAAAGTCGCCGCTAACGGTAAATTTCATTTCAATCTGAAAGCCGCTAATCATCAGGTTATCGGAACGAGTCAACTTTATGCCTCGGCACAGGGGCGAGATGCCGGTATTGCTTCCGTAAAAAATAACGGTAGTACGACTGTAGTAAAAAATAACACCTAAAATTTCATGCCCAAATTGGCAGAATGGCCGCAGCCGTTCTGCCATTATCTCTAATCCATTTGCTTGAGAGTGATTATGCTAAGGGGTCAACCAATGATTGAGAAGGAGTCGTAAAATTTACATAAAACGAGACTAAATGCCCTCTTCAGCTCCTATCGATGATAATTCCCACTTAAAATCCCACCTTACCACGCTAAGCGATAGAGTCTTATCGCAATATGCATTACACTGCGCGCAGTGAAGAAAGTCAGCAATAAGGTAGGACAATATGGCATTAAACGGCACCATCACCACTTGGTTTAAAGAGAAAGGCTTTGGTTTTATTAAAGATGAAATGGGTGATAACCGTTATTTCCACGAGGTTAAAGTCGCTAACCCCGAGTTAATCAAAAAAGATGCGGCGGTGACTTTCGAACCGACCACCAACAACAAAGGCCTGTCGGCCTATGCGGTGAAAGTGATACCGCCAAGCAAATACTTATTTATTGCCGGTGAGCGTGTAAAAATCACAGCAATCAAAAACTATCGGTTATATAGCGAAGAGGTTCCGGCGAACCAAGGCATTGATAAAGCGAATACTATTTTAAGTGTTGGGATGTTGATGAATACCATCCGTCCTAAAACTAATACGGATCCGAATGCGACCCGGACGTTACGTAAAATCGCTATCACGACTTTCCAAGGCGAAACCTTGGTTTTCAGTGAAGATGAAGTCGATATCGACGAGACCGTTAAACTGCTCAAATTCAAATAATCAGCCCTCCTTGGCTGACCGCTCGCACGCTATTTTTGACCGTAATAGGCGTGCTTGCCATGTTTTCGCAGATAGTGTTTATCGAGTAGCGTAGCTTGCATCGCGGTTAACTGCGGTTGTAACTGCTGACTAAAAAGAGCCATGTAAGCAATCTCTTCCAGCACAATTGCCGTTTCCACCGCATGGGCCGGATCTTTACCCCAAGTAAAGGGTCCATGGGAATGGACCAAAATACCCGGCATCTCTTCAGGTTGGTGCTGGTGAGCAACTAATGTTTCCGCGATCACGGCCCCAGTTTGCCATTCGTACTCCTCACGAATTTCCACGTCATGCATGGCTCGTGTGCAGGGGATCTCACCATAGAAATAATCGGCATGAGTGGTACCGAATGCCGGCAAATGACGTCCAGCTTGCGCCCAAATCGTAGCATGGCGTGAATGGGTATGCACAATACCGCCCAGTTCAGGATAAGTAAGATAAAGATAACGATGGGTCGGTAAATCGGAGGAAGGCCGATAACGCCCTTCCACGACTTCGCCACTTTGTAAACTGACCACCACCATATCCTCTGCGGTCATGCTGTGATAATCGACCCCAGAAGGTTTTATCACTACCCATTGTCGCGTCTCATCTACTCCACTCACATTACCCCAAGTAAGAGTCACTAGGTTATGGGCGGGTAACGCTTGGTTTGCCGCGAACACTTGCTGTTTTAGCGTGTCAAGCATAAGGCCTCCTCTTACTCACCGTTGAAAGCGGAAATAAGCATCGTTCCAACGTAACTGGTCACGGAAACTCGCTAAGCTGGTGTGGTGATCGATGACCGCCATTTCAATCCCATAAAGATCGGCTAAGCGGCGAGTATCCTCAATGCCTAAGGCCTGACTGAATACAGTATGATGGGCACCGCCAGCAATCATCCATGCCTCAGAGGCCGTAGGTAAATCGGGCTGAGCACGCCATAATGCATTGGCGACTGGCAATTTGGGGAGTGCATGAGGGGTCGCGATCGCTTCAACTTGGTTGACCAACAGTCGGAATCTATCACCAAGATCAATCAAACTAACGTTTACTGCTGGACCGGTTGCAGTAGAGAAAATTAAACGCGCCGGGTCGGCTTTACCACCAATTCCTAAAGGTTGCACATCGAGAATAGGTTTGTGTGAGGTAGCAATCGTCGGACAGACCTCAAGCATATGGGAGCCCAGTACTAAATCATTCCCCTCTTCAAAATGATAGGTGTAATCTTCCATAAAAGAGGTACCGCCCGGTAACCCTATCGCGAGGACTTTTAACATTCTGACTAATGCGGCAGTTTTCCAATCCCCCTCTCCAGCAAAGCCATAACCTTGTTGCATCAAGCGTTGCACTGCGAGGCCGGGCAGTTGTGCCAGTCCATGGAGATCTTCAAAGGTGGTAGTAAAGGCGTGAGAGTCGCGCTCTTCTAGAAACTGTTTAATCCCCAATTCAATACGGGCAGCATCGATTACGTTTTGTCGCTTGTTCCCCTTAGATTGCGCGGCAGGGGTTAATTGATAAGAGGCTTCGTATTCATCAATCAAGGCATTGACTGCTCCCTGACTGACCTGATTAACCACCGCCACTAAATCACCGACAGCCCAGGTGTTGACGGAGTAGCCAAAGCGGATTTGAGCCGCAACCTTATCCCCCTCAGTAACCGCCACCTCACGCATATTATCGCCAAAGCGTACCACTTTCAGAGATTGGGTATCTTGCTTAACAATCGCGGTTCGCATCCACTGCGCAAGGCGCTGTTGGGTGGCGGGTTGCTGCCAATGGCCAGTGACGACCTGATGTTCTAGCTGCATTCTCGCGCCGATGAATCCAAATTCCCGCCCACCATGCGCCGTTTGGTTAAGATTCATAAAGTCCATATCAATCTCACCCCAAGGTAACGCGGCATTAAATTGAGTATGTAATTGCAACAGCGGCTTATGTAGATCCACTAAGCCATTAATCCACATCTTCGCAGGTGAAAAAGTATGCAGCCAAACCACGATTCCTGCACAATGAGGTTGATAGTTAGCCTCGCGCGCTAACGCCGTCACTTCTTGTGGCGTAGTGACCAGCGGCTTTAACACTAACTGGCAAGGTAATTTCCCGGATTGGTTTAGCGCATGAACCACCTTTTCACCTTGGGTGAATACCTGTTTTAGGGTCTCTTCGCCATAAAGGTGTTGGCTACCTATAACGAACCAGATTTGGTACTGCTCAAAGATATTTTTCATCATATTCTCCTGCTACGCTGCATCATGCTTGCATGGATGACAATAGTGAGACTCTACGCTTACGGCCCACTGGCGGTAGCGCTCGAATAGGTGTTGATAGGTCGCAACGTTATCGGGTTGCGGCGATAATGTTTTTTCGATGCCACTCGCCATCACCCGTTGTGCACTGGCAATATCGGGATAATGACCCGCCGCTACCGCGCCAAAGATCGCGGCGCCCAAGGCACAGCACTGATCTGAGGCGACGATCTGTAATGGACGATTCAATACATCGCAGCATACTTGCATAATGGCTGGGTTTTTCCGGGCAATACCGCCCAGCGCCATAACGTGGTCGATGGCCACCCCTTGATCGATAAAACAATCCATAATGGCGCGAGCACCGAACGCCGTAGCAGCGATCAATCCCCCAAACAATGCGGGTGCATCAGTCGCCAAGGTTAAGCCGGTGATCACCCCTTTTAAACGCTGATTGGCTACCGGTGTACGACGCCCGTTAAACCAGTCAATGATGAGAGGTAAATGGTCAAGTTTAGGATCCTTCTGCCACGCTTCAGTCAGGTCACTGAGTAAGTGTTGACCATAGTGTTCAACCTCAGGGGCAATGGCGGGATGCTTGGCGGCTAATTGCTCTAAGGGCCAGCGTAACACGCGCTCAAACCATGCGTAGATATCGCCAAAGGCCGATTGGCCTGCTTCCAATCCCACTAATTCTGGTACCACGCTCCCTGGCACCTGGCCACAGATCCCTTGGATCTTTTTCTTACCCAGTTGCGAGGGGTCAATAGTGACAATGTCACAAGTCGAAGTGCCGATCACTTTGACTAAGGTGTGGGGTTTAGCGCCGGCTCCGACAGCCCCCATATGACAGTCGAATGCCCCGCCACTGATTACCACTTCAGTCGACAGACCGAGCTTCTTTGCCCATTCGGCACTCAGTTTACCCACTGGTTGTTCAGCGGTAGAGGTAACGTTATAGAGTGGAGAGTGCAGATATTGGAATAGTGATGGTTCGATTCCCTCAAAAAAGTGCTGAGGTGGTAAGCCCTGCCAATCTTCATGCCATAACGCTTTATGACCTGCGCTGCAACGCCCCCTCACCAGTTGTTTAGGGGCAAGCTGATCGGTTAACAATCCTGGAATCCAATCGCAGAGTTCAACCCATGAGGCTGCATGCTTGGCAACCAACGGATCCTGACGGGTGACATGGATAATTTTGGCCCAGAACCACTCGCTAGAGTACACCCCTCCAGTATAAGCGGTATAATTGACCGCCCCCTCTGCCTGACACTGCGCAGTAATTTCTTCGGCCTCTTGAACCGAAGTATGGTCTTTCCAAAGTAAGAACATCGCATTAGGGTTATCTGCGAATTCCGGCCTCAAGGCCAATACCTGACCATGACTATCTATTGGCGCTGGCGTAGAGCCTGTACTATCGACACCAATACTGATGACCTTCTGGCGCTGCGGCTCGGTCAACTGTTGCAGCGTCTCTATAATTGCTTGCTGTAACGACTCTATATAATCCTGGGGATGATGACGAAATTGCCCCAGTGTAGCTTGACAATAAAGCCCCTTCTGCCAACGTGAATAATAGGCAACGCCACTCGCGATCTCTTCGCCACTCTCACAATCAACCGCTAATGCTCGTACTGAATCACTCCCAAAATCAAGACCTAAGCTTATCGGCATGACCGGCTCCCCTTATCGTAAATTCTGAATTCACCTTAAGGCACCTAAAGCGGCAGACGTCATGGCACAGATGCTGTGGATATGGAGAAAAAAGCTATCTGATAAGGAAGTGTGATGCAGTCCTAATTTCTGACAAGTGGTTTAACACCTTCATAACGAACCTTTTTACACTGCGAGAACACTACGGCAGATCAATTATTGATAGTGGCACAATGCCACGACTAAGGATTAACGATGTTACGGACACTTTCCCACAGTCAAACGCCGGAAGCTCAGCTCGATCCTCTATTACCGGGTTTTTCATTCAATACCCACTTAATCGCTGGGCTGACTCCTATTGAGAAAGAGAGTTACCTAGACTTTTTTATTCATCGTCCTAACGGAATGAAAGGCTACATCATTAATTACACCCTGAAGGGGCAAGGCATCATCCTTGATGGTGACACTCCTCATCCTTGCCATCCCGGTGACATGTGGCTTTTTTCTCCTGAAGCGATACACCATTATGGACGACATCCTGAAGCAGACTGTTGGCACCATCAATGGGTTTATTTTCGGCCTAGGGCTTATTGGCGAGAATGGCTAAAATGGCCGACATTGATGGCTCACACCGGATCTTACCGACCTCTTAGCGAAGATGAAGCCATTTATAGCACCCTTTTCGATCAAATTATCGACACGGTTAACCTAGGTGGCTTGTATTCTGAAATGCTTGCGATGAATTTATTGGAGCAGTTACTGCTACGACGTCAACAGTCGGTCACCGATCCCTTGCAACAGCAATTAGATCCCCGTATCCATGCGGCTTGCCACTACATGAACGAGCACATTAGTGATAACTCACTAGAAATTAGTGATGTTGCCGAAAAAGTGTGTTTATCCGCATCACGCTTATCGCATCTTTTTCGTCAACATTTAGGAGTGAGTGTCTTGAAATGGCGGGAAGACCAACGGATCAATCAAGCAAAGCTTTTGCTTACGTCAAGTCAGCTATCTATCGCCGCGATTGGCAGTAGTGTGGGGTTCGATGATCAACTCTATTTCTCGCGAGTCTTTCGTAAGTGTACAGGTAGCAGCCCTACCGAGTTTCGGATGAATTGTAGCCACAAAAATAGCTAAGAGACAGGCCAGCGAAAGTAACACTGGCCTGCGAGACTTATACCCCAATATTTCGAAGCTTTTCACCGCGCATCAATCGACGTTCGATAAATTCTAAGGTGACATTTTTCGTTTCAGGGATAAGCCAGAGGGTGATAAGGATAAAAGCAATGTTCATCGCCGTATAGAGCCAGAAGGTTCCTGCGGCACCAATTGCATCAAGCAACGTTAAGAACGTCGCGCCAATAATCATATTCGCCACCCAGTTGGTGGTGGTGGAACAGGTGACTCCAAAGTCGCGACATTTTAACGGTTGGATTTCAGAGCAGAGGATCCACACTACTGGTGCAGCACTCATGGCATAGCCAGCAATACATAGCATGGTCATGGCAACCGAAAGCCAAGGTAACAAAGGAGAAGCATGACCTTGCTCAAAGAGTTTAAGGCAATAACCTAATACGAAGGTGCCGAGCGACATAACACAGAAGCCAATGATCAATGCTGGTTTTCGCCCTGCTTTATCCACCATAAAAATGGCAATAAAGGTAGCAAACATAAAGGTTAATCCGACAACCAAGGTAGCTATCATTTGTTGTTCGGTGGTCGTAAAGCCCGCCATTTTGAAAATACGGGGAGCGTAATACATAATGATATTCATTCCCGTAAACTGCTGCATTGCCTGTAACAACATACCGAGAAAGACGACACGACGTACGTTTCGGTTTGCGAGAAATAAGCGCCAGCCACCTTGTTTGATCCGTAAGCTTTCACGAATTTCATCAAGCTCATGACGAGCCTGTTCGGAGCTATCGCGTAACAACCGCAATACTTTTTCAGCTTCAATTTCTCGCCCTTTTTCTGCTAGCCAACGGGGACTGTTGGGTAAGAAAACGACCATAATGATGAGAGCTACGGCGGGAAAGGCTAATACTCCCAACATCATCCGCCAGTTCCCTGAGTAGCTCAATGCCGTATCGGAAAGAAAGGCGAGAACGATGCCTAGCGTCACCATTAATTGATACATGCTGATCATTTTCCCTCGCACCTGTTCGCTGGCCATCTCAGAAAGATAGAGCGGAGCCGTGTAGGATGCTATTCCTACCGCGATACCCAACAATACGCGCGCGATCAACAATAGTTCAATATTCGGCGCAAATGCCGAGCCAATGGAGCCGATGGCAAACAGAACCCCTCCAATTAATAAACTATATTTGCGACCTAAATGGAAAGATAACCAGCCGTTTCCTAAGGCACCCATTGCCGCTCCTAACATCATGCTACTCACCACCCACTCCTGTAAGCGATTACTCAACGTGAAGTGATCAGCGATGAAAGGTAATGCTCCCGCAATGACCCCTATATCCAGCCCGAACAGTAGCCCAGCCACTGCCGCTGCCACAGAAACAAACAGGGTCATTCGACGCGTGTCCTGTCCCTCTATTTTTGTCGTCTCAGCGTTATTCATAGTTCTACCTATAGCGGTTATGGAAACGTCTTCACAATAATTCAATCTATTGTGTTGAGTCAGAGTGAGGAACTGCGAAGATATGGACAAAACAGCTGTCACCAGAGGTTTTGTGATCTTGCTTGGATATCGGTGAGGGGTTGATAGGTATTAAGCTTGCTAGGAACGCTAATTGCTGTGCCGAATAAGGGTTTTTGGTAGACTTTAGCGAGTAATTAAAAGGGGATGATATGGCTTCACTTAAAGATGTTGCTCAATTAGCGGGAGTTTCGATGATGACGGTCTCAAGAGTTATCAATAATGCGCCGCGTGTCACCGCGGCAACTCGCCAGCGAGTGGAGGAAGCTATTGAGCAACTTCATTATGTCCCCGATCTTTCAGCACAGAAAATTCGTGGGCAAGCCAACAAACCTAGAACGCTTGCTGTCCTAGCAGAAGATACTGCCACCACGCCCTTTTCTGTCGACCTGTTATTAGCCATCGAGCAAACCGCACAACAGTTCGGCTGGAATAGCTTTATTATTAATGTTGCATCAGTTGAAGATAGGGATCGCGCGGCCCGCGAAGTATTGGCGCATCGGCCTGACGGCGTTATTTACACTACCATGGGGTTACGAAATATAGCGCTGCCTGAAGCGTTACGTGGGCTACCGGTGGTATTAGCCAATTGTGTATCAGACGACTCACATCTTGCCAGTTACATTCCCGATGATTACCACGCACAATATCTAGCGACCCAATATCTACTCAAAAGAGGTTATCAGCGTCCTCTCTGTTATTGGTTACCAGAACATGAGCTTGCTCCCACCGCCAGACGCCTAGGTTTCGAACAAGCCTGGTGCGACGCCGGTAAGAACCTTGATCAGGTGACCCAACTGCATATGGCTAAAGGCGAGATAGGCTATCTACAATTAGCGGAAGTTCTGGCGACCTATATTACGCCTTCATCTCCTGAGTATGACGTACTGATCTGTGGTAATGACCGAGCCGCCTTTGTTGCCTACCAGCAACTGCTCACCATGGGGATACGTATTCCTCAAGATATCGCAGTCATTGGATTTGATAATCTGGTAGGGGTCGGTCATCTCTTTCTTCCCGGTCTCACCACCTTACAGCTGCCACATCAACAAATTGGCGAGCAAGCGGCTCGCCATCTGATAGAGCAGTGGAATAAACCTGGCGTTCATACGCTACCTTGCCCTTTGTTAGAGCGTCACTCTATCGCGGTGCGTAATGACCAATAGTGAAGGGTATTGATTACTACATCCCCTGTCTGACTGAACAGTTTAAGTTGACAGTCACTTTCTACTGGGTAAATGCGGCTACTCAATACAGCTTCACCGTCATTGATGAATACCTCTATCGATGAACGGTCAATAAATATCTGCCAGTGCATCGTGCTGGCGTCACCTAGCTTAACTTGACGCGAGTCAGTGAGCTTTTCTGAGGGGTAATCCCGTGAGAGTGATAAACGACGATCGGCAACTTGATAGCATAACGTCAGTCCGTTGCCGATTTTCAAGCCGAAAGACGCAGCGCTACCTTGACTAAGATCCCAATCAATACTTAATTCAGCGGGCGCTGCAGCTTCTTGAAGCAACCATTCTCCAGTAAAGAGCTGTGCTGACCAATTGCGGCCCCCACCACGCAGGGTCTGTAACTCTCGCACCGGGCGCTGCCGTAGTTGGCCCTCTTCTTCCGTTAATTCACGCGGGAGCGTAAAACAGCCGCACCAGCCTTCCTGCTTACTTGGCATCGGTGACTCCCACATATCCATCCACGCAAACAGGATACGACGGCCATCTGCCGCGACAAAACTTTGCGGTGCATAAAAATCGTGGCCATGATCCAACTCACTAAAGGCTTGCTGCTCGGTGAACGCCTCTCCCGCAGACCAATGACCCGCAATCACCCCACTTTGAAACAGGTTCATAAACCTATCACCCTGTGCTGCAATTCCCTGCGGTGAACAGAGTAAATAATGGTGCTGACCTAATGCAAAGAAGTCTGGGCATTCCCACATGTACCCCTCTCCTTGCCCCGCTTGGGCTAATACTCGCTCCAAGGTCCAATCAGTTAACGATTTACCTCGATAAAGTAATACTTGTCCGCGCTGCTGTGAGTCGCGAGCACCAATCACCATCCACCAGCTCCCTGCCTCATACCACACCTTAGGATCGCGAAAATGCATGATTCCCTCAGGAGGCTGTAAAATGACGCCGTGTTTAGTGAAAGTAATTCCATCTTCACTGGTGGCTAAACATTGCACTTCGCAGATTTGACTATCGTCGCCGACCTCAGCTAACCAACGATGGCCCGTATAAATCAACGCTAATCGTCCATTATCGACCACCGCACTACCAGAGAAACAGCCGTCACGGTCTACTTCGCTATCTGGTGCCAAGGCGATAGGTTGATGACGCCAGTGCACCATATCATCACTGATTGCATGGCCCCAGTGCATGGGTCCCCAGTCCGCGCTGAAAGGGTGATGTTGATAAAATGCATGGTAGTGACCGTTAAAATAGATTAAACCATTCGGATCGTTCATCCATCCAGCACGGGGAGCGAGATGAAAATGCGGGTAATACACCGCACCGCGTCGAGGATATAGCGCATCTAACGCTTGCTGGCCCTGCTCTAAACTATTCATAGTCATCACTCCTAAACCAAGTTGACGTTATTGTTAACGTTAACCCCCGCTTCTGCAAAGAGAATATTGCTTTAATTTGTGCGCTGAATCACAAATGTTAACGTTAACTCAAGATAAATGTGATACAGATTACGAATTATCAGTTGGCTGATTCTCAAAAAAATAAATCAGCGTATCACTATCCCTAATCAACGCATTCGGGAGACGATGATGGCGTTTTCAATCCCTTTTAGAAATCCTAATTACCGCATTGCCTCGGGCTATTCAGCTCTCTTCTTTATCTGTTGGTCGCTATGGTGGTCATTATATGCCATTTGGCTGAAGCAACAGATTGGCTTGACTGGCGCCGAGTTAGGAATGCTTTATGCATTGAATCAAACCACGAGTATTATCTTTATGCTCGGCTACGGCGTTATTCAAGATAAGCTAGGATTACAAAAAACCTTAATGTGGATAATTAGCGCAGCGTTAGTACTGACTGGCCCATTTATGACTTTCATTTACCAACCGCTATTGCTCAATTCATTCTACATTGGAGCGATTATTGGAGCCCTTTTTCTCGGCATCGGTTACTTAGCTGGCTTTGGCCTAGTGGAAGCCTTTTCTGAAAAGATCAGCCGCCATTTCCATTTTGAATATGGCACGGCAAGGTCATGGGGATCACTGGGTTATGCGCTGGGTGCCTTTGTAGCAGGGATTTTATTCAGCATTGACCCTAATCTTAACTTTTGGTTAGTCTCGCTTTTCGGGTTGGGTTTCGCTTATCTCAATCATCGTTTTACCCCACCGAAACAAGTGATACAACAACAGAAAACCATTACGCGTCAGGATTTTACTGCCGTATTTAGCGATAAACATTTTTGGCTATTTGTTATTTTTGTCATCGGTACTTGGTCTTTTTACAATATTTTTGATCAGCAGCTCTTTCCTATTTTTTACACCCAACTCTTTAGCTCGCCGACCTTAGGTGCGAAGGTTTACAGTTATTTGAATGGATCCCAAGTCATTCTCGAAGCGCTCTTTATGGCATTGACCCCACTGATCGTTAATCGTATCGGCGCCAAAAACGCGTTATTGTTAGGGGTGATGATTATGGCGATAAGGATTTTCTCTTGCGCTATTAGCCTCAATCCTTACCTGATTTCGGCAGTGAAGTTACTGCATGCGCTAGAAGTTCCACTGTGTGTGATTGCAGTGTTTAAATACAGTACGCTCTATTTTGATAAACGCCTCTCCTCAACGATTTTTCTTATCGGCTTTCAAGTGGCCAGTTCGGTTGGCGTGGTGGTCATCTCTTTCCCTCTTGGCGCCTTACAAGACCATTATGGATTCCAGCACCTCTTTTGGATTATCTCAGCGATAGTCAGCGGCATGCTGTTATTTGGCGGGATAGTGCTGGGTCGGCGTAAATTACAACCATTAGTGGATGATAAAGTGACACTGTAACTTTTGGTTCCCCTCGCATTCGCAAGATGCGGGGGAAATCCCGTTAACTATTTTTTTCACAAACTCAGATTTCAACTTCATCGGTCCGAAGCCATCAATTTTACAATCGATATTGTGGTCACCTTCAACCAATCGGATACTTTTTACTTTAGTCCCGATCTTAAGCGGCGTTGAACTGCCTTTCACTTTCAAATCTTTGATCACAGTGACTGCATCGCCATCGCTCAGTAAGTTACCGTTAGCGTCCCGAACAATCAGTGCTTCATCTTCACCAGACGTGGCAGTCGTAGACCATTCATGGCCGCATTCAGGACAGTTCAAGGTACCGTCGTTTTCCCAGGTAAACGTCGAATGGCATTGGGGGCAAGGAGGAAGTGCTTGCATGAAAAACCTCATTCTGAAAAATAAAAACCCTATACTTTGTGGGTATAGGGTAACTGTTTTTCATCACAAACTCATTATAATTAACGACGGGTCGTCGCTTAAAATTGTTTAGTGATTTCAGAATAATAAGGTAGTGCAGTCATCGCGCCTTTGGCGGTGGTCGCTAACGCTCCACAAACTTGGGCCAGAGCCAATACACTTTCAAGTTGCGAGGTCGATTGTGGGAAACCTCGTGTTGAGAGTCCGTATAGCAGCCCGGCAACAAAAGCATCTCCCGCACCCGTGGTATCGACACTTACCACTGGTTTAGCTTCATGGTAGCTCAGATTCCCTTGATAAAAAGCACTCACACCCTCTTTACCCCGAGTAATGACTAACAATTCTGGATCATATTCCTCGACGATCCGCGCAATGCCCTGCTCAAGTTGATGGCTACCACTAATAAACTGTAATTCATCTTCGGAAAGCTTGATGACATCTGCTAAGGTAAGCGCTTGCGCTAGGGTATCACGCAGAACTTGTTCGTTTGGCCAAAAATCTTCACGAATATTTGGGTCAAAACAGACTTTTCCGCCTGCACGACGGATCCGCGCCATCGCTTCGAGGGTTGTTGAACGACTTGGCTCACGACTTAAGGCTATGGAACAGCAATGTAACCATTCCTCTGACTGGAAACCCGGTAAATCTTGATTGACCAGAAATAGGTCGGCACTCGGCTTAACCATAAAAGTAAACGAGCGCTCGCCATCCTCATCCAGCCCGACAACGACTGTCGAGGTTCGTTGTTCAGCGTCAAAGTGCATATAGTCGGTAGAGACTTGCTCTTTTTTCAGTGTTTTTTGTAAAAATTTACCAAAGGGATCCTCTCCCACGCGTCCGATAAAGGCACTATTCCCCCCTAAACGTGCGATACCTACCGCAACGTTGGCAGGCGCGCCACCGGGGCATTGTAATAAACGACCTTCACTTTCTGGTAGTAGATCGATGACCGCATCGCCTAGTACCCATACTTTCTTACTCATAGTGACTCCATCAATCGTTCTAACAGTAATCAAATTAATGTGATAGATTAGCCGCCTTTTTCAATTTAACCAGGATAATCAATTCATCGATGGCAAGATTTTGGTCAAAAGAAGCTACTCTATGGGGTTTTGCCCTTTACGGTACAGCGGTAGGTGCAGGCACACTCTTTCTTCCTATCCAACTCGGTTCCGCTGGGACGCTGGTCCTCTTCCTCACTGCCCTTATTGCGTGGCCACTGACTTATTGGCCGCATAAAGCCTTAAGTCAGTTTATCCTCGCGGCCCCTGCGCGTGAACCCGGAGATGGTATCACTAATGCAGTAAAATATTACTATGGAAAGCGTGTGGGTAATCTTATTACCTTCCTCTATTTTATCGCTTTCTTTGTAATTATCTTGATTTACGCAGTGGCCATTACCAATTCCCTGATAGAACAGATTTCAGCCCATTACCCCTTGTCACATCTTGCCAGAGTAGGCTTGAGTCTCTTAGTGGTAGTGCTGTTGAACTTGATCTTCTTGATGGGACGGCAAGCTACCATACGCGTAATGGGCTTTTTAGTTTTTCCAATACTGGCCTACTTCTTCTTTTTGTCATGCTATATGATCAAAGATTGGCATCCAGAATTACTGTCACTACAAGGTCAATTCTCCACCGCTAGCTTACATCAAATATGGTTGTCTCTACCGGTAATGGTCTTTGCTTTCAGTCATACGCCGATTATTTCAACCTTTTCGGTCGCACAACGTGAAGCCCATGGTGACGAGGCGATCTCTAGCTGCAAACGTATCATGCGTTGGGCTTATTTGGTCATCAGCCTAAGCGTTCTATTTTTTGTTTTCAGCTGCTATCTCTCCATCCCTAATGCCTATATTCATGAAGCGAAGGACAAGGGATTAACGATTTTATCTGCGCTATCGATGAAGCCAGATTCACCCGCTTGGTTAGCCCTATCAGGGATTGTCGTGGCTATCGTGGCGATGTCTAAATCGTTTCTAGGGACTTACTTCGGAGTCATTGAAGGGGCAACTGAACTTACGCGTACCACGCTTAAGCAAGTCGGTATCACTCGCAGTCATCGCTTTAATCGCGCAGTTTCAGTGTTGATTGTCTCGTTGATCACTTTTGGGGTATGTAGCGTTAATCCCAACGCATTGTCGATGATTTATGCGATTAGTGGGCCATTGATTGCAATGATTCTATTCATCATGCCTACGCTTTCAACATGGTTAATTAAAGAATTGAAACCGTATCGCAGTGTAGGGAATTTTATTACGCTGATTGTCGGGATTCTTTGTGTATCGGTTATGTTTATTCATTAATCGATAAGGGCGGCTAATGGCCGCCCTATTACATCAAAACAGCCCTAAAGGTTTGATGCCATAGCTAACGAGTAGGTTTTTAGTCTGCTGGTAATGGTCTAGCATCATTTTATGTGTTTCACGGCCTATACCGGACTGCTTATAACCACCAAATGCTGCATGTGCCGGATAGAGGTGATAGCAGTTCGTCCAAACGCGGCCCGCTTGTACCGCGCGTCCTACGCGATAAGCCCGGTTAGTATCACGCGTCCACACCCCTGCCCCTAGGCCATAGATAGTATCGTTTGCGATAGCGATGGCTTCGTCTTCATCCTTAAAAGTGGTAATACCAATCACCGGCCCAAAAATTTCCTCCTGGAATACCTGCATGCTGTTATCCCCCTTCAGTAACGTCGGCTGGATATAAAATCCTGATCCTAACTCTCCGGATAAGGATTCTGCATGTCCACCCGTTAGTACTTCAGCCCCCTCTTGCTTTGCGATATCTAACCAGGAGAGAATTTTATCGAATTGTTGTTGGGACGCTTGTGCACCTACCATCGTCTCAGTGTCAAGGGGGTGGCCACGTTTAATCGTTTTCATACGCTTCATCACTACCGCCATAAACCGGTCAAAAATAGAGGCTTGAACGAGTGCACGTGAAGGACAGGTACAAATTTCACCTTGATTTAAGAAGCCTAGTACTAAGCCCTCTGCGGCTTTTTCGATGAAACTTTCCTCTGCATCCATAATATCCTCAAAGAAGATATTCGGTGATTTACCACCAAGTTCAACGGTCGAAGGGATAATATTTTTAGCTGCCAGCTCTAATATATGTCGGCCAGTGGCCGTTGAGCCAGTAAAGGCGATTTTCGCAATACCTTTATGGCTGGCGAGTGCCTCACCGGCTTCACGACCAAATCCATGCACGATATTCAATACCCCTTGAGGCAGCAGGTCGGCGACTAATTCCGCAAATAGGGTAATGGATAAAGGGGTTTGTTCTGCGGGTTTGAGCACTACACAATTACCCGCAGCCAGCGCAGGCGCTAACTTCCAGGCTGCCATCAGTAATGGAAAGTTCCAGGGAATAATTTGGCCAACGACACCTAAGGGCTCGTGGAAGTGATAACTCACGGTGGTTTCATCAATCTCTGCACAGCTTCCCTCTTGAGCTCTTAAACAGCCGGCGAAGTAGCGAAAGTGGTCAACGGCGAGAGGGATGTCCGCGGCCAAAGTTTCACGTACGGCTTTACCGTTATCCCATGTCTCATTGACAGCAAAACGTTCACTAGCCTGATCTAGCCTATCCGCTATTTTTAATAAAATCTCAGCACGTTGCTGAACTGAGACTTTGCTCCACCCTCTAAATGCTTTAGTGGCCGCTTCCACCGCTAAATCAATGTCCTCTGTTTGAGAACGAGGGAATTCACCAATCACTGACCCATCGATAGGCGAAGTATTGGTAAAATACTCTCCTGATTTGGGTGGGATGAATTGGCCATCGATAAAATTCGAGTAACGCTCTTTTAACTCAATTAAGGATGCCTTCTCATTCGGTGTCGCGTAGCGCATAAAACCCCCATACACATGTTAATTTAGTGTTAAATTAGCCAGTATGATGGGTTTTGTCACAACCTAATGCGTTTATTTGTGAGTTGGATAAGAAATTTTTGACTAATTTGCTTACAGACTAGTCTTATAAAGTATAAAAAAAGCGTTCTATTCTGGCACTTTCCCTCTACACTGAAGACTAAGTAGTTCATTCAGTACTAACAGGAGGTTGATATGCTGGCTTCAGCAATAAATATGTTCCGTTCAAAGGCAGGATTTGTTCAGCAATTTATTCGAAATCCTCGCGCAATTGGCAGCATAACCCCCTCATCTCTAATACTTTGCGAAACAATGGCACAATGCGCTGATTGGCAGAAAGTCACTCGCGCAGCAGAATTAGGCGCAGGCGACGGCGTTTTAACGCGCGTTTTACTTCAACATTTGGCGCCTCATGCCTCACTGGATGTCTTTGAAATTAGCCCGACTCTGGTTAAAAAATTACGCCAGATTCAAGATGATCGCATGGCTATTCATTCTCATTCGGCTGAACATCTAACCGGTGGTTACGATGTCATTTTCTCAGGGCTGCCGCTCTTATCCTTACCGGCGAAAACCCGCCACACTATCTTAGAAAAAGTACACGAGACCCTTGCGCCGGGCGGTATATTTGTTCAATTTCAATATACCTCCCTGACACAACCAGAGCTCTCTCGTTATTTTATCTGGGAAAGACAACGTGTTTTGAAGAATGTCCCGCCCGCCTGGGTGTACCGGTGCCAACACAATTGGTCAGATAAACCCTAACTAATGTGAACTAGAACTCGCGACGATATTCTGCCCTTGCATAGGCCACATTGAGCCACCAATCGATCCCTTGACCAATGACTCCATCATCAAAATCATATTCAGGATGATGGCACATTGGTTTATCGCCTATTCCTAAGAAGCCATATACGCCAGGTGCGTAATCGAGATAAAAGGCAAAATCTTCAGAAGGTCCTACTGGACTGTTCGCAAGGTAGCAGGACTCGGTACCACGCCATGACTGCAACGCAGAAACTAATTTCTCTGCTAATTCTGCATCGTTTATCACTGCAGGACAGCCTGCAAGATAAGTAATTTCACCTTTACCACCGAATCCCTGTGTAACGCTATCCAGTATCTGCTGCATACGCTGTTTTACTTCAATTCGGACTTGTGGATCATAAGTCCTTACTGTACCCGTTAAGGTCACCTGATCAGGGATGATATTATGAGAACTACCACCTTGAATAGAACCGAAACTGATGGTTGCCGTCTGCAGGGGGCTAATAGACCGGCTGACGATCGTTTGATAATCCGCCACCAACCGAGCCGACATCACAATAGGATCGATACAACGTTCGGGCACTGCCCCATGTCCGCCTTTCCCCTGAAGCGTCAAACTAAAAATATCGCTGGCGGTAAGCGTTGCCGCTTGATTCACTTCGATAACGCCTCGGGGACGGCCAGGCATATTATGGAGGCCATAGATTTCTTTAAAAGGAAAACGTTCGTGAAGCCCGTCTGCGAGCATAGCCGGCGCGCCCAATAAATTTTCTTCGGCACATTGGAAGATGAAAACCAGCGTTCCAGCGAAATCACGGTGTTGTCCAAGTATTTTCGCTGCACCAAGTAACATTACGGTATGGCCATCATGACCACAACCATGAAATCGGCCCGCGATTGTAGAACAGTGAGCAACCTGAGTCGCATCATGCCCTTCTTGCATAGGTAACGCATCCATGTCCGCACGCAGTGCGATCATTTTTCCCGGGCGGTTACCTTTAATCACGGCAACGATACCCGTTTTGCCAATGCCCGTATGGATTTCATCCATATTGCACTGTTTTAAGTAGGCTTCAACTGCTGCTGCCGTCGCCACTTCTTCGAATGCTGCTTCAGGGTGCTGATGTAAAGCGCGGCGTAAAGCCACTAATTCATCAATAAATCCGGCTTCATACTGCATTTTACTCCTCCTCTTCCGCATCATCCTCATCGACTTCAAGTAACTCTTCCGCCATCGCTTGTACCGCCCCACGGGTCGTCATAGCCAGTGCACGGTAAAATCCGCTTTCTGCGTGCGCTTCCACTTTCCCTAAGAAAGCCCCACACCACGGGAGAAGCATGGTTTCAAATAAAATGATAATCGCTTGATTTTCGTCGTCGGCTGCGTGGTCTTCTAACCAGGACGCGGCCAGTAAAAGCAATCCAAAATGGTCAGCAGCCGTGTTAGCAAGAGGCATACCGCGCGTGGTTAAAAAATTTTTGACCTCAGCTTCAGCCGGGCCTTGCGGCCAAAGATGACCAAAGGGGGTGACTGCCGGAGATTCGCCACTAAATAAAGCGTCGTAATCGGCAGCTAAACTATCGCGTTCGTAAGGGCGTTGTAATTGAGCCAAGAGTTCATCTTGTTCAAGCGGCCAATGTTGATTGAGTTTACCTTGTGCGAGGAGGTCCCAAAGCGGCTGAAGCGCAGCGTCACTTGGATGACGATAGAAAAGTGATCCGAGAATGCGACAAAGTAGGGAGAATTCATTCATGATGATTAGCCTATAATTAGCAATTGCGTTGAGCAATTGTAACATGATGCTAGTCACCTGCAGAGATTCATCATCACTCTACATAAAAAAAGGCCATCCGAAGATGACCTTTTTCATTCGTCAGAATTTAGCTTCTGATTTTGCGGTATATCCACAGTACAACGATTGCACCAATCACTGCGACCACAAAGCTTCCGAAGTTGAAGCCATCAACGCGACCATGACCGAAGAACGTACTGATCCAGCCACCTACGACCGCACCCACAATTCCCAGAATAACGGTAACAATAAAACCACCGCCATCTTTACCTGGCATAATCCATTTCGCAAGGATCCCTGCGATCAGACCAAAGATAATCCACGAAAGAATACCCATTTACTGCTCCTTATCTGACAAACATCAAATTAGTTATTCACAAAGTGATTAGTGAATAGGTTTAAACACTGTCAAAATTATTATAGGCAAGAATTTTGACAGTGGCGAATAAAAGTTAATAAAAACTTTATTATTTATGATGTTAACTGTCTTGATAGGCCTCAGTAACTTTGCGTAGATAGCGTGGTGCTTGGGCTGCAGGATGTTCCCGTTGAACATAGCTAATGAATTGTTCAGGCGTCATACGGTTGATTTTGGCAATCGCTCGCTCACGGCTAGAGGAAAAAATGCGCATTAATGCGCCAGCACCGTTTGCATAGGAAACAATGGTGGCATAACGTAATGTTACTGGATTTTTAATCCCTGATAACTCGTTTTCCTGCAACAACTTCAAATAGGCTGTACCGATTTGAATATTTTTTGCGGGGTCTTTCAATTCATGGCCACTCGGTTGTCCACGACGTCCTGTCGCTTGATAAACCGCGCGACCCGCGGTTGAAGCTTTAATCTGCATCAAACCAATGGCATTTGAGTGACTTACCACTTTTGGGTTTCCACCGGATTCGACACTAATAATGGCGCTGACAAGCTTAGGGTCAACGCCATAATGACTGGCGGCATCTTGGGTATAATGGGACCAATGATCATCGGTGATCACTTTTCCCGGCTTAGTGATCGTTTGCGGATCGAGTAAGAATTTCGAGCTCTGTACAGAGGGTGTTTCAGTGGTCTGTGTCGGATGCTGTGAACAGGCTGACAGCACAAGGACCGTCAACAGCAAAATTTTGCTTTTCACGTCATGGAGTTCCTACGTATTGAATTGCGAGCAATGTTACTCAGCAGAAAAAATAATAAAATGGCTTATTGTCTTAAAAAAAGTGTCAGCCATCGCCCCGTTAATCAGAGTTTTTCATGATTTTAGAGGTTTTTAGCATAAAAAGCGGAAAGATCCTAATTATGATTCCCCATCATCAAATATTTAACGAGAAATCTTGCCTTCGCAGAGTGGCTCACTCATCATAAATATTTAGCCAACGTTGAGTCCCATTATGTCGATTTCTCGCACTATACGATTAATAGCGCCTTCCGGTTATTGTCAGAATCAACCTGCTGCTGAGCGAGCTTTAGAACGGTTAACTCACGCTCACCGCGTAGAAAATACCGACCTACTTCAACGTAGATCCCAACGCTTTGCTGGGGATGATGCACAACGACTTAATGATATCAATGAACTTGCTACCTTAACTGAGTTACCCGATATCGTCTTAGCGGTACGCGGCGGCTATGGTATGAGTCGTTTATTGCCAGATGTCGATTATACCGGACTCCATGCGCGATTAAGCCATCAACCCCCTGTCATTTGTGGTCACAGTGATTTCACCGCCCTGCAGCTTGCGCTTCTTGCCAAAGTTGGCTTAGTCACTTTTAGCGGACCGATGTTAGCCGGTAATTTTGGCGCCGAGACACTATCATCCTTTACCTCGACCCACTTTTGGTCACTCATTTCTCAGCCCGAGTACAGCCTAAGTTGGGAAGATGATCATGATCTCTCCGGCCATTGGCAAGGGCAGCTCTGGGGAGGAAATCTAGCCATGATCTGTTCTCTAATCGGTACGCCGTGGTTACCAAAAATTACTCAAGGTATTCTCGTCATTGAAGACATTAATGAGAGTCCTTTTCGCATCGAACGGATGTTACTGCAATTACATTACGCCGGAATTCTTTCCCAGCAAAAAGCAGTTATTACTGGCAGCTTTACTCATGGAGAACCCACCGCTTACGATGCGGGTTACCAATTAAGTACAGTCTGGGAATATCTTGAACAGAAAACGGGTGTACCTTTTATCAATCAGTTGGCTTTTGGCCATGATGCCGATACCGTCACCTTACCGATCGGCGCACAGGCCACCCTAATAGCGCAACAAAAGCAACGACAATTACTGTTGACCGACTATCCTTATCTACAACCTTAATTGATTATCATCACCGCAACGCTATAAACGCGATAAAGGGAGTTAAGATGCGAGGCATGTTTTATTTAGGGCCCTTAATCGTTTTACTGTCTGCCTGTAGCCACAAACCTTACGGCAGACTCTGTTCTGGCGAGGTATCAACCTTAAGTGGGCAAGTCACTGGGCAATCTCAAGCTTGGGTATTTGACGAAATTCAGCGTTTTACCGTTACCGATAAGGGAGCGACGGTGCAAAGCGGTTATCTGCATAGTACTAATCGTTCTCTATATATTCCAAGTGCAACGACGGCTCAAGGATTTATGGCGCAGCGGCTGTCTACTGACCGTTTTCGAATTATCGACCCAGCACGGGATGCAATGGTGACTTGGACTTGCCCGGTATCGGCCACACCGCTTTAAGATGCTATTTACTTAGGAAAACTCTTGAAGGGTCACATCTTTTTTTTTCTTTGCTATAGTTAAGTTATAAACATCTCATCAGTCTACCAAGGAGCATTTCAATGGTTAGTAAAATTCAAGATAAAGTTGAAGAGTATGCAGGTGCAGCGGAAGAAGCTTACGGTGATGTCACCGATCAAGGTGATCATTCAGCTCGTGGCGCAGCCCGCAAATATGCTTCGCAAGCTAGCTACGCAGTAAAAGATGCGGCTGATACCATTAAGCAGCAAGTTTCTGACAAACCCTACGCGGGTTTAGCGGTGGCTGCTGCCATCGGCGTTGCATTCGGTTATCTGTTAGGAAGAAAATAACCCTACGAATTACCAAAAAGCACCCTAGGGTGCTTTTTTTACGTCTAAGCCCTGAAATAATGTTGCAAAACGTGCGATATAAGGCTAATTTTAGGTGACCTAATACTTGAGTAAATCAATCAAGTATTCAGCTAAGTTATTCACATTGCTCTAGTTATCTTGCCCGCTAATTGCGGGCTTTTTTTTATCACGCAATAATCCTTTTCTATAAGCCAACCTTCTCTAAGTTCTATGATATAGTCCGCGCCCATTTATTATTTCGACACTGAACAGGAGCACTATGGAAGTCAGAAAACAACTTGATGGTACTGCGGTTATCGCGATGCTGTTGATTTGTCTTGTTTGGAGTTCACAACAAGTCATTTTGAAAGAAATCGCCGGTAATTTTTCTCCATTACTACTTTTGGCCTTTCGTTCGGGTATTGCCGCATTAATGCTCGGAGTATTAATGATGGTTCAGCGCCAACGTTTTCCTATGGCTAATGGAATGTGGCTGATGGGTGGATTAGTAGGACTTCTCTTCTCGCTTGAGTATTTCTTTGTTTCGCAAGCCGTCAAATACACTACCGCTGGTCACGTTGTTGTCTTTCTCTACACTTCGCCGATATTTGCTGCGGTAGGCTTGAATTTTGCCATCAAAGACGAACGGTTATCCGGATTACAATGGGTAGGGATCGTGTTCTCTTTTATCGGGATTTGCGTCGCCTTCTCCGGTGGCTTTGGTGATAGCACCATGTTGAAAGGCGATTTCTATGCCTTGTTATCTGGATTAATGTGGGGCGCTACCACTGTCGTGATTCGTAGTACACGTGTCAATCAGATGGGATCTCGACCTATTTTGCTCTACCAATTAATCGTCTCGTTCCTTATTCTTTTACTCGCGAGCTGGTTAAGCGGCAATATGCTTTTTGAACCGACCTTTAAAAATATTATTGCCTTAACCTTTCAAGCAGTCGTGATTTGTTTTATTAGCTTCTTGGCTTGGTTCGCATTACTTAAAAAGTATGTTGCCTCACAATTAGGGGTGCTCACTTTTATGACGCCATTGTTTGGCGTGATTCTAGGCGCGTTAGCTTTACATGAGACCATTCAAAATACCTTTGTATGGGGCGCTAACTTAGTAGTCATTGGTATTATTTTAGTGACCGTAAAAAGCGGCGGGATCAGAATTTTTAGACGTCGTCGCCCACTGTAATGTTCAACGTTATCGCTTAGCCCCACGAGTAGGCCATTTAGGTCTACTCAATTTTACTGCCCTCTCCATGCGCACTTTCAGTTAAGAAAAAGAAATTTCAATTTTTGTAAAAAACACAGCCGTCATCTGAATGTCACACTATAGTTGTTATATGGAACTAGGAATTAGCATGTATGCAGATTCAAAATCCTAATTCCTACTCCCTATGGGGATCATTAAGTCTGGTGTAGAACAATCCGAGGAGAAGGCGAATGTTTACTCTAACACGAAACGAATTTGAATCGATTAATCCCGACTACCGTGGTGTTTGGCAAAAAGAGTGTACAGAACTCCCTAAATGGCCGCAAATCCGTGAGCAATATGTTGGTAAACGCACCATATTGCGTCAAGGTGCATTGCTTATCGAAGATATGCACTTTTCGATCATGACTTGAGCCAACCCCCCATCGATAAAGGTAAAGTACATCAACTTTACCTTTTTATTCATCCAACGGAATTATCTCAACACCACTAAACAGTGCTCGACAAAGTATTCGGTAACTGTCTGCATCAAAGCTATTCCCGAGTTCCGCATCGGGTAAAGTCCCTAATGAATCGACCGTATTCAGATAGCGCCAGTGATCAATAATATGGTAGTCGTTAAATCCTTCACGCTGCTCGTGTATTGCCACTCTACCCTTATAGGGCCACATCTTGATCTGCCAAGCAGATAACGCTTGGATGACTCGTTCACTATGCTGTTCGAGAGACTCCTTGCCTTGGCACACCCCTCGACATTTACCTAACATTGAACGGAAACATCCCCTCCCCCGTTGCCCAGACTCGATACCTAAGGTGGTTAGACAAAGCTGATGTTCATCGGCTAAGTTCCTAATAAACTCCATCGCTGAGCGCTTATTTCGAAATAGACCATAAAGGTTTGGGGTGCGGGCAAAATTATGTTCAGTCGAACTCACAAAAGCAACGCGAGGTTCGAGCCATTGTAAGGTGAAAAGGGAACGCTGTTTTCTCAACTGTTTATTATGCAATGGGATAAGTTGCTTGATCAATGTGGCTTCGAGGAGTTGCGCTCCAATGTCTCCAGCGGTTTCAGTAAAAGTGATTCTATCTGTTTGCCGGAGAAGTTTTGCCTCTCTTACTGTCCGTAAGTGTGACAGCACGCGTGAGCGAATATTGACGCTTTTACCAATATAAAGCGGCACATGGCTATTTGTTGCCCAGAAAAAATAGACGCCAGGCGTAGAGGGGAGATGCGCTAACGTATCGCGAAGTTGTTGGGGATAACTGTAGAGTTCAGTATCTTGTTCACGGGCCATAAAAGGTCTCGTCAGCATGCTATTTAGTAAGTGTAGCAAATTGATAAACCCTGAGCGCCGATATCAGAAAATTCTCTCCGATAAAGGCATCTGTATGATGTGTAGGGCTTTTACAAAGCTAAGCCAGCATTTTCAATTCAATTACGATATAATACCCAGCATATTGTTAAAATTTATTTAGATGATTAGGGTTTATAATGACCATTTTGCCTAAGTTTACTCGCCAATTACTTCATCCACGCTATTTTCTTTTATGGTGTGGCATTGGCGCGCTTTATTTAGTCGTGCAGTTACCCTATACATTTTTGAACAAGCTAGGTCCGTTAATTGGACGATTAGCGATGAAAGTGATGACCGATCGCGTCTATGTTGCTGCACGAAACTTACACCTCTGTTTTCCCGATAAATCGGAGCAAGAAAGAGAGCAATTACTTAAAGAAAATTTTGAATCTGTCGGCATGGCGCTGTTTGAAACCGGCATGGCGTGGTTTTGGTCAGATGCTCGAATAAAAAAACATTTTTCTGTTTCAGGCCTTGAACATATTTCTAAGGCACAGCAAGAGGGTAAAGGCGTATTATTATTGGGCGTCCACTTTCTAACTTTAGAACTCGGCGCGCGAATTTTTGGAATCTATAACCCAGGGATTGGCGTCTATCGACCCAATAATAATCCTGTGATTGATTGGCTTCAGACCTACGGTCGTATGCGTTCGAACAAAGACATGATCAACCGTCGCGATGTGAAAGGTATGCTTAGAGCCCTAAAAAAAGGTGATATTCTATGGTACGCCCCAGACCACGATTACGGCCCTAAAAGTAGCGTGTTCGCGCCGTTTTTTGCTGTGGAACACGCTGCTTCAACTAAGGGGAGCTATATGTTGATCCGCATGGGGCAACCGGCAATTATTCCCTTCTTAGCGCGTCGTTTACCGGGCAATAAAGGTTACGAGATGGTGATCCTTCCTGCCGCGGAGGATATCCCCATTGACTCTGATGTCAACACGGCTATCGCGCTCAATAAGTTAGTCGAACGATGCGTGATGATGGCTCCAGAACAGTACATGTGGCTACATCGCCGCTTTAAAACACGCCCACCTGGGGAACCTTCCCTGTATTGACTTTGACGCCCGCCTAATTTTGGCGGGCTAAATTTGCGCCTTGCGAGAACGATAGCAGCACCATAAAGGGAAAGGCAGGCTGGTCAATAGCAAAATCCATAATAAGGTATAGACCGCATCCACTCCGCCATTTTGCAAATCGACATAAAGTTTGACAGGCATCCCCTGCGGGAAATAGCAGAAGATCATCACAATCCCAAATTCACCCAATGCTCTGGCCCAGGCTAATGAAAGACTATTGAGTAAGCCACGCCTAGCCAGTGGCAGTGTCAACCGACAGAAGATCTGCCAACGACTTGCTCCAAGTGTCTCAGCCACTTCGCTGACCGCCGAGGGAACCGCCTCGAACGCACTTCGCGCCATCAGTACGTAAAAAGGTAAAGCTGCGTAGAGTTGGGCGAGAACAAAAGCTGCCGGAGTGTTAATCAGGTTAACGCCCAGTCGGGCAATCATCTCCCCTAACGTGCCATAAGGACCGTAGGCGGCCACCAGTAAAATTCCCATTGCTAGAGGGGGGGTTAACAGGGGAATAAGGAGTCCAATTTCGATCCCTACCCGCCATGATGACCGAGTTTTCGCTAACCATAGCGCAACAGGCGTACCCAATAATACGATGAGAAGCAAGCTGACTAGACTGAGACTCAGAGAGGTCCAGACGGCCCGTACATCGCCATAGGCTAATATAAAATGCTGCCATGGCGTGACCACCAATAATGTCACAAATGGCACGGCCAGCAGACACAGTGCTGGAAACAGTAAACTACGCAGTAACATTAGCACTAACCTAGAAATTATTGCCCGTAAAGTGATTTCCCTTTCGGCTGGTCATAGCCGTTATCTTTGAAGATTTGCTGCGCGGCAGCGCTGGTAAGATAGCGAACAAACTGTTGGGCTAATTCAGGATGCGGTGCATTCTTTAGGACCGCGGCATAGAAAACAAGGGGCTGAGGACGATAGGTTTTGGGCTGCCCAGTGTGATCGGCCAAAGTAAAATTCACTTTGTCATACCATAGTTTACTGTAATCCGGATTGCTTAAGTTGATTTGATCAGGCAGCACCACATAGGGGAGTTTCGCTGAACGAGTTGCACTTTCATAGCCTGAAGCGGCATCAACTTGCCCTGCCTCTAACCGCGCCAAAAGTCCCCCTTCTGCCGCGATCTGCTGAGGGTTAATTAACTCACCCATGATGGTGTTCGCTAAACCTGGCTGCTGATAATAACGCTCTGCCAGTTTAAGCGTGAAGATAATGTTTTGGCCTTGTGGATCGCTGGTCGGATCCGTACGGCCAAATCGCAAGCCCGGTTCTGACAAGATTTTCCACCAAGGCGCCTTCTTATCATCGCCAGCTTGAGCAAACTGCTGCGCATAGCGGCTATGTGGATTGTAAGCGATCACCATGCGAGTACTGGCGACAGGCTGGGCCTGATCGACGAGCCCAGCTTGCTTCAATACATCAATAGGTCCAGGCGTGATGGAAACAAACACGTCAGCCACGACTTTTTTTGCTGCTAACAAACGAGCCATCCCATAAGCCCCTTGCCCTTGCCCTTGATAATCGACATGATTTTTCTTGGCAAAGTCCGGCCCTAATCCGTTATCCATCACCACACCCATCGAGCCGGCATAGGTAACGGTTAAGGTCTGCGCAAACAACGATTGGCTGGAACAGTAAAAGCTAAAGAAAAGTAGAGACGCTAAATAACATTTTTTTAGGGGATTACGGGATGGGGTCTGCACAGAAGGCACCCTCTTTTAGAAATAAGATTTTCACACAATAATCAGCTTAAAAAACGAAAGCAAGTTGCATTTGAAGGTTATTTCCAGCGCTAAACTATTATCAGTTAATAGTTTAGCTATAATATACTAACATTTATTCTACATAAGGACGGCACATGAGTCAGGTTACTCAACAAACCACTTCTCGAATAAAGGTCGCTCTCATTGGTTATGGTTTCGTGGGTAAAACGTTTCATGCCCCCCTGATTAGCGCAATTGAGGATCTGGAGTTAGCCATTGTCGCCTCAAGCGATAGCGAAAAAGTTCACAAGGACTATCCGGCTGTCGAAGTCATCGCGGATATCACGACTGCTATCACCCACCCTGATATTGACCTCGTCGTCATCGCCAGTCCCAATACCACTCATGCTCCCCTGGCCAAACAGGCGTTACTGGCTAATAAACACGTAGTTGTTGATAAGCCCTTCACACTCGACTTGGCTGAAGCCCGTGAATTAATCGATATTGCTAACCAACAACAACGTTTACTTTCCGTATTTCATAATCGGCGTTGGGATAGTGACTTCTTAGCCATTAAGACCTATTTACAAGCAGGTAAAATTGGTGCCGTTGCGCATTTTGAATCCCATATGGACCGTTTTCGCCCACAGGTCCGCGACCGCTGGCGCGAGCAAGCACAACCGGGAAGCGGCTTATGGTTTGATATCGGCCCCCATCTGATCGATCAGACTCTCCAGCTATTTGGATTACCTGACTCTGTAGAAGGCAATATCTGCTTATTGCGTGAAGACGCACAAATTGATGATTGGGCCCATGTGACTTTAAACTATCCAAAACATCGAGTCATCCTACATTGCTCAATGCTTGCCGCCGGCGGCAGTTCACGATTTATCGTCCATGGGACAGAAGGCAGCTTAGTCAAAGCAGGTATTGATCAACAAGAAGCTCAATTAGCGTCGGGCGTCCTACCAGGAAGTGACAATTGGGGGAGAGACGACGATGAAGTGATCTATTACTGCCCTGAAGGCAAGCAACAGAAATTAGCTACCCCAGCTGGAGATCAAAGTCTTTACTATCAAGGCATAGCACAGGCATTACGTCAGGCCAAGGATAATCCGGTTTCCGGTGTAGAGGCTCTCGCAGTCATGGCCGTGCTTGAAGCGGCGATGACCGCCTCGCAAAGCGGTCAACGTCAAGAGTTAGCGCTCACCGAACAGGAGTTCGCTCAACTGCGCTAGCCTACTCGTTATCGAAGGGAGTCTCTATCTCCCTTCATTTTTATGTTTAAAACCCCTCTAAGACGATTTTTCCTCTCGCCTTGTGACTTTCCAACATCGCATGGGCCTTGCGAAGGTTCTCCGCATTAATTGCACCATAATGTTCTGAAAGCGTCGTTTTGATTATCCCTTGGTCAACAAGACTCGCAACCTTCGTTAAGATCTCATGCTGTCGGATCATATCATCCGTTTCGAACAATGAACGGGTAAACATCAGTTCCCAATGTAGAGAAATCGCTTTACGCTTTAACGGCAATGCATCTAAAGTTTTGGGATCATCGATTAACCCCAGCTTCCCCTGTGGCGCCAGGAGTTCGATAATGTCTTTATAGTGACTATCAGTGTGGGTCAGGCTTGCCACATAGTCGACCTGTTCTATTCCCACTTTACGACACTCGTCAACGAGCGAGTTTGAGTGATCAATCACCTCATCTGCGCCTAAAGACTTAACCCACTGCACAGTCTCCGGACGTGAGGCTGTCGCGATCACGCGAAGCTGGGTCAGTTTGCTGGCAAGCTGGGTTAAGAGAGAACCCACTCCCCCCGCTGCACCAATAATCAATAGGGTTTTCGATTTCTCAGTTTCTACCGCTAAACGGTCAAATAAAAGTTCCCAAGCCGTTAAGGCTGTCAAAGGCAAGGCTGCCGCTTGCGCATCACTGCACGCCGTGGGCATTTTAGCAACAATACGTTCGTCTACAGTATGGAATTCAGCGTTAGTCCCCGGACGGACCAAGGAGCCAGCGTAGTAAACTTTATCGCCGGGCACGAATAAACTCACCTTTTCGCCTATCGCAACCACTTCACCCACTGCATCCCAACCGAGAATTCGAGGTTTTTCTGGGCGACTAGAACGTCGTATTTTGGTATCGATAGGATTAACCGAGATAGCCTTAATCTGCACTAAGATATCGCGTGCCCCTGGCGTTGGTTTTTCTGTCTCAATGTCATACAGCGCTTTAGGGTCAGTAATAGGTAATTGGTGGTCTTGATAGACAATCGCTTTCATTACACTCTCCACAATAGTGATCTCATTTATACTCTACAAGCATAGCGGATTATCCTGACATGCAGGATTAAGCCTGTCGAGACTCGCGCCTATTTGACATAAAATCCCCACTTGACAATAACTTAAGGCCTAGGCAATATACTGTTTATCTATACAGTTAATGGGTGAGCTATGTACGTAGAGTTAGTGTATGACAAAAGAAATGTTGCAGGGCTCGATAACGCTGCAGACATTATTCTGCAAGAGTTAACCCAGCGGGTTAGACGCCTCTTTCCAGATGCGGAAGTTCGCGTTAAACCGATGCAGATGAATAGCTTAAATAGTGATGCCAGTAAAAGCGATCGCGAAAAGCTAAACCGTATGCTTGAAGAGATGTTCGAAGAAGCTGATATGTGGTTAGTTGCGGAGTAATGTTATGCTGAGGGCGCTTTTCATCGCCCTCATGGTTTGATTATTTACCAATATCACGCAAGGCTTTCCCCTGCATCAAGTTACGCTCGATATGTTCTAACGAAACATTTTTGGTTTCCGGTACTAGCCATAATGTAATCAAAATAAATAACAGATTTAATCCGCCGTACAACCAAAAAGTATTGGCATTACCGAAGCTCTCTAATAATGTCAGGAAGGTTGCACCGACAATCATATTCGCTACCCAGTTGGTGGTCGTCGATAAAGTGATGCCGAAATCACGCCCTTTCAGCGGCTGAACTTCTGAACAGAGTAACCATATAACTGGGCCTGCCGCCATAGCGAATCCAACAATGAAAAGCAGCAGCATAACGATGGCTGTATATTGCACAGCAACCGAATGAATACCGTTATGGATAAATAGACCCAGCACTCCCATTCCTACCGCCATGACCAGAAAACTGGTCAATAGCATCGGTTTTCGTCCCCAGCGATCCACTAATCCGACCGCGATCAAGGTGGCCAACATATTCGTTAACCCAACAACAACTGTTCCCCACATTTGCTGGGAAGTACTGGCAAAGCCAGCAATTGCAAAGATCTTAGGCGCGTAATACATCACCACGTTCATCCCAGTAAATTGCTGCATGACTTGCAGTAACACCCCTAAGCCTACAGAGCGACGAAAATTAGCATTGTTTCGGAATAGTGACCAGCCACTTTGTTTAATGGTTAAGCTTTCACGTATCTCATCTAATTCTTTCTTCGCTTGTGCATCGGTACTACGCAAACGTTCTAACACTTGCTGTGCATCATGATAGCGTCCGGTTGCCGCCAACCAGCGTGGACTATTTGGTAGAAAAATAACGCCGATAAATAATACCAATGCTGGCAGAGCAATCACTCCAAGCATTAAGCGCCAATTACCGCTATAACTAAGCGCGGCATCGGAGAGAAAGGCCACCACAATACCGGTCGTTAACATCATCTGATACATTGAAATCATTGAGCCACGATAGCGTTCAGGGGCAATCTCTGCGATATACAATGGTGCAGTGTAAGAGGCAAAGCCTACCGCTAGACCAAGTAGCACTCGAGCACATACTAGACTAGTGACATCGGGCGATAACGCCGACCATAACGAGCCAATGATAAATAAAATAGCCCCTGCCAGAATGCTTTTTTTACGGCCGAGGCGATAGGACATCCACCCCGCCGTTAGTGCTCCAATCGCCGCACCAAACATCATGGCACTCACCACCCACTCTTGTTGATGGCTCGTGATCGACAGATCCTTAGCTAAAAAGGGTAACGCCCCTGCAATCACCCCAATGTCCAACCCAAATAGCAATCCAGATAACGCGGCAATACCGCCGACAAACCAGGTAAAATGCTTCGCTTTACGTTGTCGACGCGCAGACTCGATCATGATAACACCCCAAAAAAGTTATAGTTATGTAAACGTATGGTAATGTTACGTCATAATACTTGATGTGTTACCGGTCACAGAATGTTGCTAAGATGTTTAAAACATTTGAAAGAGAATATGAATGATGCGGCGTTATACTTATCTTTTACTCGGTACATTATTAAGCGGCTGTTCGTCTCCCTCTCCTACACCACAAAGTTCAACTCCGGCTTGTGTCGCTTACCAGCATATGATGACTGCCCCGCTCCCCCCTTACCAGCATAATCAGCTACAGGCACAGTGTGAGCGGTCGCGATCCCCTAGACTGGTCGAGTAGGAAGTTGACTAATCTGTTTGAGTTTCTTCAACACCACGAATGATTTTACATGGCTGATGACTTCACTGGCTAATAAAGTATGGGAGATAAAATCAGCTAATTGCTCTAACGTCGTCGCGACGATTTTCAATAAATAGTCCGCTTCACCGCTAACCATATGAACTTCCTGAATCGCTGCCTCTTTATCAATGATCTGTTGAAAATGGAGCATTGAGTTAGGGTCATGGCTATGCAAGTTAATATGAACATAAGCCAATACCTGTAAGCCGATGGCTTGGCCATTTACCCGAGCAGAGTAGCCTTGAATAATCCCTGCTTCTTCCAACGCGGTTCGACGGCGTGAACACTGTGAAGCGGATAAGCCCACTTTTTGACCTACCTCTTGGTTAGTGAGACGTCCATCCAGTTGCAACGCTGAAATAATTTTCCAATCAAAGTTATCCATTCGTTTCTCGCACAATTCATGTAGCATAAGCCATATAGAGACAAAAGATGCACACCTCTTGCACCCCTTTACCGCTAGACTGATTAGAAATCTTTATTTTCTGCACTAATCATTCATCATTTTTAGCATGGGGTGACATCGATGCAAATGCAATTAGGACAATTTTTACTACGGCGATTACAAGAAGTCGGTATCGAGCATCTATTCGGTGTACCCGGCGATTTCAATCTCTCTTTCCTTGAACAAACCCTACAGCTTTCCTCCGTAAAATTTATTAATAACTGTAATGAATTGAACGCTGCCTATGCGGCAGATGGCTATGCCCGATGTAAGGGTCTAGGGGCCTTTGTCACAACATGGGGGGTGGGTGATTTGAGCGCACTAAACGGCTTGGCGGGTGCCTATGCAGAAAATATTCCAGTGATACATATCAGTGGGTTACCGCCACTGCATGCTGTCAATGACCGGGCATTACTCCACCACACATTGGTCGATGGTGATTACGATAATATTGGGCGTTGTGTTGCGGAGTTTACCGTTGCACAAACGCGTTTGACTCCAGCGAATGCAGTGATTGAGATAGATCGACTGCTCCAATCTTGTTGGCTTGAGCGGCGCCCCGTCCATCTACAATTACCCTCTGACATTACCCATATAATGATTGAGGTCCCGGCAGAGCCCTTAACTTTGATAGAACCGAAAAGTGATCCACAGCAATTAGCTCACGTCATTTCACGCCTGAAGCGTGAATGGCAGCCTGAAAATCGTCCAGTATTTTTATTAGATAATGATGCCTTACGCTTTGGCGTCGTCGATTTTATTAAAATTATCGCCGAGAAATTGAATATCTCGTATGCCGTCTTACCCAGTGCCAAAGGGATAATACTTGAAGACTCCCCACTCTACCTCGGTGTTTATGCCGGTCAAGCCAGTTTGCCTGAAGTGAGTAACGCAGTTCATCAATCACACTGCGTGATTGGTGTCGGCCTACGTCTTACCGATTGTAATACAGGACTCTTTAGCCAGCGTATCGATGACGCAAGACTTGTGGCATTAAGACGCTTCGACGTGGCCATCAACGGCGCGCAATTTCCCGGGGTGATGCTTAAGGAGTTACTTGGAAAATTAGCAGCGCAGCTTACTGAACGTGAGGCTGATACCCGCATTTCTCAATCACCCTTACCGGTATCTCATACCAATGATCCTTCATTTTCTCAGGCCTATTTCTGGCAAGCTATTCAACGCTTTATTCAACCGGAAGACATCATTTTTGGTGAAGCGGGCACCGCACACAGTGGTGCATCGAACTTACGACTTCCTGCGGGGGCTCGCTATCATTCGCAGATTATCTGGGGATCTATCGGTTTCACGCTACCCGCCCTGCTAGGCTCGCAGATTGCACAACCTGCTCAACGTCATTTGCTGTTTATTGGCGACGGCTCGTTACAACTCACGGTTCAGGAACTCTCTACCCTATTACAGCATCAGCTTACGCCGATTATTTTTCTGATAAATAATCGAGGCTATACCATAGAACGACTGATTCTTGGCGAATCCTCTCCCTACAACGATGTGAACGAATGGCATTATGCTCAACTGCCCAGTGTGCTCGATAAAGGTGATAATGCCCTATCATTCATCGTGGATGATATACCTTCATTAGATCAAGCCTTGCAAGCTGCCGCAGATCCAAACCGAGATAAAGCCATCTTTATTGAAATACGCTTCTCACCCCTTGATGCGCCACCTCAACTAAAGCAGTTCGCAAAGCGTTTTGCTGAGTACGATTACGGCAATAGTGGGCCGCGTAACCCTAATCACTAAGGGGCCTTCGACTTGGCAAAGTGCTGATCACTAAACTAACAATGATTAGCCCTATCCCCATCCAGCCCGTGGGGGATAGGCTTTCATCGAGAATCAACACGGCAAGGAGTGCCGCCACCACTGGCTCAAGTAAGGTGATTGCTGTGGCAACGCTGGCCTTGATCCGTGCCAAGCCCGCCCCGTAACAGAGGTAACCCACGCACATCGGAAAGACCGCCATATAGCTGCCCACCAGCGCGTTACGCCATGACGCTAACAGCGGCGCACCGGTCGCGAATAATAACGGTATTAACAATAAACCACCCAAACCGAACGTCGCTCCCATCGCCGCACGACTGATGACTCCCTTTAGCATCATTCTTCTTGCGGTCCATGAGTACAAGGCATAGGTCAGTCCAGCCAGAAGGCCTAAGGCGACGCCAATAAGTAACGCCAGTGAGGAGTGAGGACTATTCGCGGAAGGCGCTGCATGCAATTGCGCCAGTAAACTGATCCCAGCGACACCTACCAGCGCCCCGCACAACCATTGCTTAGTTAAGACGCTTTTTTCAAAGCGATTTTCAATCACAGCTGAAAATAACGGTGCGGAGCCTATGGAAATAACCGTACCCACCGCCACCCCGGCAAGATGCATTGAACTATAAAAAGCGAGTGGATAGATAGCTACCGCGCAGGCACCAGAAATTAATAAACTGCGCTGTTGATTAAGTTGTGACAACGATTTAAGGATGACAGGTAACGCTAATAATGCCTGTAATAGCCCGCCAATGCCCATCGCCACACAGGCGATGGTAACCGGACTTAGCTGTGGGGCTAAGCGCGCTGCCGTCCCTGTAGTCCCCCACAGTAATGCGGCGATCACGACGCAACTATTTCCGAGTGAGGTAGCATTCATAGACTCTCCAAGCGTTGGGCGACAATCCGTTTTAGCTGTTGCAGTAACGCTGGACGATCACTCAGCGCGGCGCAGACTCCCTTCTAATAAAATAAATTCTGATGCTAGTACTTCAACGTGTTCAGCGCCAATAATAGGCAGATTACTCTATCTAATGGTGCAGCAGACTCGAGCGATAGAAGTCATTTCCCCCCGGCGAGATCGATAAAGCTTCCTGTTACGTAAGAGGCTTCTTCCGAAAGCAACCACGCGATGGCATAAGCGACCTCAATGGGCTGCCCCCCTCTAGCCATCGGTAATTGCGATTTTACTCGCTCAACGCGATCCGCCTCACCCCCCTCAGCATGCATATCGGTATAAATAAACCCCGGTCTAACTGCATTGACTCGAATCCCTACCCCTGCCACCTCCACACTTAGGCCACGAGTAAAGGTATCAATCGCACCTTTAGACGCTGCATAATCAGTATATTCGAAGGCTGAGCCTAATCTTGCTGCCGCCGATGAAACATTCACGATTGCGCCGCCACGTCCATGATATTGAGTAGACATCCTTTTGACGGCCTCACGCGCGCAGAGTATCGAACCACTAATATTTGCTGCGAAGATTTCAGATAAACGGGGAGCAGTGAGTTGTTCCACTCGCGATTGAGGTAAAAGTCGAGCCGCATTGTTGACTAATCCCGTTATGGGCCCCAAACGTTGATCAATCTGAGAAAACATCGCAAGGATCTGCCGTTCATCACTGATATCGGCGGCAATAGCGATGGCACTTCCCCCCTTTTGGCGGATAGTTTGTACTACCGCTAGCGCCTCATCCTCGCGCTGCCGATAATTGATACAGACCTTATGCCCTCGTTCGGCTAATAACAGCGCCGTTGCCTTACCAATTCCTCTGGAGCCCCCGGTAACGAGGGTGATATTTTGCTGTGCCACACACTTTCCTCATTGATGACAGACCCTTCAAGCCTTCACGACTCATCAGTCACTCTCTACCCATATCACGCCGCCTCTGTAGCGATAATAAACTGAGGTTGATAAGTCACTGGAAAATTTACTGAACGCGCAATAAAACAAACAGGATGCACATCGTCATGCAGTTTACGTGCGAGTTCGAGGTCGGTATTAGGTAACACGGTAATAACAGGGTGCAAGGTCATCGATAGAAAGCGTCCTGCGCCACTGGGTAACACTTCGCCGACGGCAGTTGGACTGTCTTGATAACCGACAACGGTGACACCGGCTGCAGAAGCGAGGTGTAAATACCACAACATATGGCACGCCGCTAATGAAGACATTAATAAATCTTCAGGATTCATCTTGGTTGGATCGCCACCTAGTAACGGATCATTTGAACAGGCGATAACCGCCTTACCAGGCAGTGCAATATCCCAGGTACGTGCATAACTGCGATAATGCGCGGTGCCCTCTCCCAAGTTACCGGTCCAAGTAATAGAGGTGTGATAGGTATGTTCCATAACGTCATCCATAAAAAAGCGTGAAGCGTTACTGAACCAGAGTTTTAAACAGCCGTAAAGAAGTTATTTAAATAGTGAAGAGTCAGATTTGGGGGTAAGAATATCGAAGCGCTCAGCTTGGTAAACTCCCCCAAAGATTGGATTAGTAAGGTTTTACATACATCACAGTTACCAATAATGCCGCCATGATAATACAAGGCACGACAATTACCGCAAGCAACGTGATCATCCAGAATTTACGCTTAGATTGAGACATTAGGCGTCCATTGGAAGTCGAAAATGATGGACTATAGGGTAACGTAGAACCGCTGTTCTATCTAGATGAAGTGAGCAAAAAATAAGTGAAGACTAGGCAGAACGGCTTCGCATGGGGGATAAGTAGGTGATTGTTCATTCTCTTAATATGAATGAGTAATCCAGTGATAACGCCATTTCATTAGGATAATATGGTATAGCGGCACTCATCCCTAAGTGATCGAAAATCCCTACTCTTCGACGCTATACCTTAAGCATAGTCGACAACTAAAAAGATGCAATATTTTTCATGTGATTAACATTACTATCACCAATGCGGTGATTCACCCGACATAATCGCTCTGCGCAAAGTTTTGGTGCGTTCTGCTTGAGAGCCAGGTAAAGCACTTCTCTCAGGGAAAACACCTACTCCTTCCCGCTGCGAACGGGAATAATCATTATCAATGGCGCATCCACTTATAATAAGGCATCCAATAATCCAAAATTTCTGCATAACTTCACCTAACCTGTGCGGAATAATTAAGTCAGACAGTAACCGAGTGAAGTATTTTTTGTTATCGAGATTAACGATTAAGTCGTTCAAATTGCTAATGCTTAAGAGGCGTTCCCTAACTCTATTGATAGAAAAATTGTAAATAAAATACTAAATGTAACGTCTCGCTATTATTTTTACCTTAAACCAAAATGGCTATTTTTGTTATATCTTCGCAGAGACATCATTCAACAAATTAAGACAACTATTCTCGCTCTCTATATTGCTGCGCGGCTCCATCGCGCCGACTGATAATATATGCTATCGAAGCGGCAAAATAATATTGTTAATATAATGTTACATCACCTATTTCTGATTCACCTCCAGCTGGCGTAAAAGAGAAGTTACACACAGACAGGAGGTTAAGATGGCTAATTTTACACGACGCAATTTTATGTCTTTCGCCGCCGGAGGTACTATGATGCTCGCGGCAGGGGAAGTGCTCGCTCATGATAGTAAGAATAAAACCTATCCGTTTAACCCTGATTTCCCTGGTCCCCACGACCCGATGCGTGAACAAGAAAACCAAGATTTAGTTAACCCACCCGCAACAGACAGCGGTACGCTACCTAACCTTCGTTATTCTTTCAGTGATGCCCATATTCGTCGCAGCAGTGGCGGATGGACCCGCCAAGTGACGAATCGTGAATTAGGAATTTCTAAAACCATTGCCGGCGTCGATATGCGACTTAATGCTGGTGGGATACGTGAGCTGCACTGGCATAAAGAGGGGGAATGGGCATTTATGACCTATGGTCAGGCACGGGTTACCGCATTCGACACGGACGGTGGCTGGTTTATTGATGATATCTCAGCGGGTGACCTCTGGTATTTTCCACCGGGTATACCGCATTCTATCCAAGGTATAGGCAATGATGGATGTGAATTCCTGTTAGCATTTGACGACGGAGGCTTTGATGAGGACAGCACTTTCTTACTTTCTGATTGGTTCAAACATATTCCACCCGAAATATTAGCCAAAAATTTTAATGTTCCGGTCTCAACATTTTCACATTTACCCTCACCCCAAAGTGAATATATTTTTGCAGGCAAAGTGCCGGGCAATATAGCATCAGTCAGTCCCCAACAAGGAAAAAAATCGAAACTTAGCTTTACTCACCACATGATGCAACAGACGCCTATTACCTCCTCAGGGGGAGAAGTACGCATTACCGATTCTTCTAACTTTCCTATTTCGAAAACTATTGCCGCGGCCTTAGTAGAAATAGCGCCAGGTGGAATGCGAGAACTCCATTGGCACCCAAATAATGATGAATGGCAATATTATCTTGAGGGTCAAGGCAGGATGGGGGTGTTCGCTTCATCAGGCCAAGCGCGTACTTTTGATTATCGTGCAGGCGATGTCGGTTATGTTCCCTTCGCAATGGGTCACTATATTGAAAATACTGGTACCACCCCATTACGTTTCTTGGAATTATTTAAAAGCGATTATTATGCCGATATTTCACTGAATCAGTGGCTCGCCAGTACCCCTATCGAATTAGTTAAGCAACACTTGCCTCTAGATGATCAATTTATGTCCGCGCTATCTGCCGAAAAGCATGCAGTGGTCAAAAATACCCCTTAATTGTTAACGCGTATGGGCGAGATGCCCCTCTCGCCCAATTCATCTCACCCTAGCTGTTAATTTTTACCTCAATACCTTGAGTAACGCCTTTCGGCTATTTTGTCGGCTGAATATCAGAACAGTTATACAAAATTAGAATTTTCCTGATCTTGCACTACAGTGATTGATGAGTATCCTTTTTTAAAATGGAGTTAAAGATGGAATTACAACACGACATCAACATCACCCACCGCATCTCCTGGGGTAGCATTATTGCAGGCGTCATAACCGTATTAGCAATATCATTACTACTCACCACACTTGGTGCAAGTCTAGGCTTTTCTCTACTTTCTCCGACACAAGACGATATTGTGAACGGTGCGGATAAAGCCGTCATGATCTGGACTGTCATTGCATTAATTATTAGTTTGGCCGCGGGTGGATTTGTCGCAGGTCATTTGGCGGGTGCAGATGGCCTAATTCATGGTTTCCTCATTTGGGGAACGACCTTATTGGTTGCTACTGTGTTGGGTTTCTCTGCCGTTGGTGGGCTACTCAAATTAACAGGTAGCGCAGTCAGTTCCGTTGCATCCGGTGCAGGAAGCGTCGTCAGTGGTGCAGGTAAGGCCGTAGCCAATACTGCTGATTTTGGTAAAGATATGTTCGATAAATTAGGGGTGGATACCCACATTAACGTCTCGGAAACTAATCAAGATGTTTTGAATGCGCTGAAGAAATCAAATATCCCTGAATTGCAGCCGCAATATCTGCAAGATCAGCTACAGCAGGCTGGGAATGATGTGATGGATGCCGGTAAAGCGATTGCCACCCACCCCGAAAATAGCGATCAGATTATTAGCCAACTGACTGATAAATTAAAATCTCGTACCGAGACAATCAGTCAGTCTGTTAACCGAGATGATGTTAAAAATGCTATAGCACAAAATACTTCAATGACTCAGGAACAGGCAGACCAAGCGGTCGATAACTTTATCCAAGCGCGAGATAAAGCGGTACAGCAAGCAAATCAAAGCATTGATCAATTACAAACTAAGGTTGATCAAGCTAAAGCCGAGTATGCCCAATTCAAGCAAGAAGCAAAACAAAAAGCCGATGCCGCAGCCAAAGCTGCCGCAAAAATCTCACTATGGTCTTTCGTCGCCCTACTTCTTGGCGCGATTGTCAGCTCAGTAGCAGGAATGTGGGGCGTAAATACTTTACCTAATGGTAAGCGTATTAAAGCCTAAGTCTATATGCCCTAATTCTCGGATTAGGGCTTCTTCTACCCCTACCCACTGTTACTCCCGTCAGCAAACTGTTCTCAATAGGCTTTCAAAAGCCTTAATCCGTAACTAAATCCATTGTATTAAGAGCGAGCCAATATCGCCAATAGTTAGTTTTCTTAGTAAATATGATGGCGGAGTATCGCCCCTCTTTTACCTCAAGCTCTTGAATAGAGGTGTACACCCCTAAATGTTGGCTAACTGGAGTCTGAGTTCAGAGAAGAGAGTTAAAGTTGCCACCTATCATAAAGTTGAGCAACTTCACGAGGTGAAGAGAGTAAGATTTTAGCGATTGGTGCATGATCGAAAAGCTCGCGATATCGTTGATGACTTTTCGGTGAGTCATGGAGAATATGTTTGACCATCTCTCCAGTTAGGTGCTCTTTTTGAATGCCGATACCGCCTACTCTAGGTTTTGTTGAATAACAGCGCATTATATAACGATAAAAAGCAGTAAACCGTGGAATATCCAAGAGGATAATTCCCGTTGTACGGACTAACCGCGAAGGGATACATTTACCATAATTACCGTCCATAAACCAGTTTTCACCCTCTATTGCCTCTTGATGTAATCTTAGAAACTCTTCATGAGGACGCGGTATCCATGCGCTATTAGGTTGGTGGTGCAATTGATCCAGATGAACGACAGGCAGCCCTTTCTTCACGCTTATCGCTTTGGCAAGCGTCGATTTACCGCTATTGGATGGGCCGACGATGCTAATACGCTGCCCAAGCTGGTCTAATGGTAGAAAAGCGTTCATTCATCTCATCCTTCGAGCCATGGAGGGTTGTAGTGCTAGGGGAAATAACAGTCATTAATGTCTTAAATAACCATCAGCGTTTAAAAATATATCATCCGAATACTCATCACGCAGTCAACATTAATCGAAGATAGTAACGAATTAGTACCTCTACTTACGTTAGTAAGTATCTTATATTAACCGATTAATTTTATCTTTTTGTTGTGATAAAAATGAAAATTGATTCTTTATTTACTGCATCATTTATTACAATGATACTCGCCGTTATCACCTCTCTGTTCTCCCCAACTGCTTCAGCCAACCTGATAACTCATAGCAGTGAAGTGAGGTTAAAATTATCCGCCTTAGAAGAAGCCTCTCATGGTAGATTAGGTATTTACCTGATTAACACATCAGACAGTGATTATTTTTCTTACCAAGGGAGTGACAGATTCCCGTTATGTAGTACAAGTAAAATTTTGGTTGCGGCCAAACTCTTAAAGGATAGTCAATCGTCGCCAAACCTTTTAGATTCAACAGTAAAAATCAACAACGTCGATTTGGTTAATTATAATCCAATAACGGGTAAGAATGTCGGTAAAACAATGAGTATTGCTGAGCTCAGTAAGGCAGCCTTACAATATAGTGATAATACCGCGATGAATTTATTGCTTCAAAAAGCGGGGGGTATAAAAGCTATCAATGCATTTGCCCGTTCACTGGGAGACCACGAATTTTTACTATCCCGTAATGAACCCACTCTCAATACTGCTCTTCCTGGTGATACTAGAGATACCACTACCCCGCAAGCCATGGCCAAAACACTCCATAAGCTCACCTTAGGAGACTCCTTGGAAAGCGAGAAAAAAGCGCTTTTAATCAGTTGGCTGAAGGGCAATACGACGGGAGAACACAGCATTAAAGCTGGCGTTCCCACCAGTTGGCGAGTAGGCGATAAAACAGGTTCTGGGGATTATGGCACTACCAACGATGTGGCAGTAATTTGGACAGATAAAAATAAGCCTCTCGTTTTAGCTATCTATTTTACTCAATTTGAAAAGACCGCGAAGCCCAGAAAAGATGTTCTCGCTAAGGCTGCAAAAATAGTGACTTCTTACTTAGATTAAAGCACGATGTCAGTAAAGCTTGGAAAACAATTGCGGTATAAATTAGCAGGGATTTTGATAACTTTTTTTGATAACCCTTAGCAGGCTAATAAAAAACGGGCCCCTTTCGGCGCCCGCTCTTATCAATCACGCAGCGTGATTAATTACATGTTAGAGATGATCGCATCACCAAACTCTGAACATTTCAGTAACTTAGCGCCTTCCATCAGACGTTCGAAATCGTAAGTCACGGTCTTATTGGCGATCGCGCCTTCCATTCCTTTAACGATTAAGTCTGCGGCTTCGAACCAGCCGAGGTGACGGAGCATCATCTCAGCTGAGAGGATGACTGAACCTGGGTTCACTTTATCTTGGCCAGCATACTTCGGTGCAGTACCGTGAGTCGCTTCGAATAGCGCACATTCGTCACCGATATTCGCGCCCGGTGCAATACCGATACCGCCTACTTGCGCAGCCAGTGCATCCGAAATGTAGTCACCATTGAGGTTCATACAAGCAATCACGTCATATTCTGCCGGACGTAACAGGATTTGCTGTAAGAAGGCATCGGCGATGACGTCTTTGATGATAATCTCTTTACCGGTTTTCGGGTTTTTAGCCTTCATCCATGGGCCACCGTCTAATAGCTCAGCGCCAAACTCTTCTTTCACCAGTTGGTATCCCCAATCCTTGAAGGCACCCTCTGTGAATTTCATGATGTTCCCTTTATGAACCAGCGTTAAAGAGTCACGGTCATTGTCGATAACATACTGGAAAGCTGCACGAACAAGGCGTTTAGTCCCTTCTTCTGAACATGGCTTAACACCGATACCACATTGCTCAGGGAAACGGATCTTTTTCACGCCCATTTCAGTGCGTAAAAAGTTGATGACTTTGTCGGCTTCTGCGCTACCCGCTTTCCACTCGATACCTGCATAGATATCTTCTGAGTTTTCGCGGAAGATCACCATATCGGTATCTTCAGGGCGTTTTACTGGGCTAGGAGTACCGGTGTAATAACGTACTGGGCGTAAGCAGACATACAGGTCTAGCTCTTGGCGCAGAGCAACGTTCAGTGAACGAATACCGCCTCCTACAGGGGTGGTCAAGGGTCCTTTGATCGCTACGCGGTACTCTTTGATCAGATCAAGAGTCTCTTGCGGTAACCAGACATCTTTACCGTAAACTTCCGTCGATTTTTCGCCAGTGAAGATTTCCATCCACGAAATCTTACGCTCACCGTTGTAGGCTTTATTAACCGCTGCATCGACCACTTTTAACATCACAGGAGAGACATCAACACCAATCCCGTCCCCTTCGATATAAGGAATGACTGGGTTGTTGGGAACAGTTAATTTGCCTTGATTTAGCGTGATTTTCTGGCCT
>Ga0157363_1000213_pt1 | contig 44596 bp, 39 predicted proteins | sample AttsexASBM1_FD_111477 | JGI IMG/M metagenome (GOLD analysis project Ga0157363, IMG submission 111477) | Fungus gardens microbial communities from leaf cutter ant in Ribeirão Preto, State of São Paulo, Brazil - Atta sexdens ASBM1 | ecosystem: Host-associated > Fungi > Mycelium > Unclassified ... | reverse complement strand
CTTGCCTCGACCGGCCAGACATCCTAGGTTCCGGCCGGTTCGGGGCGTGGCGCAGCCTGGTAGCGCGCTTGTTTTGGGTACAAGAGGCCCCCGGTTCGAGTCCGGGCGCCCCGACCAGTTAATGGCCAGATTGATGCGCCCTTAGCTCAGATGGATAGAGCAACAGCCTTCTAAGCTGTGGGTCGATGGTTCGAATCCATCAGGGCGCACCAGCCATTTCAGAAACATAGGCTGGCGCTCCATTTTCCTTTAAATTCAGTCTGCTGGATTATTATCCTGATAGGCTTTGAGAAGTACCTTCTGCATCTCGGAATCGGGTGCACCCAGAAAAGTCTGTTTCAGCGGCCTATCCCGTTTGATGCTCAACAGCCCCCATGCCGCTGAATGATCTTTCGCAAAAACAACCTCGAGCTGCTCTGCCGCACAGTCATGCTGGCGGCACATATGCCCTAGAAGATAAGCCTTGCTCCCAATGCTGAAATCGCTGACCGGTACGGAGGTCGCATGTGCCGTCATCACCCATGACGGCAGTGTCACCATAGCCTGATAGGCCTGCCGGAACCCTTGCGTGTTGGCCAGATCCGCCGTTGTCGGAGGTGTCGCTGCTGAGGCAGTCTGGAACGCCGCACATGCAAGTATTGCAGGAAGCAGTCGGGTTATATGCATGATTGTGCCCTTCAGAAGGCATTCAGGTTTTTCAACCGAACGCCTTGTTTTTCAAGTTTTTCCAAGGTGGCCGTTGGATCAGTCGAAATCCCTCGACAGGCTTCCGGCACGACGTCGGTTTGATAGCCGCAACTTATGGAATCCAGCGCCGTCGCCATGACGCAGTAATCCAGAGCCAGCCCACAGACGACTACATGGTCTATGCCAAGGCCCCTTAATAACCCATCGAGCCCGGTCGAAGTTGCACGATCATTGTCGAGAAAACCCGAATAGCTGTCCCGCTCCTGTAGAACGCCTTTGCGGATAATGTGCGTTATTGGCTCGGGCGTGAGTGCTTCAGGAAAATCAACCCCATGGGTGCCAGCAACACAGTGAACCGGCCAGGGACCGCCTTGAGAGATGAAGGAACAGTGATGAGAAGGGTGCCAGTCCTGCGTTGCGATCACTGCCCTGAAGGGGTGTCTGGCAAGTGCGTTGACGGCCTCAAGAATGCTGTCCCCATTTGGTACGGCAAGTGCACCGCCGGGCAGGAAATCATTCTGGATATCGACAAGGATAAGAGCGGAGCGGTTGAGATCGATCATGTCACGATCTAAGCAGCCTGCGTCCGGCAGAGGAAGTCAGTTCAGACGTGTCACCAACAACTGGTTGATTCTGAAGCCTTCCACGTCCACCACTTCAAACCGGAATCCGGACGATTGTACGCTGTCCGCCTTGCGCGCCATGCGACGTAGACGGTTCATGACAAAGCCGCCGACCGTGTCGAAGTTTTGGGCATCGTCGAACATGGGAATGTCCAGTTCGCGGATGACGTCGCCGATGGGGGCCGCGCCGTCGATCAGCCAGGATTTGTCGTCGCGGCGGACGATGGCCTGTTCTTCAAACGGACTGACCAGACCGTCCATCAGGGCGCCCATGATGTCTTTGTAGGTGATGAGGCCGACCACGAGACCATATTCGTTGACGATCAGGGCAAAGCCTGCCGAGTGCGCCTCGAACTGTGCGAGGGTTTCCCATAAATTCAGGGTGTCGGGGAGCGAGAGGACATCGCGGCGCATGCGGAAGATCTGACTGGCGATGGTGGTCAGACCCGTGCTTTTGGGCTGGGGTTCGTCGACGACGGCAACCAGAACGTCTTCTGCGCGAATGGAGCCGATGACCTTATCGAGACCGCCGTCGCAGAGCGGGTAGCGCGAGTAGGGCCGAACTCGCACTTTGTCGCGTTGGCTTTCAGGGCTTTCCTGTACGTCCAGAAAAACGATCTCATCGCGTGGTGTCATGGCGGACGTGACGGCGCGGTCCTGAAGGCCGAGCACGTTCTGGATCATCTGGTGCTCTTCTTCCAAAAGCACGCCGGAGGCTGTTCCCGCCGCGAGAATGGCGCGCAGGTCTTCAGGCGTGACGGGCTCGACGGTTGCGGCGGCCGGGATCTTGAGAAGTTTGAGCAGCCAGTCGGAGATTTTCGAGAAAACTAGAACCGCCGGGTAGAGAATTTTCAGGGCGATGGCGGGAAACCAGCCGACCTTGAGCGCGATCCGGTCGGGCGCGTTCATGGCAATTCGCTTGGGAAGAAGATCCGCAAACAGGACGAAAAGGCCGGTGATCAGCATAAAGGAACAGGTTGAACCCAGCTTGCTGGCAAGTGCCGGGCTTGTGCCCATCGCACGAAAGCCTGCCGCGATCGGGTCGCTCAGCATGGATTCGCTGATGATGCCGCCCAGAACTCCGACCGCGTTCAGGCAGATCTGAAGGACCGTAATGACCTGACCGCTGTTGCGTCGCAGTTTGAGAAACGCGACAGCACGGGGGTCTCCTGCTTCGGCTCTGGAGCGAAGGCGCACATCGCGTGCCGCAGCAAAAGAGATCTCCGATAGCGAGATCAGGATGGAGACGCCAATCAGCGCGACCGTGGCGGCTAAGCCCAGCAGGAGGAAAACGATCTGTTGCTGGGATGAAGGAAGGACTGACATGCGGGAGGCGTTATACCCTGAAAAAGTGAAATATTACCAACTTTCTCACGGTTTTGGTTTTGCAGTTCTGTTACAGCCCTGCCAAGTTGCGCCAGCCGTCCTCATCCGTGGTTTCAATCCCGAGTTCGGCGGCTTTCTTGGCTTTCGAGCCTGCTTTTTCACCGAGGACGACCAGAGACGTTTTCTTCGATACGCTGTCCGTTACCTGTGCACCCAGCCTTTCGGCAATGGCTTTGGCTTCCGGACGGGACATGGTTGTCATGGTCCCTGTGAACACGATGACTTTTCCCGAAAGATGGCCTTCCTGAGGGGCGTCTTCGGGAGTGATCTCCGTCAGTTCCGTCGCAAGATCGTCAAGAGTTTCGATGTTATGGCTCTCGGCGAAAAAGGCGGACAGTTCGTCGGCAATCGCATCGCCTACGCCCATGATCGCGCCGAGGGCTGCTCGTTCTTCTGAATCTGGGCGGGCAGCCAGCATGGCGTCGCGCCAGTTTTTGAAAGTCTGGTAGTGTCGCGCCAGAAGCTGGGCATTGCGTTCGCCAATGCGACGGATGCCAAGGCCGAAAACAAGACGTGCCAGCGGGATCGTCCGTCGTTCGTCAATTGCACGGAACAGGTTGTCGACCGACAGCCGCCCCCAGCCGTCGCGCTGGAGCAGGGCGTCTTCATGCGTCCGCAGGCGGAAAATGTCGCCCGGTGTGCGGATATATCCAGCGTCGTGGAATTCGCGGATGCTGCGTTCGCCAAGGCCATCGATGTCGAAGGCATTGCGCGAGACCATGTGGATCAGCCGTTCCACGACTTGGGCTTCACAGGTCAGACCACCCGTGCAGCGACGGACGGCTTCCCCATGAACACGCTCGGCGAGAGATCCGCAGACCGGGCAGTGATCGGGATAGACGAACGGTTCTGAGCGCGGTTCCTCGCTTGGCACCGGGCCAAGGATTTGCGGGATGACGTCTCCAGCGCGCTGAAGGCGGACCAGATCGCCGATGCGCACGTCCTTGCGGGCAATTTCGTCTTCGTTATGCAGCGTGGCACGTGAGACGATGACACCGCCAACATTCACCGGCTCCAGATGGGCTACGGGTGTCAGGGCACCTGTGCGGCCCACCTGAATTTCGATTTCCAGCAGGCGGGTGATGGCCTGCTCGGCCGGAAATTTCCAGGCTATTGCCCAACGCGGCGCGCGGCCGACGAAACCCAGCCGCTCCTGCAAGCTGATATCGTCCAGTTTGAAGACGATACCATCGATATCGTAGTCCAGTCCTGAACGCTCGCGGGCCAGTTTCTCGACATAGGCGGGAATATCCCGGGCATGGGCAATCATCTCGGAGAGTGGATTGACCCTGAAGCCCCAGCTCCGCAGCTTTTCGAGATAGCCCCAGTGCGTCGTGGCAACGGGCGAGGATGTATAGCCCTGAGCGTAAGCAAAGAGAGAGAGCGGTCGGCTGCGGGTGATTTCGGCGTCCAGTTGTCGCAGAGAACCCGCGGCTGCGTTGCGGGGGTTGGCGAAGGGACGTGCGCCGCGTGCGACCTGCTGTTCGTTCAGGGTGAGGAAGCTGCTTTTGGAAAGGAAGACTTCGCCACGGATTTCGAGACGTTCGGGAACAGGGCCGGTGAGTTCGTGAGGAATATCGTTCAGGGTCAGAAGGTTGGCGGTAACATCCTCACCTTCGATACCGTCTCCACGTGTGGTGCCACGGACGAAACGGCCGTGTTCGTAGGTCAGGCTGATGGAAAGGCCGTCGATCTTGGGTTCAGCAACGAACTGGAGGGCCTGAAGACGTTGTTCGTCCAGCCCGAGAAAGCGCCCGGCCTTTGAGACAAAGCCGTCAAAGCCTTCCGGGTCAAAGACGTTGTCGAGAGACAGCATCGGAACGAGGTGACGGTATTTCCCGAAAGCTGAATCGGGCGCCGATCCGACGCGCTGGCTGAAGCCATTTTCAGATCGAAGATCCGGGTGTGCGTCTTCCAGAGCCAGAAGTTCGCGCCGGGCTGAATCATAGACGCGATCAGACACTTCCGGCTCGTCGCGCCCGTGATAGGCCTCATCCCACCGCGCGAGGTCCGCTTCGAGTTCAGCGTGACGCTCGATAGCGGAGACTGGGGCAGTGGTCATGAAATCTGATGTCCAAGAAGGCTGTCGGCGGCCCCGCGGGCCGCGTCGGTAATGATATCGCCCGCAAGCATCCGGGCGATTTCTTCACGCCGGGCGTCATGAGGCAGAGGTTCGGCCAGTGTTTCGGTCCGGTCGTTGCGGACGCGTTTGGCGATTCGCAGATGGTGGTCGCCACGCGCGGCGACCTGCGGGCTATGGGTGACGACCAGAACCTGCACGTCCTGCGCGACCTTATGAAGCCGGTCGCCGATTGAGGATGCGGTGGCGCCACCCACGCCGGAATCGACTTCATCAAAGACCAGAGTGCCGATGTCCGAGCGTTCTGCCAGCACCACTTTCAATGCAAGCATGAGGCGTGACAGCTCACCGCCGGATGCCACCTTGGCGAGCGGTCCGGGAGACTGCCCGGGGTTGGCAGCGATCAGGAACGAAGCCTGTTCCATGCCCTGACTGTTCCAGTGATCGGGTTCCAAAGGCAGAAGCGAGACGATGAAGCGCGCGCGTTCCAGTTTGACGGGACGCAGTTCTGCACTGACGGCTTTTTCAAGCTTTTCGGCTGCTTTCTGGCGGGCAGCAGAGAGGGTGCGGGCAGCGTCTTCATAGGCCAAACGGGCCTCGGTCAGGGCCGTCTGAAGGCGGGCCAGTTCGGCGTTGCCGGAGTCCAGTGCGCTCAGCCGTGTTTTCAGGGCAGTGAGAAAGCCGGGCAGTTCGGCTACGGAAATATTGTGTTTGCGAGCTTCGGCCCGAAGCGCAAACAGCCGTTCTTCCGTTTCTTCCAGCAGGCGCGGATCACCTTCCGTGTCTGCGGCAAGGCGGCTCAGTAGCATCTCCGCTTCGGCAAGAGCCTCTTCCGCTTTTCCGAGAGCGTCGAGAGCCTCCTGTGCCTGTGTCTGGTGGCTGTCTGAGAGGGTTTCCGTTTCTGTCGGGGCTGGCAGCAGTCTTGCAAGCGCGCGGCTGGCTGCACGGAGGGCGGCGGCAGGCGCGGACGAGCGGCGGTCACGGGGGGTGAGTTCTGACAGGGCGGCAGCAACGGCTTCGCCCCGGCGTTCATCACGCTGGAGACTGACGCGTGTGGCCGCGAGCGCATCTTCTTCGCCTTCCTGTGGAGCCAGACGTTCCAGATCGTCCACTGTCTGACGCAGCCATTCTTCCTCGCGTGCTGCGGCTTCCATGTCGGTGCGAGCGGCTTTGAGGGCATTGCGTGCTGCGGCCCATTGCCGGAACGTGCTGGCCGTTTTCTCCCGGAGCGGCGGGGCAATTCCGAACGCGTCCAGCAGATCGAGATGGGTACTCTGATCGGCAAGCCCCATCTGTTCGTGTTGGCCCTGAATTTCCACGAGATGGGCACCCACGCGACGCAGCAGGCCGACGCCGACCGGCTGGTCGCAGATATAGGCGCGGGAGCGGGCATCGGGCGTCACGATGCGTCGCAGGACGATCGGGTCCGATGGGTCTTCGCGAACGATGCCGTGTTCGTCGAGCAGGGCAAGAACGGGGTGACGGGTGTCGACTTCGAAAATAGCCGAGACGCTGGCCTGCGTGGCGCCTGAGCGCACGAGGCCACCGCTGGCACGTTCTCCGAGGGCCAGCCCCAGACTGTCGAGCAGGATGGACTTTCCTGCCCCCGTCTCGCCGGTCAGAACGGTGAGGCCGGGTGCGAGACCAAGATCGAGCTTTTCGATCAGAACGACGTCGCGGATCGAGAGATGGGTCAGCATGACAGCAATGTTGGGAGTGGAGCGGCCTGTTTCAAAGGGCTGGTATCAGAAGACGCTGTGCCACATCCGCGAGAAAAATCCACGATGGTCCTGCTGGCCCGGATGGACGACAGGCTTCTTGAGATCGCCATTGAGTAGCTTATTCTCCCGAAGATCATTATAGGCATAACGATACCACTGGCTGTCGGGATAGTTGTAGCCGAGAACGGAAGCAGTCTGGCGGGCCTGATCCTTGAGACCAAGGGACAGATAGACTTCCACGAGACGCTCAAGAGCCTCGGCAACGTGGTTGGTTGTCTGGTAGTCCTGCACGACGCGCTGGTAACGTGTCATGGCAGCTTCGTAGTTGCGCTGCTGTTGATACCAGCGGCCAACCAGCATTTCTTTGCCCGCCAGATGGTCGCGGCACAGATCGATTTTCAGCTGGGCGTCGCGGGCATAGGACGTCTGGGGGAAGCGGGTGATGACTTCTTCAAGTGCGTCCAGTGCTTCAACCGTACCCTGCTGATCACGTTCGACATTGGCGATCTGTTCGTAATAGCAGAGTGCCCGCAAATAAAAGGCGTATGCGGCGTCCGGGCTGGTCGGATGCAGCTGGAGATAACGCTCGAGCTGCTGAACTGAAAGTGCGTATTCGCCCTGAAGGTAATACGCATATCCCTCCATCAGCTCCGCATTTCCAGTGAAGCCGGAATAGGGGTAATTTTGCTGAAGCAATTCGAATTCGCCACCAGCCAGTTCGTAATGGCCCGTATGCAGCGCATCGATTCCGTAATTATACAGAGTCTCGGCATCAGCGGTTTTTGGAATCGCGGGTTTTTCGTGCTGATGCGAAAACAGGGAGCAGCCGGACAGCAGCAGAAGCCCGCTGACAGCTGCAGCTCTCAGAATGAAACCACCATTCGTGACCGATGCTTCAAAATGACGCTGAGTGCTGCTTGTCATACCTGCTCTTCCCGTGGAAGCCCGTCTTATATCACGGGAATGCGCTGACGAAAGACCTGCCATGCGGCCTCAGGCGGCAACGCGTGTGCGCAAAGCTTTTGTAACGGACCGGGAAGGGGCTGTGGGAACGAAGCGCCAGTTGGAAGCATCTGAAAAAACGGTTCGCAGAAGCTTGTTGTTGAGCGTATGTCCGGATTTATGGCCAATGAAACCAGCCTGCATTCGGTGTCCGGCACAATAAAGGTCGCCAATGGCATCAAGTAATTTATGGCGGGCAAACTCGCGTTCGATTTTTAGCCCAGCAGGATTGAGGATGTTTTCGCCATCCACGACGACGGCATTTTCCAGTGATCCACCGCGAGCAAGGCCAATACTCTGAAGATATTCAATGTCCTGACGATTGACGAATGTCCGGCAGAACGCCACTTCTTCCATGAAGCGCTGCTCGTTGAGCTGCATGGCGTAACGCTGATTTCCGATGGCCTGTGCTGCAAAGCTCAGGGAAATGGCCAGTGACAGTCCGCGCTGGGCAGGGCGCAGTTCGGCAAATGCTCCGTCTTCGCCTTCGACGCGAACATTACGCAGGATCTCAATGACCTGGCGAGATGTATCAAGGATCTTGCGACCAGCGCACTGGATCAGGAATGCAAAGGCGTCAGAAGAGCCGTCGAGAACCGGCAGTTCAGGACCGCTGACCGAAATCAGGATATTGTCGATCTCGCAGGCATTGAGTGCCGCCATCAGATGTTCGATTGTCGCGACACGCAGGGAGGGATCGGCCTCGCACGCGACGACAGTTGAAAGGCGCGTATCCACGATGTGGTCATAGGTCGCCGGAAAAGAAGGCGACCCTTCTCTGTCGGAACGCTGGAACCGGATTCCCGTATTGGCAGCAGCAGGAGAAAGATGGAGGTCGACCGTGAGACCGCTATGCAGGGCGATCCCCTGACAGTGAATGGGGTGTGCAAGAGTTGTCTGCAGATTTTTTGAAACGCTGCGCTCAGTGCGGGAAGGCGAACCATCAAGGCCCGATGCCGTCTCTGGCTTTATGACATCAACGCCACGCGCCGTTTTTACACCTTGCTTGGGCGTCACCTGCATAAAGCCTCCGAAAAATCTGGTTCCGGAGACTAGAAAACAGATACTTGGTTTTGGTTCCAGTCAACGATTGTTGCCGGATATTACCCCTCTTGCCCTGCGAGCAAGAGGGGGGGGGGCGTTGATCAGCGACGCAGATAGGTTGGGATATCCAGATTGGAATCATCGCTGCCGCTCGAAGGCTGTTCGGGATGCTGCGGGGCCTGATGCTGGTAATTGTCGCGTGTGTTGGGCTCTGCGCGCTGCGTTGGCTGCTTGCCCTGCTGCGGCTGGGGCGGACGACTGCGGAAAGCACCTGTGACCATGCCGAACAGACTGCGGGGCGGTTCGGCCTGCTGCTGGGGAGCATGGCGGGAGGGATCTGAAAACAGACCAGCCCGGGGAGAAGGCTGATGGGTGCTTTCCTGCCGGTGCGCGGGGTTTTCAGGGGCAGTCTGCTCGGGAGCAGGGGCTTCCTGTGCGGACAGGGGAACTGTGTTGTGAGGCTGTGTCTGTTGTGCGTCGAGTGCGAAATTCGGGCGCGACGGGCCACCAGCATAGGTTGAGCCGGGCTGGAAAGACGGTGCGCTGGCACGTGAAGACGCTGTTTCCCGGGTGGCAGGCTGGGACATGGGGCTTGCGTGCGGCGCCGATGCCTGAACGGGTTCGGGAGCAGCAGACGGGTCATGTGAGGGCTGGGTGTCGATGCCGGTTGCGACGACCGAGACGCGCACGCGACCGTTCAGCTTCTCGTCAATCAGGGCGCCGAAGATGATGTTTGCATCGTCGGCCACTTCCTCACGGATACGGTCTGCTGCGGCGTTGACTTCGTACAGCGTCAGGTCTTCGCCGCCGGTGATGTTGATGAGAAGACCGCGTGCGCCTGCCATTGAGGCATCTTCCAACAGCGGATTGGAAATCGCACGTTCGGCTGCGAGGACGGCACGGTCTTCCGCGTCTTCTTCGCTGGAGGCTTCGCCCGTCCCCATCATGGCCTTGCCCATCTCTTCCATCACGGCCTTGACGTCCGCGAAATCGAGATTGATCAGGCCGGGGGAGACCATAAGGTCCGTAATGCCGCGAACGCCCATGTTCAGGACGTTGTCGGCCATCCGGAAGGCTTCGCGGAATGTCGTGTTCTGCGTTGCGGAATTGAAAAGATTCTGGTTCGGGATGACGATCAGCGTATCGACGTGCTTCTGAAGTTCGGCAATGCCTTTTTCAGCAGCCGTTGTGCGGCGACGCCCTTCAAAATTGAAAGGTTTCGAGACGACGCCGACCGTCAGGACGCCGCGTTCGCGTGCCATGCGTGCGATGACCGGAGCCGCCCCCGTCCCTGTGCCGCCGCCCATGCCAGCCGTGATAAAGACCAGATTCGCGCCTTCAAGCTGCCGGTCGATTTCCTGAGCAGCTTCTTCAGCGGCTTCACGACCGATTTCCGGCTTTGCGCCTGCACCCAGGCCGCGGGTCAGATGCGGGCCGAGCTGGACGCGGCGTTCAGCCTTGGAATGGGCAAGCTGCTGTGCGTCGGTGTTGGCAACGACGAATTCAACGCCCTTGAGATCAGACGCAATCATGTTGTCGACGGCGTTCGTCCCGCCGCCGCCAACGCCGATCACGGTAAGCCGTGGCGCCAGCTCAACGTGGGAATTGGGAGTAGGGGTAAGGTTCAGCGTCATGATCTGGTCCGGAACTTCAGGAAAGCGACAGGTGAGGGCGTTATGATCTGTAATAGCTTATACATTATTGCGTATGAAGCCTACGAGACGTTTAACAAGTCCGCGAGGTCTTGGTTCGGGTGCGGAAATATCTCCGAAGTCCCGATCCGCACCCGCTGCCCAGGCCAGAAGCCCCGCAGCGGTTGAGAAGCCTGCCGAAGCCGCGGCTGTCTCAGGCAGGCCGTAGATGTTCTGGGGTTTTCCCATCCGGACAGGACGGCCCAGAATACGGGTAGCAACGGGAACGATCCCTTCAAGCAGAGAGGCTCCGCCTGTCAGGACGACCCTGCCGTTAGCCAGTCGGCCCAGTCCGGCATTGTCGAGGGACTGTCGGACGAGTTCAAGGGTTTCCTCGATCCGGGGCTGGATGACGGAAATGACCTTGGAACGCTGTAGGCGCACCAAGCGGTCGCTGTTTTCCCCGATCAGGGGAACGGACAGGATTTCCCGCTGGTCGTCAGAACCCATCTGGGCTGCGCCATACATCGTCTTGAGACGTTCGGCCGTTTCTAGAGACGTCGACAGGACGCCTGCGATGTCGCGCGTGACATGCAGGCCGCCAACGCGGATCTGGGCCGTGTGCAGCAGTTTACCTTCGCAGAAAACAGCCAGAGACGTGGTCCCCCCGCCCATTTCCACGACCGTGACGCCAAGCTCCCGCTCTTCGGCTGCAAGAACCGAAATGCCCGAGGCGAACGGACTTGCCACCAGTCCGTCCAGCTTGAGTTCCGCATGTTGCAGAACGGCGTCCAGAGTGCGCAAGGCGCTGGAGTTCATGTCCACGACATGCATCCGGGTCGCCAGTTCTTCGCACTGGTGGCCGATGGGATCGGCAATGCCGGGAATGGAATCCACGACATATCCGATCGGGAGCGTATGGATGACCTCTCGGCCTTCCATCCAGGCGCGAGCCTGTCCTTCTGCGATGAGGCGTTGAACGTCTCCGGCCGTCACTTCGCGTCCACCGATCGGGATCTGAGCGTCCACCAGCCGGCTCAGCGGTCTGCCGCAAGACAGGTTGACGACGAGGGAGTCCATGCGTCGTTCGGCGGCTTCTTCGGCCTGACCGACCGTCGCCCGGATCGCGGCTTCGGCTTCGCGGATATCGACGATCGATCCTGAGCGGATACCGTGAGAACGGCGCCATCCGTGGCCTAGAACCTGAATGGAACCGTCGGCCTCTCCCTTGCCGATCAGGCAGGTCATTTTCGTCGTACCGATATCAAGTGCGCCGAAAATGCCCGGACGCCATGCGATACTGCGATGCGTCTCTTCGGGAGGGAGCGGCAGGATGTCGCGCGGGACACGGTTGACGCTGACATCACGCTCGCCGCCAACAGGGATGAGGGACCGGCCTCTCAGACCGCTCCGGCGCCGGAATGCCGGAAGATCTGACATGGAGGTAAGGTCATTCATGGCTGCTTCGTGCTGTCTGCTGGGGGTGGAGGAGAGGACGGAGACGGATCGGGTTTCGCTCCTTCGGCAGGCGAAGTGGCTGTAACCGGGGCGACCTGTGGAGGCTGGTGGACGACCATTCTGTCCGGGAGGCGCAGATCAATCGACTGTACCGGACGTTCCAGCAGGCGCATGCTCTGTTGGTAACGCGCTAGACGCGCAAAAGCTGCAGCTTCTTCGCCTTCAGGCAGCAAAACAGTGGTGCCATCCTTGAGCGTTGCATTCCAGCGGCGGCTTCCGACCCGGATCAGCGCCGTGACCTGAGCCTTGACCAGCGGTTCGTGGTTGAGCGCGTCAATAACGCTTGCAGCAGCGGTATTGGCGCCTTCACCCACAACGAGAGGAAGCTGGAGAAAAGCCTGCGCATTCTTCCCGGTCAGGCCCTGATCGGGAACTTCCTCGCCGACGCGGTTGATGAGCATGAAATGCCCGCGGTCCTGCCAGACGGCGATCGGGGTGCGCTCGACCAGTGTAATGATGACGGTATCGGGCATGTGTCGCTCGACCGTGGCGTGGTCGATGAATGGCAGTTCATCCAGTCGCTGGCGGGCGGCTTCGACGGAGAACCCGAAAATCGGGTGTCCGATGGAGGTTCCGAGCGCGTCCTGAATTGAGGCTTCGCTCGTCATGCCGCGACCATTGATGACGATGTGGCGGATGGGCAGCGGCTCCATTGCGACCAGACGTTCGCGCAGGGGTGCAAAGCGTTCTTCCGAAGCTGCGTCGTACAGCAGGCGCATGCCCGTACCTGCAAGACCCATCACCACCAGAAACACGATCGCAGGCCGGACCAGCCGCCGTTGCCGGCGCCAGAATAGCTTGGCCCGGGAAGGACGGTCTTCCTGAGGCGGCATGCCGCCGGAATAACGCTCCCGGACAAAATCGTTTTTCTGAAAGGACGGGTCTTCCCGCATCAGCGTGTCAGTGCCTCTCGGACCATCCAGTCACACAGGTCCGGATAGGGAATGCCACAATAGGCAGCCTGTTCCGGAAGCAGGGATGTGGGTGTCATCCCCGGCTGCGTGTTGACTTCGAGAATGATCAGCGTGTCGGTCTTCTCGTCATAACGGAAATCCGTACGACTAGCGCCCTGACAGCCTAGCGCCTGATGGGCGCGCAGGGCGTAGTCGAGCGCGCGATCCGTTACAGCTTGGGGCAGAACCGCAGGAACAACGTGACGCGAGCCGCCGGCCTTATATTTGGCTTCGAAATCATAAAACGCGGCTGTTTCGCAGGGCAGGATGTCCGTGACGGCGAGGGCGCGGTCTCCCATGACGCTGGCGGTCAGTTCCCGGCCGGGGATGAAGCTCTCGACCAGTGCGTCTTTTCCGAAACGCCAGGTCTGTGCGATTTCCGCACGGCGGTTGTCTCCCGCTCGGACGATCTCGACGCCCACGGATGAGCCTTCGGCAACGGGCTTGATGACATAGGGGGCGGGAAGAGGGTCGGCTTCGGCCAGTTCCTCAACCGTCACCACACGCCCCTGCGCCACTGGCAGACCGGCAGCCGCCAGAAGGATACGGGTAGCGCCCTTGTCCATTGCGACGGCAGAGGCGCGGATTCCGGAATGCGTGTAGGGTAGGCCGAGCCATTCCAGAACGCCCTGAATGGCGCCATCTTCGCCACGCGGGCCGTGCAGCGCATTGAAGACGACGTCCGGAGCTGCGGATTTCAGGCTGGCGATTGTCGCGGCGATGTCGGGCCCGACATCGATCGGCGTGACGTCGTGACCCGTCTCGCGCAGGGCTTTGATCACGGCATCGCCGGTCACGAGGCTGACGGGGCGCTCGTTGGATGTCCCGCCCAGCAGGACTGCGACTTTCATAACGTCTGGTCTCCTTCGGACGGACGTCCGATCCGTTTGATTTCCCAATGCAGACTGACGCCGCTCTGTGCCAGAACTTTTTCGCGCACGGTCTCTCCCAGCGTTTCCAGATCCGCGCTGCTGGCCTGTCCCAGATTGAGCAGGAAATTACAGTGCTTTTCGCTAACCTGCGCATCGCCGATCCGAAGGCCGCGACATCCGGCTTCGTCGATCAGTTGCCAGGCCTTGTGGCCTTCGGGATTGCGGAACGTGGAGCCGCCTGTGCGTGCACGGACGGGCTGCGAGGCTTCGCGAGACGCCCGGATATCTGCAATGCGGCTGCGGATGGCGTCCGCATCATCCGGCGTTCCGCGTAGGCTTGACCGGATCACCACGCTCCCTGCGGGAAGCTCTGAATGGCGATATGCAAAGCCCAGTTCGTCATGTGAAAGGCGTCGCAGATCGCCATTTTCCGTCAGGATTTCGGCCCATTCGAGAATGGCATCGAGATCAGATCCGTAGGCGCCTGCGTTCATGCGGACAGCGCCGCCGATCGACCCCGGAATGCCAGCCAGAAACTCCAGACCAGCCAGACCGGCTGCGGCGGCATGTTCGGCCACGGTGATGTCGAGGGCTGCGGCCCCGACGATCAGGCTGTTGCCCTGTATGTCGATATCCGCAAAGCCACGCGCCAGACGAATGACCGTGCCCGCGATACCGCCATCGCGGATGATGACGTTCGAGCATGCCCCCAGAATCGTGACCGGCATGGATGCAGGCTTTTCACGCAGAAAAAGTGCCAGATCGTCCTGATCTTCAGGGATGAAGACCCAGTCCGCCGGGCCGCCGACGCGAAACCACGCACGCGGACCAAGAGGGGTGTTCGGCGTCAGTCTTCCCCGCAGGCCTTTGACCGGAAAATCGCTGCTGTCCGTCATACCGCGCCTTCGGTTGCGGGCTGCCGGTTCAGCGCTTCGAGCTGGGCAGGGAGCGCCTGCGCCCACTGGGTGATGGTTCCGGCGCCGAGGCAGACAACATAGTCGCCCGGCTTGGCAATGGCATTGATCATTTCGGGAAGATGTGCGGGATCGGGGAGCGGCACGACGGAGCGGTGGCCGCGATCGCGCAGGCCTTCGACGAATGCATCTCGGCCCGCACCTTCGATCGGGGATTCACCCGCAGCGTACACGTCTGCCACGATGACCGTATCGGCGTCGTTCATGCAGGTGCAGAATTCGTTGAACAGGACTTTCAGACGCGAATAACGATGCGGTTGCACGACGGCGATGACGTTCTTCGCACCTGCCTGACGCGCGGCTTTCAGAACGGCGGCGATTTCAACCGGGTGATGGCCGTAATCGTCGATGATGGAAATGCCGTTATAGTCGCCGGTGCGTGTAAAGCGGCGCTTGACGCCTTTGAATGTCGTCAGGGCAGACGCGATGACGGAATCGCTGATTTCCATTTCAAGGGCGACGGCGATGGCGGCCAGCGAGTTCAGGACGTTATGGTGCCCGAGCATCGGCAGACGGAACGGACCCGCACGGCGTGAGCGGTTGCGCTGGCGGTTCGTGACCACGACCTCGAACGTGGCCCCGCGCTTGTCCATGACGACTTTTTCGGCGCGGATATCGGCCTGTGGGCTGAAGCCGTAGGTGATGACGCGATGATCGGACAGGCGCGGGATCATCTGCTGGACCTGCGGGTGATCCACGCACAGGACGGCAAAGCCATAGAACGGGATGTTGGAAACGAACTGGTCGTAACCGGCCTGCATGGCCTCTTCTGTGCCCCAGTGATCCAGATGTTCCGGATCCATGTTCGTCACGACCGCGATCACGGCGGGCAGACGCAGGAAGGAGCCGTCGCTTTCGTCAGCTTCGACCACCATCCAGTCGCCTGAGCCCATGCGTGTATTGGTGCCATAGGCTTCGATGATGCCGCCGTTGATGACGGTGGGGTCGAGTTTGGCATGTTCCAGAACACAGGCGACGAGGCTGGTCGTGGTGGTCTTGCCGTGCGTGCCGCCGATGGCGACGGACCAGCGCAGACGCATTAGTTCGGCCAGCATTTCTGCGCGCCGGACGACCGGAATGAGCTTGGCACGCGCCGCCACGACTTCGGGGTTGTCTTTCTTCACCGCCGTAGACGTTACGACAACCTGTGCATCACCCAGATTGGCAGCGTCATGGCCGATATGAACGACAATTCCGGACTGTCGCAGGCGTTGCACATTCGCGCCCTCCGCGATGTCTGAACCCTGCACCCTGTAGCCCAGCATATGCAGCACTTCGGCGATACCGGACATGCCGATGCCGCCGATACCGACGAAGTGAATGGTTCCAATGTTCAGGGGCAGGGCGCGCATGAGGCAGGTACTCTTGGGTAGAAGCGGAGGATCAGGGACGAAGAGCGGATTCAATCAGATCCGCGACTTTTGCGGCAGCATGAGGGCGCGCGCAGGAATGAGCGGCTTTTGCTGCATTTTCGAGCTTTTCAGGATGGGAAAACAGGTCTGTCAGCAGAGTGGTCAGCGCTGTGGGCGTGAAATCCGGCTGGCGGATCATCCAGGCGGCACCCGCATCCACGAGCGCCTGACCATTCGCGCCCTGTTCATCGGAGGCCGCGATGGGCAGCGGCACGAGAATGGAGGGGCGGCCTGACATGGTCAGTTCCGCGACCGAAGAGCCGCCCGCACGACCGATCACGAGATGTGCGTCTTTGAGGCAGGTTGGCACATCGGTGAAAAACGGTGCAGCTTCAACCTCGATACCGGCATCGGCATAGATGGTGCGGACGCGGTCCAGATCGTCAGCCTTGATCTGCTGTGTGACTTTGAGGCGCTTGCGGAGTTCCTCGGGCAGAGCGGCCAGAGCTTGTGGAACGATCTCGGAAAAGACCCGCGCTCCGAGAGAACCACCCCAGACCAGAAGGTTGATCTGCTCTTCGGGCACCGCATAGGCGTTTTCAAAGAGCGCTTCGATGCCTGCGCGCACGGGCATACCAGTGAGCGTCGTCTGTGCGTTTTGCGGGAGGCGCGCGACCGTAGCGTAAGAGGTGGCAATCAGCGGAGAAAAGCGGGACAGGAAGGCATTGGCCTGTCCAAGAACCGCATTGCCCTCATGAATGACCATGCGTGGCCGTTTTGCGGAGGGCAGAAAACGGGATGCGGTCAGGGGGGGAATGGACGGATATCCGCCAAAACCGACGACGGCTGCTGCATCGAGGGATTTGAGGACGCGACGTGCTTCTCCTATGCCGCGGAGCAATGCGAGCACGCCACGGATTTTTCCGCCAAGACCTTTGCCTGCCACACCTGCACCATCCAGCACATATTGCGGAAGGTCTTTGAACAGGCCGGTGTCCCGGCGTCCATGCCGGGCGTCGGTCATGAGGACGAGGTCATGGCCACGTTCCGCAAGCACGGTCGCGACGGCTTCGGCTGGAAAGAAATGTCCCCCGGTGCCACCGGCGGCGATAACGATGGGGCGACTCACGGCGCATTCCTCTCAAACAACGGGTTCTGGCCGTAAGACGCGGCGGCTCTCTGCGCGATTTTGCTCTGGCCGACATGATGGCGGGTCAGGGCCAGAACCATTCCCATGGTCAGAGCAACCGACATTGCCGAACTGCCGCCATAGGAAATGAAGGGGAGGGTCATGCCCTTTGTCGGGATCAGATGCAATGTCGAACCCATGTTGACGAAGGCCTGAAGGCCAAAACCAGTCACCAGCCCCGCAGCAGAAACGATGACGAACGGATCGTCTTCATGCATCAGCTTGAGGAGGGTCCGTAAAACGATTGTTCCGAAAAGCAGAATGATGATCACGCACAGGATCAGGCCGTATTCCTCACCGGCGACGGCGAAGACGAAATCGGCATGGGCGTCGGGCAACAGGTCCTTTACCCGTCCTTCGCCGGGGCCGCGTCCCAGAAGGCCACCGTTTCCGAAGGCACGCAGCGCGGTGTCGATCTGGTAATGATCACCGACATCGGGATGCAGGAAGCGCTGGACGCGGGACTGGACGTGCGGAAAGACGATATAGGCGACCGCAAAGGCGCCTGCCATGCCTGCGACGCATAGTCCGACCCAGTAAAGCTTGAGCCCATCCACGAAAAGCTGGGTCATGAAGACCATTGTGATGACGGAGAGCATTCCGATATCCGGCTGTGATTTCAGCAGGAGCAGGATGAAACCGAAGCACAGGAATGCAATCAGCATGCCCGGAAACGCGATATTGCCCCACATGACGACCGAACGTCGTGCGGAAAGCAGCCAGCCCGTCACGACCGCAAAGCAGGGCTTGAGGAATTCGGAGGGCTGCACGGACATCATCGGCAGCGCGATCCATCGGCGTGCGCCCTTGATTTCCATACCATGAACCAGCGTCATGGCCGTAGCGCCCAGTGCAATGATCCCGCCAATAATCGCCAGTCTTTTGATGGCTTTGCGCGACAGATACGACGTGCCGAGCACGATCCCGCCAGCCAGCGCCAGAAAGATCACCTGCTTGAGAATGAACATGTTGCGCGAGGCACCGATGCGCGACGCCACTGCGGGACTGGCGGCGAGCATCAGCACATACCCCAGACCGATCAGCAGGCCGACGCAGGCCAGCGTGACGCGATCCAGGTTTCGCCACCAGCGGGCGACAGCGGAGGTCTCGACACGGGATAGTCCCGACATGGTGTCAATTCTCCAGCTTTTGCGTGAGCGTGGTGCCCGAATGGCCTGATTTCACAATATTATCGCAAATATGAAGAAAGTGTGACCCACGATCCTCGAAACTGCGAAATTGATCAAAACTTGCACAGGCGGGTGAGAGCAGAACAACTGGGACAGTCTGAGCGAGAGCTGCGCTGAAGGCTGCCGGGACGGCATTCTCCAGCGTTCCGCACTGCTGGAAAGGCACGCCGTGCATGGCCAGTGTCGCAGCGAGCGTTCCCGCATCCTGCCCGATCAGAAAGGCCTGTCCGATATGACCGAAGAACGGTGCAAGGCTTTCGATACCGTCCGCTTTTGCAACGCCGCCCGCAATCCACATGACTCTGTCATACGAAGCAAGAGCCTTGGAGGCAGCTTCGGCATTTGTGGCTTTGCTGTCATTGATAAACGACACGCCGTCGCATTCCGTGACTTTTTGCAGGCGATGTTCCAGGCCGGGGAATGATTTCAGACCGTCGCGGAGTGCTGCCTCATCAAGGCCGAGATGACGCGCAATGGCGCAGGCTGCACCAACATTCTGGGCATTGTGTCGGCCCGGAAGCGTCGGCCCCTCGAAGGGGGGCAGAGTATCGACGTCCAGTTCCATGACCTGCACGCCCCGCGCTGCAACCTGTGACGCAATAGCGCGGCACCAGTCATCATCGGTGCCAATCACGGCGAGGTCGCCGGAAATCATATTGTCGAAGACATGGGCTTTGGCGGCGGCGTAGCCGGTCATGTCGCCGTGCCGGTCCAGATGGTCTGGTGTCAGGTTCAGCAGGCAGGCCGCGCTTGCATGAAAGCGGTCCAGCCGTTCGAGCATGTAGGATGACATTTCGATCACATAGACGCCGTCATCGGACAGGAGCGGTAACGCCAGAGACGCCGTTCCGAGATTGCCACCTGCCACGCAGGGACGCCCGGCCATCGTAAAAAGATGGGCGATCAGGGCTGTTGTCGTCGATTTGCCGTTTGTGCCGGTGACGGCCACGAACGCGGCTTTTGAGCCGGATTTCCGAACGACCCGATACAGGATTTCGGCATCGGATAGAATCTGAATGCCCTGTACGCGGGCGAGATCTGCGACAGGATGCGCCTTCGGCAGCAGGTGCGGAATACCCGGTGACAGGATGAGGGCTGTCATCCCAGACAGATCGTTCAGGGGTGCGAGAGTCAGGTTCGGATGTGCAGGCAGATCGGCATTGCGATCGTCCCAGGCCTGAACCTGTGCGCCCATTCCGAGCAGGGCATGGACGACAGCCGCACCGTTACGCCCCAGACCGCAGACGGCATAACGCTCGCCTGTAAGAAGGCTGGGTGAGAAGCCGTTCATCGCAGTTTCAGGGTCGCAAGGCCGCAGAGGCCGAGCACGATGGAGACGATCCAGAAGCGGATGACGATTTTAGGTTCCTGCCAGCCCTTTTTCTCGAAATGGTGGTGCAGCGGCGCCATGAGGAACACGCGGCGTCCTGTTCGTTTGAACCAGAAGACCTGAATGACGACCGAAAGGGTTTCGGCTACGAAAACGCCGCCTACGATGCACAGGACGAGTTCATGCTTGGTGGCGACCGCGATGGCGCCAAGCGCTCCGCCGAGGGACAGGGAGCCGGTATCGCCCATGAAAACAGCCGCAGGCGGGGCGTTAAACCATAGAAACCCAAGGCCCGCGCCGATCAGGGCCGCGCAGAAAACCGCCAGTTCGCCCGTACCCGGAACCGGATGGAGTTGCAGATAGTCCGCAAAGACATGGTTGCCGACCAGATAGGAAATCAGGGCGAAGACCAGTGCGGCAATCACGACCGGTACGATGGCCAGTCCGTCCAGACCGTCCGTGAAGTTCACGGCGTTGCCGAAGCCGGTGATGACGATCATGGCGAAGATCGGGAACGCATAGCCCAGCGGAAGCAGCACATCCTTGACGAACGGAAAAGCCACCATGTTGCGCAGTTCTGGTGGCGTCAGATGCTGTAGCCAGATGCCGGCAATCAGCGATGTCAGGAATTCGCAGCCCAGTCGGGTACGTTTGGAAACGCCGGTCGTATTGCGTTTGGAGAGCTTCAGATAATCGTCTGCAAAACCAACGGCGCCGAAAGCGGCCGTCGTCAGCATGACGGCCCAGACGAAGCCGTTTGTGAGGTCGGCCCAGAGCAGTGTCGCCGAGAAAAGCGCAATCAGGATCAGCATTCCGCCCATCGTTGGCGTGCCGGCTTTTTCCAGAATGTGTCGTTCGGGGCCCACGGAGCGGATCGGTTGGCCTTCGCGCTGGATGCGTTTGAGCTGTGCGATGAAGGGTTTGCCCAGTGTCAGCGAGATGACCAGTGCCGTCAGGCAGGCGCAGCCTGAGCGGAACGTCAGGTAATGGAACAGGTTGAAGAACCCGCCATGAGACGTGTCGTGGGCGGCGATAAGATTGAAAAGCATCAGGCAGAAACCGGGCTGGAGGCGTTGTCGAGGGCTGAGATCACGTCACGCATCCGGCTGCCGAAGCTGCCTTTCACGAGCAGGAGATCACCGGGGCGGAGGGCATCAAGAAGAATGGGAGCGAGGGAGGCGGCATCGGCGGCGTATCCTCCCTGAAGTTCGGAGGGAAGCGCATCGTAAAGAGCGCGCATATGGGGGCCGCAGCAGAATGTAAGAGCGCTTGCGGTCTGCACGGCGTCCGCCAGAGAGCGATGTTCGGCATCGGCGAATGTACCGAGTTCGCGGATGTCTCCGAGGGCTGCGACATGTCGCTGAGCCGGAAGGAGGGCAAGCGTCGCCAAAGCGGCGCGGACGCTGGGGGTGGAAGCGTTGTAGCTCTCATCCAGCAGGCGCACGTCGTTCAGGATCGTGCGGATCTGCCCGCGTCCTGCGCCTGGCACGAAACCGTTCAGAGCGTGGGTTGCTGCTGCGACGTCTTCGCCAAGGGCTGCAACTGCGCCGAGGGTCAGAGCCGCGTTTCTGGCAAGATGCTCGCCGGGGGCGGTGAGCGTCACGTTTTGCTCGCCGTTGGGAGTGTGGAGCAAAAAATGACTGCCTTGCGCCGCGCAGTTCAGGTCTTCAAGGCGGAGTTCCGCTGTTGCGGAAAAGCCGGAGCGCCAGAGGGTGCAACCTTCTGGAAGAGCGTCGGAGAAAACTGTCTGACCGTGAGCATCATCAGGGACGATCGCGATCCCTTTGGCGGGGAGGGCACCGAACAGGGAGGCTTTTTCAAGCGCAATCGCTTCGATGCTGCCCATGTGACCGAGATGCGCCGTGCCGATCGTGGTGATGATGGCCACATCGGGACGGACCTGCGCGGCAAGGGGCGCGATTTCTCCCACATGGTTCATGCCGATCTCGCTGATGCAGAAGCGGGCATCCTGTGGCAGCCGGGCCAGCGTGAGGGGAACGCCCCAGTGATTGTTGTAGGAAGCGACGGCGGCGTGTGTCGGGCCGATCGCGGACAGGGCGACGGTCAGCATGTCCTTGGTCGTTGTCTTGCCGACGCTCCCAGTGATGGCCACGACTTTCCCGCGGAAACGGGAGCGAGCATAGCGGCCCAGATCCACCAGTGCGGTCATGGTGTCGGGAACGATCAGGAGGCGCGAATCGTTCAGACCGGCGGTGTCATGCACGAGGACACAGGCTGCGCCTTTGTCCAGAGCCTGCCGGATATAGGCGTGGCCATCGCTGCTCTCGCCATGCAGGGCGATAAACAGGTCTTCGGGCGCGAGCGTGCGGGTGTCGATTGAGATGCCCGTGACATGGACATCGGCCTCAAGCGTGCCGCCCGTCGCTGCGCGCAGGTCTGCGCTGGTCCACAGAACGCTCATGCCGCGCCTGCCAGTTCGCGGAGGACGAGACGATCGTCGAAAGGCAGGATGTTCCTGCCCACGATCTGTCCCTGTTCGTGTCCTTTGCCCGCTACGACAAGGATGTCGCCCGGTTGCAGGGCCTCAAGCCCCGCTGCGATGGCGCTGCGGCGGTCTGCAATTTCCAGAGCGTCCGGGCAGGCGGCCCTAATTTCGGAGCGGATCGTCATGGGGTCTTCCGTGCGCGGATTGTCGTCCGTGACGATGGCCAGATCTGCCATACGTGCCGCGACCTCTCCCATCAGCGGACGTTTGCCCCGGTCGCGGTCCCCGCCCGCGCCGAATACTACGACCAGACGGCCCGTCGTATGCGGGCGCAGACTGGACAGAACGCAATCAAGGGCGTCGGGCGTATGGGCGTAATCCACATAGGCTGCGGCACCGTTGGGCAGTTCGACCGCGCGTTCGCAGCGGCCGTGGACGCCTGTCAGTCGCGGTAGAAGCTCGACAACCTGCTTGGCATCGGCCTCGTCCGTCCAGCACATGGCCGCTGCCAGCATGACGTTGTCGGCCTGAAAGCGGCCCGGTAGTGAAAGAGACAGCTCGGGTAGCTCCTCGCCATGCAGCGCCAGACGGAGGATTTGCCCGGAGGGCGTGGGACGGGCCTCGATCAGCCGAAGGGCGGTGCCATTGCGTCCGACGCTGCGGAGTTTCAGGTTTCGTCTGGCCGCGATCGCCTGAAGGGCTGCGAAAGTTTCGCTGTCCATGTCGGCATTGATGGCTGCAATGCCGCCCTCGGGCAGGACTTCGTCAAACAGGCGCAGTTTGGCCGTGCGGTAGGCGTCCAGCGTCAGATGATAGTCAAGATGATCGCGCGTCAGGTTGGAAAAGCCAGCGGCTGTCAGGGTAATGCCGTCCAGGCGGTGCTGCTCCAGTCCGTGCGAGGAGGCTTCAAGCGCGACGTGATCCACCCCGTTCCCGGCCAGTGCGGCAAGAGTCTGGGCTAGCGAAACGGGATCGGGCGTGGTGAGGCTTGGAGGGGCGGGGATTTTTGTATCCGACACAAGCCCAAGCGTTCCCAGACTGGCCGCGCGGTTTCCCTGAAGGATCCAAAGTTGCCGGAGAAAATCGGCCGTGCTGCTTTTCCCGTTTGTTCCGGTGATCGCCGCGATACAGGAGGGCTGCGGACCGGCGAGGGCGAAGGCCATGCAGGCCAGAAGATGCTTGGCATCCGGGCGCACGATCACAGGGATCTGGGCCGGGATCTCTGCCGTATCATGATCTGCGATGACTGCGGCGGCGCCTTGTGAGAGGGCCTGTGCGATGAAGGCGCTCCCATCCTGCTTTGCGCCGCGTAGGGCAAAGAACAGCGCGCCCGGTCCGACCCTGCGGCTGTCGGCAGTGACGGCCAGAATGTCAGGATCGTCCGTCAGGGACTGCGATGTGCCACAGAGGGCGAAGAGCTGGGAGAGGCGCATGGGACGGTTCAGTGCTGTGTCTTGGTCTTCGGAGAGGTGGTCTTGGGTTCGTGAGGCTGATTACGCGGGTCTCCGGGATCATTTCCGGGACCGAGGGCGTGGTATCCGGCGGGGACGACCGGGTTCATCGGAATGGCCAGAGAGGCATCGATAGCGTCTTTGTTCGTAAGATCCGGGAATTGGTTCAGGATCGGGCCGACGCGGGAAATGATCTTTTTTACCGTCGGGGCTGCGTTCCAGGCTGCCGTCGTCCAGCCATGGGTCGCGGCGGTTCCCTGTGGACTGTCGAGCATGACGTAGACGGCGTAATGCGGATTGTTCATCGGGAAGACGCTGGTGAAGGCCGAGACGTTGACGTGCTTCAGATAGCCGCCATGCGCGCCAATTTTTTCCGCCGTGCCGGTTTTTCCGCCGACATAATAGCCCGGAACTTCAGCGGACTTTCCGCTTCCCATCGTAACGTCGAGGCGCAGAAGTTTGCGCAGGAGGGCTGACGTCTGTTCAGACAGAACCCGTGTGCCCACAGGCGTTTCAGCGCCGATTTCGTCGCTGTCAGAGCCCGGACGGTATGCGACCGGACGAAGCTGTGCCGCATCGGCTTCAGGTGTTGGTTTGCTATCGTCTTCGGTGTCGCGGGCTACGAGCGTTGGTTTGAGCAGGATGCCACCATTCACGGTCGCGGCTGTTCCGCGCACGATTGCAAGCGGCGGTTCGGCCACACCATGACCGAAGCCGACTGTCATAACGGTAGAGATGCCCCAGTTGCGCGAGGCTGGTACGAGCGGTCGTCCGGCTTCGGGCAGTTCGACAGGAACACGGTTGAAGAAGCCCATGTTCCGCAACCAGTCCTGCTGTCGGGCCGCACCGACATCAAGCGCGATATGTGCGGCGGCAGGGTTGGACGAAAACGCCAGAACGCCGGGCAGCGAGAGCCACGGGGCGAAATGGTCCGTCTTCATGTCCCGGATGGTGAAGCGCCCGACCCTGATCGGAGTGGTCGAGAAGCGGTCCCAGATATGCACGACACCAAGCTGAAGGCCCATTGCGGCGGTCTGGAGCTTGAAGGTCGAACCGGGTTCATACATGCCGGTAACGGCGCGGTTGAAGCGCGCATCGTTGGGGGCGTGTCCGAAATCGTTGGCGTCATAATCGGGCAGGCTGACCATCGCCAGAATTTCGCCGGTGCGGACATCCATGACGATGGCGCTGGCACCAATGGCGGAGAATTCGTCTTTTGCGGCCTGAAGCTCGTCATGCGCGACGGTCTGTACGCGAACGTCCAGAGACAGGCGCAGCGGAGATTTGTCGGAATTCAGGCGCTTGTCGAAATACCGCTCCACGCCCGCGATGCCATGATCGTCGATATCGACGCTGCCCATGATCTGGGCAGCGGTCCGGCCAAGCGGGTAGTGACGGCGTTCGCCGGCTTCGAAATAGATGCCCGGAATACCCAGATTGTTGATGGCGATTTCCTGAACGGGGGAAATATCGCGCGCCAGATAAACGAACTGTTTTTTAAGCGACAAACGCCGGATCGTCTCGTCCCGGTCCAGTTGCGGGAGGACTTTGCGGAGTTTGTCTGCTGCGTCTGCCGGGTCGATCAGTTCCATCGGGTTCGCGTAGACCTGCGCCACGGGCAGAGAGAGCGCCAGAGCCTGACCCGTGCGGTCCGTGATGGTGGCGCGCTTGACGGTCGGCAGTACGAAATCGCCGGACATTTCCCCGCGCGGGTCGCTTTTGGGAATTTCGGGAACCTGCGGGGCGATCTGACGCTTTTCCGGCTCCATGGGCATCAGGACTGTGGCAACGGTCGCCTTGAGCGCTACGGCACCATAAATCGCCAGAAAGCCCATTCCGACGCCCAGAAGGCGTCCGTGCATCTGGTCAAGATTCAGGCGGCTACCTCTTCGTGATGCCGCACCTTTCCGGGGACGTCCTGACGGGACATCCTGACGCGCGGGGCGCTGCGAACCGGAAGAAGGTGGCACGTCCTGGGGCATCGTGCGGGGGTGCGTCCTGTTGAAGGGCTCGCCCTAAGCTATCCGAGAATGCTGAACGAGCGGTTAACGATGAAAGGGCTTTCAGTTAGCCAACGGCACCGGCGCGGGCAATGCGTCATTTACATTTGCCAGAGCGGAAAGTTGAGCGTGATGCGCCCGCGGACGCTCTTCCGCAAGGCGGGTCGTTACGGGCGCATGGCTGACATGAACAGTCTGCGGATGCCAGGCGGCCACCATCAGCGGAGCAGGGTGGCTCTCACGATAGCTGACAAGATGGACGTTTGGCGCTGTGTCCGCATGGCTGTGAACGGACACTGTAGTCGTATGCGGAGCGGCAGAGGCGAGTTGGACGTCCGCAGTATGGGCATGGGAAGGGTGTGCCGAAATCGCAGCAGCTTTGACGACGACCGGGGCAGGGTGACTTGCCATGGCTACGACCACTGGTCGGGGCGCGGGTGTGCTCTGGGCAGGAGGAGGTGCATGCACGACACTCTGCGGGGCGGGCAGGGGCAGATGTGCGGCTTCTGCGGCCCTGTTGACGACTTCATGCAGACCTTCGCGAGGATCTGCCGCCTGTGCCTTGGAACCGGGGGCTGGAAGATGCGCTTCAAGAGACGTCATGCGGATGAACTGGTCCGGCTCCATCGGATGGAGCGCGGGGACGAAGCGGGCGGCGAGCGTGTTGAGGCGGTCCGGCTGGTTCAGAAGGGCCCATTCCGTCCGCAGCATGGCGGTCTGGCTCCGCACACGCTGTGTGTCCTGCACGATTTTCGTGATCTGCTGGTCCAGAACCGTGGTCTCATGCTTCTTCGTATAGAGAAACAGGCCGGATCCTGCGGCAAGGACGGCACAGGCGACGGTGAAGGGCCGGATCATGAGGAGATTCCTGAGGCGGGATTACGGACCAGTGCACGCAGGCGGGCGCTGCGGGCGCGCGGATTTTCCCGGGCTTCCTCGTCCGTAGCGGAGAGGGGGCGGGAATGGAGAAGGGAAAAAGCCGGCGCGTTCTGGCGAAGCGGAGCCGGTTCGTAGCGGGAAGGATTTCCCGTCCGTCCTGCGAGAACAGCCATGGCACGTTTCGCCAGACGGTCTTCGAGGGAATGGAAGGTGACGACCACGAAAATACCGCCCGGCGCCAGAAGGCGCGGTGCCGCTTCCAGAGCCCGCTCCAGTTCGCCAAGCTCGTCGTTCACGGCAATCCGCAGCCCTTGAAAGCTGCGGGTTGCGGGGTCGATATTGGCGCGGTCGCGGGGGACGCAGCAGCGGATGATATGGGCAAGCTGGCCAGTCGTGGTGATCGGAGCTTCAGCACGGGCAGCCACGATGGCGCGTGCGATGCGGCGGGAGAGTTTTTCTTCGCCGTACCGATAAAGAATGTCCGCGAGGTCCGCTTCCTTGAGGTCATTGACCAGATCGGCGGCGGAAGGACCGTCCGAACCCATGCGCATGTCCAGCGGGCCATCGTTCCGGAACGAAAAGCCGCGCTCGGCCTGATCGATCTGAAAGGACGAGACACCCAGATCCAGTACGATGCCGTCAAACGGGCCTTCTGCACCGACCAGAGCTTCCATGTCACCGAACGTGCCCTGATGCATCCGCAGCCGTCCGTTGGCCTGTACGGCCATGGCGTTTCCGCGTTCAATGGCTGCCGGGTCACGATCGATGCCGTCGAGGGTGCAGTCAGCGGCGTTCAGAATGGCACGGGCATAGCCGCCGCCACCGAACGTACCGTCCAGATACCGACCACCAGCGCGGGGTGCGAGGGCTTCGAGCACCTCGTGCAGCATGACGGGAACGTGGCCCGAGTGAACCAGAGTGATCGCGTTCATTCGGCTGCTCCCGCAGTGTTTGTAGCGGCAGGCGCGCTGACAGGACGGCGGCTGGTTGCAAGTGTTTTTGCGCGGCCCCGGGCGGCCTGACGGCGTTCTTCGGCAGCGGCGGGGTGCCAGATCTGGAATGTCCGTCCCAGCCCCATGAAAGACACTTCGTCCGTCAGCGCCGCGTGGGTGCGCAGGGTTTCGGGAAGAATGATGCGGCCTTCCTTGTCGCTGTCCAGCGGATAGGCATCCGCATAGAGGCTGGCGGCCAGATCTTCGTGGTCTTCCGAAAACGGGTCGTATTCGTCAAGCGGAGTGGCAAGAGAGGCGAAAGCGCCAGCCGTCCAACCCTCGATGCATGGGTGGAGATGGGACGGGCGGAGAATAACCAGTGGATCGCCCGGCTGGGCCTGAGATCTCAGGGCAGCACGGAAAGGTGCAGGAATAGAGACGCGTCCTTTGGCATCGAAACGGTTCTGATGCGTGCCGAGGAACATGCTCATGAACGATGTGCCTCCTTCCTGCATTCAGAAACCGGGTATTCGGCTGCTGATTATTTGGCTTGGTCTTTATTGGGATATCATGGGATTTCATGGGACGTCAAACAGATATCGTCAAAAAACCGCAGAAAACTGCGGCATTTTCAAAAATTGAAATGTGACAAAAATTTTTGCTGTTTGTTAGGGTTTGTCAGGGATAATCGCGAAGGCGAATCTATGCCTGCCGTTATTTGTTCTGTTTTTGTTCTTCTTTGGGGGAGGGGACAATTACTGGAAGAACAGATTTTCAGAGGGTGCCAGACGGCCTGTAAGCCGGGTTCTGTCCGCCCGAAAGCGGGACGATCATTCCTCTGGGACCTGCATTGCTACAGGCCTCACGCAACCAACCCGAACGACGGGGCGAGAAGCCCCCGGCTTCCTTGCGGAAACCTGCCGTTCCTATTCGGTCTTGCTCCCGGTAGGGTTTACCGTGACCATCGCCGTTGCCGGAGATGCGGTGCGCTCTTGCCGCACCGTTTCGCCCTTACCCGCAACGTATTTTCCCCGCGATAAATCGCTGAAAAAACAGTCCGGCGGGCGGTCTGTTTTCTGTGGCACTGTCCCTAGGGTCGCCCCCGCCGGCAATTAACCGGTACCGTTTTCCCGTGGAGCCCGGACTTTCCTCCCTGTATGCGATCCTCATCGCACACACAGCGATCGTCCAGCCGTCTGGCGGGGCAGACACTGCTCCGGGACGCCTGCGGGGTCAAGGGCAGACTTTTTCTGATGACCGGAGCATAAGGGATAAATGCGCCCGACCCTGACATTGCGGATCTTCCTGTTCTGGCTGGCCCGACAGAGCCGCAGACGTGGTGTTGCGCCGCGAACAATCGCTCTTGATGAAATTCCGCCCATCCCTGCCCCACAGCCTTCTGCGGACGTTCTGCAACAGATCCGCCGTGTGACGGGACGCCCGAGTTTCCCGGTCAGTCTTTCGTCGCTGCGGATCCGGCGGTGGCGTGAGATCCGTGTTCCCGGAGCGGAGGGAGAGCGGAATGCCCGTCTGTACCGGCCACGGGGGAAAGTCAGAGGTATTGTGTTGTTTCTTCACGGCGGTGGATTCGTGCATTGCGACCTCGTCTCGCACCATGGAATCTGCTGCCGCCTTGCAGCGTCTTCAGGGGCGATGGTGCTGTCGCTGGATTATCGTCTTGCGCCCGAGCACCGTTTCCCGGCTGCTCTGGATGACACCAAAGCCGCGCTGGAGTGGATTTTCGCGACTGTGCCGACTGATGTGCCTGTGGCTGTGGCGGGTGACAGTGCGGGGGGCAATCTTTCCGCCGCGCTCACGCAATGGGTGCGGGCGCGGGGATCACGCTCGCTCAGCGCCCAGCTTTTGTATTATCCCGCCCTGAGCGGTCCGTTTGTTCCACCGTCCCGTCAGTCTTATGCGGACGGGTACATGCTGAGTGTGGAGCTTCTGTACTGGTATTGCGGCCAGACGCTGGCGAGTGCGGAGCAGCTTTTCGATCCGGAATTTTCGCCATTGCTGGCTGACGATTTCGAGACTCTACCGCCCGCTATGATCGTCACTGCGGGGTTCGATCCACTCAGGGGCGAAGGCGAACTTTATGCCCGTCGTCTGAATAAGGCCGGGGTACCGGTTGTGCTGAAAAACTTCCCGCGCATGATTCATGGTTTCCTGAACGGCTATGCGCTGTTCCGGGATGGGCGGCGGGCATTGAGAGAAGGGGGATTGTTTCTGCGCGAGGCTTTTGCGCAGGAGAAAAACGGAGCGTCCTAGGGCGCTCCGTTTTGCCCAAACACGTCAGAGAGGCAGATCGTGGAAGGAGCCGGGCGTTCCCGCATCGGTCTGTACCGTCCGGTCGGCCCGGTTGATTTTCAGACTGAACAGTTTGTCGGCTGACGGTTTTTCGCCGGGGCATCCATTACCGTGACGTCCGAGGACGTCCATCGTCGGTGTATTGTCGGACGCGCTGCCGTTCACGACGAAGACGAGGCAGTTTCGCGGTAGATCCGTCAGATTGTCCTTCACCACCGCAAGGCGGAGATGCTCCACCAAAGCGGTGTTATCGAACCAGCTCAGCTTACTGAACGTGATCTTGTCATAAGACATGTCCAGCAGTCCGCTCCGGACTGCGATGAACATGAGCAGAAAAGCCGGGATGACCACCAGAAGCCGCCGCAGCAGAAGCTGTTTGAAGCTGCGGGGCTGGCGGCGTGTATTTTTGCCCGGCGCGCGGCCCACACGGGGCGTTGCGCTTTTATCATCACTCAAATGTGGTCACTCCGAGGCTTCGTGCCAGGTGTCGCCATGCTCGGCAAGCAGGCGGGTCGCCTGCTCCGGACCGTAGGAACCGGCGCTATAGGTCTGCATGGGTACCTTATTATGCTTCCACGCATCAAGGACCGGTTCAGCCCAGCGCCATGCAGCTTCGACTTCGTCGCGACGGATAAAGAGGACCGGATCGCCCCGAACCGCGTCAAGCAGTAGCCTTTCGTAGGAGTCGGGGAAGGGCATGCCGCCTTCCATACGGATGGAGGTATCCAGATCCGCCGTGTGGAGGTTGAACACATCCAGCGCGGGGTTCTTGACGTTCAGGCGCAGTTCCACACCCTCATTGGGCTGGATGCGCAGCACGAGGCGGTTGCTGGCGGGAGCAGCGCCGAACATCGTGGTCGCAGCCGGGCGGAACGTCACGACGATCTCGCTGACCTTGCGGGCCGAACGCTTGGCCGTGCGGATATAGAACGGCACGTTCTTCCAGCGGGGCGTATCCACCCAGGCGCGGACTGCGGCAAAGGTTTCCGTGGAGCTGGGCGTGCTCAATTCTTCAAGGTAGCCCGGAACATTCTCGCCGCCGATCACGCCAGCCGTGTATTGCGCACGCACAGTCTCGGTGGCTGCGCTGGCTTCGGTGATCGGGCGCAGCGCGTTCAGAACCGCCAGCTTGGCGTTGCGGACGGCATCGGCCTCAAGGGAATCCGGCGCTTCCATGGCGACCAGACACAGCACCTGAAGCAGATGGTTCTGGATCATGTCGCGCAGTGCGCCTGACGTATCGTAATAGGCGGCACGACCTTCAACGCCGACCGTCTCGGCAGCGGTGATCTGCACGCTCTCGATATGCTCTGCTGACCATGCCGCATTGATGAGCGGATTGGCAAAGCGCAGGGCGAGAACGTTCTGGACCGTCTCTTTGCCGAGATAGTGATCGATCCGGTAGATCTGCTTTTCCGGGAAATACTGGCCCACACCGTCATTGATGGCGGTTGCGGTGGCCATATCCGTTCCGATGGGCTTTTCGAGCACCACGCGCGAGTTGGCCGTGATCAGCCCGTACTGGTGCAGATTTTCGCAGATGCTGCCGTAAAGCTGCGGCGCGGTTGCGAAATAAAAGACCCGTACCCGGTCAGGCTGCGCCTTGGCGAACAGGGACGTCAGGCTGTCCCACTGTTCGCTCTGGCGGCTGCTGTCGAGGGTCACATAGTCCAGACGGGCCAGAAAACGGTCCACCAGTCCGGGGCTCAGGACATCCGAAGGAAGGAAACGCTCGAGCGCCTCACGGGCACGCGCGACATAGGCCTCACGGCTCAGCTCCGTTCGGGCGGCTCCGATGATGCGGGCATCATCCGGAATCTGGCCCAGCCGGAGGCGGTTATAGAGCGCGGGCAGCAGCTTGCGCATCGTGAGATCGCCAGTGGCGCCGAAGATGACATAGTCGAAGGGCTCGACCTGCTGAAAATGTTCCATGGAAGACTCTCTGACCTCTCGAACCCGCAGACCGGGAAAAAAAGGGTTAAGGTTCAGGCCGTTTCAGGCACCGTCTAGTTCCCTGTCGGGGGGCTTTCTGTCAAGGGATGAGCCGTGCACGACATCGGGAGAAAAGCTTCGTCATGTTCACGCGTTCATGAAACGTGCGCATAATTCCGTTGACCGTCCCGCCCTCATCACGATAAGCCGCGCGGCGGATGCTGTTTTGGCGCAGCGTCGGCAAAACATAGCCCAGACGACATAAGGAAACCGGACCATGGATGCAGAAATCAAGAACGAAGGCGCTGCCACGGGCGGGATCGCTGCGGACCGTCTGCGCTCCATTATCGAGCGTGTCGAGCGTCTGGAAGAGGAGCGCAAGGCTCTGGCCGGCGATATCAAGGACATTTTTTCCGAAGCCAAATCGGCCGGATTTGACGTAAAAGTCATCAAGCAGATCATCCGTCTGCGCAAGCAGGAGCCAGCAGAAATCGAGGAGCAGGAAACCCTGCTCGACATCTACCGTCGCGCCCTTGGAATGTAATTCCAGCCGCCGGACAATCGAACACGCCACTTTCAGACGGGACCGGGCCTCCTCATGATGTCTGATTTTTCATGGCTGCCAGGCTGGGCCTTCGGGTGCCTGGTCGTGGTGGCCGCACTGTTTGGGCTGGCACTGCTTTGCATGCCGTTCGCCGTGTTCGGCACCAAGCCCCGGTTGCAGGATCTGGAGTTCCAGATCGCCGAGATGCGCGCTGAACTCCGGGCGCTCAACCTGCGCCTGGCTGTTTCGAGCCGTCCCGACAGTCCTTCTGCTGAACCAATGGCACAGGCCGTCACAGCATCTCAGGAGCGCATGACGCGGATAGATGAAGACTATCTGATGCCCGCACGCACCCTGCGTCCTGATCTGCCGTCTTATGAGGATGGTCCCGGGCAGAGTGGTTCGGGGCAGGGCGCTATGGGGAGGGATGACCCCGAGACCCTGCCGCGCCGGGGCTCTAAGGCGGCATCCGCTCCAGTGAGAGAGGACCTGTCCAATGCGTCCGAGCGGGTCTGGTCGCGCGCGCCATGGGAGCAGGGCGCAACAGAGACTGCGCGCCAGCCTCTGAGTCGCGCCATTGACAAGAAGCAGTCCGCAAAAATAGTTGCGGAGAGTGACGCTTACCAGCCCCGTTCCGAACCTAAGCTGCGCTGGCCCCCAAGGGGCTGAACAGCAGGGCAGGGCGTGTCAGGGATGATCGAGAGCCAGATCATCCCGATGAATTAACGCATCCCGGCCGCGATATCCCAGAAGCTGCTCCATTTCGCCGGAGCGGTGCCCGATCAGTTTCAGACTTTCATCCGAATCATAACCGATCAGGCCGCGCCCGATCACGTTGCCTTCAGCGTCGCGGATGGCGACAAGATCGCCGCGTCCGAACGCGCCCTCAAGTCCGGTTACGCCTGCGGGAAGGAGGGAGGCCCCTTCCTGAAGAGCGCGGCATGCGCCGGCGTCAATCGTCAGTGAGCCTTTGGGGTGGAGACTCCCGCCAATCCAGCGTTTGCGGGCTGAGCCTGCATCGGTCTGGGCCAGGAACCAGGTGCAGAGGCCGCCATTTTGCAGTCTGCGCAGCGGATGGTGTTCCTGTCCGGCCGCGATGACCATGTTCGCACCGGCGCGCGTTGCAATCTTTGCAGCCAGAAGTTTCGTGCGCATTCCGCCTGACGAATAGCCGGGTGGCGGCTCGCCCCCCATGGCCATGATGTCGTCGTTCATCTGTTCGACCACGGGAATATGCCGCGCAGACGGGTCCTGTCGGGGGTCGGCCGTATAGAGGCCGTCAATATCGGACAGCAGCACCAGACAATCCGCACCCGTCATCTGCGCAACACGCGCGCCCAGACGGTCATTGTCGCCGAAGCGGATTTCGCTGGTGGCGATGGCATCATTTTCATTGATGACCGGCACGCAGCCCAGATCGAGCAGTGTCTGGAGCGTGGCGCGGGCGTTGAGATGGCGCTCGCGGTTTTCCGTATCGTCCGGCGTCAGAAGAAGCTGTGCCGCGACCAGATTGTGGTCCGCCAGCGCTGCACTCCAGCCCTGTGCCAGTCCGATCTGCCCGACACTGGCCATCGCCTGTTTTTCGTCCAGACGTAGTTTGCGGGACGTAAGGCCAAGACGATGCCGGGCAAGAGAGATTGCGCCTGACGAGACCACAATAACCTCAGCGCCCTGCGCGCGCAGGTCAGAGATGTCGGCGCAAACCCCCTGCAGCCATTGCTGGCGCAGGGTCGCGTTTGCTGAATCGACCAGAAGCGCGCTTCCGATCTTGATGACGATCCGGCGGGCCTGCGCCAGATGAGGAGCACAAGCCGCAGCGTTCATCCCTGCCGGTCCTGTTTGGCAGCCGTCACACGATCCTGAAGCATCCGAAGCAGTTCGGGCAGGCCTTCCTGCGTCGCGCCGGACAGCATCAGCACTTCGGCCCCGGATGCCTTGGCCAGTGCCCGCTTTTTGGCGGAACGCTGTGTGGGCGTCAGGGAGTCGCACTTATTCAGAACGATGATCTCGGGTTTGGCTGCAAGCTCCGGATCGTAGGCCTCAAGTTCCTTGCGGATCAGGCGCCAGTGCTTGACGACTTGACTTTCCGTCCCGTCGATCAGGTGCAGGAGTGTTGCGCAGCGCTCTACATGGCCCAGGAACCGGTCCCCAAGGCCCGCGCCTTCGCTGGCACCTTCAATCAGGCCGGGAATATCGGCGATCACGAATTCTTCGGTGTTGTTCAGGCGAACTACGCCGAGCTGGGGGTGCAGGGTCGTGAACGGGTAATCGGCAATTTTGGGGCGTGCACGGGACGCGACGGAAAGAAGCGTGGATTTGCCCGCGTTTGGAAGGCCAACAAGGCCGATATCGGCAATCAGCTTGAGACGCAGCCACACCCAGCGCTCTTCACCCGGCCAGCCTTTATCGGCCCGGCGTGGCGCACGGTTGGTGCTGCTCTTGAAGTGGGTGTTGCCAAGGCCGCCATCACCGCCGCGGCACAGAAGGACTTCCTTGCCCTCGGCGTCGAGATCGGCCAGCAGGGTTTCGCGATCCTCGTCGAAAATCTGCGTTCCAACCGGGACATTAATGGTGACATTTGCAGCGGCAGCACCAGTCCGGTTGGAACCTGCGCCATTGCCGCCCTTGCGGGCCTTGAAATGCTGCGTGTAGCGGAAATCGATCAGGGTATTCAGGCCGGGGACCGCACGGAAAAGGATATCACCACCACGGCCACCATCACCGCCGTCCGGACCGCCATATTCGATGTATTTCTCGCGCCGGAATGCGATCACGCCGTCACCGCCGTCACCGGAACGCACATAGATCTTGGCCTGGTCGAGAAACTTCATCGTATTGTCCGAAAGAATAAGGTGAGGGGCGCTTTATACGCAAAAAGGCCGGTCCCGAACAGGACCGGCCCTTTCTGCTCGCGCTGGAACAGGGGGCTGCTTATTCAGCGGCTTCCGGCAGTGCTACGGAAACGTGGACGCGGCCTTCTGCGCGGCGCTGGAACTGCACATGGCCGTCCACCAGAGCGAACAGCGTGTGGTCGCGACCGATACCGACATTGACGCCAGCCTTCATCTTCGTGCCGCGCTGACGGACGATGATGTTGCCTGCGATGACGCTTTCGCCACCGAACTTCTTCACACCCAGACGACGACCTGCACTGTCGCGTCCGTTACGGCTCGAGCCGCCTGCCTTTTTTTGTGCCATGATTGTTTGTCCTTACCTAAAGTGTCTGGCCAATCAGGCCGCGTTGATCGCGTTGATACGCAGGACGGTCACCGGCTGACGGTGGCCGTTCTTGCGGCGGCTGTTCTGACGGCGACGCTTCTTGAAGATGATCACCTTCGGCAGACGATCCTGAGCGACGACGGTTGCCGTCACGGTTGCGCCAGCAATAAGCGGTGCGCCAACGGTCACGGTGCCTTCGCCGCCAACCATCAGGACGTCGGTGAAGGTGATGGTGCTGCCGGCTTCAGCTTCGAGCTTCTCGACCTTGAGGATGCTCTCGGGAGCAACGCGATACTGCTTACCGCCGGTGCGGATGACTGCGTACATTCTGGAAACTCTCTCTGTTCCGATCTCGTGGTCGCTGCTGTCGGGTGGTCCCGGTCTGGCGCGACCCAGTCGCTTTTTGTCGTTGGCTCCAAGGCAACCACATACAATGCGGTCGTATGGAACAGCCGCGGTCGATACAGATATGAAGGCTTTCAGTCAATCAGAAACGACTAAAAAACCGCCCTGCAACCACATTTCTCGCAGGAAGGCGTTTCTACCCTCTTGCAATATCGGATAAAGCCCGTCATAAGCCCCTCCATCGATCAGGTTCAGCGCAACAGCAGAACCGTACGGAGAGGTGCCAGAGTGGTCGATCGGGGCGGTCTCGAAAACCGTTGTGCCTTCGCGGGTACCGTGGGTTCGAATCCCACCCTCTCCGCCAGAAAATCAATAATTCCCTGATTTTTCAGAGCGCTATCTGGTTTATCGAAATGCGTCCGACTGTGGACACCATCTTAAAAATTAAAGCAACCACACATTAAAGTTGGCTAGTTTGGAAATGTCTTTGCTCATGTTTCAGTGATCGAGGTCTTGGCCGTCATCCGGACCTTTGAGCAGGCGGCTTTTTTCGCCCGCAATGCTGATGGGCGTGTCTCCGCGTACAGTGATCCGACGGAGGAGGCGGGGATGGGTGTCGAAGTCGGCTGTGGCATAATGCTGCGTGGCGCGGTTGTCCCAGATGGCGACATCACCGGGCTTCCAGTTCCAGCGGACAGTGTTGTCGATCTGCGTAATGTAGGACTGGAAGATTTCCAGTAACTGGTTGGCGTGCTGGGTAGGAATTCCGCGGATTTCTTTGAAGAAATGACCCAGAACGAGTGTGCGTTCGCCGGTTTCCGGGTGAATGCGAACTACGGGGTGCTCTGTTTCATAAATTCTTGAAATGAAACGGGCGCGAAAATCGGCAATTTCCTCATGGCGAAGATCGTATTTGTAGAAATTGGTATCGTAATCGTTGCCATGAACGGCCCAGAGCGTATCGGCGAGCTGTTTGAGTGGGGCGGGCAGGTCGTCATAGGCCGTGGCCGTGTTGGCCCAGAGAGTGTTGCCACCATAAGGCGGGACCGTGATGGCGCGCAGAATGGAGGCTTTGGGGTAGGCGGGGACGAACGTGACATCCGTATGCCAGGAATCCGTGGAGCGGCCGTTGCGGGAGTTCAGCTCGAACGTATAGGTGGTGCCATCTGCGGCCGGGATGGTCGGATGGAGGATCGGGTCTCCGAAAACCCGGCTGAGTGTTTCGTGCTGGGCGTCATCGAGGAACTGATCGCGCAGGAAGATCACCTTGTGGCGCAGCAGGGTCTCCCGAAGAAATGCCTTGTGTTCTTCAGGCAAAGGCTCTCGGGCATTGATGCCATGGATGATGGCGCCGATGCGGGACGTCACCTTTTCAGCGCTGAGGGTGTCGGCGAAGGCGGGTGCGTTGGGGACAAGGCGGAGGGTCGTCATGAGGGAAGTCCTTCGGGCTGGGGGACTGCGGTGCTGTTGAGAGGGCGGTCGGGGTGTGTGAGGGGCGGGGGTGTGATGAAAAAAGTGAGGATTGCGCTGGCCAGAAAAAGCGCGGCGTAAATGAGGATAATGCCCTGCGTGCCGACAGCACCTTCAAAGGCATAGACGATGAAGGGGCCAATCCAGACGCTGCTGCCCGCGCCGAGGTTCAGCAGGGACATGGCGATGCCCTTGTGGTCCGGCAGAAGGGACGGCGTCAGGGCCGAGAGCGGTACATATCCGGCGAGTGTCATGCCGAAGACGGCAGCAGAGGCGTAGACTGCGAACAGGCTGCTCTGTGCGTAGAGCAGTGGAATCCAGTACAGCCCAACGCAGCTCAGCGCGCTGCCGATGCCGCCGAACCAGATGACAGTCTGGCGCCAGGAAATATAGTCGCTGGCAAAACCGATCAGCAGGTTGAAGACGATATTGCTGGCGAAGATGATTTCCAGAAACCGGATCCACACATCCTGCGACAGGCCCAGTCTGCTGGTGAAGAAAAAAGGCATGAAGACGATCAGGCCATGTGTGGCGCTGGAATTGACTGCACGCACGATGCAGGCCAGTCCTACGCCCGGATTGTGACGGATCTGGCGGACTGTTTCGCGTAGGGTCGGGCCGATATCCTTCAGGCTCCCTCTCTGCGAGCGGGGCGTGGTGGGCAGGGGCAGGATGGCAAGAACGCCCCCCGCTCCTACGCCGAGCAGGGCGATCCAGAGCGTAACGTATTGGCCGTAAACCGGCAGCAGGAGTTGCGCCACAATGGAGCCGACCGTGGGCAGACCGCAGGTAAAGCAGAACCAGAACAGGCCGACGGCCCGTCCCAGACGGTCCTGCCGGACCGTAGTGACGAGCAGGGTCAGCAACCCGTAGGAGAACAGCGGATAGCCCGCTCCGCGCAATCCGTAGGTCAGCAGAAGCAGGGCTGGAGAATGGGCAGGAATGGCAACGCCAAGGAACAGGATCTGCGGGAGGACCCAGAACAGCAAGCCTGCCGTCATGATCGTGCGGCTGCTGAAAATATCGCATAGCAGGCCCGAGAACCAGGCCGCCAAGGCAGCAGCCAGACCATAGGCTGTAAAAAGGAGGGCGACGAAGTGCTCCGTCTGGCCCGTCTGGACCAGAAACGGCGACAGATAGCCGACCTCGACACCATCTCCGATCATGAAAACCAGAAGCCCGGCGTATTGCAGCGCGAAGCTCCGTGGCAGGCGGCTGGCGGGCAGGAGTGAGGCGGTGGGAACCATCGTCTGCATCTCAGAAATCCGCATGAACCGCGCCAAAATACTGGCGTGGGGCACCGAGGACGACAGACTGGTAATCGCCAGCCATGGGATAGCCGTTCTGGCCCATGGTGGAGATGTATTTCACGTTCGTCAGGTTATAGACGTTGAAGTCCAGCGAGAGGTGCTGGACGAAACCTGTATGGGACAGGCGGTGGAGCTGTTTGCTCAGGTCGTAGCGGGCGCCGAAATTGGTCAGCCAGTAGGACGGGACTTTGGTGTCCCCCGTATAGCTGAGGTTACGCTTACCGACATACTGGGCCTCGATATGAGCCTGAAGGTCATGCCAGGTGTAGGACAGATCGGCATGGTACATCAGGCGCGGATAGGCCACGACCTGCTGACCCTTGATGTTGTAGGTCACCCGCGATCCATTGATGGTCTGGGTGATGTTGTCATCATAGACAGCGTGATTGTAGCTGATGCTGTTGGTCAGGCTCAGCCCTTTGACGGGGGTGAGTGTGACGGCACCGTCCACGCCGCTCATCGTCACGCCGCCGACATTCTGGATGGTGGTGTAAGGCTGTGTTGTCGGGCCGGTAGAGATGCGTTGCAGGCGGTTGGAAAAGATCGTGTGGTAGCCGTAGAGCGAGCCGCTGATGAGGCGGCCGGTGTAGCGATAGCCGCCAGCGAAGTTCCAGTCGGTTTCAGGTTGCAGGCTACTTTTGGACGCCAGATAGGACGCCTGCGAGGTCGAGAACGGTGATGAGCCGCTGTTATAGCCCGAGACCGGATAGACCTTCACGTTCTCCGCAATATCGAAATAAAGCTGATGACCGGGAGCAAAACGCCATTCCCCGCTGAAATGCGGGAGGAAAGGTTTGCTGGAGGTGAGGGAATCTCCGCCTGCAATCGCAGTGGTGCGGGTGTAGGTCTGCCAGTTGGCGAGGGCACCGACGCGACTGGTATTCAGGACGGAACGGAAACCGGCATGCAGGGCGATGGTGTTCGTAACGTGATAGGTATCCTGAAAATAGGCGACAAAGGTGTTGGTGTTGAAGACCTGTCGATAGCCATTCTGGAACGGGTTCTTGAGATTATCGAGACCATTGACCGGCGTTGCGGTGCCGTTGAGCACGTCTTCCAGCAGAGGTTCCTGATAGAGCGGTTTGCTGATGTCGAAATGGGTGTTTTCGTACCACAGCCCCGCATTCAGCACGTTGTGGGCGATGCGGTAGGACAGGGACGTCGTGAAGCCGAAACGGTCCGTATCGGGCTGCGTGACCTGATCGATCAGCGGGGCGCCATTGGGCGATGCGATCAGCGGGCTTGCGACCGATCCACGTTGGTAGGAACGATGTCCATAGGCGGTGCTTTGCCAGCGCAGACGGTCGGTTAAAGCGAGATCGGCCGAGACGCCGCCGATATAGGAATGCTGCATCTGCGCGCCCTCGTAATAGGAGGCGGTATAGGGGCTCTTGAGATTGGCATAGGCAGCCGGAACCTGTCCGCCCGGCAGACCGCGCTGGGCCAGTGCCAGACGATAGGCTTTCTCATATCCTCCAGGTTGTCCGATGAAATTGTCGATCGCGTAGCCACCGTGGTTGAACATATCCAGGCTGTAGTCCTGGTAGTTCTGCATCTGAAGATCCGCGTAATCGAAGAAGGTCGTGATGCGGCTGTCCTGCCCGATGGGGTGCAGAACCTTTGCATTGACCTGCTGCATGAACTGATCCTGTCCGCCACGCCATTTGTTGGTGTCGTTACGGGCATAGGAGACATAAAAACGCGTCCCCTGCGGGTTCAGATCGCCGCTTTCGAGCCGCAGAAATGTGCGGTACATCGCATTGCTGCCAAAGGTCTGGTTCACGCTTGCGCCGCGCTTATGGGACGGATCGCGGGAGATGAACTGCACCGTGCCACCCAGATTGGATGTGCTGGCGACGCTTTCCGAACCCGTGGAGGCCGAGACGTCCATTCGCTCGATATTTTCGGACGAAATGGCAGATGTCGGGCTGAGGCCGTTGACGTTGCTGAACTGCTGGTCACCCAGCGGGATGCCATCCAGCGTCATGCCGATCTGGCTTTGGTCGAAACCATGCATCAGGAACGAGTTCTGCCAGGTGTTCACGCCCTGCGGGTCACCGGAATTGAACAGCACGCCGGGCAGGCGCGTCAGGGCCTTGAGCGGGTTCGTGCCGGCGACATACTCGCGAATTGTGGCGGCGGAGACGGGGTTGGACACCCAGTTGGCCTGCCGATGCCCCTCAATACCGATGTTCTCGGCAGTGTTGGAGATCAGGGCGTGTGTTTTGGCGGACGCTTTGTGCGCCGACACAGGTGTGGCGTGGCGGGGCTTCTCGCCAGGTTTGGCGACGGGTGCATCTGTGGCAGCGAATGCCGTAGTGCTGACCGAGAGGGTCAGCAGGGCGATCAGAGAGACGGAGCTTCCGGACGTGCGGATGGTGTGACGATTGGAAAACGGAAAAACGGGCATGAAAAGACACTCACAAGAAACAGGAAACGGGGATTTTCAGGTCTTGGGAGGATCAACAGCGCCACGCCGGATGATCGGCGGCTGGATGGGCTGAGGAGTTCTGCGGGAAGAGGCTTTCGCGCAGGGTGTTGCCGGGTTTAGGGCGGATACGACCGCGACGCTTCAGTTCCGGCAGGACGAGGCGGATGAAGTCGTTGTAACTGTCCGGATTGACGAGCTGGATCAGGTTTAGCCCGTCGGTTTCCGACTCTTCGAGCCAGCGTTCGATCTGGTCCGCGACGGTTTCGGGGCTGCCGACGAACGTTTTGGCCCGACCGAAGCCTTCTGCCGGGCTCGTTGCTTCGGCGATGGTCCAGGAGCGGCCGCTGATGGCGGGGTCGAACTGTTCAAGGACGGACTGGCTGGCCTCTGTGGGACGATAGGTCAAAACCTCGTCCGTCTGGTTCTTCGAGAAATCCACGCCCGTCATGGAGGAATAATGGATGAGCGATTCGGTCGCGTCGTAGAACGCCTTGTATTCCGCGAACTTGCGGATGGCGTCTTCTTCCGTCTCGCCCACCACGACCGCGGCAGCGCAGATGAAGCGCAGGCTTTCGGGATCGCGGCCCTCGCGCGCGGCTTCCTCGCGGATGTGTCGGACGTTCTTTCGCGTTCCTTCTGCCCCGGCGCCGACGACGAAAATGACTTCCGCATGCCGGGCCGCGAAAGCGCCCCCGCGAGCGGAGGCACCAGCCTGAAGAAGGACGGGAACGCGCTGCGAGCTTGGTTCGGCGGTATGGCCATCTGGAACGCGGTAGTATCGGCCGTCATGACGGATGGGATGAACCTTTTCCGGGTCGGTATAGATCCACTCGCCTGATGCCGTCTGGCCGCGGATGACGGCGTCTTCTTCCCAGGATTCCAGCCAGAGCTTGTAGACGATATCCATGAATTCGTCTGCGCGGTCATAGCGTTCGTCATGTGGGATCTGGTGGTCCAGTCCAAGATTTCGGGCCGCGCTCTCCTGCTGGGACGTCACGATATTCCAGCCCAGACGTCCTTTGGTCAGATGATCGAGGGTCGTCAGTTTGCGGGCGAGCAGATAGGGATGCTCGTAGGTCGTGGACAGCGTGATACCAAAACCAAGCGATGTGGTCGCCGCTGCCATTGCGGACAAGAGTAAAAGCGGATCGATCAATGGGGACTGGATGCCGTGTTTCAGGGCAGCGTCGGGGCTGTTGCCATAAACGTCAATCTGGCCAAGGGCGTCCGCGATAAACAGGGCATCAAACCCGGCATCATCCAGCGTGCGGGCCAGTTCGGTCCAGTATGTGATGTCCTTATAGCGATATGTCTGGTCGGCAGGGTGGCGCCACAGCCCGTAATTCAGATGCGAAACCGTCGCCATCGTGAAACCGTTTAGGATGATGTGCTGCCCCATTACGCCACCCCCACGCGCCATTGGATCGGCGGCAGGGTGCCGTTGACGGCGTAATCTCCGACAACACGCGTGCGATAGACGCGCGGGTTGTGATTGCCCAACGTCCGAACATTACGCCAGTGTCGATCCAGACCAGCCACGCGCAGGGTCGCGCCGCCGCTCAACGCATCGAACAGGGCAGTCGTGGCCTCCAGAACCAGCGGGAGGATGCGGTCCTGCACCTGCCAGACTTCGAGTTCGGCGCGGGCGACTGTGAGGTCGAGTTCCAGAGCCGGACTGTCCGCGACGGCCTTATGGCGCGGGCGGCACGTTCAACGGCAGCGCTGGCGAGATAGGCACCACTGAACACATGACCGACGATTTCGAGAATCTGCGGGTCTGCGGCAGGAATATCTGCGTTGCCATGGCTGAAAGAGCGTTTGCGACGACGCACGGCATCTGCGACGTCCGTTGCCGCAGCGCGGGCAATACCAGCGACAGTCGCCAGATGATAAAGCTGGAAGAAAGCCTGCGAATGCGGAAAGGCCGTGTTGCCGTAGCGAAGATCGGCTTCTTCCGTATGAACGTTACGGAAATGTGCGGTGCCACTGGCCGTCAGGCGCTGCCCAATTCCATCCCAGTCATCCACAATTTCAAGGCCCGGATCGTGACGGGCGGCCAGCGTCTTGACGGTCTGGCCATCTTCAATGGTGCCGGTAACGGTGAGCCAGTCGGCGTAAAGCGAGCCGGTCGTGAAAAACTTGGAACCGTTGATAACCCACTTGCCATCAGCTTGAGACAGAGTGGTGCTGAACAGATCGCGCTTGGAAGCTGGTCCTTCAGCAGCAGCAGCGCCGGCCGTTTGTCCTGCGCCAAGGCGGTCGAGCCATTTTGTGCGGTAAGGGCCAGCAGATTCAACCAGAAGATGTTCGACAAAACCAAAATGCGCCCTGAGTGCCTGTGCGACGTTTGAATCGGCTGCGGCCAGCGTAGTGATCAGAGCGAACAGGTCTTCAAGACTTGCGCCAGAACCGCCATGCACAACGGGAACGCGAAGGGCTGTAAAGCCGCTCTCCTTAAGGAGACGGATTTGTTCGAAAGGCAGCTCGCGACTGAGTTCGGCCCGTAGCGCCTGTTTGCGGATCTGCTCGAAAACGGGAGCGAAGCGGTCGTGAAGCACAGTGGCTTCACGGGCGTCCTTCCCCCAGAGAAGGGAAAGATCAGGAAGCGGAGCGGAGATATATGTCATGATGTCTGCCTGTAGCGCCGGGGCCGAATAACGGGAGTGAAGGCAGGGGGAGGCCCCGCATCATCGGGGAACAGGGACAGAGCAGCGCGACAAACATATAACTAATATTTATCGTTATTATTAGATATACAGAAATTATTGAGATGATTTTTTTGTTATGTCAATAAAATAGTTATTTCAAAATTTAACTATTTAATAGTGTTATATAGGGGAGTGCCAGCAGATCGTATGGCCTCTGGCTTGAAACCCTCTGTGTGGTTCCAGCATATGCGTCTGAGTATGGATATTGAGCCGATAGATGGAAAATAAATACTAAAATACGGTAATAAATTACTCAAATATACCTGTATAAATAGCAAAATATCATCCTGATGTATGCAATCAGGATATTTAGAAATTTAAAAACCCGGAACTAAATTGCGCCACGATCATTCATAAAACGCAGGGTGGTTTTGCTACGCTGTCTCCATCGGAAGACATAGAAAAGCTATTATGATGACGAGAAAAAAATCTTTTCCGGGATATCTGAATACAGCAGCAATCGCTTCATATGCCGTTTTTTGTATAACGCAGGCTGCGCTCGCGCGCGATTTTTCTCAACAGGCTCCTGCATCAAATATTCAGCAGGTAGTCGATCGGGCCTATAATCACTATAAAACAATAACAGACGGCTCTAATGCCTCGTATATTTCTTATTTAGCGAAGTCCAACACAAAACTTTACGGTATTGCAGTCGTCACGACAGACGGAAAAATTTTTGAAGCGGGAGATGCGGAGCATCTTTTCCCCGTTGAGTCGATCGCCAAGGTTTTTACTTTGGCTCATGTCCTGAAAGTGCAGGGAGCAAAAACCGTCCAAAACAAAATAGGCGTTAATGCTACCGGCCTTCCTTTTAATTCTGCTCTGGCGATCGAGCTTAATCATGACAAACTGACGGGCAGTCCTCCGCCCGGTAATCCTTTGGTGAATGCAGGCGCTATTGCCACGGCAAGTCTCGTTGACGGCAAATCACTCGAAGAAAAATGGAACCTGGAGGGTTCGAAAAACCCCCTGGTTTTGAAATCGGCTCTGTGATTCCATTCGTCCGGTTCTGACTGAGGGAATGGCGCTATGAAACAGGCGGGATTTTTTGACGTTGAAGAGCGGCT
>Ga0157363_1000211_pt1 | contig 45111 bp, 32 predicted proteins | sample AttsexASBM1_FD_111477 | JGI IMG/M metagenome (GOLD analysis project Ga0157363, IMG submission 111477) | Fungus gardens microbial communities from leaf cutter ant in Ribeirão Preto, State of São Paulo, Brazil - Atta sexdens ASBM1 | ecosystem: Host-associated > Fungi > Mycelium > Unclassified ... | reverse complement strand
GTGGGCGTGCGTGTGTGTGTGTGTGTGTGTGTGTGTGTGTGTGTGTGTGTGTGTGTGTGTGTGTGTGTGTGTGTGTGTGTGTGTGTGTGTGTGTGTACGCAATCGTATATTAAAGTCGTTTCCAGGTATTATGTCCAGGTATTATATATGTATATGTTTATTATGACATAATCATAATAAAATCATAATGATATCGTAGGACATCATTTGATACTTAAAAATGAACTTATAAGTGACAAATAAGATCGTGATGATGTCTTCATGTGATATTACTGTGATCGACTTCTGTGTTCTTAGGCTGTGGATTCTGGTTCTGAGTGTAAAAGTGAAATGCAAATATCTCTAATTATAAAACACATATTTTAATGCAATAAAATATACTGATTTCGCAGATTAACCTGTTTTTGTATAATATTCAAGTCTATTTTTTTCTGCACTATTAACTAAGATTCTTAAGTAAAACATAGAAGTCATAATATATCATAATGATATCTTTATGATCTTATTTGTCTTATTTAAGTAAAAAACTGATGTTATCTGTCGTCATTTTGACGATAAATAATATTAGCTTGCTATTTCGATTATAAATTCATTTTTAAGTACCAAATGACATCATAATGTTTTATACAATATCAATATGACTTAATTATGGTTTCTTTTCTGAATATTAATGTTTCCTTGTCAAAGAGAATTAGAATAATGCAAATGTTTGTATTATCTTTTAAATAATTTTTATTATCTCCATTGTACCTTCTTTTAGTTCTAGCATTACAGAGGCCGGTGGATATAAAGAATAGACCTAGAATACCAATTCCTGACGAGGATCCTTACAGCGTGGCCGGTGTGTCATCGTCCGTAGGTCCTAGCGAAATAATGTCAACGGACAGAGAACAAATCTACATGCAGTCGACGAGTTACCAGCATCGACGTACAGAGAGACCGCCGAAATTACCGCCTCGAGAAAACCTCTATGGCCATGGCATTCCCAAGGTAAATATTAAAAACGATTAGCTTATTAGAGCTATGGCGCACAAAAATATTTAAGAAAAACTAAGTAAGATGTAAGCCAATGCTGGAATTTACTCGCAACGTAATTTATTTGCAATATCAATCGGCAATATTTAGACTGTGCGCGAGTTGATAAGATAAAGAACGAGAACCAAGCAAAAAAATTAGATAAAAGTTTGCAAATAAATTCCAGTACTGATGTAAGCGGTAAGGAAATCAATATGTCGGATTTACTGCTTACGTTATGGTCACTATTATGATTGACTAATTTTCTTAAAATTTTGTTTAAGTTTTTTTGTTTTTCATAGCCCTTTCGTCATTTAGTTGAAGAAAACCTTCTACTTTGGTTATTTTTTCAGCCTGATTACGACGATATAGAAGACGATTATGGCAGAACGATGAAGCACCACATGATGGAGGAGAAACGAAGTAAACATGACGATAGGAAAAAATATGGTGAGGAATGTTATACTTTAAAAGATTAATTGTATTTTATTTAATGTGCAATTCGTTTTTTAAACACATCGCATAAATTATGACTCTTTGTTATGTGTTCTAGATGATCCATATTATTGTGGTTTACGAGCACGCGTGCCCAATTTTGTCAAAATGGCGAGAAATGGTCACAGCAAGGTAGGTCCTTCTCCACCTCGTGGACATCCCAGGACACAGCCGACGCCGTCTTATGTAGGCGCTGCTTACGCTAGTAGTCAATCTTCCCAGATATATGGGCATCTACCGGCCCATCGACCACCCATTATGTATCATGCCAGAAGCTTCGAAAGCGGGCTTGGTAAGAAATAATTAAGTGATTATCATTTTTCATTTATCTAAAAATAATTGCGTTATATTAGATGTGTAAATTAATTTATCATAAATAACATCATCACGTAACAGATTCTTATTTGATTAATTTGTTATTTTAGATTAATATATAGATTAATATATTTTAGATTAATATATTTCTTTGTTGCTTTTTATTATTTATTATTATCTTTTATTACTCTTTTATTAGATTCATTTTTTTTACCCATCCTTTTATGATCTATTTCTAAAAAATTTGTCATGAATATGTATAAATATGTATAAACATACAGAAACAAGCATAAATATTCATAAATATATATAATTATATAAATATATAATTATATAATTATATAAATATATATAATTATATATGAATATGTTCATACATGTTCATACATTCTTCTTTCTTTTGTAAAATTAGTTTAATAGAACTTTTTAGTATAATAGAAGTATTAATAGTAATATGAAAACATAAAAAAATAATTAAAAGAATAATTTTCGTATTGTTTGTTTTAGAAAAAAACAAGTTTGAAAAAAATGTAAAAAAAATTGCTCACACATAATTATGTATAATTATATGTAATCATATGTAAGTAATTTTTTTACATTTCTTCAAACTTGATTTTTTTCTAAAACAAATATGAAAATTATCCCTTTAATTATTTTTTACTTATATATATTTATATATATTCATGCATGAAAAATTTTTTATCGAGAAATAGAAAATAATTTTTTTATAAAGTGGGAATAAAAGTAATAACAGTGATAGTATAGCTGCTTCATATTAATTAATAATTGTTTTATAATCACGTTTATTAGTAATAATTGCTGCTATGATTCCAGATTCGGACAATAGGAATGAGTCGCCGTATAATCACATATACGGAAGGTTACCGATCCCGACGAGAGGCGTGATACCTCCGACCCCGCGTGCTATGTATATTGGAGAGTGGGATTAGATGTAAGAACTATCTCGGCGTTTGTACTTATAAACTCTCTCTGTATATTGTTAATATACCACATAAATACTCATATTTTTATGCTAATATTTGTACTTTTATTATTTCATACCCTGGAAATATAAATCGCGATTACTCAAATTCAGTCATGAGTGGGGGAGGATGAGTAGCCTAAATGATTAGAATTGAAGTAAACTGAGATATAGAAGTATCTTTTAAAATATTAATTGTTGGCAAGAAATCGATTATTAGGAAACAAAAGTAAACGACTCGACAAACATATATATATCTTTGCAGTTAACATTGCAATGTATATATATTTTGTAATTAAATATAAGCGCTAAATCCAATTTAAAATTAGTTTTGAATGCTGCATTTATCTTAAATGTCATTGAGTCATATTGGATATTTTATTTTCAGTAAAAATGTAGAAAAGATTAATTATATTGCGTTTTAAAATTTAGTTACGCAGTAAATAATGATAAATTAGCAAAATTAATAAATTATTTTGCTGAAAACAATTAAATTTTTCTATTATTGAATATCATCGCTGCTGATATCATTGGACATACGTTGAAAAATTTCAAAATATTTCAGATAGTGTACGCAATGTCAGAGAGAAACTTGAGAGAGGCTATGTGTGTGTGAATCTGTTTTATAAAATTACAAAGTTATGTTTTTTTATGCAAATTTTCAACCCATTTTTAACAAACATAATTACGAGTATGACACTTTTATTTTAGAATAAGATATGATTCTGTCATTCACGTCTTATTCTAAAATAAAAGAGATATATACTATAGTAATATACTATAGTAAGAGATATAGTAAAGATATACTGTAGTAATTATGTTTAGTAAAAACTGGATTGAAAATTTGCATAAAGAAACATAACTTCGTAATTTTATAAGATGTCATAAGATAAGATTCACTAAATTAACTTGTTTGAATTTTCAATTTCGTTTATTCAACAACTTTTATTTACATATGCAGGAGATGCGAAATTAAAATTTTTTCGTTCAAGAATCCATTAAACTATCTCTCCTATCGATATAGTCGACACTTCTTTCTATTCTGAGGATTTAGTACAGAAACGAACTACATTTACTTTTGACGATACGATTTTATCGATAGTGTCAGAAAGTGTATGTACTCACATAGTTTCCAAATTGAAAATGGATGTACTGTAGTATACAGAACGATGACAGTGGTATACAGAAGATTTTGATAATAATAGGAAAAAGATCGACATGATTTCTCTCAGGTTTTTCTCTGGCAGTGTGAATTTCCAGCACAATAATATCTATGTGCCTTCCAACATGCCTTCCAACAGTGATCATGTCATCTTTAACATTAGCAAATAATAAGAATGTATGATCCATTGTGTCATTTGTGTCGCTTATTGGAAGGCACACTCTATTGAGGTAAATTGGTAATATAGAAATTTTCAAAGCTGTTATGAGCACTGTTAGTAATGTAGAACGTTAAGGCTGGTATAACTGATGTTGGTAATGCAGGAATCTTTAAGATTGCATTAGCAACACGTCTCATTCAACTGAAACTGAACGGTTCGAGTCTCCGCTGAAGTATTGTCAAATTATAATCAGCTGATTGACTGACTTGTCAAACGCGCGATCTTTCCTCATGTATGTTCTACATTCTACAATAAAAAACTTATCTCGCGCAATAATTTGCTGTAATTTGAAGAAATATGAATTATGCTCTATATATATATATATATATATATATATATATATGTATCACTCGTGCGCTAATTGGAAAATGTGTTGTCAGCTGATTACATTTCACCAGTGATTATATTTAGCAGTGATTGCGTCTGGAGAATGAGAAAAGTATAGCATATATGCACAGATATGCACACTCATACACATGGATATAAAGTGATATACATATACAAACAATTTTCCAACAAAGGAACGATTCGGACAAGACAAGAAAAACTGACAATGAGTATATCATAGTTTCTTATCAGCAATTCCTAATTACAACACCAAATAAAGCGACTTTGGAATTAAATCCATTTGCAGACCGTTTTATCAGACATTCGTTACTGTGTTTATCGCCTAGAGAGTATTTAGTTTTTGACATTAGAGAAGATTATGGATCGCATTCTACAAAAATGGAGACGTTATTTACTTGTGCAACCGCCCCTAACACTGCTATTGATATCTTTGTCGATGTCAGGTAACAAACCATGATCTTTCATCTTAATACAGCGGCTATATGAACGTATTTTTTTACAGGTACTGTTTTCACAGATTTGCTAATATATCGCACATGCCTCGTAACGTTGAAATTAAACGAAACGGAGTGCCTTATACTTCATAACAATAGCACTAGCAAGGAGGCACTCAAAATTAATTGTTTGGCCCAACCGTACGTGGCCAACATTTTAATGGGTAAATCCTTCATAGAAAGCATTATCCCATCATTCCTAATGTTATTTTTGGGTCCATGGAGTGATAAATATGGCAGAAAGCCTCTTATGCTTTCCGGATATATAAGTAATTATGTTTTTACTTAAGTACTAAAGATCTAGCTTAGAAATCATTAGGGTTCAGATATTCAGTTGTGTAATCATATTTTTGTTGATATATGAATATTATTGTAAAAGAGAAATCGTGAGAGAAACTTTTTATTATTTTTAGAAGTATATTGAAATTAAATTATGTTGAAATAAAGTCTCAATAGAAATTAAAATTCAAACTTTAGAGATAAATAGCTTCGAGTTAAGCTGGGATTTATTGCTAATTAAGTAATAACTTTAAATTATGAAAAAAATTAATGATGGAAAATGTTACAATGATATAAAATATAAAATTTGAATATGACATATTGTCAGAAATAATTGGAAGTAGCATTGATATGATCCTTTGTAATTTAGTATTATTACTTAAAATCCAACTTGATTCAGAGAGTCAAATATGTAATGTTTTTCCTAGAGCCGAAACGTAAAAGATGAATGCATACATATTTAAAAATTGTTACATTTTTACTTCAGAGAAAAAATTACATGATCGATTTTCAGAGCTCTTCAATTTTATTTTGTTTCAATTATATTGAATTATAATAATTATTATAATAGTAATAGAGATAAGAGAATATAATCCTGCAAATTACATGATAAGAAATTTCATAATTCACGTATTATTATTATTACAATCAATCCATGACGCTTTTAGAAAATGTAATAGAGTTGTTCACAATTTTCGTAATTCTAGGTGTATCTTTAACTTATATTCTACTCTCTGTAATGGCTAATTGGGATATTGTACCTTGGTATTTCCTGATAGCCTATATTCCTGTTGCTCTCTTTGGTGGCCTAAGCGTATTGCTATTAGCTTCAACGTGTTACATCACTGATATAATAGACGATAAAGAGCGGGCATGGCATTTTGCCTTTTTACAAGCGTTGATCTCTCTCGGTCTATTAATTGGATTGCTTTCTGGTTCAGCGATATTTGGCGCATGCGGTTACACTGCTGTATTCAGTGTTGCGACTGTGCTCTGCATTCTGGCAACATTGTACATATTACTTTTTGTCCCGGAAACTGTACAGAGTCAAACTTCCGTAGGTGTTTCAAAGCGTTCATTAAGTCAAGTCAATTTGAAAGAAGTAGACGCACAACCCAACTTACAATTAGAGACTAGATTATTAGAAGATGAATTAGAATGAATATTTCAAATGAATAGCGAATAATCATCGCTTTTATTTATCTTTACAGGGTATCTGCAATGTATTTGATTTAATGTTAATAAAAGATCTTATTGATACATGTGTTAAGAAGAGACACGGATTTAATAGATCGTTAGTCTGGAGTTGCGTAGCTTGTCTTACATTTCTGTTGATTGTTTTTGAAGGCTCTCTCAGTATCGGATATTTGTTCGTAAGCGCGCGGCTTGGCTGGACTATACAACAATATTCTGTTTATAATGCTGTAGATATTGTAATACAAGTACTTGGTACGATATTTGGTATCAAAGTAATGCGGAAATATGCAGGTTCATTTTAATAATACTTTAACATATTTGTCGTTATTGTTGCAATAATTTATCAAGAATTTATGAAGTACTTTGAATGATTTAGGATTTCCAGAGACTGTAATTGCTATCGTATCTATTATATCGTCTTTTGGTAGTGCCTTGGTACATGCCTTTACATGGTTATCTTGGCATATGTATTTATCAATAGTTCTAGGAATGTTTGGTGACATATCTCGACCGATGATACGTACTATATTATCCAAGGCAGTACCTACGCAGGACGCAGGTAAAACCTTGTATTTTAATTTTAATAAATGGTTATAAAATGAATTATAAAAAGAAAGAAAACTTATCCAGCAAACCAACTAATAATAACATAATTGTTAGTATAATTTCTATTTAATAATATAATTGTAGTATAATACATAATAATTATGTAACACAATGATTGTTAAATGGAAAATTATAATTAAGGTTTATGTTACTATTTGTTGCTGTTTGCTGGGTAGATTTGTGCCAGATAAAATATTCTTACTCTGTGTACAATCTCTAATGGTTTTCTGAAGTACTTACATTAATCTTGTAAAGAATATATTAAAAAATGTATTTATTTCAACAGGGAAGATTTTCTCTGTAGCTATGACTCTAGAGACACTGTTACCATTTGCAGCAGATTCTCTGTATACTTTTCTGTATTCCCACTACATGCCACCTTTATATCCTCTTCCAGTATGGTTTTTATCGACAGTATTTTACGTCATAACTATTGTGATATTGATATATATTCAAATACAAGTGATAAAAAATATCACAGTGTCTTATATTCCAATAACAGAAGATAATAATGACTCGTTGATATCTTATCAAGAAGACACAAGTACAAATGTTCTTACTCAAAATAAATCAAATGATTAGCTAAATGTGAGAAGAAATATTCTCGTATATTTTTAACGATATGTAAAGTATTCTTTATTGTATATTTATAGATTTTTAGATTTGTGAAATTTTTATATTATATATACAAATTTGTGAATAAAAGCCATGTATATACACTCTTTTAAATGTTTTAATTATTATTATGAATAATTTCCAATGGCCTCGCATTTTTATAATTTGATGCTCGATGTGTAATCTGTTTTTATGACGGAAAAAAAGAAAGTGTTAGTATTATTAATACTTTTCATATATATGTATTTTTTCTATGGACATTCTTAACATTTTTTTATATTGCAATATTTTATAAAATAGAATTCGTATGCAATTAAAATAGGCACATAAAAATATGATAACCATTTTATGACTTGGGATTTAAAAAAAAACAACTTCTTTGCAGATACATTAAAAAGTTATTCTAACATTATTAACTTCGGTTATTTATTTAAAAAGAAAGCTTTAAAGAAAAATTGTACATATTACCTAAATAGCACAGATTTCTTAGGAATGTTCTTATGTTTTACGAACGTCCTAAGATGTTTCCAGAACATCTCTCAAATAAAATATGCTGTATAGATCAAGTATTTATACAGACAGAAATTCTATGTATATTTTATTTTGTAAGTTCACTTTCTTTAAAAATGTAAAGCAAAATTATTTTTAATATAAAAGAATGAATTTATTTACTGAGAATTTCTCTCTATAAATATTGTTATTTTTACTTTTCACAATTTATCGTAATAATCCACATGATCGGCCGACTTGTATTTATGCTCTTTCAAGACTTGCACAAGGCGATTAACAGTCTGCTCTGCGGTCAATACAGTTTTCTTTTCTCGCATTTCATTAAATGCCTTTTTAGTTTTAGGATCAACCATTTTTTCGCAAGCAATTGTAAACATATCCGTGTCGACAGGTCCAGGTGAATAACTCAATACATTCACATCGGGGTTTTCTAAAGCAAAAACCTGTACGAAGAAAAAAGCATATTGAAAAAAAAAATGATATCTATTTCATGATTACGTGGATATTAAAAAACATATATATATATATATATATATACCTTAAAGTACATTTCTCGTGCTGCTTTCACCGAGCAATATTGACCACAGCCAACGACTGCTTGAATACCAAATAAGGATGTAATATTGATAACCATCTTCTTGATAATTTTACTATTAAATGTATTCATGACCACCGTATTCAATACAGTAGGAATGAAAAAGTTCAGGTCGTAAAATTCTCTCCAAATGTTTATGTCCCATATATCATTTACTTGAGAAATATTGCCTATGGAACCTACATTATGTATTAGAACCATTCGATTAAACGCATCGGGGGTAGTTTCCTTCAAAGATTCCGATAGAAATTCTAGAACATTATATTATAAAAGAAATACATTTTTTTTCAGCGATTATATCTGTATTTAAAAAAACGCTTGAAAATGGAAACTTTAACTTACCTTCGAATTTTGTTTTATTAGTTGATTTATTTAAATCTGCACTAATAGTACAGACTTTTACTTTAGAAGGTATATTTTTCGCGACTTCTTGCAACGCATCTTTATTTCTCGCTAATAAAAGAACACGCGAGCCTTCCTCCAGCATCGAACCAAATGTTATCGCAATCTGGCGACCGATTCCACGACTTGCACCAGTTACCAGTAGAAAAACTTTGCCAGACAATGCTTCAATCGACATGGTTGTCTTATATTGTAAATTTATGGAAACTAATTATTAAGCTCTGACTTGTATTCTGTTGATAACTCTGTTGATGGATTTATTTGTAATTCCTCTGTATTATTTTGTTCTTCCTCCGCCTGTATGGTTGTTTGAAGTACATCCGCTTTCAGAAGATGAACTAATTCGCTGGCTGTTAAAGCCTACAGATAACATATCAAATATTATATGTTAACATTATGTATTTACAGACAAAATAAGACTTTGATAAGACTCTGTTACAGATAAGAATAATTATTTGGAATAGCCTTCCCCTTATCCATCTAAAATCTTAATAAAAATATACTCACTCGACACGTTTTCATTCAAAACGAAAAAATCTGATAAAAAATGTGGCACTTGTGAAACGAGTGATTAAGCGTTAAAGTTGGAGACTTTAGAGGTTGATAACTGTTAACCTGACTTAAATAGCTATGTATATGTATATATATTTTGCATTAGTTATACAAATTCACTGCTTTAAAAACATATTTAGTGCTTTAAAAACGCAAATTTACTGCTTTAAAAATATAAATTCACTGCTTTACAAACACAAATTTACTGCTTTAAAAACACAAATTCACTAATGCTAATGCAAAAAATTTGAATACTTAAAGCAGTGAATTTCTGTAAATTAAAGTATTGTAGTTTTCTTGCCATATTCTTTCGTTTTGAGTGAAATACGACAAATAAGTGTATTTTAAGATTAAGATTTGAAGTGAAACGGGGGGGGGGGAGGAATTTTAAATAATTACCCAGATAAAATTCTGATAAATGATAAACATATATAATCTGATATATAGGCTGTGATCAAAATCTTACTACAAATGCTTTGAAGCATTTGATTGATATAAATCAATTAAAAGAAAGAATTTTACAAACTGATCAATTAAAAAATATTTCAAAGCATTTGCAGCATTGCATTGACCATAGATATATTGTGTTATATTTGATTGATTATATTTGATAGACAGATTATATATATGTTATATTCTAAATTCTAAGTCTTAGAATCTAAGGATTTATTGCTTATTATTTTGAAAGATTCTTATACAACACGCAATGTTTAGAAAAAATCTTTATGCTTGGATTTAGCAAATAAATATTATAAGAATCGTATTCTCAATCGTTATCATCATAAGCATATTATTATTATTATTATCATTATCATCATTATCATATTATGATCATTATCATCCAAATGCTCACCTGCAGATGAGGAGCTATGTGCCGTACCAGAGGATTCGACGCCAATTCAGCTTCTCCTTCAGATTGGGGATTGTTCCCAGAGGTGATTAAACGCGCGATGCAGTCCTCCTTTGCCACTGACAGCGATGTCACAAGATCCTTTTTCGTGGTACCTCCCTGAAGCACTTTCAATCTAGAATCTGTCACAGAAAAAAAATTAGAATTATCAGAAAAGTATTAGAGATCGTAGAAAAAAATCAGTCAAAGGCGTGAATCAAAGGCGTGAACCAGTTCTTACATAGCTTTTGTAGATATTGCTCAGAGTCGGATAATCTGCGATGACTTGGCCGGTCTTCGTCCAAAAAAGAATCTTCAAAACGATCGTTCGGCGTATCGTCGTCGATCACAGCTTCCGCACACGTTCCGCGCCAAGGATCACTTGCATCCGTTTTCATTTCTAAATCATGCAGTTATCTAAAAATGACCTTGTTTAAGAATTGCTCACTACACTTTCGCTTTTTTCCTCTGTTAATCAACTGACACGAGAAAATTGCGTCATATTATGTAAGAACATTGTACTCCCATGATAAAAGCATTCCGCCACCAGCGAAAACAACAGATATCAATACATACTGTTAAGAGTGGTATCGACGAACGATATTTTAGCATTTAAATTGATTATAACATGAGATTTTTTACTGATATCGTGTATATATATATATATATATATATATATATATATATATATATATATAATGTGTGTGTGTGTATATATATATATATATATATACATTTCCTCTAAACCACATTTATATATAACTACTTTAAAATGAATTATATTTTGAATTAATTTTATTATATGTATAATATATATATATAATATATATATATAATATATGTATAATATATATGTATAATATATAGTACACACATACACACACACACACACACACACACACACACACACACACACACACACAAAATAAAAAATAAAATAATATTGAGTATGAAATTATCGCGCGCATTATATTAGTCAAGAGTTAGTTAAGATATATATATATGTATCCTATAATTATGTCTATGCATTATGTCTTTAGCTTTCTGTTTACTGATTTAATAAAAACATTAAAAAATATATATTATAATAATTAAATTTATAATTAAAATTTATTTAATTTAAAAAAAAATATTAAAAAATAATTTCATTAAAATATGAAATAAGAATTTTCTAAATAAATTAACATTCTAAATAACATTCTAAATAAATTAAAGAAAGAAATTTATTAATATAAAATAATATTAAAATAAAAAAAAATAATAAAATATTTTAATATATTATATTATAATTATATATTATAATTATATGTTATAATATATATATTGTAATTATATATTCTAATTATATATTGTAATTATATATTGTAATTATATGTAAATGTATATAAGGTATAATTTGTATGTAATTAAAATAAAAGTTTTTGATAAAAAATTAATGTATAAAAAAATTTATATTTAAAAATTTATTTTATAATTATGAATATAGATTTTATGAAAATAAATAAAAAAAATTTTAATAATTTTTTTTAATATGAAAAAATAGTATTTATAATAATTATATTTAAGAAATTAAATTTAGTAATTTATATTATAAATAATGATAAATTTTAGTGCTAGCAATAGCGGTTAGACTATAAATTATGAATAAATTTGGTTAATATTTAGGAAATAATAAATTTAATAATTAATATTTTTAATAGAAATGATTTTTTATATAGTGAAATGTGTAAGAATTTATATATATTAAAAATAAGAAAATAAGTTTTTTAAATAATTATAGTTGAAATTAGGATTAGATACTCTATTATTATAGATAAAATTATGAATTGAAAATTAAATGTAAATCATTAAATTTAAATAATTTATTTTAAGGAGTTAGAAGAACTTGTTTTATAAATGATAATTCACGATAGGGGAGTCTTAATAGAGATTTTATGTATTGTTAAAAATTATTTTATTAGAAAATATAATTAATTAATTAAATTTTTAATTTGAATTCAAATCAAAATGTAGAATAACACTAATTTTTATATTGATAATATTACTATATCTGTCCATATTATTACAAGGTTTAACAGTAAGAATAAATTACGATAAACAGAAAATCGTTTTTATAACTCTTGTTACAAATTAGGTACGAAATAAATAATCGTATATGTATGTACACACATAATTGCAGTGTCTTATCAGACGTATTATGTCTGACCTTTCATTTTCACATTCAAGAATATTTTATGCGGAATATTATGGAAATAAATGTGTATTAACTTTATTCACTTGATTCTTTTATACGATGAGACGTTATTGAAGACTTTCTATATTTGTGGATATAATATTTTTATTTCTGTCTTGCATCGATAGCAGATCACATTGATTAATACAGAGACAAATAGTCGATTATATTATACAAGAAATACTGCACAAGCGAAATTTCTTCATAATATACGCCTGCAATATGTATGATGTCTACAATTCGTTTCTTATGCACATATAATGCACATATAATTAGCTTGACGAATTCCTCAAGCCATAACATAATATATAATTAACGCAATTATATAAAAAAATAAATAAACTTATGTTAGTATTCGTTAATGATTCGTTAATAATTTGCAATCGAAATAACTTATTATATTCTAATAACAAATTTACTGTGTGCCCGATTTCAATTTTTAAAATTTTCCATAAGTCATATGGATTTAATTATGTTGAGAACACAACCCTCTATTATTTCCTCAAAGCAAACGAAGTTAGATTTTATAAGAATACGGTATTGATTTAAGCTTGTAAATCTTAAAGAAGTAGCGCGATTTTTAAAGTTCAGAGATCAAAATATGATCACAAATCTGTACATATACACACCTTATTTCACGTATAAACTGTACTGACTTAACGTGTCAAATTTGAATTTTGTATTGCAACAAACGAGCTCATTACATGGGATTGCGTGAAGATTGTGACTTCAAATTTTTTCGGAAAACATAGAAAATTTAATATACTTTTAAATTACACAAATTAAATTCAATTTTATGACACTAATTAAATTTAATGTATCTGCAACTGAAAAGTACATGACATTTAGTGTATTTTTCATAAAATTTTACGAAATTCAGTACATTTTTTATTAAATTTTATATAGATTTGCATGAAATTTAATATAAGTAAACGTTAAATTTAAGTTACTCAACATTAAATATTTTTAATCCTTGGTTCTATTACATATAATAGAAATAAATTTCTTTTTTTTTAACAGTGTACTGTATTTAGTTATTGTATGATGACTGCTTTTAAAAATATCGGCGTTAATATGTCATCGAAAATTTATTTTTTACATCACCAATTCTTTGAAAAGTAGTTTGCTAGTACGAATAAGACAAAAAATTTCATCAACAAATCATGCAGATGAAATGCAACAAAAGAAAATATTTTTGAAATAATTTCTTAATTACGTTGATAAGTTGCAAAAAAAATTTAAAAAAACATTAACGCAATTTATTTAATTTCAATAAAAAATTCATTGAACACGAAAAAAGTCGTATGTATCTGTACGTGTGTATTTGTGATCATATTTGGTATCAGAACTTTAAAAGTCTATTTGTAGTCAAAATTAAACTTTAAATCGATGTCCCATTCTTACAATATCTACCTAATTCTCTTGAAGTAAATGATGGAGGGCTATATTCCTAATAAAACAAAGCTACGTGACTTTTAGAAAATTTTCATGGACACACATTACATAATCATTGATCTATCTTAATTCAAACTAAAAAAATACATATATGTGTAACGTGTTCTTGCCATTATTGTTCGTTGAGATCACTCGTAACAGAATAAATATATCTCACGAGACAATTGGAATGTTCCTTCTCTTTATACTGATACGCCCTGAAGATAGTAAAATTATTGACACAGATATTGACTAATATTCCGCTGTCCTTATGGCTATTCTATTATCATTTTTCTCTCTCCGAATTGCAGTGACAAACATCGAATCAACATGTGCACATTATCCATTGCGTATAATATACATGTGCACTCGCAGATGCACTCAACAATAAATACACGGCATACGAGAATATAACAAGTACTCTTTGTATATAGCTATGTTTATTGCTATTCAATAATTAAAAGTAGAATACCGCAAGGTCTACTCATCATCTTACGGATAAGTGTCAATCTGTCATGTTCTTATAAATAATGCTCTCTCAATTATAAACTAGAACAGTGTTTCCTAATATTTTTTAATATAAATCTTTTGCATGTACAAGAAGATTGTTAACACTCCAGTGATTTCCTCTTTTTATAAATTTTATTTTCTTATGACAGCTTTCAATGAAAAAAAATATTCGTATTTAGAATATTCTTTTTCTTCTTATTTTATTTCCTAATATTATTTAAAATCAATTTTTTTTTATTACACACGCATAATAAAAATTTGATTAATTAAGCAAATATGTTACTTTTTCTTATGATGCATAAAAGTAACATAATGGAGAAATTATTTTAATTATATTGACTTAATCGTATGTTAAAATAATATGTATTAAAATACAGAGTGTTTGATCTGACGTGGAAAATACTTTATCAATTTGCTTAATATACTATTTAATCTGCTAATAACTATGGCATTACTGAACTATTGTTTAAATAGACATACTCTCCTTTATTATATTTCTCTCTCCAATAAAATAGTAAATTTGTCACAAATAGGAAACACTGTTCTAGCATCACAAATCTGTGTACACATTCAAGATATTGTTTTTTAAAAATATCTGTGTTGGAATAAATATGTATCACGTAATGTACAACCATAGAAACACGTCCAGCTTTGCTCGCACTCTTTACTCACTTGCTTTTATTGCAATTTTGTGCTAAAGCTATTTATAGAACTTTTCTTCTTCCATCTAAATTATAATTATAACTTAGAAATGAAGAATTATCTTCAAATTTTTAAATAGCGATAAACGACATTGATGCAATCATCTTCTGCTATTAAGCAGCTAAAGCTAAATAAGTACTGCTTGTACAATTTTTTTAATATAAATATTTCACCGATTTATCACCGATAATCGCGTATTAAAGATACATAAGCCATATAAGGAAGAGAGAAATGCAATCAGTATAATGTAACCAACAATCCTTATAATAAAATTAGGTATTGTACGTGCTATTTTAAATATTTCTATTTTTTTACATATGTTTCCGTTTAATAACTATACAATAATTGTACATTATTATGCAACAATTAGATCTCTGTTCAAGTCGCAAATTATTTCAAATACAAGCCTAACAAATAAATCTATCACGCTGTTAAAAGTCTATAAAATGAACAAGTTTGCTAGAGTTAGAGTAATCAGAGCTAAATCAAATTGAATCATAAAAAAATACTTATGTATGAAAATATCATACGAAAATATAATATTCATTTCTGCGATTTATAAAACTGATAACGCTTGTTTATCTGCAATAATGTACTTGTACTTCAAAGACAGAGTTAATCACGTGTTTTTAGATATGCTCACGTCATCATGAATACAAGCTGATATCATGTATTATTTATCTGTTATGTGGGAACTCATTGTAACACAGAGAAGATCTAGATATCACTGATTATATCTATATCACTTATACACAGAAGCTATAAATTTCTACATTTAAATTACTACAATTTGAAAATGCATTCGTTTTGGGTGATCAAAGTCGATTCAACTTAAATGATTTAAATTTGAAACGACTTTATACTCAAAAACATTCGCCTTTTCTTTTTCTATACTACCAAAGTAACGTAGTTCGAAATGGAATACATCTTACTCTAGACCGCCTTCTTCTTCTAGTTTCGATAAGAATTTTGCGACTCTGTAACTTGGTTCCACTTGACGCGCCATATCTATTAGGCAAAGCAATTTCTTAATACCAATGAATACTCTGAAATCATAAAATATGCATAATGATAAAATATGTCATAATAAAATATACATACATTAGACGTCGAGTGACTTTTCACTCGGTGCGATTGACTCGCGATCTATAGATCGGATTCAATCCCACCTGCGTCCCCATACGTGATGTGTTTTTTTATGTTCTATATTTTTTGCGTTTAAGAAGTCGAAAATGACATCTGATGATTAAGAAGATCTTTGATCACCAGCGCCATTTAGATTCGGTGTTAAACTGTAGGTCTCATATATCTTACCGTTTTCCTTGAAGCTTTGCATGCAAAGAAGCCATTTCGTGTTTTGAAAAGAGATCAACTTCGTCTAACACACTTAACAAATGATCAGGGCTTGACAAATTAGGCACATGAAGAATAGTATTAAATGCTGGAAGTAATTCCAAGTCATCTAAAACTTGTCTGCAAAAAGAAATATATATTATTAAGAATTTTTAAATCACTTCCTTCCATAGAAAAAAATCTTTATCTTACCTGCGACTAGAAGTGCATAGAATTAATAATTTACGGCCAGGCGGCGGTGATTTCTTTAATAACACCAAAAGTGCTTGCAATGTTAGATTAGAATATCTTGGTCCAATTGGGCCGTAATCCAGAAGACGTTCAATATTATCAACTAAAATACAACTTAGTTGCGAACGATATGCATCATCAAACACCTAAAATGTAAATGGCGATTATTTTAAGCTTTACATCAGATATAATTACAAATATATGTTTATAGATAAATGTAAGAGAAATATAAAATAAGTTATATCATACCTTTCGTATAGAAAGACATTTTGCCGATTCAATAAAACCGACCATGTCTTCGGGTGTACAAACTTTAACGAATGGAAAGTCTGAATTCTTTGCAATTTGTGCGGCAAGCGCCGTCTTTCCACTGTTTGGTGGTCCCTCCAAAAGAACAGAAACAAGTCCAGATCCTTCAGTCGCCCGAGCTTGTTGAATGCATAGACCGCCATCAGCGAGTATTTCAACCACTGGCCTTCCCCAGTGAATAATTCCACGAGTTAACAATTGAGTCAATGCTTCAGCACTTGTACCAAATGCCTAAAAGATATGAAAATATAACATTTAGTTGTTATGTTTTATATAAATAAATATATAAATAAGAATAATTAATTAATATACATTCACAGAGTCCAATAAAAATAATTATTCAATAAATAAAAATTTTCACTTACTGGTTTAACATCATGTTCCAATGCATGGAAAAAATCACTTCGAGATACCATAAGTTTTTCCATTGCAGCTGGATCTACTTCCACTTTACTAGAAGCTTTAATTAATCGATTCATGGCGGTACTTTGGGCTGCTCTAACTAAACCTTCCAATTCTGCACCACTAAAATTCTTGGTTAAAGTGGCCATCTCTTTTAAGTCTACATCAGGCGCTATTTTTTTATATTCTCTCATTCGGGATGTGTGGATATTAAGAATTTGATATCGTCCATGTTCGTCTGGTAAGCTAATTTCCATTTGCAACTTTAAGCATGGAAAATAAAGATACACTTAAAATATTAAATAACGAATAGAAAGATATATCTTAAGGAGATATTGAAACTGTATTGAATTAACGCGAATTGAACTAAAAATATTCTATACATATTCGCATTCGTGTACGTTCAGCTTACAAAAACTTTTTGTCTTATTAAATAAATTCTTTACCTCCAATCTGCCAGGTCTTAACAAAGCCTCATCGATCATATCTCTTCTATTAGTCATACCAATAACAAGAATGTTATTTAATTGTTCGACACCATCAATTTTTGCAAGAAGCTGATTAACCACTGTATCATGAACCCCTGTGTTTCCAGCAACACTACCTCGAGATTTACAAATAGCATCTATTTCATCAAATATGATTATGTGAAGTCCACTGTTTGGTCCAAGCTAAAAAAATATACAATATTATTCTTAAATCTTTTCCCCCTGTTTGTAAAGAGAATTCAATTTATATACATACTGTGCCCAAATAATAATATATATTTTAAATTATTTACCCTTTTTTCTTCTTCTTCTGCTTCAGCGAACAATCTTCTGATATTAGCCTCGCTTTCTCCAACATATTTATCCAAAATTTGTGGGCCATTTACAATTTTCGGTTCCCTTGCATTTAACATTGTACCTATTTGCCGAGCCATTAACGTCTTTCCAGTACCAGGTGGTCCATATAACAAGATTCCTTTTACATGCTTGCAACCCAATTGAGTAACAATCTCCGTTGGAAAAACACGGGATGCAAAGGCTCTTCGGAAAATGGCGCTAAACTCCTTATCCAAGCCACCAATACCCATTTTCTGAAAGTCCCAATCTGGATTGATAATCGCCTGTCGGACAGCTTTCCCTTTAGACTGTCCAACAAGGTTTAAACTGGAGGTCTCTGCTTTCTCGAACTGGATTATAGTGTCGCCCAAGCAACGTCCCATTTTTGTCTTCTTAGGCATCGTACTTTGCCCCGAACTGATGGCTGACAAGTCGGCAGCTTCCAAACTTTTGATGACTAATCCAAGCAGTTTCTTATCCTTAAACTGAAATGCCAGCTGCTGACCCACGGTGAATGCCTGCCCGGAAAACTGCATCAAGAAGTCCTTAGCCATTTCATCCGTGTTGTATGGTTCCAAAGTGACACTGGAGTAACAATATATGAATATAACAATTTAAAAAAAAGTTGATGGAAGACTATGATATTCAAATTCAAATTCTTTGCATTTGTGTATAAACTTAATTATGTTCATTTAATTACAAATATTTTATAAATTACCATAAAAATATTTTAGTTTTTTATCATATTTTAGTTTTTTATGTGTGTGGTGTATAGCTTTTCCAATTAACATACGTTTTTTTCTGTAGAAAATCAGCTTCCAAAACGATGTTGCATAAACATTCTGTGTTAGAAGTTGGATCAAAATGATATGGCCGAACTTCAATTTCTTGATTGAGAGACAATGTTGCCCATTTCCGTTGAGGTAAGCTAAAGCCAACTGTGCCACGTGGAATTTCATGATGTGTTCTTACAGTAAATACGAAATGATAATTTGGTGCTGTAGTTACTTCAATATGCCTGTAACAGACAATAAAATAAATATCAATTAGTATACTTATTGCATCATGATTTAAAAATATACATGACTCTGTATAGTCTATAAAAGAACTTGTGTAAATTTTTGAGGAATTTTAAAATAAAATAATTAAATTTATATAAATATTAATTTGTGCAATTGAGTTCATATAAGTTAATAAAACTATAAAATGTTTTAGAGTTTTTATTTTAAAATATATGTATATATTCTATAAAATAAATAAATGAGATAAATAATTTGTTGTCTTATCACTACATTTATAATGTATCCTCCATAATCTATACGATAGATGTTTTTATTTATTACAGGACACTTATTGTAAATAGGTTATTTTACATTGTTTGAATATGTATAATTTATAAATTTAACTTAAATTTCTATAATTGACACTAACAACTTATATAGATATTTATAAGATAATTATAATTGTATGAATATTATATAATAAATTCCTCAAATATATTAATAAATTACATGATATAAATTTACAATAAAAATAGTCTTTAAAATATATTCTTTTGTATAATCAATAATTTTTCTGAACTCAGCCTATTTTTATATTTCATCTAGGATTAATTTTAAGACATAGGTGAACATATATATGTAACATAAATATGCATTAATTTATGAACTAAGTAAAATGTAAATATTTAATTTCTCAATCGATTTTAGAGACAATCATATAAGTGTAAAACAATTATGAAATGAATGTCGAATCATGAATTCTTACCTGACATCATCAGGAAAATCGTCGGCGTTGATAATGGCACAATTGGAGAGACTGAGCTCGTCCGTGGGACACCTCACTGCTTTCATCCGCTGAAGCATACAATTACGTTACCTTATATTTTATGCAAGACAACAAGCTTGATGAAGGGGAGTTATTGATGCGGCTTCGATTCGAAGGGGAGGGACGATGGAGCGGAGCAGATTGTGCAGAGGCTCCTCGCACGCGCTCTTATCCGCGAAACCGACAACTCCCGGTGGCATCGCCCATTTGCGATGACGACGCGTTTGGTTTTCACGATCTGCATGGTACTCACCATCTTCGACATATTTTATGACGAGAAATCAACAGATTTTGGCTGCACTACGAACTACGACACAGTAGCGCAAACGTGTCCACAGTCCGCACCACTCTGCACCTTTGATATTGATGCAGTAAAGTTGACCACGGTCATGCGCGAGAGAAAGAGCGAGTTGTTACTCCTCTAGGTCGCCCTCTGTGCTGCGTTTGAAATCTCCCACTAGACAGAAATCTTAATTTTTTCCCATGTATTATCGATTATCCTGCGATGAGAATTTATTAATTCTAAATTATTGTTTATACCAATTTTTTTGAAATTTATAATTATTACAATTATTAAAATTTCTTTGAAATATTAAGAACATCTGGTCCTAGGTAAAATATTGAGTTTATCTCTTTTCTATTCCTAAAAAAAGGTATCTAGAGAACAAGCGTTGCTGGCATAATTTCGAAATTTACTCTGGGTCACAAACTCAACATAGAATGTATTTTTTATAACTAAAAAATTTTTATTTTTTTCTTTATTTTCAATTAATTCTCGATTGTATTGTGGGAATGTTTCGCGAATTATTAAAAAAAGAATTTAATCTAGATATATTTGGTGGTATCAGATGACTTAATTAAAAATTCTATGTTCTTAGTCTGCGCTTTTAAATTTTATCATTCCGTTCAAATCGATATAAATAAAAAAAGAATTTTAAATTATCTATTCTATCTTGATATCTAATCTATTATGAATACAGAAAGAAAATAATTAATTAAATATAAAACCAATCCGAAAAATTGGCTTAGCAAAATTTCTGTTAATTTTTTCTAATTCGCATGTACTTTACAAGGCATTATGTTAATGAAAGATTAATTTTATTTATCAATAGTATGAAGGACGCACATCCTTAATACAACCATTTTATATAATTAGACATCAATCTACATCTGTACTTTTACTGGAAACTTTCTTTTATTCACACTATCTTTTTTCGCTGTTAACCGACGATTTTGAATCATGACGAATTGATTCATTGTTACTGTTTTATCATTCGACAAAAATTGACTAAATATAATATAGTTGCGTTAATACTGACTATTGAAAATCGAAGATGATCTTTAAAATATGTTAATTTATTTTTTTTGTTATATGGGGTAATTATATTTCTGCGATTGATGAGGACTAAGTATAGTCGAAACGTATCGGTGGAAATTTATGTGAAATAATAAAATTTGCTTTGTCACATATCTAATTATAGCTCGTTTAATTGTTGACCTGAGTACTATTTATTAACTTGCTAATGAAAGATTATTTTGAATTATTTTTACTCATTTGCAGATTTTTAATGAATTTCTAAATTACAATTTTTAAATTAATATTTAATGAATTATGAAAAAAGATAGAAAAGATTATATACTCAAGAGCGCGAACGTAGCTGGCAGCGTACGAAATTGCTATGCCAGAGATCCCGGATTCGATCCTAGGCAGAACCAAAAAATTTTCGTATGCTCGTAGCTCCTCTTGGCAATGACAAATCACCGAGAGTATTCTTGCCATGTACACTTTTATAAACAAAATCGTTATTCGGAATCGACGTAAACTCGATTGTTGGTCCCTTATGTGTACAATCAACATGTGCATCATAGATATATGATAGAAGTCATCACATTCTTTCAGAGGATTATGGATGAAGGAGGAGAGGACTATACTATCCAGTTTAACTGAAAAAGTATTTACATTTATTATCAAACTGTATGTGTACGTATATGTGTACATATACATCGCGTGTGTATAATATAATTCGTGATGGCAGTATTAATAAAAAAAAAGTAATTTGATATCTTCGGAGTTTATTAAAGCATAATATGTTGCTTTAATAAATTCCGAAGACATCAATTTACTTTTTTTTTTAAACAAACAAAATTAAGCTACAAGAGCACTGGCCGTTGAACTTTCGTATTTCCAGTTCGGCGGTAGAGATCCTTTCGTCTTATAGTAACGCGCCAACCTGTGAATTCTCGACTCGACGAGAATTAAACGGAATTTCGAATCTTTATCTTTGCGATTTCGCTCCAAGTGTTTGCGCACAGCGACGGCCTTTTTGATCAGGTAATAGAGATCCTCTGGTAGATCAGGAGCCAGACCCATGCTCTTTACAATGCGCAGAATCTTATTTCCTGTACGGAATCGTACTTGTGCTACTCCATGTGAGTCACGAAGTATGACACCTATAAAAATACAAAATATGTTGTATGTTGTCTTATATACGTTTTTTTTTGTCATTTTAATAATTATCAAACTTGTTATTTTACAAAAGTATTAGTGATGATCTATTGTGAAGTGACAAATGATCAAACATCATTTATAATCTTGCAAACATATTTGAGAGAATCAAATTAAAAACTCTAAGATCCTCTGCATAGAGTTTGCTTTCAAATATATTGATTTCTTTAAATTAACAGCTAGTAAAGCTTTTATTAGCAGAAATAAATGTATATCAAAATTACCAATTTGAGATGGTGTATGTCCTTTTTTCGCTAGCTTATAGATAAGTTCTTTGCAATCTTCTGGTGTTAGTTTCAACCAAGTTGGTACACTTCGTCGATAAGGAAGTGCCGACTGAGATATACCTTTTCTAAAATATATAATATGCTATCATATAATATTCATCATTTAAAACTATAAAAAAAAATATATATATATATATAATAAAATTTAAAAATATACATAATTTATAAAAAAATAAACCATATTTAAAAATATTTTTAGTACATTTCAAGAATATTTACGAAATAATTTTTTGGAAGTATTGTGTGAAAATACTAAAACTATATATTGTATTAAAAAAAATAAATAATGATATAAATAATGATATAAATGAAAATAAATAATAAAAAGTTAAAAACTAAATAATGATCAGTTATTGATCAATATAATAATGTAAGAATTATAAAATTTAATATAATTAATACATTAAAAATAAGCATTATGGCTTATTTTTATATATATATATATATATATTGGATATATTAAATCCAATATATTAAATCCAATACTTTATATCCTTTGTCTTTGCCTATCTTTGGCTCTTTTTCTTATATTAGATATAAAAGATTAAGTTCTTTATTATTAAATATGTTTTTACTACACTATTAAAGATTAACAAAAAAATTAACATTGCATCAGTAACTTGATTAAATACTCGTACTTGACAAATGTTTCACTGACATTGCAGTTACAAGAGAAATAACGCCATAATACGATCGCGATCACACCATGCATACACGTAATAGGTTATATATTCTCGTAAAAGAGGTGTGCTTGGTTTACCAAGATACAAAAAAGCCGAATTATTAGATCGCTCAACAACCGTAAATTATAAATTATAAAGCTGATAAGGTAATCGTTCGAATGGAAAGAATCAGGAGTCACGAACACATGGCCACTGGATGCACACCGATAGAACGCTCATATATAAAATGTATTCTTATATTATGTCGACGCCGAGAATCTTGGCAAATCGCGAGCGTCGCGAGCAGAAAATTAAAGAGATTACATCGATGATACGATAAATATTGTTACCCATGTGAGTGCATACGACCCATCTTATCAGAATTTTTCCAACAACGTCGTACACGAAAGGAAAAATGAAAGAGGACGGCGAGAAAAGATGGCGTCTTTCTTCGATTAACGAAAAGCCGGAAACCAATGGGCGCGTTCAAATCGACAAAGGCTAGATCTGCTCGCCGAGGAATTAAACATGATTGGTTGGAACTAGATAAGAATCATCATTGCCAATCATGCTTATTCGCTTGACAAGTATAAATCTAGTCGTTTCGTGAACTCGCTCAATGGCTGCGTTCAGCGAACTCAACAGTTGATTGAGCGCTCACTGCTATTGATGTATTCTTCTAGATCTAAAATGCCGATTGTAAGCTCTAAAAGAATACACAATGCGATCCACTTTACTCTGCAAATGCTTCGAAGCATTTTTTGATTGATCAATTAAAGTTAGTAAAAAATTCTTTCTTCCTTGATCATCATACGACGTTCTGCAACCAATCGAAAAGCAGAATTTTATTGTATCGATGATACGAAGCAAAATCCTGTTTTCTGATTGGTGATTGCAGAGTGTCGTACGACGCATGTCGGATCTAGTATAAATCCAGCAAATCCTTACAACTACGTTATGCAATTGTCAAACGAGCGTTACTTTCCCTACAGCATGAAATATATATTGCAGCAATATTTTAATAGTAGATTATATTACAAAAATTGCAGTAATATTGAAATTTTAATATTTTATTGGAAATATTGCAACAATATTGTGAATTATATTGTAATTTTAATGACTGCGTTCAGCAGAAAAAACAGCTTAATTGCAACTGTTGTATGCTTCTTTAACATGATTATTGATTTATAATTATACATTTATATATAGTTATACATTTAGTAAAGACATTCAAGTAAGGAACTAAAGATAAGTCCAATCATGTCAAAGAATTTTAAACAGTTGCAAAGTATATTTTGGATTGTGCTAATCAGTACAATATTTTAATAAAACTGGATTAATTATTAGAATATTGGAACAATATATCTGCAATATTTCTCTAAATATATATTGCAATAATTTTGCAGCTATATTTTATTGTATTTTAATACATATAAAAATATTTCCCTAGAGGAAAAAGTGAAAATTTTTATTATCGAAGTTAATGGAGAAAACTTTTTATGTTTCTTTCAGGAGAAAAGTTACATGATTAGTACCCTGATTGGAAAGCGAAGTCGTGACAGGCGTCCAGTCATCAAGAACATGCAGAATTACTCTCTTTAGTTTCTTTAGATCTATTTTTTCTGATTAAACTAGTGTACACTTGTACTTGAAATGAAATAAGTATGTATTTTTAAGTTTGGCGAAAACGAGATAGAAAGTTTTAATGCAATGTATTGCAACGACAAACAACAGGCGTTGTGTCGAACAATTTCCATGTCCCGAAAATGCGAGGGACAACGGCGTTCATCTCATCGATTAAGAACAAGCGCCTACTTTTATTACTTCGTCAAGGACAACATTAGCCCTTAATAAACATGATTTTTGGCCCTGCAAAACGTTGTTAGTCTATATTACATATTATATATTATATTATCTGTAATGTTGTAAAGAGCATTTTCCTAATAAATTATAAGTTTTTTTTTAATACAATAGTAGTAATAAAATGTATTGTTTAAAATATAAATGCAATATATCTTTAATGTATAGCTGTTCATGCATTTAAAAAAAATCGTTAAAAAAACATCATTTTCAAGTTATTCAATAACTAAACTTTTTGGACAGCTGACACTTAAATAACTTTTTTATTGTAGTTTGGAATATCAATTTTACAATATTGAACTATATTTTTCTTTTAAACATTTTTGTTTACATTTTTATACAGTGAAACAGTGTATTTTTGTTAACTATATTTTGTTACCTATATTTAATTAACAATTTATCTACAATTTATTATGAATATATAAATACAAATATTATACAAATATTTCCTAAAGATGTCAAAATATTCTAAAGATGTAAAAATCGTTTATAATAATTTATATATACTTGTAAAAATGATGAAAATTGATTCAGAAACGAATTGATTCAGAAATTTCAGAACACGAATGACCGAATTTGTATAGTAAGGATGCCAAAAACCTCAAAAACTAAGGTAATCGCGAACACAACTTCTTTGGTGACAACAAATATGTAATTAAAAGAGTTAAACAGAGGAAATATGTGAAAATATGAAAATATTTTATATTAAATGGAAAAATATGTGAATTGATTTGCATTTAATTGCTCAGTGTGTACAAGTTGCATTAGTTGAGTGTAACTCTAGATTCAGTCTATGAACTTTTTGCACTTTTTCATTTTTTCTCTTTCTCTTCCCAACATCTAATAATATATCTATTTCTTTTCAAGTGCAGAAAATGTAACATAGCGCAGAACAGATTCTTAGAGAATATAACGTAGTTATGTTGGTTATGTTGATTTATCACGGTGATCCAGGTGATGTGTTAGTGCAGTGTTGATATATGTGGGATTGTAGTTAATTTGCTTAATTTAGACACATTTAAACACATGATAAATATTTCATTCTTTTATCTAGGAAGACGATATGTATATCAGCATACTGATGCATTCTTATTGCCAATGATATTGACGGGATTTATGAAAATAATTTCTAAACATTGACATTTTAGGTTAGAACATTTAACTTTTAGTTTTGTATACATTGCCAGTAAATTATGACTTAAGTATTTCTTAATCGACTCAAACTCTGAACGTTATTTTTTATTATATTTTGTATCGTTATTTATTATAACAAATTTATTTATTAAAATATTTTAACCATTCCTATTTAGTATTTTGTACAGCTTTTTATATTCTAGATAGAAAAAATATTAATCATGGAGCGTGGAAAGACTGGGCTTGGTAGAGCAGTAAAAAATAAGATTGCTCAACATCCTTCTGATTTATTTGCACTGGGATCAAAGAGTTCACGGAACGATAACTCTGATTCTAAAAGCAGACCAGGTGTTATTCATTCCAAACCTAGTGGGAGTTCTACATCTTCTGGTAAATAACTTTTTTCTTTCTCGTGATACTCTCACAATTGTAAATTATTGTTTATACAAACCATTATATAGGTAATGACCGAAAAAAAGAGGTTCCTTCTGGATCATCGTTTATGTATGTCCCACAGAAGAAGCCTAAGTTAACCCATGTCAGCTCCCATCAACGGCAACCTTCCTCTAGTGCGGAAGCATGGGAGGTTTTAGTTATAGATACTGATCCTGCAGACTTTGTGCCTATGGCACTTGAGGCTAATGACAATGACGAAGGCGATAGAGTTATTGGAATAATATGTGGCGCTATTAAAACGCTGAAAAATCTGAGATGGAAGCCTGATAATTTACTTTATATGGGCTTGTTATATTTAGCAAAAATTCGCCCATCTATTTTCTCAAACGATTGCATACTGCATGCATTATCGTCTCTTTTAAGAAGGGATTCAAATAATCAAAATAGCTATAAGACTAAAGTGAGTCCACTAGTTCCTGTACTTGCTGCAAATCTCTTGATGAAAGGTTTTCACGACAAAAAGAATTGGCCGGAAGTATTTGTGAAGGTTATTTATTTGCAATCTTTTATTGCTTATTGTATAATTTGGATATTTTAATTGATTTTTTAAATTATTTTTGCAGCTATATGTCGAAGATGCTCTTGGAGAACGTGTATGGGTTGACCATGAGGAATGCAAGGGTTTTGTTGACAACATACTAACAGGTTTTAACACGAGACATCCACCTAAGTCTGTGTTACAGCCAGAATTTCCAGTATTAATGCAAAGGGATTGTCCCAGCCCATCTACAGTGGATGATGAGGATCCAGCGGCATCAACGACATCATTGTCTGGGGATAAAGAGAAAATAGAATTTCCAGTAAGCCCGCGATATGCGCATTGTGTGGAAAATATAGAATCGATAGTACTGGAAGCCGTAAAAGAGCAACTAAATAGACGCCAGGCTGAGACTATAACGAGAAATTTCTTGAAGCTCCTTTCTTCGGCGTGTGGTTTTGTTGAGATCAGAAATATCGCTGTCCCGAGGCTAGAAGTATGGTTGCACAATCCTAAATTGATGAGACCCGCGCAAGAATTGCTTATTTACATTTGCTACAATTGTACATCTCATACTCAAAGAGATGTGGAGGTCATAAGTCAATTGGTTAAGATGAGATTAAAGACGAAGGCTGTAATAAACCTGTACTTGAATGGTGTCAAGGAATTGATCGGATTACATCCAGAGAATTTAGCTACCATCCTGAAGCATACAATCTACAATGAATTATCGAATGCACGCAATCCAAACAATATGCCCATGTTGGGAATAATGTTTCAGACTTTGCCCGAACAAGCGGCAAAGTTGCTTGCAGAGATCTTTCAAGATTTACTGATGAATCGCGAGGATTACTTGAGGCCATTGCGTGCATTGCTCAGAGAAATCGTACGTGTATGTCGACCTGACATCAATCTAATTGTCTTTGTTCGAACTTTAATGTCCGAACGATCGGACATAGCTCAACAGTTGCTAAATTTCGAATTTAAGGATCGCATGTTTATGTCAATAGTGGATCTACTGTGTCTGTGCATGCTCTTAGGAATAAGTCCACAAGTAAAGGAAGCAGGAACATTGTCGCAACGTGCAGATAAGAAAGATGCGGCTTTGCTGCACCAATTTCAAGATCTCATGGCCATGATACAATACGAGACTGTCCTGTGGCTGCAGAATTCAGCACAGCAGATGTACACCGTTGGACGAAATGAGTTGTTGCACGCAATGCATAAGATTATGCTCTTGGAATCTCCTGAACAATACTATAAATTGGACAATTGGCCACCAGAGTCGGACAGAGTATTTTATATACGACTAGTTTCCGATGTTCCCTTGTTGCAAAGTACATTGTGGAGATTGCTAATGATCGGCTTTTCGAAGGTAAATGCTTAAACTAGTATTTGCAAGATGATTCTCTTTAGAGATGATTTTTTTATTCTATTTTTATTTATAGGAAAACGGTATTACTCATTCGGAGACTTTGGATTTAGCCGATTTATTAATACGGCGAGCAGCGGCCAATTCGACGGAGAGTTTTCCGATGTTACAAATCGATAAAATGGACATAATTGAACTTATTTTTAATCTTAGCATTTATCAGCCTCCGGGAACAATAAATATACCTGCTGGGTAAGTCTCTCTGCATGTATATTTTATCCTCGATATTATCTTTATAATTGCAACTATGTTTGTCTTATAGATATGTACCACCAACATTGGCAATAGCTAATCTTTATTGGAAAGGATGGATAATGTTATTAATTTTGGCCGCTCATAATCCATCCACGATTGGAGCACTAGGATGGCGACGATACCCTATATTGAGGACACTGATGGAAATGTGTATTACAAAGTGAGTTTAACACCTATTAAAGCTTGTTGCTATAAATACTTTGATGATATAACTCCGTTTTTCCAAAACATCTTGTAGTCATTTCTCATATCCACCGCCGACTATGGCTCTGCCAGAAGTCATGGAACAAGAACGTGCAAAAGAAATGCAAGTTGAAGCTATCGAGAAACAAGAGATATTAGAATACGAATCGCATTTGGCCGCAGCATCGACCAGAATTCAGCTATCAGAACAGAATAGTTTCCTGCTGTCGCAGTTAATCACCATGGATACAATGGGAATTGCTAGAAGACCACCACCGGCCGTGCTCGAACAAATACAGTCATTAAATACATCTCACAGACTAGGCCATCTGCTTTGTCGGTCACGTAAACCGGACTTCTTGTTGGATATCATTCAGAGACAACAACAAAGCACGTCTCAGAGCATGCCCTGGTTGGCAGATCTTGTACAGAACAGCGAAGGTTCTCTGAGCCAATTACCAGTGCAATGCCTTTGTGAATACTTATTATCAACTAGCCCGCAGACAGTCGAAAAACAGCCCAGACAACAGCAGTTATTGGCTCATCTTCAGACACTATTAACTGATCCGAATCAGGATCAGCAGCATGCTTATGAGGTTTTGGAATATTTCTTGAGGAGACTGAGTAGCCAACAGAGTGGTAGCCGGGTCCAAGCGATCACTGGTCTCAAGATGGTTCTAGACTCGATACCCCTTGAGGATGAGAATATGGATGTGGATGGAGAAAATGAAAAGTACGTGTTTTAAATGTATTTCAGGAAAAACAATTGTTACACTTTAATATTATTTTTTCAGAGAGACTTGGCTTCTACGAAAATTGCCGTCGATACCTCACTTCTTATCGGTACGTTCGCTGGTTTCTACGGCACTACGTGGTGCTTGTCAGGTTGAGAACAGTCCGGATCTTGTGCATACTTACATATCATATCTAGCCGTGCATACTGTCGATGATGACTTACCTGACTTGACCGATTTAGCCAACGAAATTTCCCAATTGGTCGTTGAACGAAGTACCATTATTGCGGCTATCCTGCCTCAATCTGAAAGTGATAATCCACAAACCAAACAAACATTACATTCCTTCATGGCAATTTTTTGTAATTATCTTGAGAAAGCACGATCACCTAGAGGAGAAGATTATCAATGGTCTGAAAGTCAAGATCAAATTCTAGTTCAGTGGAGTAATGGCGAAGAATGCACTATGCACATTCTAGTAGTGCACGCTATGATTATATTATTGACATACGATACATCCGAAGATGATCCATTGTTTAGTAATTTGTTGGAAACATGGTTTCCTTTAACGGAGCAGCCGAAAGCTTTTCTCGTGGATACTAGCGAGGAAGCGTTGCTTATACCTGATTGGCTTAAATTGCGAATGATTAGAAGTAACGTGCCTCGATTAGTCGACGCAGCCTTAAAGGATCTTGAGCCTCAACAGTTGGTACTTTTTATCCAAAGTTTTGGAATACCTGTGTCGTCAATGAGCAAACTGCTTCATACGCTCGATGCAGGTGTTCAGATTGATCCCAGCTCTGTTGGCGAGGCAGTTTTAGATAAAACATATATGGCACAACTAGTTGAAGTACAACATCGAAGAGGTGCTACAGGTGGACTGGTGTTCGTTCAGGTATTGCAACTACTGGAACCGCAATTACCAGATGAGAGCGTTATGTCAATCGTGAGTTTGCAGCAACCATTGCCGGTTAGTGCCACAGTGCAAAAGCAATCCGTCATACAATGCTCCGTGAAGACCGACGTGCCCCATTTGATAAATCGGCTCTTCATCGAAAATATTCCAATGAATCAGAAAATGGATGCTTATCGACGTTTGCACAAGACTCTAGCGAAGGATCTGCAGAGATCATGTATAAAGGAGAGCGGTTCGGTGCTGTTGGCGATACAGCACATATGTAGCGTTCTCAGCTCTATGCAGGTCAAGCAGTTCCTGGCTTCACTTGTGCATATGCCGCAGTACTCTTGCACGCTAATGCGCGTGATACTGTTACCGCTTAAGAGATCGACATCGAAACACGTGATCGAATTAGCACGTAATATGTGTCTGAATTTGATATCGTTGATAGGCGATGTGAAAGCTCCAGTTCTATCGATCTTGCGAGATTTTGCTAACGTGCAGTTGACGAAAACGCCTCAACGCGCGGAACTATCGATGTTGATGAACCGCGGCGAGAGCCCAGGCTCGATACTGGAGAGCACGGATCCTGTAAATCTGGAGAGCGTGGGCCGTAAATTATTGGATGTCTGTTTAAAGCAGCAGAAGAATGACGATCTGGTCGAGGCTATGGCGAGATTATTGGTCAGCGATAGTAACGAAGACGCATTGAAACCTCGCATGGGTTTACTGATCGATTGGCTGGCTTCCGTGGAGCCAGAGTTGATCGGCATTTGCCCGAATCTCCAAATGAAGTTACTATTCGATAAGGCGAAGATGCATATCAACATTGACAAGAACATCGTGAGCTCTCATTCTTGTAGACCTTACTTGTTGACGCTCTTGACGCATACAGCAAGTTGGACTACTTTATATAAATGTGTCGGACACTTGTTAGACAAATGTGATGACGGGTGAGCAGAGCGAATAAACATTTTTTCTATCAATCTTTTTGCTCTTATTCTATATCTTCTTATTCATGATATTCTCTGTTATGAACAAATAACAAAGTTTTTCTAAGTTCTTTAACTATCAATATATTCTTTATATTTATATTTATGAATATTAATGTGTTTGTAGATATGATTCTACAGCAGTTCTGGACTTTTTATGGGCTCTGACATGCAATCCTAAGCTGTGGCAGGGCCGAGACAAGTTTACTCCGAAGCATTACGTTCCTGAGAATATTCTGTTGTTGGAAGAACGGCAGCTACTTAATCTAGTGGCATATATAGTGTTTGAAGGTGTTATTATCTGTAAAATGCAGAATAGAAATGCCGCCCTAGCAAGGATGGATATTAGACTCGATCTACTCTTACACTGTATATCCACCGAAGACAGCCTGATTCCTAATGTGGTTAATTATTTAGCGGAACGTATGATGGATAATACTGAGTACGAATTTTATAGTCGTATAAATTTTGCAATGCATAATTTAGTGTTCATCATTTTAATATATAAAATGATTGTATTTAACTTTCAGTGCAGATTCAGCAGATATGGCGCATCAGTTTCTACTGCATATGTACATGAAGATTCCGAAAGTCATTTGTTACCTCGACACTTTCCAAGCGAGCAAGTTCGTCAATGGTTCGAGGATAACCAATTGGACGGGCTCGGTGCTCGACTGCATGAGCCATTCCCTGTTGACAGCTCTGGCGGCGACTCCGAGACAAAAATCGTGGAATTCCAAGTCTCAGGAATTTGAACTCTGTGCGAGAAAAATGGCCGCAGTACATCCTATATTAGTACTGCGACAATTGCCGATGTTGGCATCCTCTTTGATGGGAAGATGTTATCTTGATTTTGGTTCATTTAGATCCGGTCATCATTTAAATCTTTTCAATCAAGTTATGGGGCTATTGGAACTATTGCAGCCACATTTGTTTAACGAGCAACATGAAACTGCGCTGGAGAATACTTTGGGAAATTACTTCCAATGTTTTCAGGTATTATTATTTATATTATACCTTCTATAATGATACGTTTACATAATTGTAAAATGCTGCTCAATTGTAAGTATTAAAAAACTTAATTTACAAACTGTATTATAAGATAAAATATTAAATGATTTAGATCTTTATTAATTACTCTAAAATTTTTTTTTTTTATTCCTTCTTCATTTTAGATCCTTCAAATACAAACTGTTTTAATATTGTACGATTTTGTTTACAGAATTATGGGCATATAAAAGATCTTGTTTCTTTGCTCAATAGATTTGTGTCATTATTACAGTCCTATGTATCACATGATCCACAACGAGCATTGAAATATCTTCAGAAACACGCACATGCTTTACAGTAAGTTATTTTCTATTTTCTATGTATTTCTATTTTCTATACTGTAAATAATTTCTATACTGTAAATAATTTACAGTTATTATGTTTATATATACGTAGTTTATATGTATGTATACATATATACATATAGTTTACATGCATATACAGTGAGTTGCAGGTACATTATTCAAACGTACCCGCTTTGAGAACACTCGTATCAGGAATACCGATGCCGAGAGAGGGAGAAGATATGGATGATATTTTAATCACTGTAACTCCTGCGCTACATCCACCGGAACCCACTATTCCGCAACACTGGCAATCGCTGCTAACTACACTTGCTAAGCTGCATGGAGAAGGTACGAAAAGTAACTCTATTAAATATCTTTATTTAAATTATAAAATTCAATTATATACACGCACACGCACATACGATGTCCAGCGGTTCTTGAATATCCTTGGATTATACTGGAATTTTATATTCTGGAAAATTCCTGGAAAACCTCTGAAATTTCAGGTCTGGCCTAGAATTTATTTTTTCATTCTAAAAAAAATCACGTGAAAAAAGAAAATAAAAGGAAAAGGTGTGTTTGTAAATCTTTCCTTGGTGCAATAAGTTACCAATAAGAAACTTGAATTTAATGTCTAAAATAAAACACAGTAAAAAAATCGTTTGACGGAACGTTTCTTTGATATTATTTATAAATAATATTGTTCCCAATTTGTTAACATTTTAATTCATTCTATAAAATTCTAATTCTATAAAATTCTAATTTGAATATGAAGCATATAATATTGTACGAATCGATGAAAATTAATTAAATAATGAAAATTAATCGATGGATAAATTCTGGAAAAGCCTGGACTTTTACCTGCAATGTCCTTGAATTGACTAACCAGATTTTGCTGGACACCACATATTAGGTGTAAAAGTAAAAAGAAATCCATTATTTTTTCATTCAATTTCATGCAAAAATAATGGATTTCTTTTTACTACACCTAATATATAAAACAAAGAATTTATTTATCGTTTTTTTTATAAGCGCATTAAAGTATTACAATTAAAATATCAAATATTCTAATTATGAAAGAGTTATATTAATGATTGCTTCTTTTTAGATGTACTCAGTGCGCTTCAAGAAATCGAACACGTGGCGTTGCGAAAACCTTCAGTTTTGGAGCCTATAACGGACAACATAGCGGAATTACTTGTATCACCGCAAAGTAATATCAGATCACTCGCTCATAGTCTACTCGCTAGAGCATTGAAATACCGTCCTACATCGAATGCGAACATATTATCGGCGTTTCAAAGATGCTTGGACAGTCACAGAGCGGATGTCCTTATGTCAGCTTTAGAAAAATTACCGGATATCGTATTATGCATGCAAGGTAGAATGAACTTTTGTAACAAAATGCATTTACGTCAATATTGAAGTATAACAATAATTTTACAAATTTAAATACTTATAAATCCTTTTCTTTTTACATTGTAGAACACGCTTTACCGTTGCTGCAGAGGGTATTCGAATTGGGAGTAAATTCGAATGTCAACACGATACCTTATATTACTAAGACTATAACTCTGTTAAATACACAGCAAGGTTGTTAATGTCTGAAACTATTAGTTTTGTAAATATTATTTGTAAGACTTTTTTTACAATTAAAATAGAGCAGTGGAAAACTTTTATCTCTTTCCTTCCAACCTGTTTATATTTAAGCTATAAGAAAGGATTATATTATAAAATATTAGTAATATAATTATTTAAATATAAATGAGAATATAAAATTTTACTTGTGTTTTTTATGACCAACATATATACATATATATCTTAAAGTTTAATATAATTGTATGTTTATTGAAAAGCTTCTGAGGGAACGTCATTAACTGAATAGTTTTTCATAAAAGTAATAATCGCGTTTTTTATATTCCACTCTGCATCTTGAAGATATTTATAACAGTATCGAATATTCATTGTAGTAAGTTCACGTAAAAATCTAAGCAGTTGTTCCTTTTCTGTCACGCTGAGTACTGTTGGAATAAATTTAGGTACGACTTTTGGATCAAATCTCACTTCGTTAGTTGCGTTGGGAGGTGTGCCATCAATGTAACATAAATCATTAATAATACAATATTCATTGTCTTCTTTTCGTGTAATAATGAAAGTTCTGTTGAACAGCATGGGTGGACAGAGTCGATATGCAAATAAACCTTGCACAGAAACAGTTAAACAATTATCTTCTTCATACAATAAGTCGATACAAAATGTTTTGAGATAGTGTATTGTTGGTGGTTGCTTTTGAAGGGCAGTGATTATTTTTTCAGGTCCTCGAAATAGAAATTCGTGACACTTGGCACAATCAGAAATTTTATACCAGTTTCTATTCATGGAAAATGTCTTAACAATCTCTTTATGTATATGATTCGTTATATTATTACCTAACGACATAGAATAGAATGCATTTTTATCATATAGGCCGTTCATAACTATTCTGTCATCTTGGTCATATAGGGCGAAAAAATGCTTGACAAATTGTCTCATCAAAGGAATCTTCGTTCCGTTGCCTAGATAATAACTCTGCATGCTCGGCACAAACTTATTCTCCATTCCTATAACGATTCCATCCAAGATCTGTAAATGTGGGAAAACATTCTTCACGGCCTGTATATACTCCTGGGAGTTGGTATATTTCGCACACAATGGATTCCCATCCAACCAAAGTTCGCTTATCTTAAACTCACAAAAATAGCGCAGATATTCCACGTCTAAGATTTGATTATGCCTCAAGTCCAACTTGGTCAAGTGGAAATTAAAAAATTTGTCAAACAGGATAACAGCTGTGAGTTTGTTATATCTCAAGCTCAACTCACGGACAGCCAGTTTCGATTGTTGAGGATCACGAATGCTAATACTTGTTCTACTGCAACGCAAGACCAGATCAAAGATCTTTGGAATGGAAATGGGACAAAATATCGAGCCCAAAGCTCTTTCGTTCTCGAAATCGTCCAAATTGAATATCTTTCTTATTGGTTCATACCTACATTGCAGGGCATCTGCTATGATCTTGTTTGTATTCACTCGTAGCTCGTTTGCACCGAGAAATCCCAGGACAATGTCTATATACAGGTCCTGGCCGCTGGGCAATGTTATGGTCAGTCCCTGCTTCACTAGATTCTCTATGGCGTTAATGGCACATTTCGCGAGGAATGTCGTCTTATTCTTGTCCTCGATGGTGTACATGATTGGTATCAGGAGTGCTGGTTCACAAGTGATTATAATGGCGCGCAGGACATCGGTTCGTCTATACACAGCACCGTCAAAGACGATGAATTTGTGCCACAGATCCGTGCGATTCGCAAGTGCCTTTTCACATTTGTCGAAAGTCGGCTTGATATGCGTAATCCGATGCGGTTCCCATGATGTTTGATTTGTTGTTGCCGTTGTTGTTGATGCTGTCGACGATGTTGACGTTGATGTCGGTGATGCCATTATTATCGCGAGAAATAACGGTTCCTCCTAACCTACTTGCATCACACTTGCCTGATTGACAATATTTATAATGTTATTAATATGTGATTAATAATGTTACAACAGATATATAACAATTACATTAATGAATAAATATCAGTATTTCATTACAAACTTTACTCTGATTTTAGAGACATTCGCTGTAGTAATCCTTCTCTCTTGTTTATAAACTTTTGTGATTACTGGTTAGGTTAGATCAGATTGTAATTAAGGTTAGATTGGATGTATGAAGCAGAAATATCGATATATATTCGATTACTCGATAATCTCGATAATCGGATTGTGACTCACTTCACAGTTGTATTACCTCTGTGCTGTTGACGTATATGGTTAGGAACGTTGTATAAGAAAATACAATAAATTTCTCGCAGAAATTTGAGGTAAGGAGTCACAATTCTGTTCAACATTTTATTTGACTTATTTTGAAAAAGGTGATTTTCAGCTACATAAAAATAAAACATAAACCTACACATTAAAAATTGATCTTTTATCTGCATGTAATTATATATGTACCTGTTAACATAAAGATCAAATGCAATAGAATAAAAATGTCCTGTAAAATAAAAATGTTTCACTCGAAGGATATTATTTTGTAATTTTATCCATAAAAGATATTATCTTGACTTATTTTGAAGTAAAAAGATAAAATTTTCTATCAGTACTGTATGAACATAAAGCTTTAGTCTATATATTGAATAAAACATACCAAATTAAATATATATTAAAAATTGATTTTATCTGGCTGAAATATATACCTGTTAGCATAAAAATCAAATACAATTGATAAAATATGAATTTCCTGTCATTTAAATCTTTTCAGAACACAGTTCTATAATTTTATTTCCACAAAAGACATTGTCTTATTTAGAAGTAAAAAGATAATTTTTTGACAGTACTGTAAAGCGTAAAATGTTCTATACATACATTAATTGATTTAATTGATTATTCCTACATAATATAACTGTATATCTTTTGATATAAAGATTAAATTGATAGAATATAAACTTTCTTTTATTTAAATATTTCCAGGATTTTATAATTTTATCCATACAAGACATTGTGATAACTGAAGATGTCGAAAGTATTGGACGAAGAATTGAAGCAAGCCTTCTCAAAGTTACACGAGAAGATGGTAGATACTAAGCAAAAATTGAAGTTGGCTGATATACAAATTGAGAAATTGCGGCGTACGAAACAGCGGGCAGAACTCACCACAAAGGAAATTAGCAGTTTACCCGAGGATACAAGAATGTATGAATCTGTCGGTCGAATGTTCCTTCTAGATAATATGAACAACATTAAGGAGAATTTGGATAATAAAATAAAAACTTCTGATGAGAAGATCAAGACGCTAGAAAATAACAAAACGTATCTACAGCGGAGTTTCAAGGAGAGCGAAAATGAAATCAGAGAAATGATTCAGCAAAAGCAGAGCAAGGAAACTTCGGGTTAAATAAGACTTGCGTATTAATGTGTGAATGTGCTATTTCAGTTTTTTCTCATTAATTTTTTGAATCTTTCGGATTATTGTTTCGAATATGTATCTATTGGATATGTAAATATATATCATAAAAAATCTATAATTTCACATTTCGCATGTTCATATATTTTTTTAATTGTGACATTTTTTTTATATATTGTATGTGGAATAAAATATCGTCAATGAACTTAACCATTTGTAAGAGTTAAATTAACTCGATTGTTTTTAATTATGAAATTGTAAGAAAAATATACAAGAAACAATATTGTATGTATTTAAATGATTATAATTAAATAAATATTTTGATTTTATATTTTAAAGGATATGTGATACCAGAAATTGTTTTGTATTTTATAACTTGACTTCGTTATCATTCATATTTTCACAAAAGCGAAATAACAAATATACTAAATAATATGTATTACATTATATATTTTATTTTTATTAATAATTGATTGAAAACAAAAAACTACATTGGTACAGTTATTATTGGCTTTATTTAATAAATGCAGATAACTAGCCGATAACATTTAATTAATTTCAATGAAGTGTTTGCTATTGATGATAAAATTATCTAACTGAAATGTGGCGACATCTGTTGTCGTATTTGATATTCTGGCTTTGAATATGATCAGAATCACTGTCAGTGTATGTTGGTGTGTGTGTGTGTGTGTGCATTGCGGATTCGGTAATATAACCTTTTTTTGATCAAAGTTGACCAAAGTTAAATTTCGATCTGTGTAATACAATGTCAACATTAATATTAAGATCTATTGCGTCATTAAATAAAAGTACTCATAATGTCTTTACAAAGGTAATCTTTCATCAAAGTTGTTTCATATTCCAAACAACAATAATATTTCATACATATATTATAAATGCAAAAAGTACACATACAGGAAAGTTTTTATTAAAAAAGCTTTGTAATAAATAAACACTATGAATTTATTAATAATGAATACAATATATTTTAAATTTCTCGAAATTATTTCACCTAAAAAGATACTAATTAAGATATATTATTGTAGTAATTAAGATATATTATCTTAATACTAGCTAAGCGAAAATAACAAATTGTCCTATTTTGATGTAGAAAAAATATTTGCATAATCGAGACATTTAGCTTCTAAAGCGTGGTTTTCTGACTTCTAACTTACGATTAGACTTAATTTAGAGTATATTTGGTTTAATGACATAAGTGTCATTTTGTTTTTGTTACTCGTGAAATGTAAAAAAAGATAGAGCAACATTTGTGTTAACACTTGTGTTATTAAATGGAAGGCATTCCTGATTATCCCTTGTTTTATTCAATGGGATTTATGATACTGTCATAGATGAAATCTATTGGGTGAAACAGATTAAGCTTTATCACAAGTGAAAAATTGGGCCTAAGAGCATAAACATTTTTTATAAAATCTGTATGAATATTTTTTGCATTTACTGTATGGGTATAGATCTTATGTTTAATATTATTGTTTTTTTGAAATAATTAAATTTTTTGTACTTAAAATTATTAATTTAATATTCATATTTGTTATGGAGTTTTCTCCAGACTTTTTTTAGTAATAATTTTTTGTTTACTCAGTTTAGATACATGAACACGTCAAATGTGTTAAATCAACAGTCTATTTTACCTCAAAAATCTACAAAAATAAACAAAAAATCGCCAATTACATGGAAAAGCTTGACAATCTCTGGTATTATTGGTGCTGGTCTTGTGTTATATATGTATCACCTTAGAACAAAAAAAGATAAGATTATAGCAAAAGAAAGAAGACGACAGTTAGGCAAAGCTAAGATCGGCGGCAAATTCGAGTTGGTGAATACGGAGGGAAAGCCAGTGAAATCTGATGATTTCTTAGGACAATGGGTGTTGATATATTTTGGATTTACGCATTGTCCAGATGTTTGCCCCGATGAAATTGAAAAGATGACAAACGTAGTAAACACTCTTGGTAAATGTTAGAGATTAAAGTTAATTATAATAATTAAAAATACTCTTGTTGTCTTGCATTTGATTAATAGAGTACATGATTTCTATTTTTCAGAAAAAGAACACAACTTTAAGATACAACCGATTTTCATATCGGTGGATCCAGAGAGAGATACACCCACTGTTGTCAGCAAGTATCTGAAAGAATTTTCTGACAAGATCATTGGTCTTACTGGCAGTATTGAACAAGTTGGAAAAGCGTGCAAGGCATACAGAGTTTATTATAGTAATGGACCTAAAGACCAAGATGAGGATTATATTGTTAGTATATTATTTGGAAGCAATTTAATAATTGTATTTTAGTAACAATCCCGAACGAATTTGATAACATTATATTTTTTTTTCTAGGTGGATCACACAATCATTATATACTTGATAGATCCAGAGGGTTTGTTTGTGGATTACTATGGGCAAACCCATGATGTAGAAAAGATCGTGACTAGTATTGTTATCAACAAGCTGAAATATGATCAATTAAAGGATGAGACTTCTTCCTGGTTTCCGTCATTGCCGATCAAGGGAGTGTTATAAACGTTGCAACATTCCTATGTATTCCTATGTATAGATAATTTGTAAGTCAGTGTGCTACAGGAAATGTATGCGTATAATACATTAATATTAATATTATATATATATATATATATACACACATATATACATATATACAATGTGTGTGTGTGTGTGTGTGTGTGTGTATATATATATATATTGGGTTGTCCGGAAAGTTCGTGCCGATTTTGAAGGAAAATTGAAACGCAGAAGATTTAAATTTTAATATACATTTATTAAATTATATAGGTTAGTCAGCACGAACTTTCCGGACAACCCAATAGATATAGATGTACAAATAATTATTTTTTAATTCATTAAACATTGTGAATGTAAAAGAAATTAATTGATTTTTTAAAATAGAAATTAGGCCATAAAACTGTATATAAGCTGGATAATAAAAAATTTATTATGTTTATTTCCTTTCTTAAATTATTTTAATATATCATAATTTATACATTAATTGGTTTATGTAGTTGTATATTATATTTGTCTTAATCTTAATACAAGTATATACACATTTACATATACATAGCTGAGAGAGCTTCGAAGTAAAATGTTTAACCGAATATATTTTTGGAACAAAACGCTTTTATCTTAAAACTGAGAAACACTCTTCACATTAGGCAACTGATCCTTCCTTTAATAAGAAATTTGCCAACATTTATTATCTCATATACATATTTTAAACATATTTACTCTTAAAAACTAGAATTTGTTAAATAATATTTTCAATTACATTGTTGCACACTTAAAATAGCTTTTTTTCATTGATAATCTTTCATGGAACATTTATGATAAATAATGAAGGAAATGAAGATGGTATTCTGGTCTATTCCGTAAAAACAGAACTTTTATAGCATTCAAAACCTAATCTACAATATATTCTTTGCTTCCTATTCCTTGTCTTCTTGTCTTTTTTCCTTTTTGTCGTTTTACCGATAATCATATTTAAACGTATAAAACTTATTGTAACGTTTTTTCCGAAGTTCATCAATGTTTATCTCGGGCGACGGAAAATAAAAAACTGGATAAGAAGCAAAAAGGCAGGAGTGGTAAGAAATAAAAAACAGGAAGCAAAGAGCACATCAGAATAATTTAGACTAAAATTACACAAGTATCTATAAAAGCGTTTTAACGTTTTACGTGATGTTTATGATACAGCATACTTGCAAATAGGATTACTGATAAACTTCTATAATGCACGATACGGCCGTATCAAAGTTCAACAAGCTGCTTTTATTTATTTATACTATTTATACGTATGTATAGAAATCACAAAAAGCGGAGCTTTCAACAATTTTCAGCATTTTTGCAGGTCTGAATCTAGATGTAAGTGTCGCGTTGCAAACATCGAGGTACATTGGGAGATTTTTGTCGGAAATTCCGACGAATCTCTAAAAGTACTAAAATATCGAACATTATCTGTACATTATCATACATATTCGCGAACGAATTACAATCTACGGATAGCTGCGCGACACGGTATTTCCGTGCAAAAAATGATAGCTAAAAAAGAAAAAGACTCAATCTCTCTTACTAATTAGATGATGTGACTAAGAAGATGTGACAGAGAGAGAAAACGCGTGAAGGAACAGACTTCTTTGTCTTTCTTCTATCTCTTTGTTTTTTCAAAAATTTATAATAGAATGTAAAAATATTCCCAATTCTATTTTTCCCTTTTTGGAGAATTTAAATAACACGCGTTCGTTCAAATATATGTTGAACGTTTATGGGACAAGTGTTTTATGCGACACATGTTCTTTTTTCTATCATAAAATGGGATGTTATCACGGATATCCGTGATGTTGCTGCAGATTGTGTAATTCGTATGCGAGGTGACAGCACTCGGAGTCACTCCATCGATGATGATCGCGGATCTTATCGACATTCGGCCCTGACGCATCCGACATCTGAGAGAAAAAAAGACAGTCGTTTAACAGAGAATTATTTTCAGAAAATAATTATCTCTTTCTTAAAGAAAATTAAATTAGACAGCTATTCGTACGAATTTCGAAAGCGATTAATAAATAAATCAAATGACCATTTAGGACTACATTCTAAAACGTCTTCTCCGAGGAAAATTTTACTCGATATAATACGATAATATACGTTACATGTATATTACATTTTTAGAGTCTAACTGAAACTTTTATCGAAATACTCATAGTACGTGTCAACTTCGACTGAAACCACAGCTCTTCTTTATAAATATTAATTTTAATATGTGTAATTATTGTTTCAATAATTAAATTATGATGTTTATGAAGAAGAAGTACTTATATATTCTTTGGCCAAAATTGATACACACTCGAAATTTCGTTTTTTTTTATTTCGGTTAAAATTGAATTGTTTTAATAAATTATGATATTTATGAAGAAAAAGGATATATGATATATATCTATATATATGACCTTTATAGAATTTGTATTTTTTAATTTTAGTTTCGGTTGAAATTAACATGTAGTTGAATGTTTCGGTTCAGTTTCGGCAAAAGTTTCGGTCGAATTTTACATATTTTGAATAAAATCTTCTTCAGAGAAGATGTTTTGGAATGTTATCTTAGAGATTGATTGTTTTTTAGATCAAATATATTTTTTATATAATTATATTAAAAGAAATAATATTACATAATGTTCAAATCACAATTTCATATTAAATATGATTTTGAGAAGTGATAAAATACATAGAAATAACAGACAGAATTGATGTTAAATTTTTACAAAATATTTTGATGCTTCCTGTATATTAAATTAAATAGGATTAATTTACAAGCACGTACGTATTTTATTTTATTTTTATTGATTACTTTTAATGATTTTATTTATTTACATAATTGATGGATTGATTTACATAATTACAAATAAAAAAAAATAAAAAAGTATGTAGATATTTTTTATGTTATTTGCATTTTTGAGATTGTTTTTATCCGAGTTCTTCGTTTATAATCATTCCACGGGCGATATTGAATACCAGAGCGCGATGAAGAGATAAAAAAAAGAGATACTTTATCGACAACTGGATTATACCGAGATTATGCTGTACTCACAGATCCGTGTATACTCAGGCAAAATGATGATACTTACCGAGCAAAAGGAAAGTAGTGATTGATGTGTGTACTTGCTGCACAGAGGCGATGTATGATGAGGGTGATGTTCTTGCGTCGTCGGTTGCGTCGGCGGCTGGCCATCACCGACGATCTCTAGATAGCCCCGGCTGCTCGCTAAACTACCTCCTCTCGTTCCAACATCTGCAAAATTGCATTGCGAGATTCGTACGCTGTACAACGCGATTTGGAGGGATTTCGTGCATTTGAGAACTTTCCTCTTTGTAGCAACGATATCGACCAGTTTCTCTGGCTGTGTGATTTAATCACTTTAAGGGCGCCAAACCGTCGCGATGAATTTGACTTCTCTCACGATGTATCGCATTATACTATTTCTAGCACAGTTTTGAAATATATCTTAAGGCGCCCAAGAGAAAGAGTATTACTACTTTAACGTAGCGAATTTATTAAATTTTGTTATATCCTTACTTCTATTGCTCGTTTAGAGTTTGAACTACACGGAGAGTATAGTTTTTCTTTTAAAATTTACCCTGAAAATATAGTAGTTCTGGTACAATATAATATTTTTAAAATTTTTACCATGCACTTTAGTAAAATTAATCAAACTTATTTTATATTTTACTGTAGTTTTATTAATGAATGAGAGAGATTTACATTAAAATTCTTCAAAATACAATGTTATCTCATGTCTATCATATTTTAAGGGTAATTCTAAGAAAAAATTCTCTCCTTACGCATACGATATTTAATTTACTTATGATATCATTTATTACAAAAAATTATTAAATT
>Ga0157363_1000210_pt1 | contig 45430 bp, 34 predicted proteins | sample AttsexASBM1_FD_111477 | JGI IMG/M metagenome (GOLD analysis project Ga0157363, IMG submission 111477) | Fungus gardens microbial communities from leaf cutter ant in Ribeirão Preto, State of São Paulo, Brazil - Atta sexdens ASBM1 | ecosystem: Host-associated > Fungi > Mycelium > Unclassified ... | reverse complement strand
CAGATTGAGCTGGTAGGCAAAGCGAAAGCAGCAAACTGACAGAGGACAAAAACATGAAAAAGGTATTCACCCAATCCCTGCTGCTGGTGGCACTGCTGGCCGGGTCACATAACGTATTAGCGGAGAACACAACCATGAACATCACGACGGCTCAGACAGCACCCGCAGGCTTGCAGCAGCTCATCGATCGCCACTTTGCTATCTGGAATAACACCGATGCCGTTGAACGAGACAAAGCGTTTTCTGCTGTTTACTCATCAGATTTTTTCGTTGCCGATTATGACGGACTGAACGCAGGGGCGGACCGCGTGAATGCCGCCATCGGCAGAGTTCAGTCACAGCATCCGGGCTTTATCTTTACTCCGGCAGCTGTCGAGTGGAATCACGGCATTGCCCGTGTGACCTGGGGTTATGGTCCAAAAGACAATCCGACTCTGGTGCGGGGAGAAGATGTCTTCACGGTCAGTGAGGGCAAGTTGTCGAGCGCTCGGGTATTTCTCAATAAATAACGCAGCTCTTTAACGATTTTTTGATTATCCACCCACGTGGAAAGTGTTTTCTGGATTCGTGCATTTTTTCGCACTTATCAATGACGTTACAGTGCTAACCGGACTCCGCAGCCTGACCTTCACTGTAACCCCGATGACTTCAATAGCTCATTCATACTTTGATTAAGGAGTTTCACCATGAGTAAAAAACTTTCAGGCAAAATAGCGTTAGTCACGGGCGGCAGCTCAGGTATTGGTCTGGCCTCAGCGCAGGAGCTTGCGGAGCAGGGGGCGAAAGTCTACATCACTGGGCGCCGCCAGAAAGAGCTGGATGCGGCGGTAGCTCTCATCGGGCCGTCAGCGACAGGTATCCGCGCGGATGCCTCTGTTCTGGCCGATCTCGATACGGTGTTTTCTACCATTGCGGGTGAATCAGGGAAGCTTGATGTGCTGTTCGCGAATGCAGGTGGCGGTGACATGATGCCGCTCGGCGCCATCACTGAGGAGCATTTTGACCGTATTATTGGCACCAACGTTCGTGGCGTGCTGTTCACCGTACAAAAGGCGCTTCCGCTGCTGACCAACGGTGCCTCCGTCATTCTTACCGGTTCAACCGCTGCGGCGAAAGGCACCGCCAGCTTCAGCGTCTACAGCGCCAGCAAAGCCGCCGTGCGTAATCTGGCACGCTCGTGGGCGCTTGACCTGAAGGAACGTGGCATCCGCGTCAATGTGGTCAGCCCGGGGCCTGTTCGTACCCCAGGTCTGGGAGGGCTTGTACCGGAAGAGCACCGCCAGGGGTTGTTTGATGCACTGGCATCGGGTGTACCGCTGGGCCGTCTGGGCGAACCGGCAGAGGTTGGCAAAACCGTTGCATTCCTGGCGTCTGATGATGCGAGCTTTATTAACGCTGCGGAAATATATGTAGACGGTGGGTTAGCGCAGATTTAATTCACTACCAGACAGACCCTCCAAAGTATTTATAACAACGACGACATTAAATTTTTTTAATTTTGTCGAGGGATAGCCCTGCGCTATGGATAACATAACGATGGATAGATGTCGTTGTAAGAGATGACATTTATTCATTCGGTTATGACATCAGATCGGAATAACCTGCACGTCATCAACGGAGATATAAATATGAGCTTTATTACCACACCTGATACAACTCGTCTATTTTACAAAGACTGGGGTGACAAAAATGCACAGCCGGTTATTTTCTCACACGGCTGGCCATTGAGTTCAGATGCCTGGGATGGTCAGATGCTTTTCCTGTTGCAGCAGGGTTATCGTGTGATAGCGCACGACCGTCGTGGGCATGGACGCTCCGACCAGCCATCTTACGGCAATGACATGGACACCTACGCTGACGACCTGGCCGAGCTGCTGAAGGAGCTGGATATTAACAATGCAGTGCTGGTTGGGCACTCGACCGGTGGGGGTGAAGTCGCGCACTACATCGGGCGCCATGGCGAAAGTCGCGTAGCAAAAGTGGTGCTGGTTGGCGCGGTTCCGCCCATCATGATTTCATCGGCTGAGTGGCCTGAAGGCACCGATATGGCGGTGTTCGATGGCATCCGCAAAGGTGTACTTGATAACCGTTCGGACTTTTATCTCAACCTCGCTATCCCTTTCTACGGGATGAATCGTGAGGGGGTAGAGATCAATGAAGGCCTGCGCCTGAGCTTCTGGAATCAGGGCATGGCCGGTTCGATTGTCGGTCAGTACGCCTGTATCAGAGAATTTTCGGAAGTGGATTACACCGAAGACCTGAGAAAAATTAACGTGCCAGCGCTGGTTATTCATGGTGATGATGATCAGATCGTCCCGATCGGTCACTCTGGGCTGTTATCTGCGGAGATTATCCCACATGCCGAACTGAAAATTTATCCCGGTGCTTCTCACGGTCTGGCGGCAACGCATCAGGATCAACTTAATCAGGATTTGCTGGAGTTTATTCAGTCTTAAAGCACTTTTTCCAGCCACCTCATTTAATACGTCGCGAAAACCGGCTTCTACCGGGTTACTCAAGGCGTGAACAATGATCTCCCCGTGGTGGAATCCAACCCGGTCAAGGAAGTCTTCACGCTGCGCAATGCCCAGATCTAAGTCATCGGCTCGTCCTTGAAGCATGCCGCCTGACTGAAGGTTCCCATGGTCGGGATGGCAATGTGGCGGCGGCCGGCTGCGTAAAAGCAGCCTCCGTCGCTGCAACGCGGTCAGAAACCGACGTTCACACGGAGCATCACCATCTGATCGCGCGTGCGCTGGGCATCAAGCCCCAGCGTACCTTGATAGGCAATGCCTGGCGTGATGCGGTAAGGCAACAGAAAATCAATGCCGGTGCCCACCGTCATGGCCTGACGACTCTGTTCGTAAAGGGGGATACGCCAGGTATCATTACCGGTATCAGCATAACCGACGCGTGCGATGCCGCTGATGCTGAGCGTCTGCGTATACTCAATGCGGCTTTGCAGACGCAGCGCGCCCCAGCGGGCCGGAACGGTGCGTTCTCCACGCAGCCCGGCGACCGTTACGGTCTGCGCCGCCGTCTGTGGCGCATAGGCCAGACTGTATGCGCCCGCCCCCGTCTCGCTGAATCCGTCTAACCGCGTGCGGTAATACTGCAGGCGAACATAGGGTGAAATCAGACTTTCCGGCGAGCGGAATTCATAGCCGGAGGTAAGTGACGTAAATACCTGGCGGCCAGAACGGTTGCCGCGTGCAACGGAATCGCTGCTGTTGACCACGCGCCGGCTGTCAAAATCCATCACGCCGTGCCCCAGCAATCCGTCCACGAAGAACGATCCGGGATGATAGCTGCCATACAGGGCAGCACTCACCGATCGCCCGCTGGACCGCGTGCCGTTGTCACCAATATCGCTGACGTCGCGGCCGAAGCCAATGCCCGCGCCGCCGGTAAAGGTCCCGGTGAAGCGATAGTCGGCCCCCGTGGTGACACCCACGGTGGTGTGGCTGAAGCGCACCCCATCCGCATTGTCGCCGCCAAAATCAACATAGCCTCCGGTCCAGTACGATAGCCGTTGCGACTGCTGTCCGGCAGCAAAAGGCAACGCGGGAACGTCTGGCCGGGCCTGCGCGTCGTTCAGGTAGGATTTCTGCTGCTGCCAGGCCTGCCTCCACATTTTCTGGTCCGCGTTACGCTCCGGTCCGGAAGAAGGCATTGAAAAGTGGACGCCGGTCATGTCAGAGGGCAGGTCAACCCCGCGATGCAGCTGCTCCAGTCGGTCACTCAAGTTGCGCAACTGCGCGCGTGCGAAATTCTGCGCGGCCTGATACTGCGCGCTTACCATGCCGATGACGTCAGCATCTTTTGAAGGGTCGGGGCGCGCGGTAATGGTCAGGGTAATAAGTGCGGGGGATGTTGATCCGGCGGCGCTGGTCAGAACATAGCGGAGTGCGAGGGTTCCGCTGGCCTGCGCGGCGGCGGTGAACAGCAGCTGATAATCGGTGCCGGACGCCTGGACTGAAGCCTTACCCAGGCTGCTGTCCGGCTGCACCAGCAGCCGGACGCCGGTGAACGGACCGCCGGTTGCCCCAGTGGTCAGGCTTACAGTAACCGACTGGCCGGCGGAAACCGTGGCGGCGTGATCGGCTGCGGACGGTGCCGCCGCCGTAATCTTCAGCGAGTAGCCGGCCTGCAGAGATCTGCCGGTTGCATCGGTCACCAGTATGCTGAACGTGCTGTTCCCGGAGACCTGCGGGGTTCCCGAAAGCTGCCCGTCAGTAAAACTCAGGCCGCGCGGCAGGGCGCCGTTCAGCTGCCAGCGATAGGGCGCGGAGCCACCCGTGACACTTAGAATCTGAGAGTATGCCTGACCGATTTTCCCCTCTGGCAACGCTCCGCTCGCAGGCTGGAGCTGCAGGGAGACAGGCGCGGCGGCGCTGACCGCCAGTGAGTAGCTGGCCGAGCCGCTGTTGCTCAGGCTATCGGTAACGGTGATCTGGAAGCTATAACTACCTGAGACGGAAGGCGTTCCCTTCAAAACACCGGTTACCGGGTTCAGCGTGACCCCGGCGGGCAGGGTCGTTGCGCTGAAGGAATAGGGCGTGCTGCCGCCCGACGCCGTCAGCGTCTGGCTCCAGCTGCTACCCACCGTTGCCACGGGCAGTGCGCCACTACCGGGAGACAGCGTTAACAGAACTGGCGTGACAGTAAGCGATACGCGGGCGCTGGCGGAGGTTCCGCTCCCGTTACTCGCGGTATAGGAGAAGCCGTCGCTGCCAGAATAGCCTGTAGCCGGCGTGTAAGAAATCGCCGCACCCGAGACGGCCAGGCTGCCGTGAATCGGAAGGCTCACGATGTTGACCGACGACGCCGCGCCGCCGGAGAGGCTGAGCGGGATCGAATTGCTGCTGCTGTTGGCGGCCACGGTGGCGGTGCTGTCGCTTGCCACAGGCGAGGCAGCGCTAACGGCAAGCATATAACTGGCACTGCCGGTGGCGCCGTTTGCATCCGTCACGGTAACCTGAAAGTTGTAGCTGCCTGCCGAAGAGGGGATACCAGAGAGCGTCCCCGTTGAGTTTTCAAGCGCTACCCCTGGTGGCAGCGCGGTGCCAGACCAGACATAGGGCGAGGTGCCCCCGGTGGCGGTCAGGCTCTGCGACCAGGTACTCCCCACGGTGGCCGACGTCAGCGCGCCAGCTGCCGGCGTAACCGCCAGAGTGGGAGGGCTAATGGTCAGTGACACGGTGGCATCCGCAGACGAGCCACCACTGTTGGATGCGCGCCAGATAAAGCTGTCAGCGCCGAAGTAACCGGCCGCAGGAGTATAGGATACAGCGGTCCCGCTTACCTGGGCGCTGCCGTGGGCCGGGGCAGTTACGATCGCGACCGTTGCCGCCGCTCCCCCGCTAAGAGAGAGTGGAATGACGTTGTTCGTGCTGTTGGCCGCTACGGTGTCAGCACTGTCTGAGGAAACAGGCGGGGTTTCCGCACGCGTGACGCTGAGCGTATACGCGCGAGTCGTACCGTCTTGGGCCGTGACGACGATGGAAATGCTGGTCGTACTGCCGGACGACAGGCTGACTGACTGGGATGCCGAGCCGGACGCGACCGCAGTGCCGTCAACGGTGACGGAGGCATGGCTCTCGGTGACAATGGGTGTGACCGTGACCGATGAAATGCTACTGGCAACCGAGGCGCTGTAACTACTGGTTGAGGTGCTGAAAGAAGGTGAAAGCGTGCCGGACGACAGAGAAAGTCCTGAAAGCGTGGCGTCACCTGAGGCAGTCGATGCACTGGTACAGCTGAACACCAGGTTACTTATCTGACCGTACGATGTCGTGGCCCGCACGGCCATACCGTTTGCTTCCAGGCTTCCAGCCGGCACGGTGATAGTCACCGTCTGAGAGGTGCTACTGGTGGTGTCGGCGGCGTTATAAGTCTGGAAACTGCTCAGGTTGTATCGGGCAACGCTGATGCTGTCGGAGCCCGTCGGGTCCCCGTTATGTGCCGCACCGCTGTCAGTAAAGCTCACCGTCAACGCGTCGCCGGCGGCAAAATCTGAAGCAGTATACCGGTTGGTACCAAAGGCGAGCGACGTGGAGCCCGAAAGGGCATTGACGGCAGAACATCCGTTGGAAAGGGCATACGCTGAAGGCAATGAGCACGCCAGTAAACCCGCGCAAGACAGGCCGGCATATAGCCGCCTTGTGAAGCAAAAACCCGCCATTAATCACCCAGAGTCAGTAAAATTATTTTGATTTTTTTTTAAGCTTTATGCCAATACTACGGACCATCTCAACCCAGGCCTGATATCAATCCGGATAAAATATTCAAGCTTTGAACCCATCTGAATATGCAGGTAAAAAGCATAATCGCCTTCCCTTCAATTTACTGGATTACTCAGAGATCTAGTCGGAGAGAAGATATTAAAAGCGTGCTTTTTTCCAGGCTTAGCCGCCCTGTCACGCCATAGCGCGCTGAGGTAGGTAAAAGGTATCCGGACCGGATAAGCCGTCAGATATGGGTGAAAAATCATGCTTGCGGCTCGTTAATGCGAAGTTCAATGAGGAGCGTTGTTTCACAATAAACTCTTTTTCGCCCGTATAAATCAAGCGCGCATAATGATAATTATCTATGATTATTTAATAGCACATGCGCGGGGAGTTGTGATACGGATGTTATGTTGAATTGAGGGTCAATAAAGCTCATATCCGCCCTAAAAGACATTTTTTACTTTAGGCTATCTCTACTGTAGAACTTATGTTTTAAAAAAACCGCTCCCTATTTCAAAGGAGCGGTTTATAGTCAGGCCCAGATATCGCCGACCATGAAGCCTTCAGTGAAAGGATCATCCTGATCCAGCACATAGTTGTTGATGCCGTAAATCCAGCTTTTGCCGGTAATAGTTGGCACCACGGCAGTACGTCCAGCAATCGATGTCTCTTCTACAAGACGACCGGTAAATACGTTACCCAATATGCCCTGATGACGGAAATCCTGATTGAGCGGTAGTTCACCTTTGGCATGCAATACGGCCATTTTTGCACAGGTACCCGTTCCGCAAGGACAACGATCAATCGCGCCAGTCCAGGTCGTTGGGTCATCCCATGAAAACTCACCAGAGGCCATCGTGACTACGTTCCGCCAGTCAGCGTTAGGGTCGTCGGTTGGGCCAGAAAGTTGGGAAATGGTGATGCCTACGCCTGGGTATTCTGGATGTGCAACCGGCAGCTGTTCAATTGCGGCCTGGCGTATCATGGCAGAAATGCGTGCAATCTCTTTGCCATGTGCGGAAGTGAGTTCGAGACCAGGGAACTGGCGGACATCCGCTATTACGTAGAACATTCCACCCCAGGCAACATCCACTTTGACATTGCCAAGGTGGGGGACGTCGATAATGGCATCCAAATGCACTGCGAAAGCAGGCACGTTGGTAAAGGTTACGCCTTTCACTTTACCGTCCCGGCATTCAGCTGAGACTTTGATCAGTCCCGCAGGCGCTTCCAGTATCAGCTCTGTGACGGGCTCTTTCATTGGCAGCATGCCCATTTCAAGCAGCACAGTGACGACTGAAATGGTGTTGCCGCCTGACATCACCGGATACTCGATTTGTTCCATGATGATGTAACCGGCATCAGCGGTGGGATCGTTTGGTGGAACGATGATATTGCAGCAGTGAGCAGGGTAGCCACGTGGCTCGCGCAGCATCAGTTTGCGTAACTGATCGTCATTCTCTTCCAGCCATTTCATCTTTTCATAAACGCTGTTGCCCGGAATATGCGGGACGCCACCAGTTATGACGCGCATCGGACATCCTGCGTGGGTATCAACAGCGTGAATCGTTCTTTTGAAAGCCATAGCAACCTGCCTGTTAATGATTTTTTCATTGCACTTTCCCACTACCATCAAAGGCAGTGGGAAAGGGGTTCGTGATAACTACTGTTTACTTAAATTCAGCCGATCGCTTAAACGCTCGTGCTTTATCTTGTCCATGATCCTGAATCACACTGGTGTTATGCAGGTCCATGGCACGGGTCTCCGGTGCCATCAGGATGGTGACAATAAAACCAACCACCGAAATCCCGAAAGCGACATACATGGTGTTCGCGATACCGATGCTGTTAAGTGCAACCGGAATCAGATAGGTCCCTACCGCTGCCCCGATACGAGATAGAGAGGTTGCCAGACCCACTGCAGTCCCGCGGACTTCAGTGGGAAAAAGCTCGTTGGGATAAACATATTCAAGAACCTGAGCACCACCGATAAACAAGGCATAGGCACAGAAAAAGGCCAGCGTAGCGATAGCGGATGTATCTGGAAAAATACCCAGTAATAAGAGCGCAAGACCACTCCATATGAAACTGTGCATCAACAGACCGCGACGCCCCAGTGGGTTAATCAGTTTCACTGCACCCAGACAGCCCAGAACGAACATCACCGTGATAGCAACCGCTCCCATTGCAGCCCACTCGCCGGTTAGTCCCATGGTTTGCAAAATACGTGGCGCAAACGCATAAATGGCAAATTGTGGAATGATGGCGCAGGTCCAGAACATACTGACAAAGAAGATGCGCTTACCGTAGCCTGAATGGAACAGTTGCCCCACTGAAACGTTATGGCCGTTCTGTTTTTCTGGCAGATGATGAATAGAATATTCTTCACCGTAGACTTTCTTGATTACAGCATCCGCTTCTTCAGTTCGGCCTTTGTTCATCAGCCAACGCGCGGATTCTGGCGTGCCAACACGCAGGAACAGGAAGATGGCAGCCGGAACAAATGCGCTTGCGAGCGCCCAGCGCCAGGCATCTTCACCCGCTACGCGAATAATCACTTCACCGACGATATAGGCTGCTGCAGCACCAATGAACCACACCATCACCAGACTGGCGAGAATCGAGCCGCGATGTTTTTTCGGTAAGAACTCTGCCAGCAGTGAGGTTGCCAGTGGGTGATCTGCACCAATTGCCATGCCCAGTAACAGACGCAGTGTAATTAATGCCGCCGCCGAAGTGACCCAAAACTGGCCGAGAGAGAAGACTGCGAGGAAAATTAATACTAATAAGTAGAGTGTCTTACGGCCTAACTTATCGGTAAAGATGCCCCCGATGAATCCGCCCAGGAACATTCCAAACAGCGATGAAGCTGCAACCATGCCTTCTTCAAGAGGAGACAGCTGCAAGGCTGTACTTATTTGTAGCATCACGACACCGATGATGCTGAGAATATAACCGTCCAGAAAAGGTGCAGCAGAAGAGTACACCGCTAATTTTTTATGAAAACTATTTAACGGCACATCTTCAAGCGAGGTTTTAATCTGTTCAGACATTTACATTACCTCTAACGTAGGATTTGGCAGGGCAAAACTTTTTTCATTGCCTGGTTAGGTATTTTTAAGATTTTTATTATCAAACGCTTTTAAGTGATATGAATCCAGTCAGACATGCATTGGTGGCCGTTATCCTCACAACACATCTCATCACATAAAACGTAACAAAGCGGATTGTTACCTGTGTGCTACGTCTGATGCTGACTTTCGCACCGGGTGCTAAAACGCCATATAAAAAAAAGGACAATTAACGTTATTAAATCTCAGGACGAAACAGATGTGTGATCGCGATATTAAATTTGGGTGTCTTGGATGTGAAAATTTGCAACATTACAGCGAATTTCATTGTTAGCTCTTTAGTGAGCTTGTTCAGCTTCAGTCACGTGGGGAGTGGGGAAGTTAATCACGAGGTGATGTGTATAAAAATGAGAGATAGATTTGATTTCACCGTTTAATTTTAAAATATTACAGATATTGCCTTTTATTTTATATGTTCATTTCCACGGCGACTGCTACTGTGCATCCCGTCTACAATACTCATTGTTTTACTTACAGGTCGCCTCAGGCGGCCTTTTTTTTGGTATCAGTCAAATCTATAGCTGAATTTTCACATATAACATTTAAGACATATCACGTATCTTCAGTCGAAAAATAGCACTGCCTGAAAATTTCCATAATCTGACGGACAAAATCACTCAGAATGGGTGATTCGCATCACACTTCCAGCATGCTGTCACTTTTGTTATACATCTTGAGTTTTATGTAATAGCTGAGACAGCCTGCAATGAGGTACATATAAATGTAATCAAGATGTGGTGCGGGTGTTAAACATGTTTAGCGTGCAAGGTTCTTCAGGTGCTTTAGCCACCGGCGGCGAATTGCTGCCAGGCAAGCCGGAATTAAAGGTCGGATTCATTCTTATGAACCGCTTTACTTTAATCCCTGTAGCAGGGTTCGTTGATTCGCTGCGTTTTGCAGCCGATGTATCATTTTCCAGTCGCCAAATCTATTGCCAGTGGGACTGGATGTCAGTAGATGACAAGCCCGCCACTGCCAGCTGCGAGATGCGTATTGAGCCCACTCGCGAACTGATTAATGAAGAAAACTATGATTATATCGTGTTAGCTGGCGGCTTACTGGAGGAGACTCGCGATCCTCCTGAATACCTGCTTGAACTTCTGCGCCATTACCATGCTCGGGGGATCCCCATCATAGGTATGTGCAGTGCATCCTTTGTGCTGGGTAAAGCAGGCTTACTGCGGAAAAAACGGTGTGCGGTGCACTTCACAATTGTCGATGAATTCCGTGAACGCTTTCCTGAGGCCAATGCTGTCATTGATAAAAGCTATATTGACGATAATGGCATCATTACCTGTCCCGGCGGCACAGCTATCGACCTTGCGGCTAGTCTGATTCGTAAGCATTGTGGTGAAATTCGAGCGCACAAAGGGCTGGAGTACTTGTTGGTGGATGATAAACATACGCCAAAAAAGGAAGATGAGTCGATCAAAGCTGACAGCATGGAGGAGCATGTTTATAAAAATACAGTGGTGCAGCAATCGATCACTTTTATGAAAGAAAATCTTGGCATGCATTTCACCCTGAAGGATGTAGCTGATCATGTAGGAACTCATCCACGTCAGCTTAACCGGGTATTTCTTGCCAATACTAACTGCACCCCAGCCAGTTACTGGCGCCAGCTGCGCATTCATCACGCCAGAAATTTACTGGTGAACACCAGCCAGCGCATTACCACCGTTGCGATAAACTGCGGCTTCTCTGACGCGTCGCACTTTATATTGTGGTTCAGAAAACAATATGGCGAGACACCTAACGATTATCGTAAACGCCGCCGGGAGATTGAAAAACTCACAAACCGACACTGATTACAGGACTGTGTCAGGTGCGCTTACAGGAACGCACCTGACAGCAGGTCACAACTGCGCTGTCTTATTCACAAGGCGGTTATAAACCACTTCACAGGCAGCATTCCAGGCTGAGTTTGAATTGTGCAGATTCAGCATGTGCAGTCCCGCTTCGGTATGCGTACCCGGTGTGGCAATCGACTCTCCAATTTCATTGAATGACTGAGAATGATGTTCAGCGTAAGCGCTGATGTCTTTCGTGCAGTTAATCAGGAGTTTCTTCGCGTTTTCCTCACTCATTCCTCGCTCGATCAACCAGGTGTGCATTGAGTGCAGCAGAAAATAGAACCAGCCATTCATACATACGCCAACGGTAGAAAGCTCAAAATCGTTTTCGTTGTCAAAAACCAGCGTATTGCCTAAAGGTTTAAACAGGTTTTCTACGGCTGCGTCGGCTGGAAACACCGAAATCATCGACTGATTGATTTCAGCAGCGCTGGTCAACATAACGCGATAGACATGCTCGCAGTTGATCAGCATCTTAAGAGTCTGTAGCTCGATCCCCGCTATAAGAGAAATCACCTTCTTATTCGCTGGAAAATCGATTTCGCGTACGATCTCGCGGAGATTTTCTGGCCTGACAGCCAGCACAATAATATCTGCACGTTCAATCACGGCCTGATTGGAGGCCAGGCGAATGCAGCGGGCATGTCTGGCGAGCGCGCGGGAAGCTTGTTCTCCACGCGGCGATAAATAGAGGGTAACGTCATTGCCCTTTTTCAAGATCCCTTTGATGACTTTCGACGCTAATTCGCCGATGCCAATAAATCCGACGCTCACCATTATTGCCTCCGAAAATTCGTTGACTACTGCATTGACTGGCCCAACATTGCCTTGATGATATTTTCCCAAGGTAACACAGCAAAAACGCTCAGGAAAATCACTGCCTCATCCAGTAAACAGAATCAAGCTTAGGCAGCGTTACCATAAACAATTATTCCTGACCTGCTCCAGCAAGATCTCCATCGGATGTCTGACTTTGACCGCAGACAATCGCTTCACCTGACTGCGACACGAGTAGCCGGTCGCAAGCGGCTCACTTTCATTTTCTGATTCGATATGCTGGGACCAGGACATGCCATAGATGACTTTTGAGGTGTCGAGATTACGCGCTTCATGCCCATAAGTACCGGACATGCCGCAGCAGCCAGTAGCTCTGATTTCAAGACTCAGTCCACGCCGGGAAAAAATTTCCTGCCACTGTTTGCCGCTTTCTGGCGCATTGGTTTTTTCCGTGCAGTGTGGCAGCAATCGGTAAGCTTTATTTTTTGCTTTTCCGGTGATAGGGGGCAGTGCAGTCAGCAACCACTCTTGCGGCAACATTACCTGAGGAGCATGTTCAATTTCAGGCACTTTTAAGTATTCCTGTCGATAAGTCAGCGTCATTGCCGGATCAACGCCGACCAGTGGAATGCCGGTTTGTGCCAGTGCGTTCAGACTCAATGCATTATTGCGCGCGACCTTGTTAAAGGTCGCCATAAAACCTTGAACATGTAGCGGCTTACCGTTGGCATGTAAGGGCGCAAGCCAGACTAAAAAACCAAGGCGAGACGCTAATTCGATGAAAGTCGCAAGCAGTTCGGTCTCAAAGAATCGTGTAAACGTATCCTGTACGATAATTAAACTTCGCGCTTTGTTCTCATTATTCAGCAGCGATAACTCGCGCTGGGTCGCCGCTTTGACATCCCATTTTTTCAATACATCAGCCAGGCGATGGCGACTGATCAGGGGACTATCAACCATGCCCGCGTATTTTTTCAGCAAGGTTTTTACCCATGATGCGCTCATCAGCGTGTTGTAGATGGCGGGAGTTTTGGCCATCCACGGCATAGTGAATTCCAGTGAGCCGATCAAATAGTCTCGTAAGGGCCGCTGATAGCGCTGGTGGTAAAGGTTAAGAAAGCGCGAGCGAAACTCCGGCACATTCACTTTAACCGGACATTGGCCCGCACAGGACTTACAGGCTAAGCAGCCGGCCATGGCGTCATAAACCTGATGTGAAAAATCGCTGTCATTTGAGGCATTACGCACGGAGAACAAGCGCTGCAATTTACCTCCCATTCCTGGCGCACGTTGCTCTGCCTCCAACACGTCGATACCGGCATTACCCTGCAGGCGTAGCCATTCACGAATCAGGCTGGCACGCCCTTTAGGCGAATGAATACGATCGCGGGTTGCTTTCCAGCTTGGACACATCGCGTCGGCAGGGTCGAAGTTGTAGCAGGCGCCATTGCCGTTGCAGTGCACTGCGGTGCCAAAGCTTTGCCATACACGTTCATCGATCTGGCGGTCATGCTCACCGCGTGTCGCAACACCATCAATCTTAAGCAGATCGATTTCACCGCGTGGAGTGGTCGCAATCTTGCCTGGGTTTATCTGGTCGTAGGGATCGAATGCTTCTTTGATTTTCTGTAGTGCGGGGTAGAGGTCACCAAAAAACTTTGGCGAATATTCAGAGCGCATTCCTTTACCGTGTTCACCCCACAGCAGGCCGCCATAGCGTTTGGTCAGTTCGGCTACCGCGTCGGTTATCGGTCTGATCAATGCCGCATGCTGCGGGTTTTTCATATCCAGTGCGGGGCGAACGTGCAAAACACCGGCATCCACATGGCCAAACATTCCGTATTGCAGTTGATAGCCATCGAGGAGGGCACGAAACTCCGCGATATACTCCGCAAGATTTTCTGGCGGCACGGCGGTATCTTCAACAAATGCCTGTGGTCGCGCTTCGCCCGTCACGTTACCCAGTAATCCCACTGCACGTTTACGCATCGCGTATACGCGTTCAACGGCCTGATGGCCCACAGCGCAGGTGTGGCCTAAACGAAGCGTGGTCTTGTCCTCTTGTAGATGCGCGATAAACTGCTTCACCCGCTGGTCCACTTCCTGTTGGACATCACCGCTGAATTCGACCAGGTTGATACCCAGAGTAGGCTGCTCCTGTTGTGGAAAATACTCTGCCACACTGCTCCAGACGATATCCTGCATGGCCAGCATAAGGACGCGTGAATCCACCGTTTCTATCGACAACGGGTTCAACGCAATCAGTGCCCGTGCATCATTCAATGCATCCATAAAGCCGGCGTAACGCACGTTGACCAAAACCGAAAAACGAGGAATGGGCAACACGTTGAGTTTGGCTTCAACCAGGAGACCCAGCGTACCTTCCGCACCGCACAACACGCTGTTCATATTAAAACCGCCATCGGCAGTGGTGACGTGCGCCAGATCGTAGCCGGTTAAGCAGCGATTGAGTTTGGGAAATTTATCCTTGATGAGTTGAGCATGACGGGTGACGACCTGACGTACAGTGCGATGAACCGTACCTGAACGACCAGGCTGACGTTCAAGCCGGGCCCACTCTTCAGCCGTTGAGGGTTTGCTGTGCAGATACTCACCGCCTGCCAGTACCATGCCTAGTTCCAGTACATGGTCGCGGGTTTTCCCGTAAGTACAGCTCCCCTGACCGCTGGCATCGGTGTTAATCATTCCGCCAATAGTGGCGCGGTTAGAGGTCGATAACTCTGGCGCAAAAAACAGTCCGTATGGACGTAATGCGGCGTTGAGCTGATCCTTCACCACACCCGCCTGCACACGCACCCAGCCTTGCTCAGCATTAATTTCGAGGATCTGATTCATATGGCGCGACATATCGACCACAATGCCCTGCGTTAACGACTGACCATTTGTACCCGTACCCCCCCCACGTGGCGAAATCACAACCTCGCGGTAGCCAGGCGTCGCCATTACACGGCTGATGGTCGCCACATCCTGCTTATCCTTAGGAAAAACAATGGCCTTAGGCATCCGCTGATAAATTGAATTGTCGGTGGAGAACAGCACCTGATTAGCGTGATTCTCTTCGATTTCACCGGTAAAACCTTCATCTCTGAGGGTGGCAATAAATTGGCGATAAACTGAGGGAAGGAGATTGTCGTTTGGTTTTAATGTCGCGATTAACATATTCGTGCGCCAGCCTGATTATTTGAGCTTATAAATATCCCGCCGATTTAGAGCGTGCCGGTTTTCATTTGAGATGATGAACTGCTCACGACCGATCAGGTTTAGCCAATCGGTCGTAAAGGGTAAAAGCCTGTTTTGAAGGTGAATAAAAAGGCGTTACACGCTTAAGCACATATATTTAATTTCGAGATAGTCCTCAATGCCATATTTAGAACCTTCGCGGCCCAGGCCTGAAGCTTTGACGCCTCCAAAAGGTGCAACTTCGGTTGTGATCAAGCCAGTATTAACGCCAACCATGCCATACTCGAGTGCTTCACCAACGCGGAATATGCGAGATACATCTTTGGTGTAGAAATAGGAAGCGAGGCCAAACTCGGTATCATTAGCTTGCGCAACCACTTCCTCATCGCTGGAGAAACGGATAAGGGGCGCTAAGGGTCCGAAGGTCTCATCTCTCACGACCAGAGCGCTTTGCGGCACATCAGTCAGGATAGTTGGCTGGAAGAAGTTTCCTTCAATCAGTTTGCCCCCACTGATGATTTTTGCACCTTTGCTGACGGCATCCTCAATGTGCTCTTTGACCTTGGCAATGGCTTTTTCATCGATCAGCGGACCGGTGGTCACATTGTTCTCAAGGCCGTTGCCAATGGTCAGCGCGGCAACTTTTGCTTTTAATTTTTCGGCGAACAGATCGTAAACAGCATCATGTACATAGATACGGTTTGCGCACACGCACGTCTGTCCATTATTACGGAACTTAGAAATCAGCGCCCCTTCAACCGCTTTATCCAGGTCGGCATCGTCAAAGACGATGAATGGTGCGTTGCCACCTAACTCCATCGACACTTTTTTCACGTCATGAGCACATTCAGCAATCAGTTTACGGCCGATATCGGTCGAACCCGTGAAGGTAAGCTTGCGCACGGTAGGGTTGCTGGTCAGTTCGTTGCCGATATCGCCTGCACTGCCCGTTACGACACTAAATACGCCCGCAGGAATGCCGGCACGCTCAGCAAGTTCCGCTAATGCGAGAGCAGAATAAGGCGTTTGTGACGCAGGCTTCAACACCATAGTGCAACCGGCTGCGAGCGCAGGACCCGCTTTACGGGTGATCATCGCGGAAGGGAAGTTCCACGGTGTGATGGCTGCAGTGACGCCGATAGGTTGTTTGATCACCAGCAAGCGTTTATCGGATTGATGGCCCGGAATAGTATCGCCATAAATGCGTTTTCCTTCTTCGGCAAACCATTCCAGGTAGCTGGCGGCAGTGGCAATTTCACCGCGAGACTCAGCCAGGGGTTTTCCCTGTTCGATAGTCATCAGACGCGCCAGATCTTCCTGATTCTCCAGCATCAACTCATACCAGCGACGGATTTTCACTGAGCGCTCTTTTGCGGTTAATGCGCGCCAGGCGGGTAAAGCTTGATTTGCAGCGGCAATAGCACGACGGGTTTCAGTCGCCCCCATCTTTGGGATAGTACCAATGACTTCATTGGTTGCTGGGTTAGTGACATCGGAAGTTAATCCGCTGTCTGCATTCTGCCATTTGCCGTCGACATAAGCCTGTTGGCGAAATAAAGCGCTGTTATTAAGCTGCATATATACTCCGTTCATTCACTTATTGAATTCAAATACCGGCGGACAATTAAGCTTCCGCGCTACGTTTTTTCAGTTCGGTATTTAAGATGTGATCGTTTTCTGAGTAATCGACAGGGCAGTCGATTACATGCACACCTGGCGTGGCCAGACACTGTTTTAACAGCGGCAGGAAACCTCCGGCACTTTCCACGCGATGACCTTTGGCGCCATAGGACTCGGCATAAAGCACAAAATCTGGGTTGCCATAATCGAGACCAAAATCGGCAAACCCCATATTGGATTGTTTCCAGCGGATCATGCCGTAACCATCGTCGCGCAGAATGATAACCGTGAGATTCATTCTCAGGCGTACGGCGGTCTCCAGCTCCTGGCTGTTCATCATGAAACCGCCATCCCCGCACACTGCAACGATCGGTTTTTGCGGATAGACCAGATGGGCTGCCATCGCTGAGGGCAGGCCTGCGCCCATCGTCGCCAGGGCGTTATCAAGCAACACGGTATTGGGCATGTGTGCTTTATAGTTACGGGCGAACCAGATTTTGTAGATACCATTATCCAGTGCCACAATTCCTTCCGAAGGCAGTGCCTGACGTACATCTGCCACCAACCGTTGTGGATAAACCGGGAAGCGATTGTCATCTGCACCTTCATCAAGGTGAGATTCGTTGGCTTCACGGATCTGCAGCAATCGCGAGAAATCCCAGTGTGATGTATCTTGCAGCGCTTCGGCTAACTGCCAGACGGTATTGGCTATATCACCAATGACTTCCACCTGTGGGAAATAGACCGGATCCACTTCAGCAGAACGGAAGTTGACGTGAATAACCTGTGTCCCGCCTTGTTTCATAAAGAAAGGTGGCTTCTCAATCACGTCATGACCAATGTTGACAATCAAGTCAGCCGCTTCGATAGCGCGGTGCACGTAATCACCTGCTGAAAGGGCCGCATTACCGAGAAAACGTGGGTCACGTTCGTCAACTACGCCTTTACCCATCTGGGTCGTAACAAAGGGGATCCCGGTTTTTTCGATTAAGTTTTTGAGGACTTTCGCGGTGATTTTACGGTTGGCGCCGGCGCCAATAACCAGCACGGGCGTGCGTGCGCTTTTCAGCTGATCCACAGCAGCATCAATGGATTTCTGCTCTGCCACGGGACGACGATGCAGGCTGGGTACGATCGGCAGGCTTTCGGTCGATTCGGCGGCAATATCCTCTGGTAATTCCAGATGTACTGCACCTGGTTTCTCTTCTTCTGCCAGACGGAACGCTTCACGGATACGTGAAGGGATGTTATCCGCTGAGGCAAACTGATGGGTATATTTAGTCACCGGCCCCATCATGTTGACTACGTTCAGAATCTGAAAACGGCCCTGCTTGGACTTCTTGATCGGCTTCTGCCCGGTGATCATCAACATCGGCATGCCACCGAGAAAGGCATAGGCGCCGGCAGTGACCAAATTAGTCGCGCCTGGACCCAGTGTGGACAGGCTGACACCGGTTCTGCCTGTTAAACGTCCGTAGGTGGCTGCCATAAAGCCTGCCGATTGTTCATGGCGAGTCAGTACCAGTTTGATATCGGATTGACGCAAAGATTCCAGTAAATCGAGATTCTCTTCACCTGGAATACCAAAGACATATTTTACGCCTTCATTCTCCAGGCACTTCACTACTAAATCGGCGGCCTTAGTCATGATACTTTTACCCTTTGGGGTGCAATAAATGGCGCGCTGCGTTAAACAGCGCGGAGTATTTACATATTTACTTAAGAGGCGAGAGTAGTTTCTTTAATTAATTGCCCGTGAAAATATTTATTGATGTTGTTTACCGATGCAGTAATTAACGTCTGCATTGCATCTTCGCTGCTCCATGCCATGTGAGGAGTAAGAATAAAATTAGGCATATCAGCGAGCACAAAAAGCGGTTCGTCAGCCGTAATAGGTTCATGGATCACGACATCAATAGCGGCGCCGCCAATTTTCTTTTGTTGCATCGCATTGATTAATGCCGCTTCGTTGATAATTCCCCCGCGGGCTGTATTTATGATGATTGCATCGTTCTTCATCAATTCCAGTTCAGCGGCATCAATCATATTTCGCGTCTCGTCAGTCAGGGGGACGTTAACTGATACAACATCACTGGTATGTAACAATGCAGTACGCGGGATATAACGGTCGCCTTTCAACATGCCGTTGCGATCGTCGAAAAAGACTTTCATACCAATACTTGTCGCGAGCTTATCCAGACGTTGAGCAATGGGGCCACTCCCGATAATTCCCAACGTTTTACCTGCCACATCACGCACGCGATAATCGAAATAGATATTTTTGGCTGCGATTTCACCGCTGTGCACTTGCTTCATCAGTTGATGGTAACTGCAGGTGCGGCGAAAAAGCTCATAGATAACGCCAACGACATGCTCAGCCACGGTATTGGAGGCGTACCCCGGCACATTAGTCACTGTAATGCCGTGCCGATTACAATAATCCATATCGATAATGTCAGTACCGGTCAGGGCCAGCGAGATCATCTGCAATTTTGGCAACTGACGCAGATGTTCTTCACGCAACGGTACACTGCAGGTCAGTGCAACAGTGGCATCTTTTAAGCGTTCAACAATATCCTCATTCGCGGTATAGCCGTAAGATTCCCAGGTGTGGGCGAATGAAAGATTCGGCACATTAACGGATGGTGCAATACCTTCATTATCAAGAAACACGATGTGATGTGACATGCTTTACCTCGCTATCTACTTCTTTTTGTTGGGTACATAACCTGCTGGAGCCAGCGTGGTCAGGAATTTAGTGACGACATCTGCATTGCGGTCGTGATCTTCCAGCGACTCTTTACGCACCAGTGCGTTACGCACCATCCGTGCACCCACAAAGCGGAAAGGTTCAGGTGGCAGCAACTTCAGTTTTTGATCCACAAGGCCACAGCGTGACCATTCATCATTGGTATCGAGAACCAGTGATTTGATAATACGGCTGGCAAATACGGTGGTTGCTACTCCATTACCTGAGAAACCAATTCCGTAGATGATGTCGGGATGTCCACCGAGTCGACCGAAGTTTGGCAACCCTTTCATCGCGCGGTCTAATGGGCCGGTCCAGCTGCTGACCACTGGCACGTCTGCCAGGTTTGGGTAGAAGGAGCGAAGTTCACGCGTAACGCCTTCGGCTGCAGGGCAGGGACGGTCATAGAGATCGCCAATGCGTGATGCGTAGGCAAACTGACCAAGAGGTTTGCCAAAGACGATGCGGCCATCTGGAGTGTTTCGCCAGTAATTGAGTACAGTGCGGGAATCTGTGACGCAGACGCCGTCTTTGAATCCGGTTGCATCAAGACGCTCTTTCATCGGCGCAGTAGCCACCATATCGCTCGACATCACAACAATCATGCGCTTCAGCTCGGGGAACTGAGCACCCCATGCGTTCATGGCGATAACCACTTTGCGCGCTTTGATGCTGCCTTTTTCGGTGTGTACTACAGGAGGTTTGCCGCGATCGAGACGCGTGAGCGGTGTTTTTTCATAAATACGGACACCAAGCTCAATTGCAACGCGGCGCATACCGCGTGCCAGCATGGCAGGTTGTACAGTGGCTGCATTAGGATCGAAAATTCCTGATAGTGTGCGCGGTGAACCCGATTTTGCGCGCGCCACTCCCGGCGTGACTTCCTTAAATGGATTTGCTTTGTATTTTTCCAGGCTTTCAGTCAGCACCAGCCATGAGTTGTGCTGACGCGGGTTGCTGGCAGTCCACAGCCAGCCATCTTTACGATATTGCGCATCAATATTGTACTGCTGACAGAATTCGCCAATTTCATCCACTGCAGAATCCGCGGCTTCACAAATGCGGCGTGCTTCTTCCTCACCACAAATGCTCATTAGTGAGAGGTATTTTGCCCACCAGTTATTTGCCAGACCACCATTACGTCCACTGGCACCGGAACCGCAGCGGTCTTTTTCGATCAGTGCAACATCGAGAGCGGGATTTTCTTTTTTGAGACGAATAGCTGACCACAAACCGAGGAAGCCACCGCCAATAATGCAAATATCTGCGGTAGTGTTTTCACTCAATTGTGGTGCCAGAGAACCATCCAGGTCGAGCGCCTGTGCATACCAAAAGCCACGGTACATGTGTTAATGCCTCAAAAGATGTTAACGTTGGGTTAATTATCTTGCGAAGCAGGGGCAACAACTATCACAATTGAGACAATTATTATAATGAGGCGCCCGCTTTCAAATTATGTGATGGAGGTCGCTTTTGGATGGAAAGAATAAGGAATAGAAAAGCCGACGTTATCGTCGGCTTAAGATCGAGGAAAAATATTAACTCAAAGTTTAATCTGTTGAGAATCCAAAAACCTGTATTTCAATTAAATAATAGTCCGCTGCCAGTTCGGCCCCGACGCAAGCGCGTGCGGGAGGGTTATTCTTATCAACCCACGTGTCGTAAACTTCATTCATGGCTGAAAAATGATTCATATCTGCCAGCCAGATCTGGACACGGGTTATATCAGCCTTAGATAATCCTGCAGATTCAAACAGTTTCTCGGCTTGCTGTAGAACGGAGCGTGTCTGTTCCTGAATATCAATGCCATCGCTGGCGGCTGCCACCAGACCTGATGTTTCCACTGTCGAACCAGAGATAACCAGCGAGGCAGCTCTGACGCTGCAATCAAATCGTTTAATCATTTGTATGTTTTCGCTCAGAATAGCACGTAGGTTTTACGTAACGTTTCTTTTATATCCCATATCCCCTGGCAATTCTCTGGGAAGAGCACAGCGTCACCCGCTCTTAATTCGACCGGCTCACCGTCATCGGGAATAAAAACACACCATCCGCTGATAATATGACTGAATTCACGATTAGTCAGATAACGACGAAATACACCCGGTGAACTCTCCCAAACACCGACACTGGCCCCAATTTCTGATGCTTCCTGATGCTGATCGCTACCCTGATGAGCGACAAGTTCACCCAAAGGTAATTTGGCTGGTGTATTCTTTTCAATAACAGCAGATGTGGATTTTTTAACCACGAAAATTTTATCACTCATTACATTTTCCTTCTGGATATTTAAACTAACGAACATTAACTAAGCAGGTTTTAATCCTGATCACGCGCGCATCGAAGCTCAGTTCGCTTGTTATCATCTGAACCTTCAATTCTGCCTGCATCACTAAGACTCATAGATTTGGTTTCCGGTGCCATAATCCAGGCAACGAGTAATCCTAAGAGTGAAATACCAAAGGCGATGAGCATGGTGTGACCAATGCCAAGTTTTTCAATCGATGTGGGGACAAGATAAGTTCCGGCTGCTGCGGCAATTCTTGATAGCGAGGTCGCAAGCCCGACGGCTGACCCTCGGATTTCTGTTGGGAAAAGCTCATTGGGATAGACATATTCAAGTACCTGTGCACCGCCGATAAACAGCGCATAGGAACCAAATAACAGTAAAGTGCCGATTTCCGATGCGTTTGGATATAGGCCTAATAATAATAAAGCAAGGCCAGACCAGAGGAAGCTGTTAATTAAAAGATTACGACGTCCCAGTGGATTAATCAGCTTGACGGCAAAGAAACAACCTAGCACGAACATAACTGTGATTGCGATGGCCCCAAATGCTCCCCATTCTCCAGTCAATCCCATGGTGCTTAAAATGGTCGGAGCAAATGCATAAATCGCAAACTGGGGGAGAATGGCGCAACTCCAGAACAGGGTCACAAAAAGAATGCGTTTACCGTATCCAGAGTGGAATAACGACCAGACTGATACATGACTCCCGGCTTTCGTTTCAGGCAGATTAAGGACAGAGTATTCAGGACCATAAACTTTCTTTATGACTCTGTTAGCTTCATCAGTTCGTCCACGGCTAAGCAACCAGCGTGCCGATTCAGGCGTGCCGGCACGCATAAACATAAAGATTGCTGCCGGCACGACTGCACTGGCTAATGCATAGCGCCAGGCATCTGGGCCAAGAGTACGCAGAATAATCTCACCCGCACCATATGCCACAGCTGCGCCAACAAACCACATCATTACCAGACTGGCAAGTAATGATCCGCGCTGCTTTTTGGGTAAGAATTCAGCCAGCAATGATGTCGCTAATGGATGGTCTGCGCCAATAGCAATCCCCAGTAATAATCTCAGGGTAATAAGTGCCCATGCAGTAGTGACCCAAAACTGACCGAGTGAAAAAACAGCCAGAAATCCTAAAACGATGATGTAAAGAAGCTTCCTGCCAATTTTGTCAGTGAACATGCCACCGGCAAAGCCGCCAAGAAACATACCTATTAATGAGGAAGCAGCGACCAACCCTTGTTGCAGGGTATCTAGCTGCAAGGCTTCACTCATTTGCACCATGACAACACCAATGATGCTCAACACATATCCATCCAGGAAAGGGGCTGCAGATGAATATACGGTCAGCTTCTTGTGAAAATTGTTTAATGGTGCATCTTCTAAGGAGAATTTACTTTCGACAGACATTTAAGCTCCACATGTTTGAACTAATGGGCTCACTTTCTCATTAACAATTCGCTAACCCATATAATGGAAATGACAATAAACATAACCTGATGTCTATTAAAATCAGTTATGTGATCTTGATTTTGATTTTTGGTTTTTATTATGTGACAAAATTGCTCCTGAAGTTCACGTCATTGTGCGAGGGTACAAGGCGTTTTTTAAATTAGTCAGGAGGTTTACTTGGATTGCATCAAAGTTATTAAGTAATTAAATAAAACAGACATTAGCTCGCTTGGTGAGGCCATTTGTGGTTATATTTAGTATTTTCCTTACCTTTCGTTCTAGATATATTATTAATCTCACCCGCCGTTAAGAAGATTAATGGTGAGGTAATTAAAATGCACATGTCAATGAAATGCCTTAGACAGTTTTATCAGAAAATAGAACACCATGAATTGGATGTTGAAGAATTTTTTTTAGACGTGGAAATGGTGTTACGCGAAGCCTACGATATTATTCATTTTTCTGTTTTTTTTAATGATGAAGATTTGGGCTGTCTCACATCACTTTACAGCAGTAGTGATGGTATTTACGCAGCCGGTGACAGGTTAGCTGTTGTCTATCAGAGCTGGTTTGATACGGTACTAATGAACGGACAAATATTCACAACCAATGATAAACTTGATATCTATGATTCGTTCGTAAAAGGATTCGATTTCCTCGCATTAGGGGCGGAATCCTTGATCAGTATTCCGATAAAACATCAGTACCGCGTATTAGGCGTGGTAAACCTGACGTTTCCGCACGACCAAGTGCTTAAAAGTGAAGTGGGCAAAATTATAGAAATTCTGGCCACAATGAAACCTTATATCTTCGAAGCAAAAGTGAAGTATAAACAAGCAATGCCGGGTGCGAGGGTTAAGCTTGCATCACTGTAACGTAACCGAATTTTGAACCATAAGGAGAGGGGATGAAGGTCTTCACAGCGTCCGAGATTCATGCAGTGCTTGATTGGGAGAGTGTTATAAACGCGATCTATCAGGCGCATCTGGGCGAACGACACAATGGGGATGGTTTTTTTCTAGGGGACAGTCAATTTGGCTTATTAAGCCGTGGCGTGATTTTACCTGGAAAAGGCGCGGGCCTAAAGCTGGCCTCAATCTGTCCTGATAATGTTAAATCAGAGCCACCACGGCCAGTTGAAGATGCGGCATTTATCGTTATTGACGAACATACCAAGGCAATCCGTGCGGTACTGGATGGGCCGGCCATTACTCAATGGAAAACTGCGGCTGACTCCGTTACAGCTGCGAGAATTTTGAGTCGGCAGGAAAGTAAAACACTGCTGGTACTAGGTGCGGGTCCAGTAGCGACTGCGCTGGTTGATGCTTACCTGCATATCCGTCCTTGTATTACACGTATTCTGTTGTGGAATCGCACCGCTGACAAACTTCGCACAACATTGCATACTTTGCAATCATGTGGGTTTAACGCAGAAATAGTTACCGAACTTAATCAGGCGGTAAAAAGTGCGGACATCATTACTTCTGCGACAAGTTCTTCTATATCATTGGTTTTAAGTCAATATGTTAAACCCGGAACCCATGTTGATTTACTTGGCGGCTATCGACAGGATATGCAGGAAGCCGATTGTGAAGCGATGCAACGGGGGCGTATTTTTGTTGATGATCGCACAAATGCGCTTATGGCAGGAGATCTTCATGTTCCATTGAGCCTTCAACTTATCTCAGCGGATAAGATTGAAGCGGACTTATATGAACTTTGCCAGACAAAAGATTTTGTGCGGTGAGAAGGAGAAATTACCGTATACAAGAATGCCGGCGGAGCACATCTGGATTTGGCAGTGAGTTTGATGGCTCTAAGCCTACTAAAAACCTAATCTCGTAGCCGGACTGCCATGCCAAAGTTCTCAGCAGGCAGCCAGATGCGGTCAAGTAAGCTAAGCTAAAACCTTAAAAAATCAATGTAATCAATGGGATGCTTAAGTTCGTGTAATACTTATTATGTTAAATGTATTTAGGCCAACATTCATATAGTCATGTTCATGACTTTATTAGCTTAACACTTTGCTACGGCTTAATGACGAGGCTTTCTTGATGATTGCGGACCATGTTTTGCCGCTTTCTGTAAACGCATTAAGCACATAAAGAACTCACGAGAATCTTACACTGCAACCTGAAGAATTTTGCTTACTAAGTAAGGGTTAACTTGTTGTGTTTATTATAATATGTACCAATAACAGTGATTTAGTATGGGTTAGGTTCGCAGATTTTAGCTGCTGAGCGGGCTAAAACATTCATCCTCTATATCTGCTCACAAGTATGATAAACCAGAATTATGCCACTCATGTTAAGACCGCTTTGCGGTGAAACATTGCATATGAATGTGACATCGCTTAAGCAGGCAAACTCTCATGAAGAACGCATTCTGTTAGAAGTATTAAGTAAAACTGATTGAGGAATTCAGTTTCAGGGAATATTTTGGCGAGATGAAATTGAGGTAACCTACTGATTTTAGGATAATAACCTAACCAAAATCTTTACATTTTTTTGTCAAGCATTAATAACTGTTGATTTTTTCATCATATAGTGTGCTAAAACACATTGGTGATTGACCACCGTTAGAAATCTACCAAAATTAATGTTAAAATTTTAAAAAATTCAAAAAGTAAACCTGATGATTAAACTTGCACATCATAATGAAGAGTTAAAAGAAAGGATTTTTTCAGCAAGCAATGACTTCGTTGAGAAAGCTATAGATCTTGACATCTTTGACATGGTGTTAAGAGAATGCCTTACTATTTCGGAAATGCGTGAGCTTGGTAGTTTTTTTACGGGGCAAGAATTAGCAACAAAAGCAGTTTCATTGTTCGAGAACTCTATAAATAATCATTCAATTATATTAGATCCAGCATGTGGCGCGGGGAATTTATTAATTGAGTGTTCTCGGCATCTTAATGTTAACAAAAGCTTAAAAGTTACACTTCAAGAATGGGGAGGTGTACTATATGGGTATGATATCAATGGTTCATTCATCGAAGCAGCAAAACTTCGACTCATCGTCGAAGCTGTTTCCAGGGGCGCGAATAGAGATTGTTCATTTCATCATGCAATGAACCTTCTTTCAAATATCATAGTGAAAGATGCGTTAACAACGACAGTTGAAGAAATTCATTGCGTGACACACATCATCATGAATCCACCATTTATATCAATCGAATCCCCTAAAGTGAATTACTGGAAATTAGGTAAAGTGAATATGGCCGGCATATTTGTCGACCATTTTATACGGATATCTATGAGGAATACTGAGTTCTCAGCTATCTTACCTGACGTTTTAAGATCTGGTAGCAGATATGATGGTTTTAGAGGTTTCATAAATCAATCACTGGCTGGTAGCAATTTCATTTGGGGAAGATTTAATAAAAAGACTGATGTCGATGTATTCATGTTGCATGGAATTACCTCTCAGAACTCACCAAGTTCTGATGTTTTTGCTTCAACTCAAACTTCTTCAAAAACTATTTCTTCATATTTCGATGTATGCATTGGGCCTTTAGTGGCATATCGTGATCCTTTGACAGGGCCTGATTTCCCTTACTTTCATGCTAAAAATTCTAAAGCTTGGGATAAGTTAGAGTGTAGCTCTGAACGACGCAAATTTTCTGGAAAGGTTATCAAACCTCCCTTTGTAATAGTGAAGCGAACATCAAGCCCTAATGATAAATATCGAGCAGTAGGTACAATTATTAATTGTGAAGAAGCAGTGGCAGTAGAAAATCATATGATTGTGATTCAACCAAAAAATAAATCTTTAAAAGACTGCCAAAAATTAATTGAAGTTTTACGTTCTGATAAAACTAATGAATTTCTTAATGAGCGTATTAGATTAAGGCATCTAACTGTAAGTGCAATCAAAGAAATCCCTATGAAGTAAAGCCTCTTATGAGGCTTTAAAATAGGATTAGCTATGCTGAGCGAAGATAACTTCTATTACTTGCTGAATTTCTAATAACTGTTTGAAAAGTCACTATCATGTTTAACAGTTCTTCTTCAAGTTCGCCGTAAGTATCCTCTAATTCTGATATTGAAACTTTTTCGCCATGGGCGATCGAATTCCTGCATTTTAATAATTTTGAATTGATAAAATTTTCTTTTAACTCGAATAGACTTGAATTTAACCCTAATTGTTCAAGAATATTAAAGACAACTTCATATTTTAGATTCGATTCGGTATCGATCACTGTTTTTACGTTAATATTAAAATTGTTTCCATTCTCTTTTTTAATATAATCGTAGAGCTGTTTTTGGTAAGGAAATTTCCGTATGGAAAACCCTTGCTTAAAAAACTCGCCAAAACTCAACTGCAAGAAGTTATCAGTCATATCACAATATCTTATCCCTTGGCTATTCAAAAACTCAAGATAAGCATGCGAGCAATGTTTGACATGCCCTTCCCAGTGTGAATATAAAAGGGCAATGGCAGAACGCAATAATACTTCTTTTTGATGAGCGCGCGAATCACCAATCATGAATTTTAACGTTGTAAATTCTTTTCTTCGCCAGGAAAGATCCTCATCAAGTTTGTTTTCCAACTCGTATAAAGATCTTACTTTCATTGGAAGACCTCTTCTCCAAGTTTTGCCATGGTTACCATCCGGTCTAATGGCCGAGTCCTCTTATCAAGAGTATCGATGAACTCTTGACGGGAAGTTAACAATTTGGTTTTAGTGACTATTATATCAATCACTTTGTCATCGGTATAATTCCCAGACTCCACAATTTTTGATATTGAGGTAGTTAATGCTTCATATACAGGTAAGGATATTGCACCCTCATACCTTGATTTGGAATGATTGAATTTTTTAAAAGCATTATCCTCTAAAGCGATGTAAATTAAATCAAATGTTTTTTTGAAAATTTCTTCCTCTGATTGGTAATCAAAAGAGGAGTTTTCATTAAATAGAGTTGTCAGTTCTGCATTCAAATATGGGGCAACGTCCGAGTGCTCCTTTCTTATTGCAGCACTGGTGTGACGTTGAACAAAGAATCTTAAAGCTAATTCCTGGCTGTAGCATTCCTCTTGTTGCTTTTCAGATATAGGAGTAGATTGTACAAAACTTTCATAGGAAGATAAATATTTAAGCCAATTGAAAGCATCAGAGTTAAGCATTAGAAGCATACAGTTTCTAACTTCTTGATCTGAAAGTCGAGAACCTCCAGTATTTAGTCTCTGAAAAAGCTCAAATTTTGTATCACCTTCACTTTCTCTCTTTATTATTTTAATGTCAAGTTTTTCTCTTTTAAAAACCCTTCTAATTTCAACATCAATTTCATTATTTTCATTGTTTAGGTCTTCCCAAACTTTACCTTCTAATGCCGGTAGATATTTTGTTGCTTTAAGTTTTAGGGGGGTGAGGAGATTATTCTCTTTATTTTTAAGCTTTCCTACAAATGATAATATTGTTGAGATGCGTTGCAACCCATCAACAACATCCCAAACGCCATCTTTCCTTTGTGCAACAAAAATAGAAGGTAAAGGGATACCTAAAAGTATTGATTCAATTAATTTACTTTTTTGCTCTTCTGACCATCTATATACTCTCTGGAATTCAGGATGAATTTCTAACTCACCATCTTCATAAAGGTTTATTAGTTCCCCAATTGACATAGGATAAGAATCCGTATGAACATGCATTCTGGCTGAGTCAATCTGTTCCTGTAGTTTTAGCTTATCTGTAGACATATTCATCCTGAAGTAATTAGATAGTTATTGATTAAATGTTAGGTCGTGTTATGCTATTTTCACTCAATGGAGTAAACATTTTATTTATATAATACAACCTTTTAATTGTACAGCTTTTCTTACCCTTAACACCATTCCTAACAGTTCAAATTTACCGCACCCCCTTGGTATCAATATTATGCTTACAATAACCTCGTATCATCTCAGCCTTACAAGCAGCAGTGGTAAAGTATCTTTCTTCGGTCTATCGCCCTACTATTAGTACCGCTGATTCTAACTTCGTACAATAGCCGTTATATCCCTCTTCAGGACTCCATACCACCTTTCCAGATCAAATGCATATCAAAATCCTAACCTTATATAATAAGCCTTATATAAGGCCAGACAAATGCCAGATACCCCTGTATCATGCAGATCCGGGTCGGATCCTGAGCTACACGGCCGTTTATACGCAAGGGCGGGACCTGAACGCTGCACCGCCGATCGGGGTCGGACGCAGGTGGTTAAAACTACGGCAGCGCTACGTAAAATCTGGCGGGCATCTGCCCTGCTCTTTTTTCAGAATTCACGTAGCGCTGCGGTCTGATAAACGGGCAGATACTAAGCAGACATGAACGAACTCTCCGGTTTTACCGGCGTAGCCCTCAGCGGCAGCGCCGATGACGATCTCACCGCGAAGCTGGCCGCCTTCGTCCGGCACCGCGAGGCTTTTTCGCCTAACACTTGGCGGCAGCTGCTGAGCGTGATGCGGATCTGCTGGCGCTGGTCGCAGGAAAACCGTCGGTCGTTCCTGCCCATGTCGCCCGAGGACATGCAGGACTACCTGTTTCACCTGCAGGCGATTGGCCGCTCAACATCTACCATCTCGGTACACGCTGCGCTTATCTCGATGTTACACCGTAACGCCGGACTGGTACCCCCGACGGTATCACCAGACGTTATTCGTGCTAAAAAGAAAATTAACCGTACGGCCGTCGTCTCCGGCGAGCGCACCGGGCAGGCGGTGCCCTTCTGCCGGCCGGATCTGAATCGCCTCGATGCGGCCTGGAAGCATTCGCCCCGGCTTCAGCACCTGCGCGACCTGGCGTTCATGCACGTGGCTTACGGCACCCTGCTGCGTATGAGTGAGTTGTCCCGCCTGAGGATGCGGGACATTTCACGGGCGGCCGATGGCCGCATTATCCTCGACGTCGGCTGGACCAAAACCATCCTGCAGTCCGGCGGCATCGTCAAGGCGCTCAGTTCACGCTCATCCGAGCGGCTTATGGAATGGATTAGCGCCGCCGGCCTGGCGGGTGAACCCGATGCGATACTGTTCTGCCCCGTACACCGGTCTAACAAAATTACGTCATTCTCTGAAGTGCCCATGAGCGCGCCCTGCCTGGAAGATATCTGGCGCCGCGCCAGACGCCAGGCTGGCGATGCGCCCGGAGTGAAAACCAACAAAGGACGCTATTCCAGCTGGAGTGGCCACAGCGCACGCGTCGGTGCCGCGCAGGATATGGCCAGAAAGGGCATTTCAATCGCGCAGATCATGCAGGAAGGTACCTGGACACAGACCCAGACGGTGATGCGGTATATCCGAATGGTCGAAGCTCACCGGGGCGCGATGGTAGCGCTCATGGAAAGTGATGATGACTAGCAGGATACCCTCTGCACAGGCCCCGACTGAAACTGTATGCCTTACGCCCTGAATGAAATCTTTCGATGCGGCTGGTAATATTCGTCTTCCGCTGCTGGTTTCAGCTTAGGATGTCGTTAACAGCACGAAGGAGAACGAATGGCGGTTGATAAAAACGGATTCATCACCGAACCTGCCTTCAACGGATTTCAACCTGCTTTTGCCCCGGTGGTTTCTGACGTGGTGCAGAAGCTGGGTTCAGACATGCCAAACCTTATCCATAGTATGTACGTGTATGGCAGCCTGGCTGAGGGCACAGGCAGGGAAGCGTTATCCGACCTGGATCTGACGGTGATATTCACGCGGGAACTGGATGACGTCACATCAGCCAAAATGATGGCTATTAAGTCAGAACTTGAACAGCATTATTCTGTTATCAGTAAAATTGACATCGATCCGGGTGTGCTGAGTGAGGTTATGCTTCCTGCCAATACTGATCGATGGGGCTACTGGCTGAAGCATCACTGTATATGCGTCTATGGTGAAGACCTGCGCAAGCGCTTCGAACCCTCAGACCATCAGCAAACATCGCGATTGCCGTGAACGGGGATTTTTTCACCGTGCTGAATGGCTATATTTCTCATATGAAGCCCTCACTGGAGCCTTTGCAACGGCATGCACTGCAGCGTACAGCTGCACGTAAAGTCATTCGTTCGACAAATATTCTTAGAGACGAAAATGATTCAGACTGGCCCGTGACGCTGGAAGAGCACTGTGCAAAGTTTAACGACCTTTATCCGGCTCTATCAGAAGAAATGGACTACCTGCTGAGCATCAGTAAACGCCCCCGGGGCGACATCATGGCTTTCGCCAGCAGGATCTCGACATTTGTCTACTGGCTAAATGCCGAATTCAGCACGCGCAATCGGTAATCACTAAAAACCGGCAATGCCCTAACACACCCTGAACCTTCTGAAGTGGAAGGTCATCTGGCTGACGGATATCAGTGACATGAGTAAAACAACACCGACACCCCACGATGCGACATTCAAAGCATTTCTGACGCACCCGGATACGGCGCGCGACTTTATCGAACTACACGTGCCGGCAGAGTTTCGCGCTATCTGCGACCTCAGCACACTAAAACTTGAGTCCGGCAGTTTTGTGGAAGAAAACCTTCGCGCCTATTACAGCGACGTGCTTTACAGCGTAAAAACCACCCGCGGTGACGGGTATATTCATGTGCTGATTGAGCATCAGTCTACGCCCGATCGGCATATGGCGTTCAGGCTGATGCGATACGCTATAGCGGCTATGCAGCGCCATCTTGATGCCGGTCATAAGCAGCTGCCGCTGGTGATCCCTGTCCTGTTTTATACCGGACGGCGAAGTCCTTACCCTTACTCGACCGACTGGCTTCAGGAATTCAGCGAACCAGACATTGCTGCACGTTTATACGGAGCGGCATTTCCACTGGTCGACGTTACAGTCATACCTGATGATGAGATAATGAATCACCGCAGCATGGCTGCACTGACTCTGCTACAAAAGCATATTCATCACCGGGACCTGACTGAACTTCTTGATCGGCTGGCTGCTACAATGCTGACCGGACATCTGACGGGACAGCAACTTGTATCGCTGATAAACTATCTTGTACAGGCAGGCGAAACTGATGACGCTGAAGCTTTTGTACGTAACCTGGCACAGAAAGTGCCACAGCATGAGGATGCTCTGATGACGATTGCACAACAACTGGAGCAGAAAGGCATTGAGATTGGACGTCAGGAGGGCCTTCAGCTCGGGGAGATGAAAGGCCGCCAGGAAGGGAAGCTTGAAGAGAGATTCGAACTGGCCGGCAAGATGCTTAAAAGCGGTATCCCTCTGCAAACGGTCAAAGAACTGACCGGGTTGTCAGACGAAGTGCTTTCTAAAATTCATCACTAAAAGCCCTCTTACCCCTGTGGTTGCCGGAGATTAAATGATGCAGCAGGGGATCTTTGGTTTCTGAGATGCGTTGCCATCCTGCACGGTTCAGCAACGCATCCACGGCAGGAAGATCGGCGGTAATACGTACCGCGAGAGGGGAAATTTGACGCCCATTGTCATCGAATCCGGTTTAGAGATCGTTTTTCCTTAAAAAGACTCCCGGCACCTTCGGACTCAGTTTAACCGCGCGGCGACCTTCCCATTCAGACTCTGTGAGAACGCCGTAATTAATACCCGTCAGCGTAATGGCGTGCATCACGTGCTGGAGGCGGAATAAATCATTCTACGCCAGCAGATCGCCGTTGCTTGCCCGCCAGAGGTATTCCAGCTTGCCCGGCAGATCCGGCCGAAGCCCTTTCTCCCGGCCTTCCTTCAGCAGCCAGCGTATGTCATTGGCCAGTTCACGCCGGAACAGACGCTTCTTCTCTGCCGTCGCCAGCCATCTGCATAAAAAGAGATTTTCCTGCGCAGCGGAACTGACGGCTCCTGCCTGACGCGCTATGTTCAGTGCGATAAGCCCGCACCAGGCAAGGTGATCGACGTAGAGGTTTGAGGTATCCATACTTTGAATAATTTTTCGTTGATATGGAGTTTTAATTGCCGATCCTAACCCGCGCGGGTTTCAATTTCATCCCTGTTTATCATGGAGCCTGTCGGCCCTCCAGGTGGCGAAGGGCTGACGACGTAAATGGGAGCGCTGGTTATAGAAAACTCCTATGACCAGTAACAAAAGGTAAATATAAATTCGACACTGAGCAGAGTAATATCGTGATGCACACACAGCTACGCTGTTGCCAACGAGAATTTCTGTACTGATTTATTTAACCCGTCTTCAGACGGGTTTTTTTCAGTGTTCCTGCCGGCATTTTCTGGATGTGAATAATGCGGACCAACACGCCTCAGACGGCAGCAGTGTTCGCGCATAAAGACAAGCTGTTTTCAGCACAGCTCATAAGGAAATCTGAGCATAAATACAGAGAGAGGAGTCTTGTGTTGCCTGCCGTACAGCTCATGGACAATCAGCTGCCTGCCACTCTGGATCCTGACTTCCAGGACCGTCGTGACGCTGGCTGCGGCATTGTTTTCAGCTGATGCGAAACGACTGCCTACCAGTGTGGTCAGCTCCGCCTCGTTTAACCTCAGTATCATGCACCTCTGTTCCATAAAGACCAGCAATCTAAAGAGGGTAGCTTAAAAGCGGACATCTCATGACATTTGCACCTCTATTTCTTAAAATGTCATCTCTCAGGCACTCATCGCCCATGACGTGCCCGTACTTATCGCTATACCGCTTGAAGTAATCGACGTCGATGAGGATAAGCGAAACCGAAAAGCTGTCTTCCTCCTCCGCACTGAGTGCATCATGCAGAAACCGGTCAAACCCCCAGCGGTTGGTCAGTCCCATCACACTGTCGGTATAGGCAAGACGCCCCAGGCAGGGATTCGCGGCCGCCAGTTCACCCTGAAGCCCTAACAGTTGCTCCTGAAAACGCTGGCTGTTGCGGGCCTGTCTTACGATAAAAAGCCCAAGTACAATCACGGATATCAGCAGCGCAAAGCTGCGCGCCACGTCCTGCAGGCGGCTTCTCAGCCAGCGCCGGAACAGGGTGTGTTCATCGTAGCCGGGAGCCTGCCTGTCAACACATGACATACTCCGCAGTCTGTTTCACCATGTATGTCTGGTGCGCAGAACAGACTGGCCAGTCATGAGGGGGGCATCGCGAGGGAAAAACGCCCTCTGGGTCGAGGTTAATTATCTCTGTCTCCCTTGCGGAGAATACTTAACAGTGTCTCTCTCATTCAACCATTCTTCTGACAGCACTGGCTCGTAGATGAAAAGCCTGACGGGCACAAACTGATAACTACAGGTAAGCCGTTACTTCTCTAATCCGACCCCATTTTCATATGAATACATTATTGGTTTCCTGAAGGTCTCGGAAACATTCGTATTCCCGGCTCAAATACTGAGGTCTTATGACTTCCTCTTCATTACCCAGAATGACCAACTGTGATAAACCACCGTGAGTGGAACAATGATGGCCGATCCGATTAAAACGAAAACCTGAGTGGTTTGAGGTGCTGCGCTCTGATAAATGTCTAATTTATTCATCAAAATCCAGGGGCGCATGCCAATACATCCACAAAGGAATATCAGTGCCACAAATGCCAGAGTAAAAACCAGCAACATTAACGGTTGTCCTCGCCAGAGTCCCCACACCTGTAGGCAAGCCGCGGCAGCCGCCATCAGAATCACCAGTTTCCCAGTTAAAAGTCCCCAGCATCGATCCCACAGTGGCATATTAAACCGCAGCAGTACTGCAAAAATCAGCAGTGAAACCAGCCACCATATCCAGCACCAGGCTCCTGCAAGGGGAACCGTTGCTTCGCCCAGCCGCCAGCGAACCCAACAGCAGGCCATGAGAAGATAAACAGTAACGAGCCCCAAACCCGACAACAATCCTGTCAGGCTGAGGATATCAGCCATTGCGTCCGGCTGCGTGCTCAATACAGCATTCATACACAATCCCTGAATTAAAGCCGCAAGCCCTGAGCAGACAATCATCATACGATCGAGCCAGCGTTTAAGCTTCAACCCCGCTTCAGCACGATACTCCAGCGCCAGCGCGCGCAGAAACAGGCATAAGAGCATGATGAAAATGGGCAACGCCAGCGAGCTCATCAACAGGCTAAAGGCGGCAGGAAAAAGCGAAAACATGCCACCCGCCAGAAGTACCAGCCAGGTTTCATTTGCGTCCCATACTGGCAGAAGCGTATGAGTCATTTTTTCCCGCTGCTCCTCAGTCCGAAACCAGAAGAACAGCATGCCGGTTCCAAGGTCTGTTCCGTCCAGCAGAATGTACATCAGTAAAGAAAAGCACAGAAGGACCGCTGAGAGTTCTGCCAGAAGCATGTTCAGCCTTCCTTAATTGGGTGTTTTCAGGGCAACGGCAACCATACCTGGCTTTTCAGGGATAGGAGCAGAAGCGTGGCGAAGGAGATATATCAGACCCAGCGTGAAACCAGAAGCGTAAACAACCAGGATTAACCCAAAGATGATGACAGTTGACGTCAGTGAAAGGGTGGAAACACTATCAGAGGTGCGCAGGATGCCATATACCGTCCAGGGCTGTCGTCCTACCTCAGTCACTACCCACCCCGCAATGAGCGCGGTGAAACCTGACGGTGTCATGCAGACCAGCCAGCGCAATAGTTTACTGGACTCACTGAGCCTGCCACGTCTGTGTTGCAGTAAAGCCACCAGCGAAGTCACCAGCATCAGCAGACCAAGCCCAATCATTATCCGGAATGCGAAAAATACGGGAGCAACAGGAGGTTGATCGGCTCGCGGGAATTCACTGAGGCTTTTAATGTGATCCGTGAGATTATGGCGCAGATAAAGCGAGGCAACGTCCGGAACCGATATTTCCGCCACGTTACGTTGGGCCTGTTGGTCGGGCCAGGCGAAAAGACGTAGCGGCTCACCCTCCCCTTGCGGCGGCGGCTGCCAGCTACCCTCCATAGCCGCCAGTTTGGTGGGTTGATACTTCAGCGTGTTCTCGCCGTGGAGATCGCCGGTTACCATCTGCAGCGGCACGGCGAAAAGCGTCAGGATCAGTGCGCTCTTCAGCATGAGTTGAGAAGCCATTTCACCCGGAAAGCGCAGCAGGCGCCATGCCGCAATACCCATCATAAAATACGCGCTTCCGATTAGCGCGGCGGTCACCATATGGGAAAAGCGCCAGGGAAACGAAGGTGCTTTCAGGAGAAGGAAAATACTTTCAGGAATAAAGTGCCCGGCGTCATCTTGGGTAAAGCCCACCGGGGTCTGCATCCATGAATTGGCGGCCAGAATCCAAAAGGCACTTAACAACGCGCCGAAAGCGACCATGCAGGTTACGGCAAAGTGGACATGCGGGGGGATCCGGCCAAAGCCGAATAACATCACGCCAGTGAGTGCCGATTCCAGAAAAAAAGCGGTCAGTACTTCATAAAACAGAAATGGTCCGATTATTCCGCCCGTTTGCTGGGAAAAAGCAGCCCAGTGCGTACCAAACTGAAATTCCATAACAACACCTGACACGGCTCCTACCGCTACGGTCAGGGAAAATATCTTTATCCAGAAGTGCAGCGCATCACGTGCAGCAGTGTTTTTTTGCCACAACCACTGAGCTTCAAACCAGACCAGCAGGGGCGCAAGACCCATGGTGAGGGCTGCCAGTACGATATGCATCGCCATGGTCAGAGCAAACTGAACGCGTGCAATCAGCAATACCCATTCAGCTTCATTCACGAGTGGGCTTTCCGCTATAGCGTGTCACCGGGGGTTCTTCCTCACGTCGTATCTCCGTGACAAAGGTTTCCAGCACCGCCATCAGCGGGCGTAGGCTTTGCCAGAGCTCATCGTCGTTAAGCAGTTTGACGATGCCCCTCAGACCTGGTGCTTTCTGGTTCTCGCTGACCTCACTGGCGGTTTCCGTGGCCATCACCGCCGCACGCAGCGCCAGAAGAATGTGGTTAAAGCGTTCAGGAGGAATGCTGCCTACAGCCATCATCATCAGGGACAGGTTCTGTACCGCATTACGCGAACCGGGGCGGTTGAGCCCGGCCACCAGAATTTTTCCAATTTCGCTGTTTGCCTTAACCATATCGTTGGCCAGTCGTATAAAACCGTGCTGGTGCAGATTCTCCAGTAGTTCACTGAGCGCGTCCTGCGCAGTTGGCTCATCCTTAACTGGCGGTACGGTGTAATTGAGTCGCTGTGCCATCAGTATTTCTCCGGATGATCGCTGTGTTCGGGCGGTTCGCGGTAACCCTGCTGCTGCCATTTTTCCTCAACCGGCAGATGAGAAACAGGGGTGCGTTGCCCGTAGCGGAAATTATGTAAGGGTAAGGGATCTGGCTGAGTGGGGTGGTCGATCCGCGTCATTTTCACCGCAATTTCTTTATAAGCCGGCGTATTGACGTCGGGATCGTGATGGTCGCCTGTCAGGCTGTTGATCCCCTCTTTTCCATGGTGAATGGGAATAAACAGGACGTTACCCGCTACGCGTGAGGTCACGACCACCGGCACCTCAATTTTACCGCGTCGGGAACGCAGGATGACCCATTCGCCTTCTGACAGCTGACGCTCAGCGGCCAGCTCAGGAGAAATTTCGACAAACCAGTTGGGCGAAAGCGACATTATGCGGCCTCCCTGCCCGGTCTGATTTGTTGACTGGAAGTGTTCGAGCATGCGCCCATTGTTAAGCAACAGGTCGTAGTCATCATTCGCCTCTTCCATGCGAGGCTGCCAGCTGAGCGGATAGAGCCTTGCTTTACCATCGGGGAAATGGAAGCGCTCGGTGTAAAGCAGGGGTGTACTCTGACCGTCAGGCGTAACCGGCCAGATCTGTGACTGCCAGCCGACGAGATTTTCATAACTCACGCCAGCAAATATCTCCGCGATACCCGCGGCTTCAGCCATAATTGCGCCAGGACTGGGGTAATGCCAGTGGTGGCCTAGACGGGCTGCAAGGTCGGTGAGAATGGCCCAGTCAGGTCGGCTGTCGCCCAGCGGTTTCAGCGCAGGGGAAAAATGTTGAATACGCCGTTCGGTGTTAACAAACGTTCCTTCTTTTTCAATGCTCGGGCACCCCGGAAGAACCACGTCCGCGAACTCTGCCGTACGGCTCATGAAAATGTCCTGAACCACCATAAATTCCAGCTGACTGAAAGCTTCATGTACTTTGGTTGAGTCAGCATCAGAAAATGCGGTTTCTTCCCCTATCACGTACATCGCCCGAATCGTGCCTTCATGGGCATGCTGTACCATCATGAAGTTATCAGCACCGGGCTTATCGGACAGCGATTCCGGGGAGACATGCCAGGCGTGGGCCCATTTTTCGCGTGAAGAAGGATCGCTGACCTTTTCATAGCCGGGATAAACGTTGCTGAGGCAGCCAAAGTCGCTTGCCCCCTGGACATTGTTATGGCCACGCATTGGATAGCCACCCGTGCCCGGTCTGCCGTAATTCCCGGTGACCAGCAGCAGGTTTGAAAGCGCCGTGCTGGTATCCGCACCATGGCTGTGCTGCGTAATCCCCATGGCCCACAAGATACATACGCTTTTAGCCCGACCAATTAACTCTGCCGCTTCCTGCAGTTCTTCGACAGATAGTTCCGTCAAGGCACTGGCAAATTCCAGCGTAAACGGGGCAAGTGAGGCCTTATACTCCTCAACTTGATTAACACGCTGTTCAAGGAAAGACAGATCGGCATAGCCTTGCTCAAAGGCATACTTGGCCATCGCAGAAGCCCAGACCATATCCGTACCAGGGCGGATGCGCAGGAAGCAGTCAGCGCGCTCCGCCATTTCATGTCGGCGGGGATCCACCACCATCAGCTTCTGGCCCTGATGCTTGTGGCTTTGCTTGATATGGGCGGCGATGACGGGATGATTCTCAGCAAGATTGCTGCCCAGGGTAATGATGAGATCCGCTTTCTGCAAATCCGTGATGGTGCCGGCATCTCCGCCGTATCCTACCGTCCGAAACAGCCCCTCAGTGGCGGGGTTCTGGCAGTAGCGTGAAGAATTGTCGACATTGTTTGTTTTGAAAATCAGGCGCGCAATTTTTTGCGTCAGATAGGCCTCCTCATTACTGGCCTTACTGGAGCCGATAAAGCCAATCGCGTTTCCACCGTGACGACTTTCCACGGTGCGCAGCCCTTCCGCCACACGCTGCAGAGCTTCGTCCCAACTGGCCGGGCGAAACTGACCGTTCTCACGAATTAACGGTGTCTTCAGGCGGTGCGGGCTGTTAACAAAGTCCCAGCCGAACTTCCCTTTAATACAGGTCGAAATTCCATTAGCGGGTGCTTCAGCCACCGGCTGGATTTTCATGATGTGGCGATCGCGCGTCCATATTTCGAAACTGCACCCCACGCCGCAATACGTACAAACCGTTTTTGTCCGCTTGATCTCTGCCTGCCGCATCGCATTATCAATAAGCGAAACGCCAGTAATGGGTTCCATGCCGATGCTGGGCTCCAGCGATTTCACAAAATCAATAAGCGGTCGCTTGAGATCCGGCTCCATTGCCGTAAAAGGACCACTGTCGGGTTGCATGGTCTTCTCAAGCAGCGCATTACAGGGACAGACCGTTACGCAGTGACCGCAACTGACACAGCTGGAACCTGCAATTTTGGTCCCTCCATCCCACAGTACGCGCGGATGAGGTGACTGATAGTCAATCGATAGCGTTTCGTTGACTTCAACGTTCTGACAGGCTTCGACACAGCGCCCGCAGAGAATGCACTGGTCCGGATCGTAGGTGTAAAAAGGATTGGAGGTGTCTTTTTCCGCAGGCTTGCGTTCGTAGGGGTAGTACTGAATCGGAATATGCATATCGGCTACCGTATTGTGTAGCGTGCAGTCTCCGGTGTTGTGTTCACATACGGTGCAGTAAAGTTCATGACGCTGGAGTAAGCGATCCATGCCCTCCTGCTGGGCCGCCTGCATCATTTCGTTCTGGCTGTTAACCACCAGCCCGTCTCTTGTCGACAGCGTACACCCTCGTACTTTTTTGCCGTCGGCTTCGACCCAGCAGACATCACAGCTCTGTAGCGGCGGTAACGCCGGGTGATAGCAGACATGCGGCAGCTTTTTCCCCTGGAGTTGCAGGAAATCAATTAGAGGTTGATTAACCGCTCCGGTCAGTCGCTCACCATTATATACAATGCTACAACTCGCTTCGCTCATTAATCGCCTCTAAGTGACTGACCGGAATTAACCGTTATTAATACTCGCGGGATTGTAAAGTTATGTATTCAGCTTAGTGAGAAAAATCAATAGTGCAATGCGTTGTTCTCGCTTGTAGATACTAATGAACCTTTGCTGAAAAAAACAACCTGCGAACCCATTGATGTAGGTAAATAATTTCCCCGCACTTGTCGTTTTTTGTTAATTTAAAATAATCAGGATCGTTTAAATTAGCCCGTACACATTTTCATGTAGTGATTGAAATTTATTTTGCAAACTATCTCAATCTGGGATGTTTTGGTTATTGCAATCCATATTAAAAACAATGAGATATTTCACGTTGCGTCTCGTTATAAAATGAGTGTAAATGGAAATGGATAACAAAAATTTAAGTAAGTAGCTTTGGGTTCATTCTGTCATCCTGCACGTTCTCTTTGCAGGCTCGTTGAGCGCGCATTTCTGGATCTGACTGAGTAAAAAGCTAAATAAATAAACCTAACGATTCCTGTTCAATTCAATCCCACTGATTTAAACGCTACGCTTAATTATTTCACCTGTTTTCCACTTTGTTACGTGACAATCATCGCATCTTTGCCAGGCTTGGTTAACATGCTAATCAGGAGGTTAAGATGAATTCATCCACAAACAAGACGCTTCTTACGCAGGAATATCCTGAGCCGCCTTTTAAACAACAACACCAACCCATTCCTGGACTGGCCAGTAAAATGGAACCGCGGCCAGACCATGGTGAAACAAGCTATCGCGGCACTGGTCGCCTTAGTGGTCGTAAGGCGCTGATAACCGGTGGGGATTCAGGTATAGGTCGGGCCGTTGCTATCGCCTACGCCCGTGAGGGGGCAGATGTTGCCATTAATTATCTTCCTGCCGAGGAAGAAGACGCGGCGGAAGTGGTTAAATTAATCGAAGCGGAAGGACTTCTTCGGTACAGGCTTATGAGCCGAGTGCCATTTTGCTGGATTATGCCCAGACCAAAGCGGCGATTGCTGCCTTTACAAAAGCTCTTGCGAAGCAGCTGAGTAAGCAACAGATTCGCGTAAATGCCGTGGCACCCGGGCCTTACTGGACGGCATTACAAGTCTCGGGTGGACAACCACCAGAGAAAATCGAACAGTTTGGTGCCACCGCTCCGCTGGGTCGTCCTGGCCAGCCAGCAGAAATTGCCCCGCTTTATGTCACTTTTGCTGAAAACTCTAACAGCTTCACTTCTGGTCAGGTGTGGTGCTCTGATGGTGGCACAGGCACCCTTTGATATTCACCAAAGGAAGCACAATGTGGTCGCCAGCTCGACCACATTGGTAACTTTTCTGGCCGGAAATTAATACTCTTTTTAACGGATAAAGGAACTACCTTAATAAACTCTTTGTATTAAAGATATCTTTCAGGCCCAGCAGCGCCTGGCATGTCTGCCAGGCATGATAAAAACGATGCTGAAACTTCAGCTTCTGATTTACTTCGTGAGATTGCCGTAATTTTTTCAGGCGCTACTTTTTCGGCTTAGTAATTTGCTAGTCACGGCCTCAGCCGCCCGTTTACCTGCAAGGAAAGCATGGTCAGAATTGTAATACTCCCATTCGCTGTACCGACCCGAGAGTGTTATGTCTTGATGCTGCAACCATTCACGAATTAACGAGACATTTTTTCTCCGCTGGTGGTCATACACTACATATGCGTACGGCATATCGACCTGATGCGCGCAGAGTATTTTATCGTTTTTGCTAAATAATCCTACGCGAATGCAATCTTCAATACAGCGTTGAATAAGTGCCTCACCTTCCAGGGGCAAAGGATACTCAGGACAATAGGTCATCTCACACGTCAGACCAAATCCCCCTTCGGGATTACAATGCGGGCTGGCGTTACCCTGCAGGAAAATACGGTGGAATACCGTGTCGCCAGGATAATAAATCCAGTGCTTGTCGCTGAGATCGGCGCGATCTATGCCCAGATTAACGCAGCGTACCGATACATACCGCAGCGCCTGCGCGGCGCTTAGAATTAATGCAGGCGCGTGGCTGCCAATCAATCGGATCAGCTCTGGCAGTGGTAAAGTGCTGATCAGCTGCTGATAACGATAATATTGTCCATTGGTTAATTCTACTGTTCGGGTTTGCGGGTCAATGTTGACGATCTCTGCTTCGGTGTGTAATTGCCCAGTAAGAAGTGGAAGAAACCCATCCATCAGCGCCTGGAAACCGCCAACCAGGGGATAACCGAAACGGGCATTAGGTCCGAGTTGTTTTGCCAGCGGTGCCAGTGCACCTGTAATGATCTGACTGAGATCGGGTAAAGGTACGCGGCCGCCAAGCCACGACGTTTCCATTTCTGTTAATGGAATTTTCCACAGCTTGCGGTTGTAAGGAATAGCAAAATGCTCGGCGATGCCTTTTCCCCATGTGGAATAGATAAAGCGCTCAAAATTCTCTGTTGGCTCAATCACTGGCGTCACGCGGCATTCAATGTCGTTCATGCCGCCATCGGCACAGCAATCCTCATGCAAGAGTTCATTTTTACCCTGCTCTGATTCGTTAGCAACCGTCAAACCGTACCGTGCTTCAACCGCACCCAGAACACACTCGGTGATGACGTTCACGGGTAATCCGTGTAATGCAGACTGAAACGGATAGCGCGTATAGACGTCGTGGCTGTATACCCAGGCTTCACGCGCTTGCCAGTGCTGGTTATCGCCCAGCAGAAGATCATAAAGTTTCAGTACATAAGGGTCGTTGGTAAACATGATGTGGCCAGCATGATCGAAGGTAAAGCCACGATCGTGAATCGATCGGCACCAGCCGCCGGTCCGCGCCTGCTTTTCCAGTAGCACCGCGTTCTTACCATAATGATAAGCAGCGCTCAGCCCAGTGGGCCCGCCGCCTAATATCAGGCATTCCGCTTGCGTGGTGGTAAGCGGCGTCCTGGTGTTTTCCGCCGGGACTCGGCTAAACCTTTTAGTTGATGCTGTATTTTCAGATAACGTTTTTTGCGCTATCAGCGCATACATGGCCTCTGCCGTTTGATCCCATGACGTATGAGCGACGACGGCAGCCATACTCGCTGCCAGTGACTGTTGCTGCTGCGTGGTATATTGCAGCGCCTGGGCACACAAGGTGATAAAGTGCTGATGTGAATCCGCAATGCTGACTAAGTGTGTGTAGTGTTGCACCACATCAGGGATTGCGCTGCTGACAATCGGTAAACCGGCCGCCATATATTCCAGGACTTTTGTAGGACTGATATATCTTGTCGCCTCGTTCAAAGCAAAAGGCATTAAACACACATCCCAGTCGGCCAGAAAATGCGGTAATGCCGCATAGGGTTGCTGCCCAAACCAGTAAATGTTTTCCCGCTGCGGTAATGTCTGCGGATCGATTTTTACCACGGGCCCTACCATGATGATTTGCCAGTCGGGATGCGCATCGGCCAAGCTTGCAATCAAAACGAGATCCAGGCGTTCATCAATCACGCCATAATAGCCAAGCCGCTGTGATGGCAACGTTTGCTGTAATGGATGGCCATTGCTGCGATCCCGTGCTTGCTCAAAATGGGCAGCATCGACGCTGCTGGGAAAACAGTACACTGCGTCGTGACGGTTTTTCTTCGCCTCATATAAACTGCTGCCGCCGGTGAATACTAAATCGGCGCACTTCAGTAAGGCAGACTCACGTTGACGTAGTTGCAGGGGCGCTTTTTCAAAAGCCGATAACTCATCCATGCAGTCATAAATAATGGCAGCTGGTTTAAAGCCCGCCAGCAACGGTAAGGCCATTGGGGTATAAAACCACACCAGCGGGCGCATATTATCTTCTATTAGATCAGCCAGTAGCGGTTGTAGCACCGCGATTTGCCTGTCGTGGAAGCCAGGCGCCTCAACATTAGAATGTGGCACAACCACCTTCACGTTAGCTGCTGCTTCAACGTGTTTGAGATAAGGTTCACCGTTGTGCCAGATCGGCTCTTCAATGAATATCACCCGGTAATGTTGCGCCAGACGGGACATCAGATGCTGTGGACGTTGATAAACAAACTCCCAACGCAAATGACTGAACACAATTAATGTTTGATTATGCATAGCGGATTCCTTTGGCTGTTCGTCCCGAAGAAGAAAAGACTGGAAGCGTTGTAATTGACGCTGACATTGCAGCAATGTCTGGGCGTAGGAGTGATGTAAAACCCGGGCATCGGGATCAACGCCATCACATCGGACATCCCAAAGTCCGGCCTGGGGCCAGTGCTGTGGATCTTCCCACAGCGGGCGATCAAGTATCGGATACAGACATATGCCGGTTACTTCGACACCTTTTAGCTGAGCCTGGGCGACCTGAGCGGTGATGTCGTTGAGCCACGCCGCTCGGCCGCTGCCCACATGACTCGTCTCTGCGAGTAACAGCGGTGTGTTATAGCGTTGATAAACGGTGGTGAGCATGCTGTGCAAAGGTTCGCGACGAGCATCCCCCAAATGCCATGCCAGCGGTAAACCTGAAGAGGCTTCCCATTGATTACTGTGATAATAATTAACTCCGACCATATCGAGTAATGCTGGCGCCCCACCCAGTTCGGCATGCGTTCGCCCCGCTAACATATCCCACGCCTGAAACTGTGCCTGGTTCATCACCGCAGCGTGTGTATGGCTGGTGGCATCGGATTGATCTGCTACCAGGTGAATAATGGGATCACAGTGTAAAAACCGGGCGCGGGTATCAGCAGCCTTAATGGCGTGACATGCCGCCAGCGCCGTACGCACCAGTTGTTGCTTTACGGCGTCCGGATCACGGACGCGCTCATCGTGTCCTGCAGGGAATAATCCAACCGAGATCCCCCAGCTCAAAAAGGAGATTTCATTGATTGGTGAGTAGACGGGTGGCTGGTGATAAAAGGGCCGCAAATAATCGGCGATTTGATAGCTCCATTCAGCAAAGCGGGCAATAAATTCAGATGAAAACAGCGGCAGATTTTCCGGCCAGCCATAGTGACAAAGCGTCCAGTTAATCTGAATGTTGTGCTGTTGCGCGTGGTGCATTCTTTCACTGAGATTTTTACGATGCTGCTTTACATTGCT
>Ga0157363_1000207_pt1 | contig 45571 bp, 47 predicted proteins | sample AttsexASBM1_FD_111477 | JGI IMG/M metagenome (GOLD analysis project Ga0157363, IMG submission 111477) | Fungus gardens microbial communities from leaf cutter ant in Ribeirão Preto, State of São Paulo, Brazil - Atta sexdens ASBM1 | ecosystem: Host-associated > Fungi > Mycelium > Unclassified ... | reverse complement strand
CGCTGCTATATCTGTTGCCGGAATTTTGCCGGTGTCTGCCCAAAGTGCCGCCGGAATGCTGCAATATAAGCACTAATATTAGTGTAACCAAAGTCGGCCGCAATCATTTCAATTCGTCCTCCCGCCAGTACCGATTCCAGAGAAGCGACCAGTTTCGCCTGTTGCCGCCACAGGCTGAAACTCAGCCCGGTTTGCTGGCGAAATAGTCGGCTGAGGGTTCGTTCGCTGAGCCCTTGTTTTGCTGCAAGTTCTGTCCGGGTCAGAGCAGAATCCGGATGGTTAATGATAAATATTGCCACCGCTTTTGCCCTGCGATCCCCTGGCAGAACAATATGATGTGGCAGTGACGGAGCCGCTGAGATTTCATAAGCCAGCAGCGCCAGCCCTGACTGACCATAGCCCTTGTCGGGATTATCGCGGAGTCTTTCAAGTAATTGCGGAATAAATGTCCCTGCGCGAAACAGGTGTGGAATGGCCGGAAAGCGCAGATTATCTGTGGCATGAAAATAGATATTTATTCCTGACACCTGATTGCCTGCTGTTGAACGGTGATCCGTGCCGGGCGGAAACCAGGCCAGAGTTCCTGGCGTAACCAACCATTGTGCACTGAAGGTTTCGATCATCATGGTTCCGGATAGCGGATAATAAAGCTGACCGCAACTGTGCTGGTGCCAGTCGGTGTGCTGCTGTGGCTGATATTCAAAGTCACGAAAGGTCAACATGGCCGGTTATCCGTATTTTTTGTCCTGATCAGGATAACAGGTCATCACCGCACTGTGCCAGACTGGTTTTGGGTCAATATTTGAGGAACTGAGATGAATAATTCTCTGAAACTGGTTAGCCAGGCATTAGAAACCGTGATTGCCAGTGTCGTGCATGATGAGTCTGTATTGCAGCAATTTTTTAGTCATGATTATCAGCAGTATGTAGATGATAAGGTACTCAATTTTCATCAGTTTGTGAGTCATATGCAGACGCTGAAACAGCACAGTCTGCAGAGGCAACTCCGGATAATCGCCTGTGCCGCAGCGCAGCAGACAGTATTTACCCGCCATCGGGTGGCAGTGACCCACGACGACGGACAGGTCAGTGAATTTGAGGTCATGGCTCAGTTTGAATTGCGCGACGGCAAAATCTGTCGCTGCCATGAACTCACCCGACAGATCTTCGGCCCTGAGCAGCATCGGGATTTAGGCAGCCGCTAAAACACCGGCGGAGATGAACTGTGATAACCGCTAATGATATCCTGTCTGCGAACTCTGTTATTGAAGGTGAGCTTATGTGGATTCAGAAAACCGTAAAACTTGCCCCGCGTAGTCGGGGTTTTCACCTGATCACTGCTGAAATTGAGCGGTCCTTGCCTGAGATGGCACAAATAAGGACAGGTCTGTTGCATATTTTTATTCAGCACACATCAGCCTCTCTGACCATTAATGAAAATGCTGATCCGACAGTCAGAGGGGATTTCGAACGTTTTTTTAATCATGCTGTGCCGGAAAATGAGCCTTATTACCAGCATACTTATGAAGGCAGTGATGATATGCCCGCGCATCTGAAAAGTAGTCTGCTGGGGCCGGCGCTGATGATCCCACTGACTCATGGCGAGCTGAATTTAGGGACATGGCAGGGTATTTATTTATGTGAACACCGTAATCATGGTGGTAGCCGGACTGTGGTACTGACATTACAGGGTGAACCGTTCCGTTAAAATTTGCATTTAATTACATTGTTAAATACGGAAAATTAGTTTTTATGAGTTATTGTTTACTACTGATATTACTGAATGAATTTGATGATAATCAGCAAAAATATTGGCTATGAATTTGGTTCTGAATAAAGCTTAAATGATTAGAGTGTTGCAAGGATATCAATATCACACTTCATTTATCCGGAGTATTTAATGAGACTCAATAAAGCCCTTTTACCTCTGATGACGTTAGCAAGTTTGTATATTCCCCTGTCACAGGCTCAGGAGTTGACCTATCAACTGGACCCTAATCACACTTCAGTCATTGTGACATGGAACCATTTTGGTTTTTCTCACCCGACAGCCAATATTCCCTCTACTTCAGGGACTCTGGTATTTGACCCTCAACATCCGGACAAAGCTAAACTTGATGTGACTATTCCGGTGAATCAGATAGATACACATGTTCCTGCGCTGACCTCTGAATTTCGCGGTGACAAATACTTTGATGTTGCCAAATATCCGACCGCGACTTTCCGCAGCACCAAAGTGGTGGAGAAAGGCCACAATAAATATGATGTTTTTGGGGAGCTAACCTTAAAAGGCATTACAAAACCAGTCACGTTGCACGCCACACTGAATAAACTGGGTGAACAGCCGATGCTGAAAAAACCCGCGGTAGGATTTGATGCAACAGCCACACTTAAACGTTCTGAATTTAAACTGGATCAGTATGTCCCGCAGGTTGCTGATGAAGTGACACTGACTATTTCTACCGAAGCACACGGTCAGTAATCAGACAATAAATTTACGGTAAAAGAGCCGGTGATTAATTCACCGGACTCTGATTAATTTCACGTAACACTCTGCAGGGGTTACCTGCGGCTACCACATTTGCCGGGATATTTTTAGTCACCACGCTGCCGGCACCAATGACACTGTTATCCCCCACCGATACTCCGGGAACGATATTCACACCTGCCCCAATCCAGACGTTATTACCAATAGTGACTGGCAGTGCATATTCCAGTCCCTGGTTGCGGGTCGGATAATCCAGCGGGTGGCCCGCAGTATGTAATCCGACATTGGGACCGATAAACACATTGTCGCCAATGGTAACTTTGGCGGCATCAAGAATAATCAGGTTGTGGTTGGCATAGAAATTTTCGCCAAGAAAAATATGCGAGCCGTAATCACAATAAAATGGGGGTTCGATAACAATATTCGGTCCGCATTTTCCGAGCAGATTTTTTAACATACGGCGTCTTAACTCAATGTCCTCGGCCGGCGTCTGGTTGTAACGAGCACAGGCCTGTTTTACATGTGTTCTCAGTGCCAGAATGGCCGAATCGTGGTTAGCATCATACAGCTGACCATCAGCGACCCGGGTAATCTTATTCATAGTTATTATTCCTTGTCAGAGAGAAAGTGGAATTTTCACTGCGCCTGATGAGCATAGGGTAATTATCTGTCTGCGTAGTGCTCTTTTTGTCTGAATTGCGCGATGAGAGGGCAAATTGTCCGTTATGCAAAGATGGCTGTCAGTTAAGGCGGCGCAACGCCCTGTCATTTGGGACATACTCTGTGCATATTCCGATGTTGAGCGAAATGGAGCGTCATTATGTTAGCTGACCCGTCAAAGAAATATCTGGCCTATCCGGTCGTCAATCTGCCCGATCGTCAGTGGCCCGGTAATACATTAACTAAAGTTCCCCAGTGGTGCTCCAGTGATTTGCGTGACGGTAACCAGTCACTTGCAGAACCCATGGATAACCCGCGTAAACGGCAGTTTTTTGAGATGCTGGTTCGTTGCGGGTTTAAGCAGATTGAGGTTGCTTTTCCTTCCGCTTCGCAGACGGATTTCGATTTTGTTCGTGGCCTGATTAATGATAAGGCTGTTCCGGACGATGTGATTATCCAGGTACTGACTCCTTCGCGTAATGATCTGATTGAGCGTACTTTCGAAGCATTGAAAGATATTCCTCAGGCGATTGTTCATCTCTACAACGCTACCTCACCGTTGTTCCGTGAAGTCGTGTTTAACCAGGATAAAGCAGCAACCCGGGAACTGGCGGTCAGAGGCGCAAAACATATTCGCCGGCTGGCTGAGCAATATCCGCAGACCCGCTGGACCTTCGAGTATTCACCAGAAACCTTCTGTTTTACTGAACTGGATTTTTCGCTGGAAGTGTGTGAAGCCGTCGCTGAGGTCTGGGACCCTTGTGACGAACGACCGATGATTATTAATCTGCCGGCGACGGTTGAGGTCAATACTCCGAACGTTTATGCCGACCAGATTGAGTGGTTCTGCCGCCATTTCAGCCGCCGGAAACAGGTGTCCATCAGTGTCCATCCGCATAATGACCGGGGCACCGGAGTCGCCAGTGCAGAACTGGCGATGCTGGCCGGAGCCGATCGCGTTGAAGGTTGCCTGTTTGGTAATGGTGAGCGCACCGGTAATGTGGATCTGGTCACTCTGGCACTGAATCTCTATACCCAGGGGATTTCACCCGGGCTGGATTTTAGTAATCTGCCGGAGATTGTTGAACTGGCAGAGCAGTGTAATCAGTTACCCGTACACCCTCGTCATCCTTATGCCGGTGAGCTGGTGTTTACCGCGTTCTCAGGTTCTCACCAGGATGCTATCAAAAAAGGTTTTGCTGTCCGCCAGCAGAATCCGGATCAGCCGTGGCAGATCCCTTATCTGTCACTGGATCCAGTCGATGTCGGTTGTAATTATGAAGCCGTGATCCGAGTGAACAGCCAGTCCGGCAAGAGTGGGGCGGCCTGGTTGCTGGAACAGAATCATGGCCTGAAATTACCGCGAGGGGTACAGATCGATTTCAGCAAAGTGGTACAGCGCGAAACGGATGCCAGCGGTCGGGAGATGAGCAGTGGCGATATCTGGCGGTTATTCCGTCAAAGTTACGGACTGAGTGAACAACCGGTCATTGAACTGCTGAGTTATGAAATTCGCAGTGATGAGCGTGATATACGTCATTTCACGGCTACAGTCGGATATCAGGGAGGGCAGCGTCAAATCCGCGGCAGTGGTAACGGGCTGCTGTCGGCGGCGGTGGATGCCGTATGCCACAGTTTTGATATCCAGGCGCAGATTGGTGATTACGATGAGCATACCCTGGGTCATCAAAGTCACAGCCGGGCGGTGGCTTATGTCAGTTGCCAGTCCGGCAGCGGTGAACGCTTAATCGGTGTAGGTATTGATAACGATGTTTCTGCTGCATCTTTGCAGGCTCTGTTTAATGCCTGCGGTCAGTTGGAAAGCATTAAAGGCGTTAAGGCCTGACGGTCGGTTAGCCTGGCGACTGCCCCGGTGAAGCACTGTATTCACTGGGGGAGACGCCCAGTACCCGCCGGAACATCACACTGAAGGCTGCCGGACTGTCATAACCGGCTTCCAGGGCAGCCTCCAGTACCGAATGACCCTGGCTCAGTGCATTCATAGCGGCAATAATTTTTGCCCGTCTTACCCAGTCACTGAAACTCAGGCCGGTTTCGCGCTGAAAGCGGCGCGACAGGGTTCTGCCGCTAATACCAAGCTGGTTTGCCACCTGTTCGAGTTCGTAGTTTTCCGCGACATTCTGTTTTATCTCTTCACATACCGCCAGTAGCTGCAGACAGACAGGGTCGGGTAAATTTAGCGGGAGTATTGGCATTATCCGAAGCTCATCAAGAATCAACTCAATAATTCGTTCATCACGGCCGCCGGAGAGAAAGTGGGCCGGAATACCCAGTGATGCATTAATCAGTTCCCTGAGCAACGGGGTGATTTGTACCACCTGACACTGAGCTGGCAGGTCAGCACGGGCCAGCGGGTCGACAAACAACGTCCTGGCCCGGACATGGCCGGTAAATTTCAGGCTGTGAACTGTTCTGGCGGGTAACCAGACACCGCGGCCAGGCGGGACCAGCCAGTCTCCGGCAGGCGTGGTGACTCTGACCAGACCACTGAGAAGATGAATCAGCTGACAGCAGCGGTGGCTATGGCCGGGTTCTGCGGCACCATGCGGATAATCTATCGCGACGGTCGTCAGTGACTGGCCGGGGGCCAGAAAGTCATCGTGCATGAAGTTACCTTTACACATCCATGGGCTATTATTGACGGAAACTATAGTCGGGTTTGGGAAAGACTATAACCGGTAATCTCCCGGGGAGTGGTGATGATGTTAAAAATGATAATAGTGAGTGGGCTATTTTTTTCTCTGCCGGCACTGGCAGAGCCGGAATTTGCCGTATCGATCGAGAGTTCGTTGAAAGAGTGTAGTCAGAAAGCCGTCACTACGCTTGACAGCGTGGACTGTTATTCAGTGGCTGAACAGGCATGGGATAAAGCCCTAAATCAGCAGTACCGGTTGCTTATCGAGGGTCAGTCGCCGGAATTCCGGGCGGCAATGAAAATCTCACAGCGCGCCTGGCTAAACTACCGCGACCGTTATCTTGATTCCTTGCGGACATTTTACCGGCAGCAACAGGGTACTATCTGGTCGATAATAATGAGTGAGGCCAGTATGCGTCTGACCCGTAACCAGGCGATAGAGCTGTATACCTTACGTCGCAGTACCGATCTGCAAGGCTGAGTATGCCCCCGCGTGAGTCGTCCGGAGGCATAACACGGCCCTGCAGTTCAGATAAAACACATTAGATTAATGTGCAGCCGCTGGTTTTTCGGGTTTTGGCGGCAGTGGCAATACTTCGATCCTTACCTGGTATTTTCCGGCATCGACCTGCGGAACCTGAGCCACCAGATTTTTCAGTGTTTCGGCGGGTGTCGAGGTTGTTTCGGTCACTGCGTAGACCGGCATGGGATGCGGAGGATGCATGCCGCCGTGCATGTGATGTTCAAAATCATGGTGGTCATCAGACTGTGGGCCCGGCGCAGCGTAGGACAATGCAGAGACCAGTAACAGTGGTGCAGTAAGACAAATCGCCAGTTTTTTCATGATGAACTCCTTAAAATTTAAGTCCTCAGCAGGATCGGTGAAGTGCTGCCTGTACTTCAACCTGTTTTGCATGTTGTTTACCTGTTTTTCGATATCCCAACAGTTGTTTCTGTTGACGGAAAAAATGCGGTTGTGATCGCCAGTGGGCTTCTGGCTGAGAGCATTTTCAGTGGGGGCGACATCTCCGAATCATCCAAAATAGCGGCGGTGTTTTCTGCTGTAGTAAACGAGGTACAATCTGCAAAGCTGCATGCCGTCAGCTCAGTGGTCCCGAGGGGGATAACTGAGAGTGGTATCAGGTGCGGGTGACTGCGTGGGACATCACATTCAGAGTTTTTATGAAAAGCCGGATAACGACGAATAAACATCCTGAAACGTTTTAATTTATTTAATCGCTATATAAATTGTTATATAGCGTTATATTGCTTTTCTGGCTCCCGAAAGGCAATGGCAACCCTTTGTTTCGGGGAAAATTAAATAAAAAAGTAGCGAAAATAATAATGCTAATCTGTAAGCAATTTCAGGGAAAAAAAAGTCTGCTATGTCTTTCGTTGTTGGCCAGTATCTCAGCATCGGCTGCGGTTCAGGATCCCGGACAAACGCTGGTGGTCTCAGCAAAACCTACCCAGGGTGCTGATGCCACCCAACAACAGGCCACTTCCGGTAACCTGGGAAAAACCCGCGTTAAAGATGTCCCCTGGTCTGTACAGACGGTTTCTGCGCCCATGATGAAAGCTCAGCAGTTAAAGAGCGTTAATCAACTGTACCGGTATATGCCCTCGGTCCAGGGAGATGGTGCCCGGCCACAGACCCGTGGGATGCAAGGTAGTGTGGTACAAAACAGTATGATTGACGGATTAAATGTGGTGTCGACTACCGATTATCCGGTAGAACAGTTTGACCATATTGAAGTTCTCAATGGTCTGGCGGGATCACTCTATGGACCCGCAAATCCGGCGGGGCTGTTTAATTTCGTCTCAAAACGCGGCACGGATACTCCATATCATTCCATTACCCTTGGCGGAGGGACCGGACTGACCCATAAGCTGGCTGGCGATTTTAGTGGTCCGCTCGACAGTAATGACAGAATCCGCTACCGCGCTAATGTGCTGGATGATGAAGGAGACGGTTATGTCAAAGGCAGCAAAATTCGTCGTCAGATGTTTAGCCTGGCGCTGGATGCTAACCTGACCGACAAAACCCTGCTGGAAACCAATTTCAGTTATTACCACTATTACGATAAAGGCCTGCCGGGGAAATTTGCGCTGGCCAGCGGTGTTTCTTTCCCCTCAGCCCCGAATCCGAAAACTGCGCATCTTGGGCAGTCGTATGCCGGTGATAACAATCATACGCTGACTGCCGGCATCCATCTGAAACATGATTTCAATGGTAACTGGCTCGGTGAGATTGGTTTTTTGCGTCAGATTGCCGATCGTGAATCTACCGCAGTCACCAATACCCTGACCGATAATGCCGGCGACTACACCACGACATCTTCAACCAGTACAGCCAGCCGTTTCACCATTAACAGTTATATGGCGAATATCAGTGGCGAAGAGGATACCGGACCGGTGACTCATCAGATTTCTGCGGGGATTCGTGGTTTTTCATGGAAAAACTATAACCCGGTGGCGGGTGGGACTAAAACGCTGGGCAGCGCCTCACTGGATAATCCACAAGCTTTTGCTGAGCCGGATTATCCTGACTTTACTCACCGTTATCATTCGGCCAGTACCACTCAGACGTCATTGCTTCTCAGCGACACTCTGACGTTTTCACCAAAGTGGAGTACTATTCTGGCAGGCAGTGAAAGCCAGTTAGCGACCTCAAACTATGGGGCCAGCGGAACAAGGACCAGCGATTCGTCTGACAGTGGTTTCAGTGGTTCTGCCAGTCTGTTGTATAAACCCATCGAACCCCTGACACTTTACGTAACCTATGCCGACAGCCTGCAGCAAGGGGATACGGCACCCACTGGCGCCACGAATGCCGGTAACATTCTGGCCCCTTACCGCAGTAAACAAATTGAAGCCGGCAGTAAACTGGCCCTAGGCCGGATGCTGCTGACTGCCGCGCTGTTTCAGATTAAACGTCCGTTTGCTTATACCGACAGTGATGGCGTGTATGCGTTGGACGGTGAACAGCGCAACCGGGGTCTGGAGTTAATGGCTGAAGGTGATGCCACCCAACGAATTCATATTTATGGGGGGATGACCTGGCTCGACCCTCGTTTGCTGGATACGGCGACTACCACTACCAGTAATAAGCAGGTGGTCGGTCTGCCCCGTTATACTGCCAGCCTGTTCGCTTCTTATGATCTGCCGCTATTGCAGAGTTCTGAAATCCATGCCGGGGTACGTTATGTCGGACGTCGCGCCACGGATAACACGAATACCCGCTGGGTAGGTAGCTATACCACTCTGGATGTGGGGAGTTCATGGAAAACCCAACTGTTTGCCAAAGCAACAACCTTCCGGCTGGATATCACTAACCTGACTAACCGCCATTACTGGACCAACATTGTACCTGGTGGTCTTAACGGTTATACCGGTGCGGGTTATGCCAGTGCCTCTGTAGGTGAACCACGGATGGCCGAAGTCTCAATGCAGGTGCAATTTTGATAAAAATTCAACTACCGGGAAAACTTCCGGCCTTAACGACCTTGTTGTTCAGTCTGTTTGTCAGTCCGTGGGCAGCCGCACAGACGGTCACGGATGATGCAGGACACCAGGTGACGGTGCCTGCCAGTGCTCACCGGATTGCTGATGGCTGGTTTGCTCACCACTCACTGTTGATGACGTTAGGGGCAGGAGACCGTATTGTGGCTACGGTAAACCACCCTAAAGATCGTCCCTGGATGTTCAAAGTGCAACCTTCTTTGTACAAAGCACTTCAGACGCCTGGCCATGAGTTTTCCAGTGAAGCGCTGGTACTCAGGCATGTGGACGTGGTGTTTGTATCGAAAAATGATCCGGCAGCGCAGAGCTACCGTCAGGCCGGAATTCCCGTGCTGATGATGAATTTTGATGACTTTCCCTCTATGGAGCGTTCGTTACTGACGACGGCGGCGGTCGTGGGTACGCCACAGGCCCGTCAGCGTGCCGAAGCTTATAACCATTACCTTAACCAGCAAATTGCGATGATTAGTCAGAAAACCCGTGGGCTGAGCCAGCAACAGCGTCCGACAGTGTTACATATTCAGTCGCTGAAACCGCTGAAAGTTGACGGACGCAATACGCTGATAGACACCTGGATCAGGCTGGCGGGGGGCAGAAATGTTGCCGCGACTGTTGACGGTAATATGAAGGAGATTACCCCTGAACAGGTCCTGGCCTGGCAACCGGATTATATTATTCTGGATGCGTCGGCAGGAACCCTGGAGCAGTCACCCTTTCAGGGGATTTTTAGTCAGTTACGCGCGGTTAAGCAACATCATGTAGTGCGTAATCCTTCCGGGGTGTTTCCCTGGGATCGCTACGGAACCGAAACTGCCCTGCAAATCCAGTGGGCCGCCCGGTTACTGCACCCTGCATTATTCAGGGAGCTGGATATGGTTCGCCAGACCCGTGATTTTTATCAGCAATTTTTCGACTACCCACTGACTGACGCTCAGGCGAAGCGTATCCTGGCTGCTTTGCCACCACAATGAGCAGTATGCCGCCCGTCAAATATACGGGCGGCACGATACTTATCCGGCAGCGACATCCCAACGGGTTCGTTGCATATCAATGACGAAGCGATACTTAATTTTTCCCGCAAGCATACGGTTAAATGCTTCTTCAATGTCTTCACCACCTATCACTTCAACGTCTGCCGTAATATTGTGCTGTCCGCAGAAGTCGAGCATTTGCTGAGTTTCTGCAATGCTACCGATGGACGATCCGCCGATGCTCAGACGTCTGAAAACCATTGGAGTGATTTCCGGGCCCGGATGTGGATTATCAGGAATACCCACCAGCACCATCCGACCATTAGTTTTCAGCGTGTTCAGATAAGGATCCAGCGAGTGTGGGGCAGCAACGCAGTCAATAATCATATCTAGTTGATGGCTGTAATCAGCCATCTGCGCCGTGTCCGTTGAGACCACCACCTGAGTGGCACCCAGCCGCAGAGCATCGGCACCTTTCTGCGGGGAAGTTGTGAATAAGGTCACTTCAGCACCGAGAGCACTGGCCAGTTTGACCGCCATATGACCGAGTCCCCCTAATCCAATCACCCCCACTTTCTGGCCGGGTTGCAGATTGTAATGTTTCAGGGGAGACCAGACCGTGACTCCGGCACAGAGCAGTGGCGCCACGGCATGTAAGGGCAGATTGTCAGGAACCGAGACAACAAAATTCTGGTCAACGATAATCTGCTCAGCATAGCCGCCGTAGGTTGTTTTTCCGGTGTGACGATCGGTACCGTTATAGGTGGGCGTAAAACCCTGGCGGCAATATTGTTCTTCCTGCTGCCTGCAGAACTGGCACTCTCCGCAGGAATCAACCATCACTCCGACACCGACGTAATCACCGGCCTGAAACCGGCTGACCGCCGCTCCCGTTTCTCTGACTCTGCCGACAATCTCGTGCCCTGGCACCAGAGGATACTGGCTGACTCCCCATTCATTGCGTGCCATGTGTAAATCGGAATGGCAGACGCCGCAATAGAGAATATCAATACGGATATCCCCGGGCTGAAGAGGGCGGAGAGAGAGGGAACCGGTTGTCAGTGGCGCTTCAGGGTTCAGGGCCATAAGAGAGTTAATTTGCATAGGATACCTGCCAGCGGGTTATTGCCGCGTAGTGTTATAGGGTAAAAAGAGTGGCACACTATAGATATGCAGAACCTTTAATGGTAGTAGTTACCTTTTGGTGACTATGGATTATCGCGGAGCAGAACATGCCGGAATGGGTCGGAGATAAGCTGTTTTTTTATGCAGATTCGGGGCCGCGCAGGCTGATGGATCTTTTTTCGGTGAAATGGAGCAGTATGGTACTGCATGCTCTCTGGCACTGGCCTCAGGGCGCAGCCAGAACAGGGGAGCTACAACGCAGTCTGCAGGGTATTTCCAAAAAAATGTTGTTTCAGACGTTGAAAGAACTGGAGATGCGTGGACTCATCCATCGGGAAGTGTTTAGTGTTGTCCCGCCGAAAGTGGAGTATTCGTTGACTGCGCTGGGTAAAACAGTGGCAGAGCCTGTCGAACAGTTATATTTGTGGGGACTGGCTAATCAGCAGGCACTGGATGAAATGTCTGAAAATCTGCTGCGTAATACCCAAAGTCAGGCGGGACAGGAATAGGTGCTGGAAAAAAAGACTGCCGGCAGGTTCGCCGGCAGTCAATAACAACAACTGATGACAGAGTCAATATTTCCTGTTGGACACAGACTGGCAGGAAATTTTTGGGTAATAACAATAGTTACTGACGGGAGATACTGTATTTACCCGCACCGAGCAGCATAATGATCAGACCGCCAAAGAAATATAGGGCTTCAGTTTCCAACGCCCAGGCTCCCACGTCGGTAGTTTTGAAGAAGTTACCCCCCACCACCAGTACCACCGCAAATACCAGGTTAATGGCATATACCAGCCCGGCGACGCGGGTCCAGACGCCCAGGATAATTAATAACGGTGCCGCGATTTCGCCAATGTAAGCACCATAGGCTACAAACCCTGGTAAGCCATGGGCCGCCAACATCGGTTTTATCCAGTCGACCCCATGTACCAGTTTAAAACTGCCGTGAAACAGCATCAGCAAGCCAAACACCAGTCGCAACAGGAGTTTGGCAAAATCAGGATGATCTACAGCACGATCAAAACCAGTAATCAGCTTATTCATTAAAAATTCCCCGTTTAAAAGGCGTAAGGTACGTTAAAAGCTCCAAAAACATCACCGGTATTTTTTGAAAGAAAACATCAAAAATTTAGAGTGGTAATTTTTGTTTTTGCGTATCGCAGGCTATCCCGTTGGGCTGGCGTCAACGTCCCGAAGAGCATGGCAATTTCCGGACAATAACTGACATATTTTCAGAGTATTAATGCGTTTTAGAGAAATTCTACGGGCAGTCCGGGGGAGATGATGCTCTACGACAAAGCCCCTCTTTAAACAACGAGGGTATTTCACCGCTGAGAAGCATTATTAGCAGTAAATGTAGTCTCTGGAAGGCTGTCAGAGAATCACGGATATAAAGAGATTTTAAGGGGCCAGCATGGCCCCTCTGAATGGCTTTGAGCTCAGCAGACTATTGGCTGACGGTATCCAGTAGTGATAACTGTTGAGGTGTCAGCGAAAGCTGCAAAGCTTTGGCAAAGCTTTCGACCTGACTGATGCTGGTGGCACTGGCAATCGGTGCCGTAACGCCTTCGCGGGCAATCAGCCAGGCCAGTGCAACCTCAGCCGGCTTGACATTATGTTCTTCTGCCACGCTGGTCAGGGTATCCACAATTTTAAAGCCACGTGGATTCAGGTATTTACTGATTCCTGAACCGCGTTTGCTTTGTTGTAAATCGTCCTGTTGGCGATATTTTCCGGTCAGAAAACCCGATGCCAGGCTGTAATAGGTTACAACACCAATATTTTTCTTAATACACAGATCGCGCAGTGGGCCATCAAAACTGCTGCGATCATATAAGTTATACTCCGGCTGTAGCACCTGATAGGCCGGTAGTGAGTGTTGAGCGGCAACATTAAGGGCATCAGACAATTGGGTGGCATCAAGGTTGGAGGCACCTACTGCACGAATTTTTCCTTCTGCCAACAGGGTTTTGTAGGCTTCCAGCGTCTCTTCGTAGGGAGTTTCAGGGTCCGGCCAGTGGGAAAAGTAGAGATCAATATAATCGGTGTTCAGACGGCGTAAGGAATCTTCTACTGCCTGGATGATCCATTTTTTAGAAAGTCCTTTATGGCCTTCAATCCCTAAATCTGCACCGACTTTGGTGAATAATTTTATCTGCTCACGGCGGCCCGGGTGGGCTTTAAGCCATCGACCGATAATGGTTTCGGATTCTCCCCCCTGGTTACCTTCAGCCCATCGGGAATAAACATCGGCAGTATCGATAGTATCAAAACCGTGATCGATAAAAGCATCCAGTATTTTAAAACTGGTTGGCTCATCAATGGTCCAGCCGAACACGTTGCCGCCAAACACTAGCGGGGTGATGGACAAATCAGTCTGCCCGAGAAGTCGTTTAGTCATCTCTGAAATTCTCCTGATAGTCATACATAGTCAGTCACTGACAGCGACTCAGCCTGATATTTACTGTATCCGCACAGCGGCGGGATTTTCTGAAGACACCCCTTAGCATAACGTGACTTTTGCTACCTGGCAGAACCAATGTTGCGAAATAACCTGAAAATGCCTCAACTTCTGACGGTCAAAAATGTTCAAAACAGATACACTAAAAGAGAAGAAACACTGCCAGCCCCTGAAAAGACTGGCTTGTGACGAATAGTGCATAGCAAAAAATAATCTCCGGGAGTTTATCAGGACGCATGTTGTTACTAAAAACTGGTTTGTTATTTGTACTGACTGCCGTCGCTGAAATCGTCGGATGTTGGTTTCCGTATCTGGTCTTACGTGAACATAAGAGCCCCTGGCTACTGCTGCCCGGGCTGTTCAGTCTGATGATATTCGCCTGGCTACTCACGTTTCATCCGACCGGGGCGGGCAGGACCTATGCGGCTTACGGCGGTGTTTATATTTGCGTTGCTCTGGGATGGTTAAGAATTGTCGAAGGAATTGTGCTGACCCGCTGGGATATCGCCGGTGGCCTGGTAGCACTCGCAGGGATGCTGATCATTGTCTGTCAGCCATCCTAAAGAGTCACCGTTTCCGGTGCAATAGCAAATCTGCGCGGTCTGTTATACTCAGGTGAGGCCCTGAATTCAATTATTCACGGAGAAAGGAATATGTCATCTGTTGAGTCTGTGAGTGGGTTAACGCGATTATTGGCGATTATTGGTGACCCTATTGCCAGGGTCAGGGCTCCACAGTTAATTAACCGGGAGCTGATTTCTCAGCAGCGCGAAAATGTGCTGATGATTCCTTTGCATGTTGCCGCTGATGGACTCAGGGAGACACTCGAAGGGCTGCGGCATTGTCAGAACTTTTCCGGGGCAGTGATTACTATGCCGCATAAACGTGCGGTCATCGATCTGTTGGATGATATTTCCCCCGAGGCTCAACTGGCCGGGGCTTGTAATGTGATTAAACGGCTTCCTGACGGAAAATTAAGCGGTACCCTGTATGACGGTGAAGGATTTGTTGCCGGGTTGCAGTTGCGGGGATACGAGGTTGCCGGTAAGCGGGTCTATCTGGCAGGTGCTGGAGGCGCAGCCAGTGCTATTGCTCATGCGCTGGCGAGTCATGGTGTCACCGAGCTTATTATATACAATCGTTCTGAGCCTGCAGTGCTGGAACTGGCGGCGAACCTGGCCCGTCATCACCCGGGATTAGTAGTGATCCATGGCACCCGTAGTCCTGCCCATTGCGATATTGCGATAAATGCGACACCTGTCGGTATGGGTGAAGATACAGAGCAGGCATTCTCGTTGCAACATTTAGCACCGGGTACTCTGGTGTGCGACATTATTATTTACCCGGAGAAAACGCCATTGCTGCTGGCTGCTGAACAGGCCGGACTGCCGGTTCATACCGGGGAGGCCATGCTGTCGGCCCAAATTTCTCTGATGCTTAAATTTATGCTGGAGTCCTGACTCTGTTTTTTGCGCTATTTATCTGACAATACCCGAAGGCAGGGCCCTGACTTTTAGGGCCCTGCTATTTTTGTTCCTGCCGTTAATAGCAGGTATATGGATTTGCTTATATATCGCTAAATGGACTCCGTATTTCCAAATGTCCGTTTATTGCAGTATCTCCTGTCTGTGGGTTTTTAATTAATTCCGACCTTTGTTTATTATGACATTTTTTTATTATTTTGTTCTCCCCCCTGGCGATATTTGGCAGTCGCATTTATTTGAGGGGCGATGGGGATAATAATTTTTTCCTCTGGATAACCGGGGCATTTTTTTTCGTGGATCTGACAATAAATTTCGTACTTTCCCTGCAGGCAATATTTGGATGAAAGTAGTTACAGCCGCAAAGTTTCTGCGGATGTTACCGGGGAAGTAATGATCTGCCCCCTTGAGCTACCCCCCGACAGAAAAATGTTATTCCACGGCAATTGCCTCAGCAGGAGAGTCTTATGAACGTAAATCATTCGTTGTTCTCAGCACGGTATCTAAAAGCAGCGTTAGGTTTAGGATTGCTGACTTTAGTCAGCCAGGCGAATGCTGACTTTCTGAAACCAGGGGTAATCACCGCCGGTTCAGATATTACTTTTGCGCCCTACGAATATATGCTGAACGGAAAGCCTGCCGGATTCGATATCGAGATGCTGAAGGGTATCGCTGCGTCCTTAGGAAAAACCTCAGTCAATGTGGATACCCGTTTTCCCAATTTGATTCCGGGACTGCAAGGTAAACGTTTCGATATTACTAACTCTTCAATGTATATCACGGCAGAACGCCTGAAAGTCATTGATATGATTCCTTACCTGAAAACCGGTGAGAAAATTGTGACTTTGTCAGACAGTCAATATAAGCCTGAAGATCCTGCCGAAATGTGTGGTCATAAGATTGGTACTATGGCGGGTACCTCTTTCCTGCAAGGCTTGATGAAATTCTCTCAGGACTCCTGTGTAGCTAAAGGCAAACCGGCCATCACCATTAGCGAATACCCGACTGACCCTCAGGTGACCCAGGCATTGCTGTCCAAGGCGGTAGAAGCACAGATTACCGATGTTGCAGTGGCACAGGGTGTCGTTGAGCGGCTTAAAGGTCGGGTGGTTATCACCTCGGACAAATTGCTTTATCCGGTTCTGATTGGATTCGGGGTGCGTAAAGATGATCCGGTAGTGAAAAAAGCGATGGAAGAAGGGTTAAGTAAATTCAGTAAAACGACAGAGTACAAGCAACTGTTTGAAAAATACCATTTTACTCCGGTAACCGCTGAAGATATTAAAACGATTAAAGCCAGCTAATTTAATTTCCGCACCAGCAAAGGTTTAACGTCAGTCACTCCTGCCAGCGTTAAACCTGCTGAATGCATCAGTTTAATCGCCGTGGTGGTAAGGCAGGTAGCTCTGCGGCAGTGAAGAGGCAGTTATGATTGAACAATGGCAGGTCGATCAGTTTCATGAGCAGGGCGTACTGGTAGTAAATCAGGTATTTTCAGCTGAAGAGATTGATGCACTACAGACGGCATTTGCCGCCTGGGCTGAAGAGAGTCGTCAGCATAGCAGTGCCTATGGCGAAACGATCGACGGGCGTCCGCGCTTTGATGTTGACAGCGATCACTCAGCAGATCATCCTTCCTTACGCAGGATTGCCTCGCCCACAGAAATATCAGGACTCTATTATCAGGCGGCTTGCCAGTCGCGGATGAGCGAGATTGCGGCACAGTTGATTGGCCCCGGAGTACGTTTTCACCACAGTAAAATTAATTCTAAATTACCCGGCACCAAAACCGAGGTGAAATGGCACCAGGATTTTCTGTTTACCCCGCATACCAATGATGACCTGGTCACGGCCTTACTGATGGTCAGTGAAGTTACGGCAGATAATGGCCCGTTGCAGGTCATCCCGGGCAGTCACAAGGGGCCCTTACATAACCACTGGCAGGCAGGTAAATTTACCGGTGCCGTGAATGAGCAGGTGGTGCAAGAACTATGTGCAGAACCGGTAGCCTGCCTGGGACCTGCGGGTAGCGTCTGCTTTATGCATACCCGTCTGTTACATGCTTCGGCACCCAATAACAGCCCATTGCCGCGGACTTTGTTTATTACTGTCTATTCAGCCGAAGATGCATTACCGCTGGCTGAAAATCCGTTGCCTTCACAACATGAACGTCAGGTCGTTGCAGGTGAAGAGAGTGGGAACATTCGTTGTGTGGACAATCAGTTCCGTTTGCCACAAAAGCCTAAAGGTGCTTCATTTTTTGTGCAGCAGGCCGGAGAAGACCCGCGTTGATCGCTGTTAACCAAATGTTTTTCTGAAATTTTACGTCGCCGGGGCGCAGGTCCCCGGCGCAACCATTGTGTTTTTCGGTATTTTAGTTCAGGGTTGAGCGACAGATTTGTATTCAGCGCTTGCCGGTATGGCCGGCAGAACCTTTTACCGGAATGACTGATGAATAAAACGTTGACCACTGTGTTGTTTGCCAGCCTGAGCATAGCGGTAGCCTCTGCCGCCGTAGCGGCACCTTTCACTTTATCTTCCCCTGATTTTACTTCCGGTCATTTTATGCCGTCGGCAATGGGGGGAAATTTTCCCCATATCAAAAGCTGCCACGGACAAAATATTTCTCCGCCACTGAGCTGGGAAAATCCGCCAGCAGCCACACAAAGTTTTGCACTCATTATTCAGGATGCGGAAGGGCGAAACGGATTGGGGGCGACCCATTTAGTTGCTTATGGTATTCCGGCGACTCAGCATCAGTTTCTCAGAACAGCTCTGGCTAATGGCCAGGGTTTTACTGGCGGGAAAAATAGCTTTGGAAAACTGGCGTATAATGGCCCCTGTCCTCCGGCGGCTGGTGATACCCACACTTACACTTTTACTCTGATAGCCACAAATTTAGCAGCAGACAGTTTGCCGGAAGGCCTCACTCAGGCGGAACTGTTGCAAAAACTGGAAGGGCATGCACTGGGGGCTGCGGGGATGTCGGGATTATTTTCAGGTAAAAAATAGTCTGCCCGCATAAACGGGCAGACCAGGGATGGCTATGGGTCACGGAGGACTGTGCCTCCGTGATACTTAGTAAGTAATAGTCATGGTGACGGTATCAGAGTAGGCACCTACTGAAGGCAGGGTGCTACCGGCAGGAATACGACCATAAATATCGTAAGACTGCAGGGTACCCGTCCCTGTACCGGACAGCGCAGTAGTGTTAACCCCAATCGCCGTGGTGTAGCCGCTGTCAGAATACAGGTTGTAAGGGATGTATTCGGTATCGCCCCCTTCCATCTGACGCTGTGTTGTTCCGCTGATATTAGAACCACCATCCATTGCCAGAGTCCATGCAGTACCGTTGTTACACAATACTCCGACCTGGCTTCCGCCGGTAGAAGATGTGTTGGCATCAGTATTTGCGGCGAAAGAAGACACAGTACCAAAGTTCAGTACCGCGTTAGTGGTTGTCCCGGTAGAACTGGTATTGACTGTACAGCTTGCGGCAACGGTGGCCTCCACTGTTAAAGTACCACTATTTGTTGCTGCTTCGACTGCAGGGACTGCGAAAACAGTAGCAGCTGCAGCTGTTATTAATAATTTACGCATAAAAACCTCGATTATCAGTATGTTACGGTTACCACGACCGTATCGGTGTAACTGCCAGGCGTGGTCGGGATTTAACTCCCTTAGGTTTACGTCCATAAACGATAAACGTCTGGTTAGCCCCTGAGCCGGTGAATGTTACGCCTCAACTTCCCCCGGAAAATTTATCGTTGTCCGGGTATTTCCCGCACAGTGGCAAGTGCGGAATCTGGTACTGAGTTTGCTTGCAAATATCGGCAGCATAACCCCCTGCCAGTCACGCTGTGAGTAGTGCTAAGCGACTACACAAAGCGGAATGGCGCTATCTGTTACAGACACACCGGGCTGGATACTGCCTGCTGAACGACAGAAGTGGCTTTGAACGTTATTTGCGTTCGCCTCAACACCCGGCTCTGATTAATAAGTCAGTGTCATAGTTACTGTGTCGGTATAAGCCCCTGGTGTCGCCAGAGTACTGCCGGCAGGAATACGCCCGTAAATATCGTATGACTGCAGAGCTCCGGTGCCGGTACCGCTCAGTGCGGTAGTATTAATCCCGATGGCAACGGTACGGGCACTGTCTGAATACAGGTTATATGGCACATACTCCGTGTTTCCGCCCAGCATCCGGCGCTGTGTGCCACTGACATTCGATCCGCCATTCATCGCTAATGTCCAGCCGGTACCGTTACTGCACAGCACAGTCACTTTGCTACCACCGGTAGACGAAGTACTGGCATCAATATTGGTCGCCATTGAAGTGACGGTACCGAAATTGAGGACAGCAGTGGTAGTTGTCCCGGTGGTACTGGTGTTGACAGCGCAACTGGCCGCCAGCGTTGCCGAAACAGTCAGGCTGCCGGTCACAGTGGCGGCCTCAGTAGCAGGTATGGCTATCAGGCTTGTGACAGTCGCTGCAATTAATAGCTTACGCATTTGTTTTCCCCGGTCAGTAAGTTACGGTGACGACTACCGTATCGGTATAAGATCCGGGCACCGTCGGTAGGGTGACTCCCTTTGGTATCTGCCCGTACACCACAAAGGTTTGATTGGCTCCGGTGCCTGATGATGTCACACCACCGCTGCCACCGGTCGCGGTGGTTCCTCCGGTGGCATCCCAGACACTGGAGTATGTCGAATCCTTATAGAGCTGATAGGGCATCAGATAACTGCCATAAGCCATCCGACGGTAGCTGCCAGAGATACGGTTATTCCCGTCACCCAGATAGATGGTATAAGCCGTGCCGTAATTGCACTTGGTGACTACCGCACCGGTGGCATTATGGTTTGTCAGTGCGGTGCCAATGTCAGTAATGGTGCCAAACGCAACAGTACTGGTGGACACCAGCGAACAAACACTGGGAACCACTATGTTAAAGGTGAGTACCTGAGTACCAGAGTCCCAGCCACCACCGGAGGCTCCCTCACAAACAGAGCTGCTGTTGGCCTGCATATCCACGTAAAGGCTGACGGTGGTGGTATAGGTTCCCGGCGGAAAAAAGGTGGTTGAGGCCGGTGCCGTTATGGTGACTGTACTGGCAAGGTTTTTGGTACCGCTCACCGTCGTAGTTGTTGCAGGGCCGTAATAAGTTCCGGAGACTGCGCTGGCGGCAGTTACCGCTCCACCTGCCGCAGCATACGTGGTGTAGGAGATCGCGCTTCCATTAATCGTGTTAGTCGTGCCGGTAAACGTTGCCCGGATACAAATATACGGGCTGGTTGAAGCAGTGGTCGTACTGCCGTTATAACAGGCCCAGTTGCCGGTAATCGTCATCGACGATGCGGAAGATATTGTGGCTGATGTCAGCGTCTGCGTCTGTGAAGTTCCCCCGGTGGAGGTTGCCGTGAACGTGCATGTAGCCCAGGCTTTACCCGGAAGAAACAAGCCTGCCAGTAGCAATAAACCAAAAACTGCTAACCGGAACAGGGGGGAAGCAGTGGCTTTGCAGACAAATGACTTCAGAGCACCCGTTAACGGTGCAGAATCAAATCTGCTATAAGCCGGATAATTAAGGGTTACTGACATACATAAGGCCCTATTTTAACTGTAGATGAATTTGCAGAATCGTAACTAAAACGGGTGGTACAGGTCCCTTTATCCAGCAGATTGACTGTCAGGGTGTTATTACGTTTAAGTTGTTGCAAATAAACTTCACCGCTGTAGCCCGTCATGCTTTCGCTGCTGTCGTTTAGCACAACTTTATAGCCCGGAGGCAGTGGCTGGTGGTTGATGTCAACCAACAGCACTGTTGCTGAAACAACCTTTTCGCTTTTGAAATTCACTAAGCTTCCTTGCTGATACGCCGAGATAGCGGTTTGCTCAGTATCCTGTGTCTGCCAGTCAATCGGCAGGTTGGTGGTATCCAGGAAAATATGGTTGGTGATATAAGGTGTCATATCGGTAATCAGGAAATGACCTGAACTGTCTGCCGCCCCTAAATCAACCCCGCCGTTAAGAATATGTGTGCCGGGGCCCGCATTTTTAACCAGTGCGAAACTCTGACCCACTTCGTTTGCAGGGTAGACACCCATATCAGCAAATATCAGGGCACCGGTGGTCGAGACCGTCGTTTGTGTCTGGCTGCCGTACTGCTGTACGCTGGCGTTATAAGTGCCGTAACGTCCACGGAAATTACCATACAGTTGGTAATCATTATCACCGCCCTCATACTGAGTGGCAGAGGCCCCCCATGATCCGGTATTAATCCCCGAATCAGCAATACTGTTAATTTGTTCGGTATAGCCATTACGGCCATTATCACGACTGACAGAAGAAGAAATATTGTATTTATTATCAAAGTTATAGGTCAGTACGATATAACCACCGGTATCATTTCCTGAAAGGTCTTTATACAGGTTGGCCGAAATATTCAGGTTTGGGATAATCCCGGTGTTTACGTTAAACGAAACAAGATTATAACGACTCCCTGAATAAACTAACCGGTTGAAGTAAGTACCAAAGGTCCAACCCTGAAACGGAGAGTAGTTAATGCCCGCCCGGGTGATTTCATTAGCCTGTGAAGTATAGGTGATAGCAGTATATTCGTCCTCATCGACATTTCTCTGGTATTTCTCCTGGTAAATTAAATTAGAAACTCGTGCGAGGTCATAATAATTGCTGTTTGATTTCTGATAGCTGGAGTTAAAGGTAATATTTTTAGAAATGCGGCCATCAAGACTGGCCTGACCCAGCATACCGTTCCTGTCTTTATAGTGACTGCCTGCGGCGGCGAGGCTTAGTACACCGTAGCCAAATAAGCCCTGCGCAATACCTATGCCGCCATTGCTTAAGCCATTGGTGGTGCCCTGGCCATTAACTGTCAGTGTCGTGCTGTCAGATAAACCATATTTACTTGAAGCTGAACCAAAGACCACTTTGTTGTCGTAATCAGAGGATTCGGCATCGTAATTAAACCGTGGAATACCAATATCCACAGAAAACTCATTAATCCCCTGACGTAACAGGTCCGGGGAGTAGTAATAGGCATGGGTAGAGCTGACCTGCTGGCCGTTAGCGTCCTTCGTGACTATGGTGACATCATTGCCGGAGACAAAAGGCAGGTTTTTAATGTCAAAAGGTCCTGAGGGTATATCCCCGGAATAGATCTTCTGCTGATCAACGAACAAATCGAGTGTCGAAGGAACAGCCGAAGACCCTGAAAACTGGGGCAGGGCAGTGGTAACGATATCCGAGCGTTGTGAATAGGCACTGGCCCACTGAAATCCAGCTACCCTGACGCTGGTGCCCCAGTTAACGGTATTAGTAGTGAAATCACCCAGCGTATAAGAACGTATTTTTTCAGGATCGATATACTGCCAATACGAATCCAGCCGTACGGTACCTTCGGTGCCGTAATAAGATTTATTGTTATACACGCCTGAGGTGTAAAAGTTACCGACACCGGTATTCAACAACCCCTGCACACTGGCAGAGATAAAGTCGTCACTATTGTAGTGAGTATTATACAGGCTGTAGTTAATGATAGCCGATGTCAGAGCATTTTTTTTCAGTAACTTGTAATTAGTCTCCGGGCCATTGTTCAGCGAGATTTGATAAGGTGTCAGCCTGGCGTCCGGGATATATAAATTCAGTATCTGATCGTCGGGGACATAAACGGTTTTAACTCCGGGTAATTTGCTGACATCAACCCAGGGATTACCAGCCGGAATGTCCTTAAAATTGAGGCGTAAACTCTTCAGGTCTTCGGCACGAATTAAAAATGTTTTTTTTTGCTGATTGTACTTAACATTCACCAGGCTCTGAGTCGAAGCGTCATTTATTTTAATTAATAAATATAATGACATATCACCGGATTGCTGCTGGCCGCCCGGTGGTATTGTGGGAATATCATTTAAGCTATATACCTGAGACGCCATTACAACCCCTGAAGATAATGCTTCACAGGTGAATAAAGTGCAGATAACGGCTTTTTTACTGTTGCGCTTACTCATGGTAGCTGCCGTTCCTTACTATCATCAAAATTTTATTTTTGCGCTAAAGGGTGCTCTTCTCAGGCTGTCGGTTAACTTTGTAAGTCACCTGATATTTATCCCCCGGAATATAAAATCCGCGAGCTATTGGATAGTTTTTATATGAATTTTGAAGGACATATCCGTTAACGGTATTCACTGTCAGCCTGAGCTTTTTTTGGGTGTTCAGATTAGTTATCTCAACATCGGACAATAATGCATGGCGGGTACCATTATTGGTCATTATCAACCCTGAATCTGAAATCGAAGGCTGAACCTTTGGTATCGCGGAATCGTTTACGACAAACAGTGGCAATGAGTTCCTGATAAGAATACCGACACCAGTACCGATACTGCGTTTATCCTGAGGTTTTGGTAGTTCATCGATAATGACCCGATAACTCTGTTCAGCATTCACTTTCGCGTCGTTGGTTCTGACGACTCTGAAATTAAATGACCCGCCAGGCGGCAGAGTAATGAATGGCGGACTGGCGATGATGTCATCCGTATCCGTCAGATTATCGTTACCGTTAGACTGGGTCCACTTGAATACGCGCACCTGCAGATTACTCGTTTCATCAGACATGTTAAACAATGTAATCAGGCTTGCCCGATCCTGAGACGCGATGTCCACCGTAATAGGAGAAATACGAATCCCTCCCGCCTGACTGAAGAGAGGCCAGGCCAGTAATGAGAATAATACTGGTATAATTATTTTTTTAATCAATGAGTTATATAACTTCATTGCTGTGCTCAGTGTGTTGTTATTGAGTTAAATATAGAACACTATTTATGGTTTTCCATCAACTATTTGTTATTTAGTTGTTAGGATTATGAAAATAAATGATACATCTTATGATAACCTGCTCTTATTTGTTTGTTATTACTTATATGTTGCTTTGTGTGATATTTAGGTGTTTTATGCTGCATTTATTGGTATTTGTGGTTTTATGAACTAATTTGGTTTTTTTACTGATTCCTGAAATTAATTGATCTGATTAAAAATCAATCACTTTAGTAAGGGAGAGTAATAGTTTAATTAACCTGATATTTAAGAGATGAAATTCCAGGCGGTGCAGGTTTTTTATGCTGGCTTTTGCATAGGGTTTCGTGTTGTTAATCTTGTTTGTTTGATAATTTCAAATTAATTATCTGTTGATAATTTTATCAACGGGGCACGAACTTTTGCATAACACGATTAAATGTAAGGTTATGGTGAAGATTAGTGTCTGCAGGAATACCGGTTCGACCTTTACATAACTGTTGGCCGGAAAATTACCGACATCAGCCGCCATACTGATAATCTGTACTATGATCAGCTGTAATTGCTTAAAGGTCGTGTAACTGGCATTGCGGAAGGAGTGGTCGTGATCTATCTGGATTGTTTTTTAACTTTACTACTGGCGCTGGTGAGTCTGGCATCTTTGTCACGTCATTCTGCCTGGTGGGTAAGGATTTGGGATTTTCCAAGAGTACAGCTACTGGTCATTTCCGGAGTGCTGGTTTTGATGCAATTGTACGCCTGGTCAGATGCTCCATTGCTTTGCGGGGTGTTATTGATTATTACCTTACTCAGTTTTATTTACCATGGCTGGTGGGTATTGCCTTACACCATTTGGGGTAAGAAGCAGGTCAGAGATGCCAGCGGTTATATCAGACAGCCAGGAATACGTCTGCTGGTGTCGAATGTTCTTACGCCAAACCGTGGCGCGGACAAACTCCTGAAACTGGTAAGTACTGAACGTCCGGATATTCTGGTGGCTGTGGAAACTGATTTGTGGTGGGAGCAGCAACTGAATGTGTTGGACAGAGATTATCCGTACAGTCTGAAATGCCCGAAAGATAACCTTTATGGCATGCATGTCTGGTCAAAGCTCCCTCTGAGTGATGTACAAATTCAGTATCTGGTCGATGATGAAATTCCGTCAATGCATATGCTGGTTAAACTTAATGATGAGGTTTCAGTCCGCCTGCATTGTCTTCATCCTATGCCACCAAGTCCTACCGAAAATGATGAGTCGACCGACAGAGATGCAGAACTGGTGATGGTAGGGAAAAGTGTCGCAAATACCCGTCTGCCGACAATTGTCACAGGTGATTTGAATGATGTGGCATGGTCGGCCACCACCCGTTTGTTTCTTAAGCTCAGTGGCCTGCTAGATCCACGTAGGGGCAGGGGGATGTTTTGCACTTTTCATGCCGGTTACCCGGTTTTTCGCTGGCCCCTTGACCATGTGTTTCATAGTCAGGATTTTGTACTGGGTGCTCTTCGACGTCTGGAGAGTATCGGTTCCGATCATTACCCTTTTCTTGCCCACCTCATCTATTCACCAGAGAAAGGGGAGGAACAGCAAAGTCTCGAAAAGGCCCCGGAAGATGAGCAAATGGCGCGGGAAATTCTGTCACAGACTGATTCAGAAGTCTCAGCAGTTCATACGCCTGGCGAGCGGTTTTAACTAAGTACCAGACAGGGTTTCGGCCAGCGTCAGCTGGCTGAAACCAGGATGAAATGTCCTATCCACCACCTCAGCGGCAAACAGGAATCTCATTCTCAGGCATACCGGCAATCCTGGCAGCAGCCACGATATCGTTCCAGCTTTGAATATCCAAAGGTATGCCCTCCCGCTGTCTGATTTCACGATTCATGGCTTCCCATTCGCCCGGCACTTTAATTTGCTGATGACCGGCTTCAGGGGATTTTTTCACCCACTCGATAAAAGCTTCTGCTTCCTGCTCCATATGTGGAGCCCCGAAAGCTTCAGGATTAATAATGACTGAGGTCATACAGTTGAATATTGCGTCATGGCTGGGTTGTAGTGTTTCAGTGTAGGTCGTCTGGCCACCGGAAAGTGCACCTCCCAGTATTTCGCACATAACTGCCAGGGCATAACCTTTATGGTGGCCGAAAGGCAACAGGGCACCATAAGGAGACTGATGCATGACAGCAGGTTCGCGGGTGGGTTGTCCGGTGCTGTCAATCAGAGAACCTTCGCCCACCAGGACACCCTTGTTCCATGCCACTCTGGTTTTACCGAAGGCGATAGCGCTGGTAGCAAAATCAAGCAACAGGGGTGGTTTGCCGGGTCTGGGGAAAATGGCACAGAAAGGATTGGTGCCGAAACGACGATCACTGCCACCAAACGGAGCTACCATCGGGTCACCGGTGACATTAACAAAGTGAAATGATACCAGTCCCTGTTCAGCACAGGCCTCCGCCCAATAACCGATGCGTCCGATATGGTGAGCGTTATGCAAACCGACGGCTGACATTCCAAATTTTCGGGCCCGGTCGATACCCGCGTCAATAGCCTGGCGGGCGGCAACCTGTCCGAATGCTGACTGACCATCAAAGGTCAGAATAACTCCGCTGTCTTTCACCAGGCGTGCTTTCTTATTGAGTTGCAGATGCCCCTGCTGTAAGGATCTCATATAAGAAGGGACCATGCCTGCTCCGTGAGAGTCATGTCCGACAAGATTAGCGGAAATCAAATGGTCTGCAATGAGTTGTGCTTCTGTAGCTTCACTTCCCGCATATTGCCACAGAGAAAAAATAAACTGGTGTAGTTGACTGGCTGAGATAACCACTTCATTTTCTGAGACTGACATCTGTTAACACTCCTGTCTGAAGGTACAGTAAATAAACACCGCCGGCTGACGGCTAACCGTTTGTCGGGAACCCTGTATTACCCATTTTCTGGCATCTGGTGACATTCCAAAACTCTGCACCTCCTGTCGGTTAGCATTTTTTTACAACCGATAACTGGCATTTTTGGGAAATCTGTCTGATACCCATAGAGATAGTGAAATTTTATCTATCATATACAGCACGTTATTTAAGAAATGTCGTCTTTTTTCTGACCAATGCCTGGTGTTTAATTTCCGGCTAAGGTGGAAGGAATATGATGACATGCTCCCTCAGGGCGTTTCTGGCGGGGAGATAATATCGTTAATCGTCGGGATCTGAACGAGCCACCGGGCCTTCAGGGAACCACAATTTAGAAATCATTATCTGGCAGGTCAATCTGGTGTATACAAAGAGAACGATCAAAATGGCTGTGGTGCTGGCAGGAATGCTGGGCGTTTCAGGGGTACAGGCCGCGGGAGTCGGGCAGACAATATCTCAGAACTGGGATACTTTTACCGGCAATGTTGCTGAAACGTGGAAATCACCGCAATCTGTCGATTTATATCTGCCTGCCATCACATGGCATAACCGTCTGACTTACGACCGTGAGCATATCGACCGCTATAACGAAAGACCCTGGGGCGCCGGGGGAGGTATTTCGCGTTATGATGATAAAGGGAACTGGCAGGGCCTTTACCTGATGGCGTTTAAAGACTCCTTTAATAAATGGGAACCGATTGGTGGATATGGATGGGAGGCCACATGGCGGCCATTCAGTAACCAGAAGTTTCATCTGGGGGCCGGCTATACTGCCGGAGTGACGGCGCGGAATAACTGGAACTATATCCCAATTCCGCTGGTATTACCGCTGGCATCGATTGGTTACGGCCCGGCAAATTTTCAGATGACCTATATTCCTGGTACGCATAACAACGGAAACGTTTACTTTGCGTGGTTAAGATTGCAGTTTTAGTTATCGCTGTTGTGCAAAAAATGCCCTGTTGTGACAAAAATGGGACATTTATCACTTTTTCTTTAAATGGCGCTGGACAAATTGCACCGGAATTGATGTACTGGATGCCGACACAGTTTAGTGTCCATTTTTCATGTAAAGGTAATAAGATGTCCAAGATTAAAGGTAACGTTAAGTGGTTTAATGAATCTAAAGGATTCGGTTTCATTACTCCTGAAGATGGCAGCAAAGATGTATTCGTACACTTCTCTGCAATCGTGAGCAATGGCTTCAAAACTCTGGCTGAAGGTCAGCGTGTAGAGTTTGAAATTACTGACGGTGCTAAAGGCCCATCTGCTGCTAACGTTATCAGCCTGTAATTTTCAGTCAGAATCTCTAAAACCCGCTACTGGCGGGTTTTTTATTGCCTGAATTTCACCAGTATAGCCTGCAGCTATAGGGAAAACCAGAGAGTGGCTACCGGGTTTGGGTCTGTTCTGTAAGGATTGGGAAGGCTTTCGGTATGATTAGTGCTATTCGTAGTCTGTTACAGAATTGTTTTGTGTTATACTCAGATTTGCGTATTAATGTAGATGTAACGATCTTCGCAGAGGTTTAAAGGTATATTATGGAAGGTATCAGTATTGCAAAACTGCTGATCATTGGTGCTCTTATCGTATTGCTTTTCGGCACTAATAAATTACGCTCATTAGGCGGTGACCTGGGTAGCGCAATTAAAGGCTTTAAAAAAGCCATGAAAGATGATGATTCAGCCGTTGTCAAAAGTGAAGCAGAGGAAATCCCTGCTGAACGTGTGACTCATAAAGAATAATGGTAAGTCCCGCAATAAATACCCGTATTTATTGTCAGTAAAAACCAGATAGTCAGACTGTCTGGTTTTTTTGTTTTCTCAGGCATCGCAACAGTTTGCCGTATCACCAAATCTTTATTAACGCAGTTATTCGGTAACCTTCCCCGGGAAGAACAGCAGAGGCCGCTTTCGTTTGCCCCTGCGCCAGCGAAATTACTTAATCTCGATGCCCTGTGCCTGCATATCGGCGTGGTAAGAAGACCGCACAAAGGGTCCGCAGGCAGCATGAGTAAAGCCCATTGCCATAGCTTCAGCTTTCATTTCATCAAACTCATCCGGACTTACATAGCGCTGTACCGGCAGGTGATGTCGGCTGGGTTGCAGGTACTGGCCGAGAGTCAGCATGGTAACGCCGTGACGGCGTAAGTCGCGCATAACCTCAATAATTTCCGAATTGGTTTCACCCAGACCGACCATCAACCCTGATTTTGTCGGGATATCAGGATGGGCCTGCTTAAATCTTTCCAGTAATGTCAGCGACCATTGATAATCGGCTCCTGGCCTTACCTGACGATAAATCCGTGGCACGTTTTCCAGATTATGGTTAAACACATCGGGCGGGGTTGCTGTCAGAATATCGAGTGCACGGTCCATCCGGCCCCGGAAGTCCGGGACCAGAGTTTCAATTTTAATATCAGGGCTCTTTTCGCGAATTGCCGAGATGCAATTAGCGAAATGTTGTGCACCGCCATCCCGTAAGTCATCTCTGTCAACGGAGGTGATGACCACATAGCGCAGTTTCATATCGGCGATAGCCTGGGCCAGTTTACCCGCTTCGGCAGCATCCGGAGGCAATGGTCGCCCATGAGCAACATCGCAAAACGGGCAGCGACGGGTACAAATAGCCCCCAGTATCATAAAAGTCGCTGTACCATGATTAAAACATTCTGACAGATTCGGGCAGGAAGCTTCTTCACAGACGGAATGCAGACCATTTTTGCGCATGGCCGCTTTGATACCCTGAATCCGGCTGGAGTCAGCAGGAAGCTTGATTTTCATCCATTCCGGTTTTCGCAGTAATTCCTGGCGCTCACTGACAACTGTTTTAACAGGGATCAGGGCCATCTTATCTGCATCACGATATTTGACGCCGCGTTCTATCTGAACTGGTTTACTCATTTCTGCGGGTTCCGTTTGCTGATTGTCTACAGGACTGTCTGTATTCAACTAATTTCGTAACATTGAAAAAAGTATATCATTTTGCCTGCAACGGAGCAGCCCCGTGAGGCTGCAAAAGTTACATATTTGTAAAGCTATGGTCAAAGTAACAGTGGGGCTTGCTGTGTAAACCCGATATGTTGATAGCTTACCTGTTGGGTAAAATGATCCACCAGCCGGTGGGGGACTTCACTTAACCGTTGGTCATCGGCCAAATCCGCCAGCCGCGTCATTTCCATTCCGGCATAACCACAGGGGTTAATTCTCAGGAATGGTCCCAGATCCATATCAATATTCAGCGCCAGTCCATGAAATGAACAGCCTTTGCGGATTCGCAGGCCCAGAGAGCATATTTTTTTTCCGTCAACATAGACACCCGGGGCATCTTCACGCGAACGGGCTGTCACAGAATAATCGGCCAGTGTATTAATCACCGTTTGTTCAAGTATCGTGACCAGTTGCCTGACTCCAAGCTTACGACGGCGAATATCGATCATCACGTAGAGAATTTGCTGACCCGGCCCATGATAGGTAACCTGGCCTCCTCTGTCGCTTTGCATTACAGGGATATTACCGGGAGATAACAGATGTTCCGCTTTACCCGCCTGGCCCTGGGTAAATACGGCAGGGTGCTGAACCAGCCATAGCTCATCACTGGTCTCAGCCGTTCGCTGATCGGTAAACTGATGCATTGCCTGAGAAACAGCATGCCAGTCACGTAATCCTAGCTGTCGGACAATAAGATGTTCAGACAAGGGGTTAATCCGGTAGAGAACAGGTAAGGGGAGTATAGCGCCGGGAGTCGAGGCTGAACATCAGCCATTACCCGGCGCAGGGGGTTACAGCACCATACGAACAATTTCGATGTTGCCGAGTTCTTCGTAAAGCGTCTCGACCTGTTCGATATGAGTCGCGTTAATCGTAATAGAAACTGAGTGATAATTGCCTTTGCTGCTTGGTTTCACATCCGGTGAGTAATCACCGGGGGCATGGCGTTGTACCACTTCAATCACCTGATCAACCAGCTCTGGCTGTGCCAACCCCATAACTTTATAGGTGAACGGGGTAGGGAATTCGAGCAATTCATTAAGTTTGGTTTTCATAGTGACTCCGTGAACAAAAGATGCCCCCGAAAATTCGGGGGCATGGTAATACTTTACTATATTGGGGTGGTTACGGGGAATTCAACCCGCCAGGTTACCCCAGCCAGTGGTGGAACATCAGTTTAATATAATCGATTATCCGGCTAAAGAAACCACCCTGTTTCACCTCATTCAGCACCACCAGAGGTTCTTTGGCAATTGTTTTACCATCAAGCTGGAAGTCAATGGTGCCGATGACCTGATTTTTGGCCAACGGAGCATGCAGCTCAGTATTATTCAGCACATAACTGGCTTTAAGATCTTTAGCCCGACCCCGTGGTACAGTCAGCCAGACATCTTTTTCTACACCGAGCTGAGCATGATCACTGTTACCAAACCACACCGGCTCTGAAGCGAAATCTTTTCCTGCTTTTAGCGGCGACACTGTTTCAAAGAAGCGGAATCCCCAGGTTAGCAATTTCTTGCTTTCGGCTTCACGGCCTTTATAGGTACGCCCGCCCAGGACAGCGGAAATCAGCCGCATTTGTCCTTCTGTGGCTGAGGCCACCAGATTATAGCCGGCTGAGTTAGTATGGCCGGTCTTTATGCCATCGACATTCAGACTGGTATCCCATAACAGCCCGTTACGGTTAGTCTGACGTATATTATTGAAGGTAAATTCTTTCTCTTTATAGATAGCATACTCTTCAGGAACATCGTGGATCAGTGCCCGGCCGATAAGTGCCATATCGCGGGCTGAGCTGTACTGACCCTCAGCATCCAGTCCGTGGACCGTTTTAAAATAAGTGTTCTTTAACCCCAGAGCCTTAACATAGTTATTCATCAGTCCGACAAAAGCGTCCTGTGAACCGGCAACATAGTCAGCCATAGCGACACAGGCATCATTACCGGATTGCAGCACAATGCCCCGGGTGAGTTGTGATACAGGGACCCGGTCACCGGGTTTCAGAAACATCAGCGATGAACCTTTAAACACCGGATTACCGGTAGCCCAGGCATCCTGACCCACCGTAACCATATCATCCTGATGAATTTTACCCGCTTTTATTGCCTGGCCAATAACATAACTGGTCATCATTTTTGTCAGGCTTGCGGGATCGCGGCGGGAATCGGCATTCTTTTCGGCCAGCACAGTGCCGGAATTATAATCGATCAGAATATAGGCTTCTGCATCGATGTCCGGTACACCCGGGATCATGGTTTTTAAATTAACTTCATCAGCCAGAGCTGAGTGGCTCAACAGTAATGCGGCCAGAGATACTGCACTGAATTTAGAAAATAAGTTAAAAGAGGTCGTTCTGTTCATTTTTAGAATAACTTTATCTGCGGACAGGAATGTTTGTCACAAACTATAACAGGATGCCTGACAGACAGGCATCCTGCTTTACTTAAGTTTATGCTTTTACACGCAGTAAAGGGAAAATTAATGTGCGGTGGTCACAAATGAAGCGATCTGCTCACTTGCTAACCGTTGCTGTAACGCGACGGCTTGCTTGCGATCGGTATAACCGCCCAACTGAACACGGTAGACATTTCCGTTGACGACTTCAGTACGGCCGGTAACGCCAAAACGCTGCCCCAGTTTTTGGGCCAGTTGTGTTGCACGTTGCTGATCATTGATAGCTGCCACCTGAACCACAAATCCATGACCTTTGCCGGCAGCAACCGCAGGGGCTTTAGCTGCCGGGGTTTTGGCTGCAGGTACAGGTGAAAAGACGGGACCGGGGTCTGGTGCTGTTACCGCTGCTGCTTCTGCAGCCGCTTCTGATTGTGGTGCCGTATGGGCTGGTGCTGCGGCAGTAGCCGGAGCCGCCGGGGTGTCGGATTCCAGAACACCACTGGCCAAGGGTTGTGGTGCACCAAGGAAGCCATTGCTGTGTACCGGCGCACCCATACTATTATTCGTTTGCAGGGTACTGTTAGACACTGGCATTACGTTATTCTGAGCATCACTATTTTCTGCCGCAGGTGCTGTTTCAGGCAATGCAGTACTGCTGCCACTTATGGCAGGGGCGGATGGCATCGGGCTGTCAAGATTTGGTCGTGCCGGCAGATCATAACTCTGGATAGCGACTTTAGTTCCCACGGTGCCCGGGCCGGATAACGTTCCGTCCGGCGACACGATAATGGGATCGACACGCACGCGGGTGTTGTCAGAGATATTCAGACGGTTAGCAGAAGATGAAGACAGGTCAATGATTCTCCCCTGGACAAAAGGACCCCGGTCATTAATTCGAACCACCAGTTGGCGACCGTTAGCCAGGTTAGTTACCCTGGCATAGCTGGGAATTGGCAGGACAGGGGAGGCCGCAGTGTAAGCATTAGGATCAAAGGGTTCTCCGGAGGCTGTGGTATTTCCGGCAGACTCCTGACCATAAGAGCTGGCAAGGCCGACCTGGCTAAAATTAGAGGTATCTTTTACTACGGTATAACTGGAACCATTGACCTTATAATCCTGATTAGCCGATGGGATTAATGCTTCATACTTTGGCTGTACCCCCGGAATTTCGACCACAGGGCCAGTCCAGGCGGGTTGAGGAGGAGCCGCATACTGTTGCTCCTGGTTGCCGGAACACCCCGCCAACACTAACGATGCCAGTCCAATACTGATCAGCAATTCCTTACGCATGTATCGCCTCTTAAACGCTTTTTGATAACATTTTTCGATGAGTATGGATCGACATTACGATGCCAAATCCTGCCATTAATACAATCAGTGCTGAACCGCCGTAGCTGATTAACGGTAGCGGAACACCTACAACCGGCAAAATACCACTTACCATACCAATATTAACAAAGACATAGACAAATAATATCAGCATGATGCCACCCGACAGCACACGACCAAAGGTTGTTTGTGCTTTGGCTGCAATCACCAGCCCGCGCATAATTAATAACAGATACAGTGCCAGTAATGCCAGTACACCGACCAGCCCCAGTTCTTCTGCCAGTACCGCAAAAATGAAGTCAGTGTGTCGTTCAGGCAAAAACTCAAGTTGTGACTGTGTGCCGTGCAACCAGCCTTTACCGTGAAGGCCGCCTGATCCAATAGCAATTTTTGACTGAATAATATGGTATCCAGCCCCCAGCGGATCACTTTCAGGATTGAGCAACATCATCACCCGGTCACGCTGATAGTCGTGCATCAGAAAGAACCAGAGAATAGGGATAAAGGCAGCAACCAGTATTAGCGCAATGGCAATCAGTTTCCAGCTCATTCCAGACAGGAACAGTACAAACAGCCCTGAAGCTGCGATCAGAATAGCCGTACCGAGGTCGGGCTGAGCGGCCACCAGCAAAGTCGGTAAAAAAATCAGTATCAATGCTAATGCGGTATTTTTGAGTGTCGGCGGACAGACATCCCGGTTGATAAACCGGGCTACCATCAGAGGAACCGCGATTTTGGCTATCTCAGAAGGCTGGAAACGAATAAAACCAAGGTCAAGCCAGCGCTGCGCCCCTTTACTGATATGTCCAAAAGCATCGACAGCCACCAACAGGATAATACTCAGGATATACAGGTAGGGCGCCCAGCTTTCATAAACACGTGGCGGAACCTGAGCCAGTACCAGCATCAGGGTCACTCCCATAGCTATCTGGCCCAGCTTACGTTCCATCATCCCGGGATCCTGACCACTGGCGCTCCAGATCACAAATCCGCTATAGGTGAGCAGGGCAAAAATTATCAGTACGAACAGAGGATCGATATGAATACGGGTCCAGATCGAATTCTTCTGCGGACTATCACTCAAAGACATATTTACTCACCTTCGTAACCTGGAGGAAGCGGTGCAGCCTGCGGGAGATCTGTGTTGTTGTCTCCCAGCATAATGTGATCCAAAATCTGTCGCATAATGGTGCCGACTGCGGCACCCGCACCGCCGTTTTCTAAAATCATAGTGACAGCAACCCGTGGATTATCGTAAGGAGCAAAGGCTGTCATAAGCTTATGGTCCCTGAGTCGTTCTGCAATCCGGTGGGCATTGTAGGTTTCATTCTCTTTAAGACCAAAAACCTGGGCGGTGCCCGATTTGGCCGCGATTTTGTACGGAGCATTGTCAAAACTTTTACGCGCCGTGCCATTTGGCCGGTTCGCGACGCCATACATGCCATCTTTGGCAATTTCCCAGTAACCCGAATCGATTTCACCGACGCGACCCGCCTCAGCCGGTCGGAATGGAATAATTTCGGAGCCGCGGCTTTCAGCGACCAGAAAATGAGGAACTTTGACCACGCCATCATTAATCAGTGTCATTAATGCCTTATTCATCTGCAACGGTGTGGCTGTCCAGTACCCTTGTCCTATCCCCACTGGAATGGTATCTCCCTGGTACCAGGGTTTTTTATAGCGGCGTAACTTCCATTCACGGGTCGGCATATTGCCGGCACTTTCCTGGGGTAAATCAACCCCGGTACGGGAACCGTAACCGAATTTCTGCATCCATTCTGACAACCGGTCGATTCCCATATCATAGGCGACCTGATAGAAAAAAGTATCTGCAGATTCTTCAAGAGATTTCGTGACATTTAGCCGGCCATGACCCCATTTTTTCCAGTCACGATAGCGTTTATCGGAGCCCGGCAGTTGCCACCAGCCAGGATCGAATAATGAGGTGTTACGATTAATTACACCTGCGGATAAGGCTGAAACAGCGACATAAGGTTTTACCGTAGAGGCTGGCGGATAGGCGGCCTGGATGGCCCTGTTGTACAAGGGACGGTTCTGATCGGTCAGGAGTCCTTTGTAGTCGGTAGCCGAAATACCGTTAACAAACAGGTTGGCATCGTAACTCGGGTTTGAAACCATCGCGAGTATTTCGCCGTTGCGGGGATCGGTCACGACCACCGCGGCACGACTGCCCTGTAACAACGTTTCAATATATTGTTGTAGTTTCAGGTCCAGGCTCAGGTAGATATCGTGACCAGCAATGGGTGGTTCCTGATTTAGCTGACGAATTACCCTGCCACGATTATTGACCTCGACTTCTTCATAACCTGTTTTCCCGTGCAGCGTGTCTTCGTAGTAACTCTCAATACCCAGTTTTCCGATATCATGAGTCGCCGCATAGTTACCGGTTTTCCCTTCCTGATCGAGCCGCTGGACGTCACGATCATTGATTTTTGAAACGTATCCCACGACATGGGTTAGGGTGGCACCATAAGGATAATAGCGCCGCTGATACCCTTTAATTTCAACCCCGGGATAACGATACTGATTGACGGAAAAACGGGCTATCTGCAAATCGTTAAGATTACTTTTCAGCGGGATAGAGGTAAAACGCCGGGAACGTTTACGCTCTTTTTCAAATGCATCAAGATCTTCCTGGCTTAAATTCAGGACCGCCTGTAACTCACGTAAAGTTTGTGACAGATTAGCCACTTTTTCAGGAACCAGTTCAGCCTGGTAGATGGTCCGGTTGACTGCCAGCGGAATTTTGTTCCGGTCGTAAATGATTCCCCTGCTGGGGGCAACCGGTACCAGTTTAATACGGTTCTGATTCGACCGGGTACTGTAATCATCAAAATGCAGAATTTGCAGATGCCAGAGATTAAACGCCAGAATCGCACTCAGCATAAAAATACCGAGAAAAGCAATTAACGCCCGTCTGGCGAACAATTGTTGTTCGGCACTGTAATCCCTGAAAGCACTTCTGGTTAAATTCATCCGCGGCCTGTCAGTCCGGAAGTTACCTTATCGGGCTATTCGCGGTGATAAGGGTGGTTGGTAGTAATACTCCACGCCCGGTAGAGGCTTTCTGCGACCAGAACACGCACCAGCGGGTGAGGGAGTGTAAGTGCTGATAAAGACCAGCTTTGTTCGGCGGCAGCTTTACAGGCCGGAGCCAGTCCTTCCGGCCCGCCGATGAGCAGGCTGACATCCCGACCGTCCTGTTTCCAGCGCTCCAGTTGCTGTGCCAGCTGTGGGGTTTCCCAGGGGTGCCCCGGGATATCAAGAGTGACAATCCGGTTACCTTTTCCGACAGCAGCCAGCATTGCATCGCCTTCTTTTTCCAGAATGCGTTTAATATCTGCATTTTTACCCCGTTTACCGGCAGGAACTTCAGTCAGTTCAAACGGCATATCTTTGGGGAAACGGCGCAGATAATCCATAAATCCGGTCTGCACCCAGTCAGGCATTTTAGTGCCGACGGCGACAAGTTGCAGTTTCACCCATCAGCCCCAGAGTTTTTCCAGTTCGTATAACTGGCGGCTTTCTTCCTGCATCACATGGACAATAACTTCACCGAGATCGACAACCACCCAGTCACCGCTCTCTTTACCATCGGTGCCCAGCGGGCTGACTCCGGCTGCACGTGATTCCTGGACCAGGTGATCAGCAATGGACACTACGTGACGGTTGGAGGTACCGGTACAGATAACCATACAATCGGTGATGCTGGATTTACCCCGGACATCAATAGCTATGATATCCTGAGCTTTAAGGTCATCGACTTTATCGATAACAAAGGATTGGAGTGTCTGGCCTTGCAAAAGGTTCCCCTCGTGATGAACTGACAAAACAGAATGCCCGTCGTTTCTGCCGACCGGCTGAATTTGAAGCGGCGCAGTATAGCATGCCACAATCAATCGCGATATAAGCCAGCCTGTTCGATGTAGTTTATCACCGGTTGCGGTAATAAATCCGCACAGGAAAGACCTGCATGACGACGTTGACGGATTTCGGTCGCTGATATTGAGTATAGCGGAGTATCCGCCAGCAGGATCAGTCCGGAAGGTTGCTGATGTAATTGTTGTACATCATGGGTCAGATGCTCTTTGATCCAGTGCTGTAGTTCAGGAGATTCAGGGGGGTGCTGATAGCCAGGACGACGGCAAACCAGCAAGTGGCATAATGATGTCAGTTCCTGCCAGCGGTGCCAGGTATTCAGAGTCAGCAAAGAGTCCTGACCAATAATAAAAGCCAGGGGCTGTGTGGCTCCGCGTTCGGCACGTAACATTTCCAGAGTGGTGACTGTCCGGGATGGTTCATCGCGCCGCAATTCCCGGTCATCAATCTCAAATAAGGGTAAGTCAGCTATGGCACAACGCAGCATCGCAAGACGTTGTTCAGCACTGGCTTCCGGCTGCGGCCGGTGAGGCGGCAGATTGTTCGGCAGCAATGTGACTTTATGCAACCCGGTATCAGCGGCCAGAGCTTCCACCGCATGCAGATGACCATAATGAACAGGATCGAAGGTGCCACCAAACAGCGCATGAAGTTCAGACATGATCAAGTGCCGGTGAACTTTGGTCAAGGGAGAGTTGCAGCGTCAGAGTGTTGAGTGCCGGCCAGACATCACTACCGAAATCCTGTTTGATCATCAGTTCGATAGCTGCCAGCAGACGAATTGACTGATGAAGCCGTGCTTTATTCAGCCGTTGGAGGGCTGCACTAAACAGCGGCCTACGGTTTTGCCAGATACGGTGCTGGTCCATCAGTTGGCGAACCGGCTGAGAGCCCTGGTCCTGCTGTAAACGAAGCAGTGTCATGACTTCGCGCTGTAAGGTCCTTAGCAGAATGACGGGTTCGACAGCTTCTTTTTGCAGTTGCTGTAAAATATGCAACGCCCGTTTACTTTTTCCACCAAGGATCGCATCCACCCAATGATACGGGGAAAAGTGAGCGGCATCATTGACTGCCTGCTCGACTCTGGGCAAGGTGAGCTGACCTTCCGGCCACAATAAAGATAGACGCTCCAGTGCCTGTGAAAGCGCCAGTAGATTTCCCTCATAGCAGTAACACAATAAATTGATGGCCTGTGGGTCCACTGACAGCCCGAGTGCAGTACAACGCTGGCTCACCCAACGTGGCAGTTGCGCCTGTTCCGGGGTTGTGCAGGGAACCATGACTCCGTTGCCGGACAGGGCCTTAAACCACTGGCTGTTTTCCTGAGCCTTCGAGAGCTTATTCAGATGAACAATCAGTATCAGATCGCTGTGCAGCATTTCGGCCAGTTGTACCAGCCGGGTGGCCAGCGCCGTGGCCGGGCCATTTTCCGGCATTTCAAGTGTCAGTGTCTGACGCTGGGTGAACAGGCTAAGGGACTGGCAGGCAGTAAAAAGGGCATCCCAGTCAGTGTGGTTGTCCACACTGAATCTGAGATTTTCGAGAAACTGATGCTGTCGGGCAGCCGCAATAATGGCATCGTGGCTCTCCTGACGGAGTAAGGGATCATTGCCACACAGAAAATAACTGCCGCGCAATCCCTCAGAGAGTTGCGCGGCGAGTTGTTCAGGGTAAATCCTGATCATCATTGTGAGGTCGCGGAACCTGCAGTATCACTCTGCTGCCCGGAGTGCGATGTGATCGTTTCCGGGGCTGGCAAAGTTTCTGCTGTGTTGAGCTGTGCCGCGTGTACCGCGATTAACTGCCGAACCAGCTGCTCAGCAGCCCGCACCCGCATTTCCTGATAAATCATGTCCTGCTCAGAATCCTTCGCCAGCGGAACCCCGGAGTTATCAAAGAAAGTCCGGTAAACCGTAGTACTCAATGGATAGATTCCTTTACCCGGTAACAGGACCTGTGCTGTCACGGTCAGGTGCAGCTGATACTCTGCAGCGGTACCATCAATGAAGACAGAGGCAGTAGAGCGACCGGTATTTTCTGCCTCAAGACGTAATGACGGAATGCTATTACGTCGGTCAGCACTATCATCAACCAGAGTAATCGCATTTAACCGTAATTCCTGACGCACGGTTCTGGCCAGAGGGCCATAGGGATCATTACTGGTTAAAATCATGGTCTGCATTTCCTTCGGGATCTGTGTTGTCCCGCGGGTATGAAAACCACAGCCTGCGGTGGCCAACACAGCCACCGCAAGTATCAGGGTTGAAAAAAATTGTCGCACATTGCCTCCTGCGCTTAACCTACGACCAGGTTAAGCAGTTTACCCGGAACGTAAATAACTTTACGTACAGTCACGCCTTCCAGATATTTTGCCACAAGATGTTCTTTAGCAGCCAGTGCCTGAACCTGTTCCTGGGTTGCGGTGACCGGGACTGTAATTTTGCCACGAACTTTACCATTCACCTGAACCACCACCAGTAAGGAGTCTTCAACCATGGCACTCTCGTCAGCGACCGGCCATTCGGCATTATCGATAGTGTCTGTGTGACCCAGTGTCTGCCATAATTCAAAGCAGGCATGTGGAGTGAATGGATACAGTAACCGGACCACAGAATCCAACGCCTCCTGCATCAGTGCCCGATCCTGATCGGTATCCTGAGGCGCCTTCAGCAATTTATTCATCAGTTCCATGATAGCAGCAATGGCGGTGTTAAATGTCTGACGACGGCCAATATCATCCGATACTTTCGCAATAGTTTTATGAACATCGCGACGCAGTGCCTTCTGGTCTTCGTTGAGTACATCAGCCTGCAGAGCAGGAGCGCTGCCTTTACTGCTGTGATCGTAAACCAGTTTCCAGACACGTTTCAGGAAGCGGTTAGCGCCTTCAACTCCGGACTCCTGCCATTCCAAAGTCATATCTGCCGGAGAAGCAAACATCATAAACAGACGTACGGTATCAGCACCGTAGCGCTCAACCATCAGTTGTGGGTCAATACCGTTATTTTTAGATTTTGACATCTTACTCATACCGGCGTAAGTCACTTCACGCCCGTCTTTGTCTGTTGCACTGGTAATCCGGCCTTTGTCATCGCGTACCACTGAGACATCGACCGGGGAAACCCAGTTACGCTCTCCGCTGGCACCGGTGTAGTAGAAGGCATCAGCCAGAACCATTCCCTGACATAACAGGCGTTTGGCTGGTTCACTGGAATTCACCAGACCTGCATCACGTAATAACTTGTGGAAGAAGCGGAAATACATCAGGTGCATGATGGCATGCTCGATACCGCCTACATACTGATCCACCGGCAGCCAGTAGTTAGCCGCCGCCGGGTCCAGCATTCCTTTATCATAATCAGCACAGGTGTAGCGTGCGTAGTACCATGAGGATTCCATAAAGGTATCGAAGGTATCTGTTTCGCGCAGCGCCGGCTGACCGTTGACGGTGGTTTTCGCCCACTCAGGATCGGCTTTGATCGGACTGGTGATACCATTCATTTCGACATCTTCCGGCAGAATGACCGGCAGCTGGTCTTCAGGTGTCGGGATAACGGTACCGTCTTCCAGGGTCACCATCGGGATCGGCGCACCCCAGTAGCGCTGGCGGGAAACACCCCAGTCACGCAGACGGTAGTTGACTTTACGTTCGCCTACACCTTTGGCTGCCAGAGCATCGGCAATGGCATTAAAACCGTCCTGATAAGAGAGACCATCGAACTGTGCAGAATTAAACAGAGTTCCTTTGCTGGTCATTGCTGCTTCAGAAATGTCCGGTTCACTGCCATCTTCGTTGAGGATCACCGCTTTGATTGGCAGGTCATATTTATGGGCAAATTCCCAGTCACGCTGGTCATGGCCAGGTACTGCCATCACCGCACCGGTGCCATATTCCATCAGGACAAAGTTAGCGACCCATAGCGGTAATTTTTCACCGGTCAGCGGGTGAACCACAAACGTCCCGGTCGGGTGACCTTTCTTCTCCATGGTTGCCATGTCAGCTTCGGCAACTTTGGTATTCCGGCATTCATCAATAAATGCTGTCAGGTCCGGGTTATTCACCGCTGCCTGCTGCGCCAGTGGGTGTCCGGCGGCGACTGCCACATAAGTCGCCCCCATAAAAGTGTCCGGACGGGTAGTATAAACGGTCAGTGTTTCGCGGCTGTCCGCGACATCAAAGGTGATTTCAACCCCTTCGGAACGACCGATCCAGTTGCGCTGCATGGTTTTAACCTGTTCAGGCCAGCCTTCCAGCGTATCCAGGTCATTTAACAGCTCTTCTGCGTAGGCAGTAATTTTAATGAACCATTGCGGGATTTCTTTACGTTCAACTTTGGTATCACAACGCCAGCAACAGCCTTCGATAACCTGTTCGTTCGCCAGTACGGTCTGGTCATTCGGGCACCAGTTCACCGCAGAGGTTTTTTTGTAGACCAGGCCTTTCTCGAATAATTTGGTGAAGAACCACTGCTCCCAGCGGTAATATTCCGGCTGACAGGTGGCCAGTTCACGGCTCCAGTCATAACCAAAACCCAGCAGTTTCAGCTGGTTTTTCATGTAGGCAATATTTTCGTAGGTCCATGGGGCAGGGGCGGTATTGTTTTTCACCGCAGCACCTTCCGCAGGCAGACCGAAAGCATCCCAGCCTATCGGCTGCAGAACATTTTTTCCGAGCAGTCGCTGATAACGGGCAATAACATCACCGATAGTGTAGTTACGCACGTGTCCCATGTGTAGACGACCAGAAGGATAGGGTAACATTGACAGGCAGTAGTACTTCTCTTTCCCTTCCTGTTCAGTGACTTTAAAGGTTTCCTGATCGTGCCAGTGTTTCTGGACTTTAGATTCTATCTCTTCCGGGCGGTATTGCTCTTGCATGGCAGCCTGTGGTCCTTGTTGAATTGCGCGAAGCTAACTGCAGTGATTTTTCTACGATCCGCATAGCATACCCATAAGCCCGGTGCGCAACAACACCCGCATGACTTCGGGAGGAGATTTATCCGGGAAACCGGAGAAGGACCGCGGTGGAAAACGGAGTATTTCAGGGCGGAAGAACAACATCAGTAAGCAAAAAGCGATTGCTGTGCCAGTAATAACGGCATTTCACCGCCGCTGCAGTGAAATGCCGGAACTGAAGATTAGTGAATTATTTTCGCCAGGAAATCTTTGGCCCGGTCTGAGGCGGGATGATTAAAAAATGCATCCTTATCAGAATCCTCGACAATTTTTCCCTCATCCATAAAAATGACCCGGTTTGCTACCTTACGGGCAAAACCCATTTCATGGGTGACTACCATCATTGTCATGCCTTCATTGGCCAGTTCTACCATGACGTCCAGCACTTCATTAATCATCTCCGGGTCCAGTGCCGATGTGGGTTCATCAAACAACATGGCGATGGGATCCATACAAAGTGCTCTGGCTATTGCCACCCTTTGTTGTTGTCCACCAGATAACTGTCCGGGAAATTTCTCTGCATGAGCTGCCAGCCCAACCCTGGCCAGGAGTTTCAGTCCTTTCTCCCGGGCTTCTGTTTTATTTCTGCCCAGGACTTTCACCTGAGCCAGCGTCAGGTTATCGACAATACTCAGATGCGGAAACAGTTCAAAGTGTTGGAATACCATACCTACTTTACTGCGCAGTTTCGCCAGATTAGTTTTCCGATCATTGACTTCAGTACCGTTGACCAGAATACTTCCCTGCTGAACCGGCTCCAGACCATTCACTGTTTTGATCAGTGTTGATTTTCCCGACCCTGACGGGCCGCACACCACCACAACCTCACCTTTTTTAACTTCCGTGGTGCAGTCTGTCAGCACCTGAAAGTGACCATACCATTTAGAAACATTTTTCAGGTTAATCATCAGACGGCCCTTCTCTTTTTCATATAACTGACCAGCAGCGAAATGCTCAGACTGATAACAAAGTAGACCAGACCGGCAAACAGTATCATTTCTACCTGGGTACCATCCCGATCGCCGATGGTGGAGGCGGTACGGAAGAAGTCAGCCAGGCTGAGGACATAAACCAGGGAAGTATCCTGAAACAGTACTATCCCCTGGGTGAGCAGTAATGGCACCATGGCACGGAAAGCCTGGGGCAGAATAACCAACCGCATGGCCTGCCAGTGGGTCATTCCCAAAGCCAGTGCTGCACCGGACTGCCCCTTGCCAATACTCTGAATTCCGGCGCGGATGATCTCGGAATAGTAGGCGGCTTCAAACAGCGAAAATGCCACCATCGCGGAAATCAGCCGGATATCGGTTTTCGGTGACAAACCGAGTACCGATTGCAGAAACCCGGGAACTATCAGGTAAAACCATAACAGCACCATGACCAGCGGTACCGCCCTGAAAAGATTGACATATAGTCGCGCCAGCCAGCTAATGACCCTGACTCCGGACAAGCGCATAACGGCAAGTAATGTGCCCCACAGAATGCCGAAGACGATGGCACAGACGGTAATTTTAAGCGTCACTATCATTCCGTCAGCGAGGAAGGGAAGGCTTGGCGGTATGGAGCTCCAGTCAAATGAATACATTATTTACTCCCTATATGGCCAGGTAAGCGTAGTTTGCGTTCCAGCAGACTCATGACCAGCATGATGGCAGCATTGATAATGATATAAGCCACAGTAATGGCGGTGAACGACTCATAGGCGTGCGCAGAGTAGTCCAGCAATTTACCAGCCTGTGCAGCCATATCCACCAGCCCGATAGTCGAGGCAATGGCAGAGTTCTTCACCAGGTTGAGCATTTCTGAAGTCATTGGCGGGACGATGATGCGGTAAGCATTTGGCAATAACACGTAGCGGTAGCACTGTGGGAGTGTCATACCCAGAGCCATACTGGCATTTTTCTGACCACGCGGCAGTGACTGGATAGCGGTCCTGACCTGCTCACACACACGGGCCGCAGTAAACAGCCCCAGGCAAATCACGGAACTGATGAAAAACTGAATATTTGGGTCGAGTTCAGATTTAAACCACATCCCGAGGTTTTCCCCCACCAGTTCCGGAGCGACCAGATACCAGAAGAAAAACTGAACGATCAGTGGAATGTTACGAAACAGTTCGACATAGCAGGCTCCGATGGCTGAAAAAAAGCGATTCGGCAGGGTACGCAAAATTCCAAACAGCGAACCGACCAGAAATGCTACCACCCATGCACATAACGAGACAGCAATCGTGACCTGGAAACCGGACCATAACCAACCCAGATAAGTGGTATTGCCGAACGGGGCCTGTTCAAAAAATATGCCCCAGTTCCAGTTTGTGCCCATAATCAACTCCCGGTAAAAAGGATAGCATGGCTACCCCGAAGACTGATGAACCCAGCCATATTGACGCCACCGCTGGCACTAAGCTGTGCGAACGGTAGCGCCAGAAGCCTCAGTGATTTCTGAAGCACTTCATTGCTTTCAGGGTTGTGGTTAGTTGAGTGCTTTATCATTAGGCGATTTAAACAACGCTTTCATGTCTTCAGACATGTCGAAGTTCATAATCATATTTTTTGGCGGAATAGGCTGTTTGAACCAGCGATCATACCATTTGGCGGCTTCACCAGAGGTCTGTGCCTGAGCAATGGTGCTGTCCATCAGTTGTTTAAAGTCAGGATCATTTTTGCGCAGCATACAACCATAGGCTTCATGGGATTGTGGGGTACCGACGATCACCCAGTCTGCAGGTTTTTTAGCCTTGGCTCGTTCACCTGCCAGTAACGCATCATCCATCATAAACGCGACGGCGCGGCCTGTCTCCAGAGTACGGAACGAATCGCCATGATCTTTGGCACTGATGATCCGCATCCCCATTTTTTTCTCATCATTAAGTTTATTCAGCAGAATTTCTGAAGTAGTTCCTGAAGTCACCACCACCGTTTT